>Ga0222678_1001245_pt1 | contig 9714 bp, 10 predicted proteins | sample AntAcemetagen937_FD_179801 | JGI IMG/M metagenome (GOLD analysis project Ga0222678, IMG submission 179801) | Saline water microbial communities from Ace Lake, Antarctica - #937 | ecosystem: Environmental > Aquatic > Non-marine Saline and Alkaline > Saline | place: Antarctica: Ace Lake | collected... | reverse complement strand
GATTTCCCCAAAAAATTATTTGACATGAAGAAAACGAAATGCTATTAAGTCGAATTCTGGTCGGGCCGTTAGCTCAGTGTGGTAGAGCAGCGGACTTTTAATCCGTTGGTCGCGAGTTCGACTCTCGCACGGCCCACCAGCACAGAAAATAATCGGGACCCTATTTGAGGCGAACGCCTCGGCGGTGACCATTTTAGCGTTATAAATCGGTGTCCGTCCACAAATGAGAAAATTTGTTCGAGTTCTAGGAAGACGAAAATTATAACCGCAGGAATACGTTTAGTATTTTGAGGATTATAATTTGAGCCTGACGCCGAAATCGGGCAAATTGGCCATTTGTGGATGGACACCGAATAACGTCCCCATCGTCTAGTCAGGTCCAGGACACAGGCCTTTCACGCCTGCGACAGGGGTTCGAATCCCCTTGGGGACGCCAAAAATATCGGCGAGGGGCGCGTATTTGTATTAAGTACGCGCCCTTTCCTTTTCCGGGTTTTTGTTTCACATGTATGGCTGAACTTTTACGAGACGGAAGATGAAAAATAAAAAGAATAAATTAGAAGGTTTTCAAAGAAAATACCTGAGGGGTCTCGCCCACAAGATGAAACCGGTTGTCTTTGTCGGCCAGAAAGGGCTTACGGAGACCTTGAACCGTTCCATCAACGACGCTTTGACGGCCCATGAATTGATCAAGGTGAAATATATTGATTTCAAGGATAAAGAAGACAAAACAGAGATCGCCGGGATCATCGAAAAGACCCATGGCTGCGAAATGGTGGGCATGATCGGTCACACAGCCATATTTTTCCGCCAACACCCCGAGGAAGAAAAACGCAGAATTGCCGTGCCCTCAAGATAGTCCTTTCTTCGCCGGTTAATCCCGACACGCCGCAAATCTTCCGGAACCTTCCCATTTGCCTTCCTTGAACTGCCGTGCCCTTTCAGGTTTCTCATCACTGAACTTGCTTGTTGACTGAAACGGTATGGGAAACGCCCGGAGACTCCGCGACCGAGAGTCCGGTGTTATCCAAAGAAAGGTATCCCTTTATATGACCCAGTGGGCCATCGTGGAAGCTTTGGACGGTTCGCAGGAGGGTCCTGATAGGATGATGACTGAAACACCAAATATCGTGTGACTTAAAATCGTTTTCGTAGTATGGTTCTACCCATGCGGTTTCTTTAATCCGGTAATTCTCATGAAACTTCGGGCTTTCGCAAAAACTCCGAAAGTCCCGCTTTTGCAGCTCAACGTATTCAAATCCTGAGATACATCCCATGGCAACGTCAAGATCCACCGGTCTGAAATATGCGTTTCTGTTTGCCGCCCTGCTGATCTTCTTTTTGGCTGCGGTTTCTTCCGCCCGGGCGGAACGCCCTTTTCCAAAACCAAAAGGCTTTGTGAATGATTTTGCGGGCGTCATTTCCCCCGCGTACCGGAAAAAGATCGCAGCTCTCACGGGCGCACTGCTCAAAGAAACGGGAATTCCCATCGTGGTTGTCACCATGCCCGATTTGGGCGGTGCGGAGTATAACGACTACGCAAACCGCCTTTACAGCGCCTGGGGAATCGGAAAAAAAGGGGAAGACAAGGGCGTCTTGATCTTCGTGGCGGTCAAGGAGCGGAAGATGCGGATTGAGGCCGGGTACGGTGTTGAGGGGATCCTTCCCGACGGCCTGGTGGGGGAGATACGGGATCGCTACATGATTCCGTTCCTTAAAGAGAACAAATTCGGTGAGGGACTGTTTGCGGGTACCGCGGCCGTGGCTAGTGTCATTGCCAAGGCCTCGGGCGTTAAGCTCTCCGTTCAAGCACCGAAAACCGCCCCCAAAAAACGGTCCGGCTTCTCTTTTTTGCCCCTTATTTTTATACTGATCATCATTATGCTCATATCCAAAAAAGTGGGCGGTTCCTGGTTCTATTTCCTGCTCTTCTTTCTTGGCTCCGGCCGAGGCGGCGGATATGGAGGATCTTCCGGCGGCGGGCACGGGGGGAGCTTCGGCGGATTCGGGGGCGGTTTCGGCGGATTCGGAGGGGGAATGAGCGGCGGCGGCGGCGCCGGAGGAGGCTTTTAAAAAGCATGGGGAAAATTCAAAAAGATCCAAAAAAAATATTGCCGGACGTTACCGAAGATTACAAAGCCCTTTATGGTGACGACCTGGTCAGCATGATTCTTTACGGCAGCGCAACGGGGAAGAATTTTCAGCCCGGAAAGTCGGATATCAATCTCATGATTGTGCTTACGGAAAAGGGCATCGAACAGCTTGATAGAGCCTTTGACCTTGTTGGTAAATGGCGGAAAAAGGGTGTGGCCGTCCCCCTTTTCTTAACGGAGAATTACATCAAGACCTCATTGGATGTTTTTCCCATTGAATACCTCAATTTCCGGAACAACCACGTTCGGTTTTTTGGAAAGGAGATCCTCAAAGAGCTTGAATTCAATTCCGAATTCCTTCGGCTCCAATGCGAAAGAGAGATCAAGGGAAAACTGCTCTTGTTGCGGGGGGCGTTTGTTGAGACCGAAGGAAAGGGAAAGCCCCTGAAAAGGCTTATGACGGAAGCCCTGCCGGCGCTCCTTGCAATCTTTGAGGCCTTGTTGCACCTTAAGAAAACAGCCGTCCCAAAAGAGAGACGGGAGATCGTAAAAGCAGTGGCGGACGCATTCGGCTTGGAGCATGCCGTATTTGAAGGGCTCCTTCATATTAAGGAGGAGACCGCTAGAATAGGCGATGAAGAAAGTCTTCGTCTGTTTAAGGGCTGCTTAAAGGAAATGAGAAAGCTTTCCGAACTGGTAAATTCATTGGGAGGATAACGTGGGGAAAGGACTGAAAACCTTACTGATCATTCTGGGCATATTGCTGCTGATCGTTATTGGCGCTTATTCTTATCTCAAGGGGACATACAATTCCCTTGTGACCATGGATGAAAGTGTGAAGGGGGCGTGGGCCCAGGTGGAAAATCAGCTTCAACGCCGTTATGACCTTATTCCCAATTATGTGGAGACGGTTAAGGGGTATGCCAAACACGAAAAGGAGGTTTTTGTGGAAGTGGCCAATGCCCGCTCAAAGGTGGCAGGTGCCACGAGCGTCAACGATAAAATTCAGGCCAACCAACAGCTCGGCTCCGCCCTCGGGCGGTTGTTGCTGGTGGTTGAACGTTATCCGGAGTTGAAGGCCAATACCAATTTTATCCGCTTGCAGGATGAACTGGCGGGGACTGAAAACCGTATCGCCGTTGAACGGAGACGCTTCAATGAAATTGTGAAAGCCTACAATATCAAGGTTCGAAGCTTCCCAACCAATATTCTGGCGGCCATGTTCGGGTTTGAAAAGGCAACTTTCTACGAAGTCCCCAAGGAACAGCAGCAGGCGCCCAAAGTGAAGTTTTGATGCGACGGTTTTGAAACTATGCTGCTTTGGTGGCGTTCATAGCGTCGTCTTCCATGAAGGTCATCTTCGCACCCACGGTCGCGGGGATCCATTGTTCCCGGAATCTCTCCATCAGCGCATAATAGCCGGTGCAATGGAAGGCCGAGATATGTTCAATGCCGGCCTGTGAAATGTATTCAACGGTCTTTTCCATCTGCGTTTCATCGGCACTGTTCAGATGCAAACCGCCCAAAAGCTCATGGACTTTTCTCTTCGGGAACCGCCTCCGGGCCTTTTCCAGGGTATTCACCGCACCGGAATGGCAGCATCCGGTCACAACAACCAGTCTGGCATCCCCCCCAGTTCAATAAAAACGGCCTGGTTGTCCATGATGTCGTCATGAATCCGCTCCCCTTTCATCTCCACAAAAGCATTGGCCATTCCCGGCTCAAAATGTCAAGGTCAAGGGGTCAAGTCTGCTCTTGACCGTTATCACGCGATTAACAGTCAAAAGCAGACTTGACCCCTTTTCACTCGCCCCGCAGTAGGATACATCAATTGGCTCATGAAAATTCCTCGTGAAGAGCAATTCACCAGCGCCGTTGTAATTGGCGAATTATACAAAGGGGCCTATCGTTCCCGGGACCAACATCGACATCTAACCAATATTGAACAACGTATTCTTCCAGATGCCGATATTCAGATTGCCTCAACAGCCTTGGGCAACGATTTGGAACTCGTAACGGGGAATCTGCGCCATTTCAGAAGGATTTCCGGCCTCAAGCTCAATTCAATAATCGCAGCTTCACAAAATAGAGATTAACCCTTTTTTAGTTGAAAGCCCATTCAATTCAAACCCACAACATATACATCAGCGGCTTATCCGCTGCATGTTTTGGTTGGGGTTTTGGGTATAGTTGAGAACACAAAGCAGCAAGTTTACAAGTTAAGAACGTCCCCGTGCCCTCCCCACAGCGTTATTTCATAGCCCAATAGACTGCAACGCTCCCGGCTTGAACCCGCCTGGGCTGTTTGCCTGCTGATAGACGGATTTGACCGGCAAATTAAAAACCGCGGCGGCACGCTCTACCATGATGCAGATTAAATAAAGCAGATTTTGTTACGTCCCGTATTCTTTGATTGGTAAAGTGCATGGTCTGCTTTTTCGAATAACTGGACATATGACATCCCAACACCGTGTTCCAACGTTGCCAGGCCCAGGCTTATGGTCACGATACCAAAGGGAGACGCTTTGTGTGGAATGGATAACAGCTCAACATCCTTTCTGATCTTTTCAGCGATGCGCAACGCATTTTCTGTGTCTGTCTCGCTCATTATCACTGCAAACTCTTCTCCACCATATCTCGCCAGGGTATCGATAACCCTCCGAACATTCTTTTGCATGCAGCTTGAAACCGCCTTGAGGCATTCATCCCCTTTTTGATGGCCATACCTGTCATTGAATTTTTTAAAATAATCCACGTCAATAACCAACAAGGAGAAATCATGACCGGTTCTTTCCGCCAGTGAAGCATGTTGCTTATACATTTCATCAAAGACTCTCCGATTGAAAAGGCCGGTTAAAGCGTCCACACGTGCAAGTTTTTCAAGTTCATTTTTTGTTTTCATCAGCTCCCGCGTGCGTTCTTTAACCAGTTTTTCAGCCTTTTCAAGATATTGCGTCTTTATGGATTCCGATTTTTTCATCTCCTCAAGGGCCCGGGCCTGGGCAAGCGCTATATCTCTTTTTAGGATATTGATGCGGTCAGCCAGGGCAAGGGACAGCAAAAGCCCTTCCACTGCGGAACCTATTTGCATGGCATACTCAGTAAAAAAATTGTGGGGAAATATCCCGAGCATTTTGAAGATAAGTGTTATCAGACCAAAGATAAACACTGTCCATGCCAGAAGAAAAAATCTTGCCTCGCGCAACCCTTTCAAAAAAATTATGATGGCGGAAATATAGATGCAGGGCACCGTATACAGTGCGCCGAATGCCGTCAATGTTGAGGCGAATTTCATGCCCACCAGGGGCTCTGATACGGAGGTGAACATATAGACACCGATCAGGCTCTTGAGGGTAAGGTCTACTTTTGGAAGATACTGTTTGATTTGCAAAAAGGATCGGGCAAAAAACGTCATGAAGATTAAAACGAGACCCATAAAAAAGGGATAGCTGAAGTCTGCAAACCAGTTTCCAAAAGGCCAGAAATACTGGTATCCGAACCCATTGTATGTCACTTGACTCATGATATAGGCAAGGATAAACGCGATATACAGCAGGTAGTTGATGTCACGAATGGATAAAAAGATAAAAAAATTATATATCACAAGGGCAATCATTATCCCGTAGTAAATCCCGAACAACAACTTTGCATCGGCGACATGTTCATAAAATTGTGAGCCGTTCCAGAGAACGGGCGAAATGTTTACGACGGCCGAGGATCGAATATTCAGGTATATGGACTGGTTTATCGGCAGTTCGGTCCCCAGCGACAGCGTCGGTCTGCAGAAATGTACATCCCAATCGGCAAACGGGATATGATCCCCTATAACGCGAGTTTTGTATTGTCCAGATTTATCAGGGATATAGAGCGTATAAAGGTCAATGGGGGAATATGTCAGTTCGAGATACCAACCGGATTCGGAAGTTGTCTCCCCGGTCAGACGAAATCGAACCCAGTAGGATAGATCTGAAAAACCAAAATTCAATGAGGATTTTTCATTTTTGATGAATCGGCCCTGACGGTCAGCATGCCGGATGTCTTCAAAACTCATTTCTTTTCCCGCATCTATAAAATAGTGCAGTACGGGAACAACGGCATACCTTTTGTCATCTTTGGTCAGGTCAAGTTCGCCTGCCTGGGATAAAGCAGGGAACAGTAATGCCATAAAAAAGAGGTATTCAAACCATATTTTTAAATGGTGTCTCATGACTTAGGGCCTGTTTAAAAAAAAGATCCTTCTCCCAATGGGTGGTGAAGCACATGATTCTTTTCCGAAATGTTTTCCCTTGCGGACAAACCTGCTAACTCATCATACAACTTGGCAGTTCGGTGTTTCACTTCCTTTAAGGATTTTCCTGGCGTACATAGAGACCCAACCACAGTCATGGGGTCAAGTCTGCCGTTGACTCTTACTGTTTCCCGAAATTAGAACTAAGAGTCAAAAGCAGACTTGACCCCTTTTCTCTTTTCCTTGACCCTTTTTCCTCTTTCAAAACCAAATCTTTCAATTCTGAAATATCACACCCCGAACAGAAAAAACCCCATACCTTGATTCAAGATACGGGGTTGTAATATGCCTTCAAATCCATTTCGACACCCACCTTAGGTTTTCTACAACGGATTTTCTAATGGGGCAGATCTTAATCTTTTTGAATTCGAAAACTCAAGCGTTTTTTAGACAAATCCGAAAAAAATGGTGAGAAAATATTTGACAGGGAGAAAGCACCGCCCCTCCCCAATTCGATCACCGCGTGATATTTACATTTTTGTTATTGTGGTGACCATCTTTCAGAAAATACTGGATTCCGGCTTTCGCCGGAATGACGCTGTCGTATATCCACCTTGCCACGGATTGTCGTAGCGGTGATAGGAATTGCGCAGGCTCTGTTGACGTCAACCTTCGACAGAAGTCTCCTTTTCCCCTTTCATTCGCCAAGCCTCAGGCGGGAGGAAGGTGACCTTGAGGCCGAAGGGCGAGGCGATTTTCTCCAGCGTTGCAAGGGTCGGGTTGCCTGAACCGTTCTCGAATTGGGAAAGTATCCGAGGGGAAATGCCGGCCACTTTTCGGGCATAATCCTTCTGACTCATTCCGAGGATTTTGCGCATCCGGCGTGTCGCTTCCCGCACATCGATATGGCCTCGGGCAAGGTCCATGTAAAGCGCCTCTTTCATTCGGGCCATTTCAGCCGGGGTGAATCGTTTCATGGGGTCCTCCTCCATATTCGCGGCCGAGCTTCCGCAAGACCTGCCGCCACCTCATCAATCCAGCCCGCGAGTCTCTGAATGATGTCGTCATCCACATGCTCACGTTCCATGACGTCGGGCAATCGCAGGACGTCCTTGCTCAGATCCGCCAGCCAGTTTCTGGTTTCGCCGGGAGGCATGAGATTTTCAAATTTTTCGCAAATGATCCCCCACTCCGGCTGACTGCCGGGCCGCTCATCATCCCATCGGCTGACACGGCCGATACCTTCAGGATCCAGAAACATGGGCGCGAAGTCGAAAAGCGGCGAAAGTTCCACGTGGGCCCCTGTTCTTAGAATGGCCGCATTCCGTCCGTGATTGTCGGTGTTGCGCAGAGCCAGGTTAAGGATGTCCCGCAGCATGTATTCCCGAAATTCCCGCGCAGGATCGGAGGCGACCTGCGCCAGGGCACGGCAATAAATATCGTGATGTACCGCAGCGCTGAATCCGGGGATATGGGCCACGGCATATAAGCTGTTCATCCCCAGACGTTCAACGCGCCCGTCCGAGACCCTCCGGTCAAAACGAGGCACAAACAACACACCTTCTTCATAAACAAGCGGCTCACCGGTGCGGATGCCGAAATTCCTGGCAACTTCCAGGTAGGCGGCTTCATTGCGCAGGACCTGTTGATTTCGCGCGTCCGTACGGCGGCCCCGTGGAAATTTCACAAGCCGGAATTTGAAGGCTTTTTCGTCGGGCAAGGCACCCTCTGCATGAAACCGCCCGGCATGATCCTCCACGAGAAGATATTTCGGCGCTTCCCCCTGTACGCTGGAAGCCCCTGCCACATAAGCACCGCGTTCTTCCGCGTAATCCAGGAATCGTTCCCCCTGCTCGATGACGTCCCCGCAGGGAAAACCCAAGCTGAAGTGATCAGGCGAGGGTGAAGGAACGGCTTCGGCAATCCTGAGATTGCCCGGCGGAGTACCTGCGCCCTTTAGGAGCAAATGCCAATCCATTTGCGGGCCGGGAGAGAAAAGCCCGGCTACCCGATTATGCTCAACCATTTGTTTTAAAAGAAAAGCGGTTTTTTGCGATCCGCTGAAAAAGCATGGTTGCGTGGCGGGTGGAAAAAATTTTACGCTAAACCTCTGAACAGACATGAGGTTTATTGATGTGCTTCTCTTTTTCCCAATTATTTTGTAATAATAGCTGTCACAGTGCTGATTCAGCCAACAGCCGCACCCGCCGAAAAAAGGCGGTATGGGGCATCAAACCTATAGGCATTCATATGGCAACCCAGTATTTTGAAGATATACGGAATGGAGATCACCTCCCCTGCAAACCTGTATTCATGACGAAAGATTCGATCATCGCGTTTGCCAAAAACTTTGATCCACAACCATTTCATGTTGATGAAGATATTGCAGCCGGTTCGATCTTTAAGGGAATTGTTGCTTCCTCGCTACATACGCTTTCCGCATGTACTCGTGTTGTAGTTGAAGCGCAAGGTGATATTGCCATTTTAAGCGGGGTCGGCATGCATGAGGTGAACATGTTCAATCCGGTTCGCCCGGGAGATACGCTTTTCGTAAAAGCGTGGTGGACTGAGCTGAAAAAATCAAATAGCAAGCCGGATCGTGGTTTTGCGTCCATTAAGTGTGAGGTTACGAATCAAAAAAAAGAACCTGTCATCGATTATGGCTATCGGTATCTATTGGCCTGCAGAGAATTTAAGAAATTATAGTACGACAAATTATCCCCGTCTGTGAAGCATCTCAGAGAAAACTGCCATAAAATGGGACACAACGGAAGGCATTTTGATTGCAAGGACCGTTGCGGAGCGTGGGAACGGGAGAAATAATGGATGGGGATCAGTTGCACAAAAAAGAGAAGCAGGCCGGCACTACAGGGGGTAGATCCTTTCGCGATCTTTAAACCAATTTACACCGATTCTTGAACGGATGCCAAGCCAAAAATTGAAAGGTTGTGGGAAACGGTTTTTATTTATCATCCAGTATTTCTCGTAGTTTTTGTGACAATTGTTCTATTTTGAAGGGTTTTTGAATAAAGCCGTTACAACCTCGATCCAATATGGCGATCGCCTGACCGTCAATGCTGTAACCACTGGAAAGAATTGCTTTAATATCGGGATTCAGCAATTTGAGGTTGTCGTAAGTCTCCCCGCCGCTCATGCCGGGCATGATCATGTCCAACAAGACCATATCGATCCGGTCCCTGTTCTTTTCGTATATATCGAGGGCCTCTTTTCCGCTTCCGGCAATCAATACGGTGTAACCCAATACACCCAATAAATCTTCGGCAAATTCAGTCAGAATGTCTTCATCATCTACGAAGAGAATGGTTTCGGAACCCCTTAACAGGTCTTCAGTCGGTTTTTTCTCGGGGACAATCTCTTTTCGGGAGGCAGGCA
>Ga0222678_1001236_pt1 | contig 9767 bp, 8 predicted proteins | sample AntAcemetagen937_FD_179801 | JGI IMG/M metagenome (GOLD analysis project Ga0222678, IMG submission 179801) | Saline water microbial communities from Ace Lake, Antarctica - #937 | ecosystem: Environmental > Aquatic > Non-marine Saline and Alkaline > Saline | place: Antarctica: Ace Lake | collected... | reverse complement strand
ATTCTTTTAGCTCGATTTATTTCTTCTTGTGTGGGTGTGAAAACTTGATGGACAGGTTCTATTTGAGCAGGATGAATTACTGATTTTCCGTCAAACCCCAATTGCTTGATAAATTTTGTTTCCCTTATCAATCCTTCAATATCATGGGCATGGGCAAATACACTATCTTGAACTTCTATCCCGACAACCCGGGCAGCTAGCAATATTCTTGTTCTGATGTCAAAGAGTTCTTTTCCTTCCTTGGTTCTTTCCGCTCCGATATCTGAGGTATAATCTTCGGCACCAAAATTAATCACTGCTACCCGATTACTTGCTCTCACAATTTCAAAAACATTAAATAACCCAATAGCGGATTCGATAGAAGGCATGATCTTTATGGAATTTTCTTCAAATCCTTCTTCGTTTTCAATTCGGCTTAAAAAGCTATCTACTTCTTGAATATCCTGCGCGCTTTCCGCTTTGGGTAATCTAATACCGTCAGGATGTACCCTTCCAATGACTTCCAAATCCTCTTTTCCAAAAGGCGTAAAAAGGGAATTAATTCTTACAATAACTTCAGTATCACCATAGTTAATATTTTTTAATGCATTACGGACCAATAGACGGGCAGAATCTTTTTCATCAACGGATACTGCATCTTCCAAGTCTAACACTATGGAATCTGAACCAAAGATTCCGGCATTCTGGATCATTGAGGGGTCATTTCCCGGAATATATAAAGCGGTACGTCTTAATCTTTTTTTCATTCCTCTTTTCCCCCTATGCTCTTCTGTGCTCTTTTTACTGCAGTTTCCACTCTGGCACTAATAGTACAATCTAATGCTCCTCTATCCTGGGCTTTTATATAAATATTTTTAATCCCTAAAAGATTTAAGGTTTCTTCAATCTTTCTGATTATTATTTTACCAAAACACTTTTCGGAAGGACTTTCCAGTTCTATTTTTATTCCTTTTTGTAGAGGAGAAAAACGTACAAATACTAAAACGTCACTTGATTCTAATGTTCCGGCTTGACCAATTTTAATTTGATCTTTCAAGTTTACTCCCTCCTTTGTTCATTTTTAATGGCGGCTATCAGAAGCAATTATTTTATTAATAATCGGTTTGGCTTCCTCGGAAATTAAAAAAAGGTAAGTAGAAGAAGGAACTAATTTTTGAATTTCGGTAAATTTTGATTTTTTAATTAATTCTCTCACCGAAGAAGCACTAACTGCTTTTCCTTCTATTTCAAATCGAGATATTTCTTTTACCTTAACACCGGCAGATGGTAATATTTCTTTTAATACTTTATTGTAAATACTAGTCGTCCCACAATAAGGTTCATTTCCCAAATATCTCCGGTTTATTTTTAAGGTAGGGACAATATAGCGAATAAATATCCTGGCATCTAAAGCAGCTTGTCCGGTTACAATGTCATTTTCACTTTCCCGGCTAAAATAAGTGGGAAAAGTTGCATTGGAAATAATATAATCTCCTCCGTCCATTACCTTAACATTATTGAATTCTTTACATCCCTGCTTTATCAAAGAAAAACGGGTTTCGAAAGGAAAAAGAGACTTATCTTCCCTGACAACAAAAAGATAGACTACATCACTTTCCATTGATGCTGTTTTAACCAGATACTGATGTCCCAGAGTGAACGGATTGGCATTAATAACCATAGCGGATATGATTTTTTGGTTATTTTCTATTAATTGATACTTTTGCAAATCTTGAAGATATTGGTTTATTCCATCTATTCCCATCTCTAATAAGGCATAAGAAGGTTCGGCCAAAGCCAATAATTGAAAACCCAGACCAGTAAATTGATTGACCTTATCCGGAGAAGTAAAAAGGAAATTTTTTGTACGTCCTTTTTTAAATTGTTCCTGCACAAGTCTGGAAACAATCTTCGCAGCGATTCCCTCTCCCTGTTTTCGGGCATCTACAGCAATACATTTTAATACTTTCCCGCTAATTGAACCTGTTCCAACGATTTTCCCGTCTTCCAATAAGGCAAGAGTATATTCAATATTGTTTTCATATTTTAAATTCAGAGTTTGAAGAAATTTTATTATTTCTTCTCTTTCTGATTTATTATGAATATCTATCACTTGGTAATCCATATTTCTATCACCTAAACTAATGATTTTGTGACAAATTTATTTTTTTTCTGGTTATATTTTCATAATTGCTTTTCTAACACCGATTAAATGCTTTAACATGGCTTCGCTGGCTTTTTTGCTATTATGTTCTTTGATAGCTTTAAATATATTCTGATGTTCCTGTTGTTGTTCTTTCTTTCTTCCCGATATCTGCCAGGTTTTTCCTCTTGTTTCTCTTAATAAGTCTAAATGTAATTTTAATATATTAATAAAGACAAAATTATGAGATGCCCTGGCTACAGCTATATGAAATTCTGTATCCCTTTTCATCTCTTTATCATCTAATTTTTCTTCTTTTTTTGCATTACTTAGACTCTTCTTGATTAATTCTATATCTTCTGGTATAGCCCGTTGAGCAGCAACTTCGGCAATTTTAACTTCAAACATTTCCCTTGCCTCTAATAATTCCAAAATGGAAGATTTCTCCAAACTTAAGATGATATTTTCTGCATTAATAATGGTGTCTTTTTTTAATTCTCGAATAAATCTTCCTCCTCCCGGTTTACTTTCAATCAATCCCCTTGATTCTAAAACTCTGAAAGCTTCCCTAAGGGAACCTCTGCTTATAGAAAATTTTTCAGCCAATTCTCTTTCCGGAGGAAGTTGGTCTCCGGGTTTTAGTTCTTTATTTTTTAATAAATTCATAATCTGTTCCATAACACTTTCGTACAAACGAATATGGGTAATTTCTTTGAATTCCATTTTTACCTCGCTTTGTTGAATGACTGGTTAATTGGGTAACCCAATTAACTACTTAACAATATACCATATAAATTATAAAAAATCTATAATTTTTTATTTTTTAATACTTTTTAAATAGTTATATTATAAAAATTATAATTTTTATAATTATGTTGTAGAGAATAAAATGAATTGTGCCTTTTACCTATTAATACCTAATTTCTACTGTGGACACGACGTATCTGCACCTACATTGTTATTTTGTTTGCTTTTTTGGGTTCAATTATATTATATAAGGATAATATAGAAGATAAATAATTAGTTTGAATAAAAACAGGGTCGGATTTATCCGACCCTGTTTTTATTCAACTTTTTTGCTTTGTAGATATTTAAAATATCGAAATATTCTGGCAATAAAAAATCATTTACGATTATATATTTTTTTCTTAATTCAAGATTCGCTTAACAGCTTTTTTCCAGCCTTTATATAATTTTTCTTTTCTTTCTTCATTCATCGAAGGAGTAAACTCACGATTTTCTTTCCATTTTTGGCTAATTTCTTTTTTATCTTTCCAAAATCCGGTTGCCAAGCCAGCCAAATAAGCAGCCCCCAAGGCAGTAGTTTCTATAATCTGAGGTCTTATTACGGAAACCCCCAGGATATCAGCCTGAAATTGCATTAAGAAATTATCTCTTGCTGCACCCCCATCTACCTTTATTTTTTTGAGATCAATCCGGGAATCTTTTTCCATAACCTCTAAAACATCCCTGCTTTGATAGGCGATGGCCTCTTCTGCTGCTCTTATGATATGCTCTTTTCTAACGCCCCGAGTTAACCCCAAAATAGCACCACGGGCATACATATCCCAATAAGGAGCCCCCATTCCCACAAAAGCAGGTACCAGATAGACTCCATTAGTATCCTTTACTCTTGAAGCATAAATCTCGCTTTCGGCAGCTGTCTTAATCATTTTAAGTTCATCTCTTAACCATTGTATTACTGCTCCGGCAACAAATACGCTTCCTTCTAAGGCATATTCTACTTCATTACCTACTTTCCAGGCAATGGTAGTTAATAGACCATTAGAAGACAAAATTGGTTTCTTACCGGTATTCATTAACATAAAACCGCCGGTACCGTAGGTATTTTTGACCATTCCCGGTTCAAAACAAGCCTGTCCAAAAAGAGCAGCATGTTGGTCTCCGGCATCTCCGGAAATGGTTATTTTTTCTCCAAGTATTTCTTTATCTGTTTTGCCATAGATGTAACTTGAAGGTAGAACCTCCGGAAGTATTGCCCGGGGAATATTTAAAGCCTTTAGTAGTTCTTCATCCCATTCCAATTTATGTATATTAAATAACATGGTTCTTGAAGCATTAGAATAATCTGTGGCATGAACTTTCCCTTTAGTTAAATTCCATATAAGCCAGGTATCGATGGTACCAAAAAGAATTTCACCTTTTTTAGCTCTTTCTCTTACTCCCTCTACATTATCTAAAATCCATTTAATTTTGGTTGCGGAAAAATAAGCATCCAGAACCAGACCGGTCTTTTCATGAATAATTTTGGTCAGTCCTTCTTTTTTCAGCTGGTCACATATAGGAGCAGTCCTTCTACATTGCCACACTATAGCATTATATACCGGCTGACTAGTATTTTTGTCCCACATTATAGTAGTTTCTCTCTGGTTAGTTATCCCGATGGTTAATATATTTGATGCTTCCAAATTTGCTTTCTTTAAGGCAAGTTTAGCTGTTTTTATTTGAGAATTCCAAATCTCCAGAGGATTATGTTCCACCCAGCCGACTTTAGGATAAACCTGCTTAAATTCCTGACTAACAGTACTTATAATATTACCACTTTTATCAAAAATAATAGTCCGGGAGCTGGTAGTTCCCTGGTCTAAAGACATTATATATTTTGCCAAAATAACACCTTCCTTTTCTTGAACTTTTCTAACTTCTATCTTACTCTCCGTAATTCTTCTTTTCTTTTAAAGTCAAAAAGGAAATTTATATTGGTCTAAACCTAATTCTTCTTTTATTTGCAGCATCTGTTTTTGAAGATTTTTATTAATCGGTGCACCTTTGTCTTTTCTTTCCAACCAGGCAAGATGCTCTTTTTCTCCGGCAGTGTAAATCCTTTTTTCTCCCGGTGCTTTTTGAGAATTACGAAGATCACGTAAAATACTACCGGTTATCTTTTTAAATATCTCCGGGTCGATAAAGGAAGAAATATCAATGGCAATAAAGAAATGCCCTAAAAGAATCGGACATGGTTTACCATCTTTTACACCAGAGAGCATCTTCATGAAATTCGCGTTTGAAAGAGCAGAAGATAACATCTCAACTACAGTTGCATATCCATACCCTTTATAGCCGGCGGTTGTTTCTCCAATGCCGCCCAGTGGAACCAGAGCTGCTTTCCCTGATTTTAAATCGCTTAAAATCTGGTGTGTATCTGTTCTGGTTTTCCCGTTTCGGTCTATCACCCAACCGGCAGGAATTTCTTTTTCCGCCCGGTCATAGGCCTCTATTTTACCTCTCTGACTAATGGAGGTAGCACAATCCAAAAAGAAAGGAAATTCTTCGTCAGTAGGTATTCCGAAGGTTAAAGGGTTAGTACCCAGCATATTCTCCACACCAAAAGTAGGTGCAATGGAAGGACGGGCATTGGTTCCGGTAATTCCGATCATTCCTTCTTTTATAGCCATCAAGGGATAAAAACCGGCAATTCCATAATGAGTAGAATTTCTAACTGCCACCATCCCCATACCGAATTCCTTTGCTTTTTTTATCGCTATCTCCATAGATTTTTTGGCAATTACATGACCCATTCCGTTATGTCCGTCAACAACTGCGGTAGTTGGTCCTTCTTTTACTACTTCAAAATTAGTCATCGGTAATTGTATTCCTTTTTTAATGCGATCATAATAAATAGGTTTTAATCGGCCAATTCCGTGAGAATCAATTCCTCTCTTATCGGCTGATATAAGAACCTCAGCACATATTTTAGCTTCACCCTCAGGAACACCAATTCCTTTAAATGTATCTACCATGAAGTTTTCCAGGGTGGAAAAATCCACCCAAACGATACCTTTACTCATAACGCACTCCTTCCACTATTTATATTTATTATTAACAAGATAGTAAAAGATTAAATAATTAATTTAAGTATTAAACATATATTATCATTCTGTTACACTCTTTATGTTAATGTAAATTACCATAATTCTTTTCTGCTGGTAGAAACAGCAAAAATTCCTTTTTTAAATAATTCTTTTATCTCTTCCTTTTGGCAAATCAATCCACCGGCAATAACCGGACAAATTATTCTTTTATTAATATGCTCGACAAAATAGGGGGCAGCAATTCCAGGTAAAATTTCTATCGCATCAGGTTGATTATGTTTTAATAGAAGCTCTCCGGTCTTTAGAGAAGCAGAATCAAGTAAAAATAGTCGTTGGATAACAATAAGGCCTTCTTTTTTAGCAATTCCGATCAAATTACTTTTAGTAGTTACAATCCCGTTACATAATTTCTTCCTGGCTAAATAAATTATTCCTTTTCTGTCCCGGCCAATTCCCCTGATAAGATCCATATGTAAAAAAATCATTTTATTATGTTCTTTGCTTTCTAACATAATCTGAGGTAGATTAAATATGTCTCCGTGAAGAATGAAAAGAACAGTTACTTTACTATTAAGGGCATATTTAAAATCCGCATCGTTTCTTATGGAAGCAATTATGGGGTGTTTTCTAAAACAGTCTCTGAAATCTTGCATCTATAGTTTTTTCCTTAATGTTATAATTTTATATAAATTCAAAATATTGATTGAAATGAAATTACTATAGAAATAATAACATATATAATTTATTACTTCAAAATATTATAGATAGGCAAAACTAGTATCGAGTATCGCGTTAAGTAAAGAAAAAAATAAGGGAAAGTAGAGAAAAGATGTAAGCGTAATCTTTAGGAACACAGATTAGAATCAGCTTTCTTAATATTGCGGGTGGCAACCAGGCTCACGCCTGTTCCTATCAAATTATCTTTAATTACCTGGCCAATTTGGATGGGTGCCTTCACTTCAATTTCAGCAATTTCGATCATAGCTTTTAATAATAATCTTTTGGGAATTGCTTTTTCCGTCTTTACCGATACCAGAGGAAATTCGCCGCCAATTACTTTAACTGTGGTAGGTAAAATTCTTAGCGGATTAATAAATTCTCCTTCGGCATATTTAATTCCTTTTGGGCAGGCATTTCCTATGATAGAGATAATCTTTCCATCTTTACTTTGGATGGTCATCCTACAACCTATGGGACAGCTTATACATATTATCTTATTTTGTTCCATCCTCTTTACTCCCTAATCCCTTTTAACAGAGATAGTTATATTTTTCAATTTATCATCCAATAAAGCTTCCGGTAAATAGACACTCACCATTTCTCCCGGAGTTACAATTCTCTTCTTGTATGAACCCAATACTCTGCCCTTATCATCTAATAAATTAATCCTGACCCTCTCCGCCGGTTTTTTTACCCTCATAAATATTTTTATTTTTTTTCTTTCCGGAACAATGAAGTCTATATGCTGGGGAACCACATAAGTAATATTAACACCGGGAATTATTTTTATAGATTGCGGACGATATTTTCTTTTATCTTTTAGATATTTATCCACCGCTCGACCTACTATCTCTCCCTCTTCGGTAACAAAATCGGCCAAGTCATGAACATGTAGCACATTTCCACAAGCGAAAATTCCCTCGACTTCTGTCTCCCGGTTTTCATTTACTCTGGGACCTCCGGTCACCGGGTCTAATTTAATTCCTGCTTCTCTGGTTAGCTCATTTTCCGGAATTAAGCCAACAGATAACAGGATAGTATCACAGTCTATCTCCTCTTTGGTTTCAGGAATCGCCTGTAAATTTTTATCTACCTGAGCGACGGTCACTCTTTCTACCCGCTTTTTCCCCTCAATCCGGGTAATGGTATGATTGAATTTTAAGGGAATATTAAAATCATCCAGACATTGAACCTTGTTTCTTATCAGCCCGGTAGAAAATGGCATAATTTCCAGAACCGCCTTAACTCTTGCTCCTTCCAAAGTCATCCTGCGAGCCATAATCATCCCGATATCCCCCGAACCCAGAACGACTACTTCACGACCCGGTATATATCCTTCTATATTAATATATCTCTGGGCAGTACCGGCAGTAAATATTCCGGCAGGCCTATTCCCGGGGATGGCAATCGCTTCCCGGGTTCTTTCCCGGCATCCCATGGTCAGAACAACTGTCTTTGCTTGGATATGCAATAAACCATTATCTCTGTTTATGGCTATAATCTGTTTATCGGGGGTTATATTTATAACCATTGTTTCTGTCTTTACATCAATCTGGTTATCATTGAGTTTAGCAATAAATCTCTCTGCATATTCCGGTCCGGTTAGTTCCTCTTTAAAATACTGTAACCCAAACCCATTGTGAATACACTGGGGAAGGATTCCTCCCAGATATTTATCTCTCTCTAAAAGCAAAATATTTTCTACTCCATTTTTTTCTGCTTCCAGAGCAACGGCCAAACCGGCCGGGCCTCCTCCGATAATTACCAAATCATACTCTAATTTCATCTCTAAACTTAACTCCTGTTTCTTTAATCATATCTTTTGTCTCAGCCTTTAAAACTTCTGAGCCCAATCCCTTTTTAGTTATTCTTAAAGGAGAGATTTTTAATTCTTCCGATAAAATCTTTAAAACTTTAGGACCACAAAACCCTCCCTGACATCTACCCATCCCTGCCCTGGTTCTTCTCTTAATAGCATCCAGACTTCTGGCCGGTACCGGTTGATGGATAGCCCTGAGTATTTCTCCCCTGCTTACCTTTTCACATCGGCAGATAATTTCTCCGTAATCAGCATCTTTTTTTACTATCTCCTGCCATTTACCTGTCTTGTCTAAATAATCTGCAAATTTCGGCTGGTCGGCTAAAGTCTCGATAAAATCACTTTTATGGTTTAATTTTAACCGGGGAGAAATTTCTTTAATTACTTCCTTTAAAATATCACTTACCATCTCGGCAATAGCTGGTGCAGAACTTAAGCCGGGTGATTCAATACCTGCTACATTAATAAATCCTTTAATCTTTTTTGAGGCCTCAATAATAAAATCATCTCTCTCTTTAATATCTGCTCTTAAACCGGCAAAAGAGTTAATCAGGTCTTGATGGGGAAGATGAGGAATTAATTTTTTGGCTCCCTCGTATACTTCTTTTATTCCGGCCCGGGTAGTAGCCGGGTCATCCTTTTCTTTTACCCAATAAGAGTTAGGTCCTATTAAGAGATTATCATGAACTGTGGGAGCCACCAAAATTCCTTTGGATAATTTAGTGGGAATAGGGAAAAGGATATGATTAACCAGATTTCCCCACTGCTTGTCAAAAAGTTGATATTCGCCTTCTAACGGATTTATCTTAAAATTGTCTCCAACAGCTTTAGCTATTTCGTCGGCATGTAACCCGGCAGCATTTATAATTGTTCTGGTTTCAATCAGGCCTTTATTGGTAATCACTCCGCAAACCTGTCTTTCTTTGATTCTGATATCTTTTGCTTCGGTCTCCAGCAATACTTTAACTCCGTTTATCACTGCATTATCAACCAGAGCGATAGTAAACTTATAAGGGGAAATAATCCCGGCAGAAGGAGCATAAAGGGCATATTTGGCTTGAGGATTTAGATTGGGTTCCAATTCAAATAATTTATTACCGGTAATTATCTCTAAATATTTAATCCCGTTCTTTTCCCCGTTTTTCTTTAATTCTCTTAATCTTTTCAGATCTTCCCCGGAAAAGCCCACTACCAAAGACCCTATCCTCTTAAAACACACTTTCAAGTCCTGACACAATTCATCAAACCGGGGATTACTTTTTATATTTAATCG
>Ga0222678_1001226_pt1 | contig 9805 bp, 10 predicted proteins | sample AntAcemetagen937_FD_179801 | JGI IMG/M metagenome (GOLD analysis project Ga0222678, IMG submission 179801) | Saline water microbial communities from Ace Lake, Antarctica - #937 | ecosystem: Environmental > Aquatic > Non-marine Saline and Alkaline > Saline | place: Antarctica: Ace Lake | collected... | reverse complement strand
CCTGCCTAAATTCTTTTTGCCTTTAATCGTCCTGTCTATAATCGTCCTGCCTAAATTCTTTTTGCCTTTAATCGTCCTGTCTATAATCGTCCTGCCTAAATTCTTTTTGCCTTTAATCGTCCTGTCTGTAATCGTCCTGCCTAAATTCTTTTTGCCTTTAATCGTCCTGTCTGTAATCGTCCTGCCTAAATTCTTTTTGCCTTTAATCGTCCTGTCTGTAATCGTCCTGCCTAAATTCTTTTTGGCTTTTAATCGTCCTGTCTGTAATCGTCCTGCCTAAATTCTTTTTGGCTTTTAATCGTCCTGTCTACAATAGGCCCGCGGTTTCTTCAAATTCTTCCATGATATTCATATTCTGAACGGCCTGCCCGGCAGCGCCTTTCAAGAGATTGTCGATCACACTCACCACAATCAGGTTTCTGGTCCGGGGATTAACCCTGAGACCGATCAGGCACTTATTGGTGCCGACCGCTTCCCGGAGCTGAGGGAGAGTTCCTTTCGGATAGACGGTTATAAAAGGTTCATCGGCATATTCCCGGCGATAGATATCCAGAATTTCATCCTCGGAGGTATCTTCCGCGAGAGAGATATAAATTGTACTGAGAATGCCCCGGTTAACCGGGAGAAGATGAGGAGCAAACTCCACCCCAACCGGCCGCCCGGTCAGCCCGGTCAGAACCTCTTCCATCTCAGGGGTATGCTTGTGTGATGCCAGGCTGTAGGCCTTAAAATTCTCGTTTACTTCCGGGAAGAGGAGAGCCAGACTGGCTTTCCGACCGGCGCCGGTTACTCCGGTCTTGGCATCGACGATTATCTCTCCCCGCGGGCTCAAGCCCGCCTTCAAGGCCGGCCAACTCCCCAGGATCGTGCCGGTGGGATAGCAGCCGGGATTGGCCAGAAGAACGGCCGACTTGATCTGATCCCGGAAGAGCTCACAGAGACCGTAAACAGCTTGAGATACTCCTTCCGGATCACTATGTTTACCTCCATACCACTTTTCATAGACTGACGCGTCGGAAAACCGGTAATCAGCACTCAGATCCACCACCTTCTTGCCGGCTTTGATGAAGATGGGAGCAAATATCAACGAGACGGTATGGGGCAGCGCCAGAAAGATGAAATCAGCCTCAGCGCAGACCTCCTCCACATCGAGGTTGGTACAGTCCATCTCCAGCCGACCGGTCAACTCCGGGAATACTTCGTGGATACCGATTGTACTGTCAACTTTAGCCGTAAGGGACGTAATTTCAACCCGGGGATGAGATATCAATAATTTCAGCAACTCTAACCCGGTATATCCGGTCGCTCCGACTACCGCAACTTTCAACATGATCATGCTCCTTTATAAGTTATCGCCTTCGGCGCTAACTTAATGAAAATGCACTTAAACTAACGCTCCCGGATAAATCAATACGATTCAGGATATATAACAATATATAACTTTTCTTTGTTTTACCAAAAATGACCTGGTTATAACATAAAAAAAGCCCCGCAAACTGCGGGACTTTTTCATCAAAAAGACAGAATCGGATGATCCGATTTTATCTCTTTGAGAACTGGAATTTCTTTCGGGCGCCGGCCTGGCCGTATTTTTTCCTCTCTTTCTTCCGGGGATCACGGGTCAGGAGACCGGCGGATTTAAGTGGAGAACGGAGTTCCGCGTTAGACTCAACCAAAGCCCGGGCAATTCCATGAGAAAGAGCACCGGCCTGCCCCGCTTTACCACCGCCGGATACCTGGGCGATGACATCAAACTGTCCCATATTATCCGTTACCTGCAAGGGTGCTTTTATTATCTTTACCAGCACTTCCCGATGGAAATATTCTTCCAGGTTATGCCGACGATTGATACTGAATTTTCCGACGCCGGGACGGATCCAGACCTTAGCTACAGCTGTCTTCCTTCTCCCGGTCGCGTAATATTTCACCTTGTCACTCATTTTGTAAATTAACTCCCTTCGGTCCTGTTTTATCCGGTATCAAACCTAACTAACTTCCAGCACTTCCGGCTGCTGGGCCTCGTGCGGGTGATTGGATCCGGCATATACCTTTAATTTTTTAATCATTGCCCTCCCCAGACGATTATGCGGGATCATCCCCCGAACCGCGTGCTCGATTATCCTCTCCGGATGAGTATCCATCATCCGTCTGTATGGGATCTTCTTCAGGCCGCCGGGATATCCGCTATATCGCTGATATTCCTTCTGCTCCGCCTTCTTCCCGGTCACTATCACCTTCTCGGCATTGATCACGACCACGAAATCACCGGTATCCATATGGGGGGTATAGATAGGCTTACTCTTTCCCCTCAACAGATCGGCGATCCGGGTTGACATCCTCCCCAGTACCTGATCTTTCGCGTCGATCAGATACCACTTCCTCTCGATATCTTTTGGTTTTGCTGAATATGTCTTCATAAGTTAGCACCTTCGGCGCTAACTTAGTGAGAATACACTAAAACTAACGCCCTTGGATAAATAAATACTTTCTATAATATATGTTAGTATCTTGGTTTTTATTTTTGAAAATTCTGTTAATGATTACGAAAGGGGGAAGCTATCATCATCGGATTGCCGCGTCAACCAGAAAAGATGGCAAACTGAAAGAAATAATATCTCCAAAAAGTAAATATCAATAAAAGCACCGAAGGATATGAAAACTTTGTTCGGGAGGTGGATTACTCCAAATTATTATAATCCTCCGGTGTATCGATATCCAGAATCACCCCTTCCGCCTCAACCGAGACGCTTAAGATCTTATCCGGATGACGAAGGAGAACCTCCCGGGCGCCCCATCGGCCAGCTACTTGTCGGATCTCATCGGCATACTTTCTGTTAACGATTGAGGGATGACCCCGGCGGCCATTGAAGACCGGAACCACGATATCCGCCCGGGAATCACGGTATTTTCCGATCAGAGTATCTATTACCGCGGTCGGGATGAAGGGCTGATCGCTGAGAGCGAAGAGAAGACCCGCCGTAGGGATCCGCCCGATCCTCTCCAGCCAATAATCGATTCCAACGACAACCGAGCTTCCCATCCCCTCCCGATAATCCTGGTTGATGACAGTGGGGCAGGAAAATTTCCGCAGGAGTTCCTTGACCCGATCCGCCTGATGCCCCAGAACAATCACTGTTCCGTCCACCCGGGAATTAAGTATATTCCTGACTGAAGCTTCCAGGATTGTTTCGCGACCGCAGGGGAGGAAAAGTTTATTTTTTTGGCCAAACCGTCGGGACTCACCCGCAGCCAGGATAATGGCGTAGACCGGGCGTTCTAAGTTTTCTTTTGTCATTGGGGCGCGTTATCTGACGGATCGGTCGGATCGGACCGATCTGTCCGATTACAATATAAAGGGCAATCCGCTCAATCCGAGATTAATCAATCTCTTCCAGTCCCCTGGCCAGGAGGAGACCTGCCATCTCATCCCGGTAACCAGCGGTGGAACGGATATCGGTAATGGCCCGGGACTCTTCCGAACAAAGACGGGCGGCTTCGGAGATTACTTCCGGAGTAAGAGCCTGGCCAACCAGAAAAGATTCAGTGCGGGGGGTCCTGATAACCGTGGTAGCAACCGCTCCCAGAGCAATCCGGACTGAAGTTACAACTCCATCCCGGAGGGATACAATCGCGGAGATAGAGACCTTGGAGATAGCCAGGGCTTTCCGCTGTCCCAGTTTCTTAAAGAAGCCCCGGTCATCGGCGCTCATTCCGGGAAATGAAATCGCCACCAGGAGTTCATCGGGACGGATAACGCTCTTCTTTACTCCGATTAAGAAATCCTCAATCGGAATCGAGCGTTCACCTTCTTTGCTCGCCAGAATTACTTCCGCTCCCAGGACATAGAGCGCCGGGATCGAATCTCCAGAGGGAGATGCCATTACCAGATTACCTCCGATAGTTCCAAGATTACGGATCTGGGGAGAACCGACTTCAGTACAGCTTTCTACCAGAGGAAGAGCCTTCTCCCGCAGGAGACTGCTCTCGGCAATACGACCATGAGTCACCAGCGCGCCCAGACGGATCCGGCCCTCGTCTTCTTCAATCCCTTTCAACTCTTCAATTCTGCTGATATCGAGCAACTCACCGGGGGAGATGAGATTCTCCTGGATCATAACCAGCAGATCGGTTCCTCCAGCCAATATCTTAAGGGTCTCATTATTTCCGCTCAATACTTCCAATGCTTCGGATACAGTATTAACTCTCTGATAATTAAATTTCATCTTTTCTCATCCTTTCCGCGGCCACTTCTACCGCCCGAATAATCTTGGCATATCCGGTACAGCGGCAGAGATTCCCGGAGATGGCCCGTTTAATCTCATCACGGGTTGGTGAATTATTCTTATCCAGAAGAGCTTTCGCCGATATGATCATTCCTGGAATACAGTAACCGCACTGGACCGCGCTCTCATCGATGAAAGCCTGCTGAATCGGGTGGAGGTGATCTCCCTCAGATAACCCTTCAATGGTCTCTACATTGCGCCCTTCCACCTGGGGAACAAGAACCAGACAAGAGGTCACCGGTTTCCCATCCAGCAGGACTGTACAGGCACCGCATTCACCACGCTCGCATCCTGGTTTTGACCCGGTCAATCCGAGACGTTCCCGTAGAAGCCTGAGCAGGGTAAACCAGGGAGGAGCTGAAATACTGACCGCTTCCCCGTTTAAGGTAAATTTTATCGTTATCTCTTTCATATATCAATTAGCTCCGCAACTTTTTTGCCACTAAGACACCAAGACACAAAGAAAAGAATTAAAGATATAACAACTATGTTGTTTCTTTATTTCTTATGATTTCTTAATGTCTTAGTGCCTTTGTGGCTAATTTCTATTTCTCTTTGAGTTTCTCCATTACATACTCCGGGGTGATCGGGAGTTTTTCCATACGGATCCCGACGGCATCGTAGATAGCGTTAGCGATCGCCGGAATAATCGGGACCGTGGGAGCTTCACCTACTCCTTTGGCTCCAAAAGGACCGGTTTTCTCCGGTTTCTCCACTATTATCGTCTCATGTTCCGGGACATCAAGCGCGGTAGGAAGTATGTAGGTCGAAAAACTTTTGGTCTTGAACTCACCCTTTTCCACTATCACATTCTCATAGAGAGTGTATCCCTGACCCATAACCACCGACCCTTCACACTGTCCTTCTACCCCATCTATATTAATAGCCCTTCCCATCTCGGGGAGCGATATTACCTTGATAACCTCCACTTCTCCGGTCCCGGTATTCACACCGACCAGTGTTATCTGGGTAATATAAGTATAGTAATTGTGGGGCAGGCCATCCCCAAAATCCTTATCCGAAATCGCGATAACCGCGTGGCCGGTAACTTTGAGCAGACGGGATGAGGCAATAGCCTGATCCGCGATCTCCGCCAAAGTCATCGCGATGGATGAATCGCTCCGGGAGGAAACCCGGCCGTCGCTATATTCAAGATCGTCTTCCGGAATACCCAGCTTATTAGACGCTATCTCTATCAGCATCGGCTTCAATATCTCCACTCCATTAATAATCGCGTTGCCATTAACCATGATTGATCGGGAAGCGGTAACCGACCCTGAGTCCGGACAGGTCATAGTATCTCCATGGATAACATTAATCATGGATATATCGCATTCCAGCACCTCGGCCAACATCTGGGCGTAGGCGGTCAAATTTCCCTGCCCTAATTCAATCGCGCCGGTCCATAGCGTTATCGCTCCCCCTTCACCGATCTCAATGATAACATTGGAGAAATCGGGCAAACCTACCCCCAATCCAACTGCATGCCATTCCGAGGCAACTCCTATCCCATACGATTGATATTTATTTTTTTCGTTGAGCCGACGTTTGATCTCATCACGGTCCTTCCAGAGGGACGTCTTGGCAGCGGCGCGGAGAGTCTCCTTAATCCCGGCACTGGTATTGAGTCTATGTCCGATGGCAGATATATCGCCTTCTTCCACGGCGTTTAAGAGGCGCAGTTCAATCGGGTCCATCTTAAGCAACCGGGCCAATTTATCAATTTCCTGTTCCAATCCAAAAACAACCTGAGGAGCACCAAAAGCTCGAAACTCACCACCCATCGCGTTATTGGTATAGACACTGATCCCCCGGAATCGTGAATCAGGATATTTGTAGGGACCGGGGGATGATTCCAGCGACAGGTTAAGAACCGGACCTGAGATGGTATCATACGCCCCGGCATTTGCAACAACTTGAACGTCGATCGCGCGTAATATTCCGTCATTGCCAGCTCCAATCCGGAAAGTTGTGGTCATGGCATGCCGTTTGGGACCAGCCACTATCGACTCTTCACGGCTCCAGTGCAGGCGCACCGGTTTTTTCGTGTATATCGCCAGCATAGCCAGATGGATCTGGACACTGACCTCATCTTTGCCCCCGAAAGCACCGCCGGTCGGAGATCCGATCACCCGAATCTTCTCCGGTTCCCAGTCCAGTGAACGGGCGATCTGAAGCTGATCCCGGAAAGCATACTGGCTTCCGCACCAGATTGTGACCACTCCGTCATCTTCATTATAGATACCCACTCCTCCCTCCGTCTCTAAATAGGCATGCTCCATGAACTGGGTGTTATAGGTCTTTTCCAGAACAATCTCCGACTCCGCCAATCCCTTCTCCACATCCCCCTTAGGCGGAATATCCATTGAGTGCAGAATATTTCCTCCTTCATGAATCAGGGGAGCATCCGGTCGGAGAGATTCTTCCGGAGTATCAATAATCGGAAGCGGTTCATATTCCACTTCGATCAGGGAGAGCGCTTCCTCCGCCGTCTCTTCATCCACAGCGGCCACCAGGGCTATCGCGTCGCCCCGATATTTAACCCGGTCAACGCAGAGAACCGGCCAATTAGGCGTTACTATTCCGAAGCCGTTAAGGCCGGGAACATCTTCATGGGTGAGAACCGCTTCCACACCCGGGAGTTCCCGGGCTTTAGATACATCAAGCTTGATTATCTTCGCGTGAGGAAGCGCGCTCCTCAGCACCCGGGCCCGAAGCATCCCCTCCGGATAACGATCGGTGGAATAGACCGTCTTTCCAGTCACCTTATCTTTCGCGTCAATCCTGGGGATTCTTTTATCTACATACTTATATTTTTTCATAAGAACTTACCCTTCACTTCGTTCGGGCAACTTCTGAAGTGCCGAAAGTTTTCAGCCAGAGGCTGATCCGCCTCCGGCGGAGAAGTGCCTAAAGTTATTCGCTTTCACCCGGTTTATCGGGACTTGTAATCTCGATAAAGCTGGATGCCTATTATATTCCTCCATTTCCGATTCAATACTGACCTACTATTACGGCCATTATTCAAAACATAAAAGTTGCGGCGGAGCCGCAACTTTTATTTTCGCTGCAGGATCAACTCCCAATCCGGCACCGGGGTGGGTTTGACTTTCTGATGGGATAGTTCCCTGTCAAACTCCTCCCGGGTGATAAGTTTCTTATCGATCAGGAGTTTGATCAGTGCCTCCTGTTTACTGTAGATATCCCGGACATCGTCAAGTTTGAGTTCCTCCAGTATCCGGCTCCGGGCCTTTAAAAAATCCTCATACTCCCGGGCCATCTTGATCCTTTCTTCCTTCACGGCGGTCGGTTCCTCTCCAACAACCCAACCCTCGGAGATTTTATCTACATCGATCCAGGGGAAGTTAAACCTGGTACTGAATACCTTGCCGTAGACAATAAGACGATCCTTGCTCTCAAAGCGATCCAGATATTCCGCCTTCTCACGGGGATAAAACAACTGAGCAAATATACGACCTTTCGCCTGGACTACAAAGCCGACCCATTTCTTATCTGAACGAGGAACATCGGCATCATTAAGCCAGGTGGAATCCTCCTTAAGGAACCGGCATTTGAGTTTTATCGGAACCCCAATATATTCCTCGGGATCTGACCCCAGACGCTCCGGGGAGACCGTGATATAATCCGTCTGTCCGATTAGTGAAAGAAATAAGCAGATAAAAATTATCTTCATAAGTTAGCGCCTGTGGCGCTAACTTAGTGCAAATACACTAAAACTAACGCCTCTGGATATAACAATACCTTTAAGAGAAATATATTCGAAGCAATAAGTAAGATAGCTAATTTACCACTTTAGAATCAAAAAAAAAGAATAAAAAAATTAATTGGAGCTTTAATCAGAAAAAAGCAAACTGCATTGTTCTCAATAGTACTTCCAGTAAGTTAGCGTCAAAAGCGCTAACTTAATTATATACCTTGAATATATGGGGCCATTATATTAATTTCTTTTTATATCTCCATGAAAAATAATCTTAGAACAGCCCTGGTAACCGGTGGGACCGGATTTATCGGAAGTCACCTGGTTGAATCACTGATTCAAGACGGTTGGAAAATTCGATGTCTGATCCGAGAGACCAGTTCTCGCCGGTTTCTCGGTCATAATGAGATCGAATTCGCGATCGGTACACTTGATGATAAGACCTCTCTGATAAACTCGCTTAAGGATGTAAGTACGGTCTTCCACCTGGCGGGAAAAATCAATGGAAAAACCCGGGAAGATTTTTTCAAGACCAACCAGCAGGGAACCAGGAATCTACTGGAAGCCGTGCTGGAGAGTAAGGTCAATCTGGATCAGTTTATCCTGGTCAGCAGCCTCGCCGCTGCCGGACCCAGTCCGGATGGACATCTCTTAAATGAGGATGAATCACCCCGGCCGGTGAGCTTTTATGGAGAAAGTAAACTGGCGGCCGAGCGGGAGGCGGAACATTTCAGTAATGATATTCCTATTACAATTGTCCGCCCACATGCTGTCTATGGCCCCAGAGATACCGAAACTCTACGATTGATCAAGCTGGCTGGTTCCCGACTACGCTGTATTCCCGGTGGGGATAAAAATATCTTCAGCGCGCTTCATGTCTCGGACATGGTTGACGCGCTTCTGCTGGCAAGCCGTAGAACCGACCGAAGATTACGGGTTTACTTCATCGGCGATGGGAAAGAGTACAACTGGAGAGAGGCATTTTCTATTATCCGGGAGAACCTGAAGAAAAGCTCTTTCACAATTACTCTCCCCTGGGGACTGGCCCTGGCAACGATTAAAATATTGGCCCGGTTATTTCCCCGGTCAACGGCAGGCTTTTATCTGGACAAAATCAATGAAATGAACCATAACTACTGGGTATGTAACATTAATCGTGCTCGGGATGAACTGGGATTCAAACCCCAGTATAACCTAGAACACGGATTACAAGAGACCATCCGTTGGTACCAGACCAAAGGATGGTTATAGAAGCCCTCGCCTTCGGCTCGGGCGAAGTTGGGAAGTGCCTAAAGTTTGAAATGCGCTTCAGCCAGAGGCTGTTCTGCCTCCGGCGGAAAAGTGCCTAAAGTTAAAAACCGCCTCTCGCGTCCCACATAAAATGCACAGGGGGAAGGGATAAAGTGTGGCAATAGATTGTTGATTTTTTAATACCGATTAATATCAGGTCCCGAGAATTAATATATAACAACCCGGGATCCCGAAGGATTTAGGTCCCTAGACTTAATATAAAACAACTCGGGATCCCAAATGATTTCGGTCCCGAGACTTAATATGAAACAACTCGGGATCCCGAAGGATTTCGGTCCCGATAATATTAATTAAACAAACCGGGATCCCGAAGTATTTCGGGAGAGAGAAAAATCCCGAAACAGCAAATTTGCGGAGTAAATATTTTATGGCTGATCTATTCGATAAATGCAAAAATTTTACCCAGGCTAAGGAAATTATGAAGATGGGGATCTACCCCTACTTCACTGAGATATCTTCCGCCCAGGAGACCGAGGTTACGATCGATGGTCGC
>Ga0222678_1001213_pt1 | contig 9904 bp, 5 predicted proteins | sample AntAcemetagen937_FD_179801 | JGI IMG/M metagenome (GOLD analysis project Ga0222678, IMG submission 179801) | Saline water microbial communities from Ace Lake, Antarctica - #937 | ecosystem: Environmental > Aquatic > Non-marine Saline and Alkaline > Saline | place: Antarctica: Ace Lake | collected... | reverse complement strand
GTTTCCCTTTTATATCCATAAAACTCATTAAAACGACCACTTTCCGAATCCATGTGCAGTGTAACAAAATATCCTTCGGCATAAATTATTGGTAATAATTTCTTATATTCCAAACTTAAATAAGCATCAATGTCTTTTCTTTTGTTGATAGAAGCCGAAGTAAACAAGTCAAATTTGTTTAAGATTTCAGATTGATATAGCACAGTCCCAAATTTAAATGCATTGTAATCCCACATCACAAACGGCATGAAAAACATTCTGCTGAAAGTCATTTCATAAGGTTTAGAATCAAATTCTTTAAGATTACCGGGATCATAATTTTCACTTGGCATTTTATAATTTTTATTGTATTGAGTCAGTTCGGGTTTTATTGGTTTTGGTGAATTTAATTTTGCCAATTTAAATGTGCCGTTGTTAAATAATGAATAACAGATTCCTCCATTCTTAGGATTTATTTCCGGATAAAATGCTCCGCCGGTAACATTTGTCAAAATTTCCATCGAATCAGAATTAAAATATTTTTTATATAGATTGAAAATTCCTGTTCTATCGGATGAAAACACAATATATTTTCCATCAGGAGAAGTGACCGGACTTCTATTATCATGATTTTCGTCTTTCACTACTGGTATAATTTCTTTCGTCTTTATATCAAGTGAATAAATATCTCTACCGTGAATTAATGCCATATCAAAAATAATTTTCTTCCCATCTGGAGACACATCAATTGTAAATACTTGTTCGCCATTATTAAAATCCGTTAGCGGTGTAAGTTTCTTATTTTTCCCATTATACTTTTGAATATTATGCGATCCATCGTGAACGGTAATGAGATAAATTCCATTTTTGGGCCCCACTGCAACAGAATAAATTCTTGCTTTTGTAGTTAATCTTTCTTCTTCATCATTTTTAAAATTATATTTTGCAAGATCAAACCAAACAGATCCATATTTATCAGGCTTCTGTTCTTTTGCATAATAAAGATTTTTCCCGTCGTTACTCCACACAATATTGCCACGAGTTTTGTTAGCTATTTTTTCAACTCTACCTTTTTTGAATTCATATAAATTTGTCTGCCCAATATAATCATTCCCTTTGCTCGAAGTAAATATCAATCTTTTTCCATTAGGAGAATACGAAGGAAAAAAGTTACTTGGTCCTTCCGAAAATATTATTTTACCTTTTACAATATTTTTTCGAATAGTTTGAGTTTGTTTTTTATAAGTGTTTGTTATTTCATCACACCATTCTTTGTGAATAACTTTCCCATCCTTCCCCAATATTCTTTTAAACACTTTATTGAATGATAATCTTGTTTTTTTCTGAGCTTCTCTCGTTATTTTCTTATGAATTTTTGGAGAATATCTTTTTGCTAAATATCTGACAAAAGCTAATCCTGTATTATAAACAGATTCATTCCCTGTGCCTTTTTTCCCAAATGTAAACATTTCCGGCCAAGTCAATAAGTCATTATTTAATGCTCTGTCACGCAAGATCATATCACGATGAGAATCCCAAATATCATTTGTCGATCCGGAAAATTGATATTGAGCAACTCCTTCTGCCCACCACATTGGAACAACAACATTTGGTACTGGAACCGATCCTATTCCTTTAGGATATTCTAAAACAATATTATCTCGAATTGGCTTCTCCCTGTCCAATACTTGAATGAAACCGGCAGGAATACTTATCGGATATTTCATTGATGCTCCCAACGAAATAATATGTGAAAATTCATGAGTGAATACATCTCTGATCCAGTTATGATTCCCTCGCAGATCAAATTCTAATGGCGATGCCCATAACAATATTTTATTATCAAAATAATATGCACCACCATTTGCGTAATCATCTGTATCTTGAATAATTATGTGCGTTTTGTCGGCAGGTTTCCAATCATAAAGATCAGTAACTTTTGGATATACTTTTTCCGCAATCGTTAAAGCCATTTGAGCAGTTCTTTCTGTTCCCTTATGATAATGATAAATAAAATGTTCCGATTCAAATGTAAACCATTCCAGCTCGGGATGATTTTGACCAAAAAGCGAAAATGCACTAATGATGATCAGAAAGAATATAATTAAAAGTTTGTTTGTTTGTTTGTCTATGTTAAACATTTTTTCTTATTTTAAAACTGCCGGCTTAATAAAATATTCTTCTGTAACGCCATTACCAACAACTTTAATTCGTGCAATATAAACACCTGATTGCAAATCGTTAACATTCCATTTTACTTCGTTCAGTTGATTTTGTTTCGGTGTTTGTGATAATTGTTGAACAAATTTCCCAGTCAATTCATAAATGTAAATATCGACTTGCTCAGCATCAATTGCAAAATAACGAAATTTCGTTCGTCCATTCTCTATTGGATTTGGATAATTATAAATTAATCCATCGCGTATTAATTCATTACTATTTACAGGTATTCCATTCTGCGATGAAATAATTCTGTTAGTATTTTGTAAATTATTTCCACTATATCCCCAATAAATACTGTCATATTCTGTTGTCCAAATCGTTCCATCGGATACAATTACATTCTCATTATTAAATTTATCCAGAAAGAATGAATTTGCCATTGACGGAGCAGTTCTGTTTGTAAGTTTCGTCCCTATTATTGAATATTCGTCCAATTCACCTACTTCACTCATCGCCAAAATGAAAAATTGATCATTATCTTTTATAACTCTCACTTCTTCATAATTTTTGAATATTGGAAAATTGTTTTCAAAATATCCATAATGACTTAAAATCGCAAAAATATTTCTATCGTTATAAATTCCAGTCACGATCAATTCACATTCTCCATCATAATTTAAGTGAACTGGAATTATTTTTTTAAACTGAATTGCAGAAGCATATTTCTCTGACAAATATTCTGTATTCGGCTCAAAGTAATAATATCCGCCAGATTTATCAGCAATAATTAGAGTATCGTTAAAATTTATAATAATAGAAATATTAAAATCAAATGTATGTGAATAATTCCCATCGAAGGAATTTAAAGTATTACCAGCAATAAAATAAATTTTTTGCGAAATGTTTATAGGCAAGAATTTATCAACAGATAAAAATGAACCAGAAAAATATTCTAACGAATTTAATTTGTAATTATATTGAGCTGGATTTTTTGTGCTATCAATTGGTGGAATAAAAATCACATTATCTATTATTGAAATATTTTCTAGATCAACAATGAAATTTACATTTTGACTACTTGTTAATGACAAAGACGAATCAACATAATTATATGAATTTATTGATGATTGAGAAGTTCCGTTTTCAATTTCTAAAAATCCTGTTTCTAATGGATAAAAATAAGTTTTATTTGGATTAATAATTTTATTTTTTTTGAACAATGAAAATATTTGATTACCATTTTTTATAATAATAGAGCTATCTTTTACACCAAATAAGCAGTCATCGTCAAAAGGAGTAATTCTCGCAATTCCTTTATAGAAAACATTTGGCTCACAACTTTTATCACTCTGACTAAAATTTAAAGTTATAGAAACTGTGTCTGTGGAAAAATTAAAATCAGTAATAGAAATTCCAGTTGATAAGTTTGTAAAAGTGCGAGTATTAGGATTTGTTCCATCGGAAAATTTTAAAGAATTACTAGAATTATTATCAAAATATCCTTCGTTTCCATCAAACCAGATATCCCATTTCCAACCTTGATTTACAGTGCTACTAAGTGAACCATAATTTTTACCAATATCATATCCGCCATCTGCCTCTTCCAATCTCAATATTGGAATATCTCCGCCGTTTGGATTGTCGGACATTTCATTAAATTCATAAAACGGATCGTTAATGTGCCAGATCAATAATCCGTCTGTTTGCAAAGTAATATCGTAATCATTTAAACCAATTAAAACTCCATTTGCATCAATATTTAAGTCAATTAAATTTAGAGAATCCACATATCTCAGTGCTTCAATATATGTATCATATTCATTTGCAGAATACAATGAATCTAAAAATATTCCACTATTCTTACGATATTCAATTAAAAATGATTCGGTACTATTAATTGGAATTTTATAAATATTATCTTCAAGTAAATTGTAATCATTGCTTTCATCTAAAATAATCGGTTTTTGAATTCCAAGTAATATTCTTTCGAAAGCAGATGGCTTTATTGGCACCAATCCATTAGCATTATTAGAACCCTGATCCATCAGACCAAAAACACCTGCTTTTGATTTCCCCGTTTCAGTATCATATAAAGCCGGCAATCCTAATAAATATCCAGATAACAAAATTTCCGTTCCATGCAATCCAATATTAATATCCAATTGATTTTGCATTTCCGGAACAACAATCCCTTTATTCAAACCTAAGTTAATTAATTCTAAATATCTATCGTTTGGAAGATATTTGCTTAAGAAATTCTCATCAAAATAGAAAGATGGGATATCATAAGGCGAAGGATCAAACATACCGGAAAAATCAAAATCCTGACCGACACCGGCATGATAAATAATAATCTCTGATTGATCAGTAGGATAATCGCCTTTTTCGGAAACAAGTTTTACAACATCGTAAACGAACTCAGCTAATTTAAAATCTATACTATCTTCATCAGAAGCCGGATTGTAATATTGCATTGTATTGTCCAATGTATATGAGTTTTCATTTAACGGTAAAATTTGAGAATCTGAAGTATCCATTGAATATTTATTATTCGTTACAGTTGACCAATAATTATTTATTGCTTTCAGGTGTGATTGGAAATATTGACGATTGTGTGGCACAGGATCAAAAACATAACTTGTATCACCATCTTCCCATTGCTGTAAAAATTTCCCCGTTCCTGTGGTAATGTTTTTACTATCTTCTTGAAATTCAACTCTAATTACTAACCAGTTTTTATTACCGGGAATACACTTCTCATTCTTCCAAGTTCCCTTAAAATTATTGACATAAGAAAGCGATCGACTAAAAAATGATAATAAAATAACGCCCGTAATAAAAAATATTTTATTTCTTTTCATTTGATATTTATTTGTCATTAATTGCAATTATTATTATTAAAACATCATTCGTAGGCTAAATCTCATTGTATTTGCCAACGGATGTCCCGATTCTGCAGCAGTATATCCAAAATCAAATCCAAGATTATGATAAAGAACTCCAAAGCCTAAAGTTGGTGTCTTTATATCGCCCGCTTTGTCGTAAGCAAAACCGGCACGAATAAAAAATAAATTATTATAAGCATATTCCATACCAATATTGAAGATCATTTTATCTATTTCGTTTTTGAATGAACCGTCTTCTTTTGAACCAACTTCTTTTTTACCACGAATATTACAAGCTCCCCATTCTATTATTTCACCAATTGCAGTTGTATCTTGCGCTTTTTCATATTCACCTGTTATTGTATTAAGCTTAAATCCGCCGATCAGACCGTCATTATCATAATCGATATCACCGTCATATTTCCAATCATCTATCCATGAGGTGAAAATTGCCTTATAAAGTGGATCGGTATATGCTTTTTCATTATCGGAAATTAAATAATCTCCATCAGTATCCATTGATGGATAGCTTGCAACCAAAAGTTTATTCATATCTGTAACAATTGAAAGTCTATGATATTTTTGATTAACAACATTAAAATTAAATCCAAGTTTTAAATTTGTCGGTTGCGGATCTGCTTGATCTTCATCAATAAAAGTTACCTTAGGACCAATATTAGAAAGAGCAAAACCAAAATCAACCACATTCCCAAATATTTTTCTTTTTTGGTATCCAAAATCAAATGCAAAATGTAAAGCTGCACCTTTTCCTTCTTCTTGAACTGTTCCTTTATCCGTCAACTTTTGATAAACAATTTTTGCATTTATTCCTATAGCAGAATTTTGGGATAATTTTGTTCCATAAGAACCTGTTGCTGCTGTTAAATAACTTGTAAATGTTCCTAAATCATTTCCATACTCATCTGTTCTTTGTTGTTCACCAAGATTCAAATATATAACATGTCCACCGAATGTCCCAAATGATGTTTTCACACCACCAGTTAAGATATCATAATACATATCATCAATACCAAGATTTCTTAGCCAATTAACATGCATTAATCCTATTTCACTCTTAGGCATGAACGCCATTCCGGCCGGATTCCAATATGATGAATATGCATCATTTGAATTAGCTACTTGCGCTTCCCCCATCGCTTCGGCACGAGAACCTGGAGCGATTAATAGAAAAATTGCACTCGCTTCACCCTGAGCCAATAAAAAATTGAATGATAATAGAACCGAAACTATCAGAATAAATATTACTTTTTTCATTTTTTCTCCTTCTAATAAAACACGAACGATAATTATACTCGTTCTTAAATTAATTCGTTTTAAGTATTCCTTAAATTAACTTCTCTCTTGTCAATGTCAACTACCTAATAACGAACTTTTATATTTTTCTCCTTTAAATTTATGAAATATTACAACATAAAAATATTAATGTCAATATTTTTATTTATTTTTTTCTATATTGTCAATTTCATTTTTGAATTCTGTAACATCTTTAAATTCATGATAAATCGATGCAAAGCGAATATATGCTACTTTATCGATTTTTTTTAATCGTTTAATCACTTCTTCGCCAATAAGAGACGAATTCACTTCCGAGTATCCGTCTTTTTCAAATTTTGTTTCTATATCTTTTGCAATTCTAATAATTTTATTAATTGAAATCGGCCTTTTGGTGCAAGGTAATTTTATACTTTGAATCAATTTTTCTCTTTTAAATTCTTCTCTACTTCCATCTGATTTTATTACAAATACATTGTTTAAAGTTATATACTCATAAGTAGTGAAGCGTTTATGACATTTTATACATTCTCTCCGACGACGAATTCCATTATCTGCAATAATGTGCCTCGAATCAATTACCTTATTTTCCGGATAGCCACAATGTGGACAATTCAATTATATTTCCTCTAATTGATTTTTATATAATGGAAATCTTTTGGAAATCTCTTTTATCTCATTCTTTATCTGTGAAATATTTTTATCATTTTTAGGATCTGAAACAATTTTATTAATAAATCCTGCAATCGTTTTCATCTCATCTTCTTTAAAACCGCGTGTAGTTAATGCCGGTGTGCCAACTCTTATTCCGCTTGTAATAAATGGACTTTTATCATCAAATGGAACCATATTCTTATTAACCGTAATACCAGCTTTTTCTAATGCTTTTTCAGCTTTCTTACCGGATATTTCTTTGTTACGCAAATCAATTAATATTAAATGATTATCGCTACCATTTGAAACTAAATTAAAATCATAAGACAACAATTCTTGAACCAATGTCTGAGTATTTTTAATAATTTGTTTGCTGTATTCTTTAAATTCCGGTTGCAGTGCTTCCCCAAAAGCTACGGCTTTTGCTGCAATAATATGCATCAAAGGACCACCTTGAATTCCCGGCATAACAGTAGAATCCATCAATTCAGATATCATTTTCACTCTACCGCTTTTTCGAGCTACTTTTCCAAATGGATTTTCCTTGTCTTTTCCAATTAAGATCATTCCACCGCGCGGACCTCTGAGCGTTTTGTGGGTCGTTGTAGTTACAACATCACAATATGGAATTGGATCAGGATGAAGTTTGGCTGCGATCAATCCGGCAGGATGAGCTACATCTGCCATCAAAAATGCTCCAACTTCGTCAGCAATTTCCCTAAATTTTTCAAAATCATAAAAACGAGGATATGCACTTGCCCCTGCAATTATCATTTTAGGTTTGAATTCTTTTGCTTTCTTTCTCACATCATCGTAATCAATATATCCGGTCTCTTTTGAAACGCCATAACTAACAATATTATATAATTTTCCTGAAAAATTTACCGGACTACCATGAGTTAAATGTCCGCCATGAGATAAATTCATTCCTAAAACTGTGTCTCCCGTATTCAAATAATTAAAATATACAGCCATATTAGCCTGACTTCCCGAATGCGGTTGTACATTTGCGTATTCTGCTCCAAACAATTTCTTTGCTCTATCTCTTGCAATATTTTCGGCGTCATCAACATTAACACATCCGCCATAGTATCTTTTACCGGGATATCCTTCTGCATATTTATTGGTCATAATATTAGCATCTGCTTCCAATACTGCTTGACTAACAAAATTTTCAGAAGCAATCATTTCAAGTGTTTCGTTTTGTCTTAGCAACTCATTTTTGATAGTTTTAAATAATTCGGGATCCTGATTTTTTAAAGATTCATACATTTTAACACTCCGAATATTTTTTGATCTTATTTATTCTTCTTTGATGTCTACCACCTTCGAATTCGGTAGCAAACCATTTGTCTATCATTTTTTTAATCATCTCTCTTGAAGAAATTCTACCACCAATAGCTAAAATATTTGCATTATTATGTTTCCTTGCCATTTCAACATGGATTTCAGTTGTACATAGTGCAGCACGTATATTTTTTACTTTATTAGCACAAATACTCATACCGATTCCTGTTCCGCAAAATAAAATTCCGTAATGATCATTGCTCTCAGCAACTTTACGAGCGACTTTAAATGCAATTTCAGGGTAATCAATACTCTTCTTAGAAAATGTCCCTAAATCAATTGCATCTATACCCAAACCTTTAATATGATCTAAAGCAAAATTTTTAGCATCATATCCAGCATGGTCAGCTCCCAAAAATATTATTTTACTTTTACTGTTCTTTTGATCCAAGAATAACAATCTCCTACGGGTTTAAATTCACTCGAAGATATTTTACTTGTTTTTGGTGCTAAGAAATAATCACTTTTACTACTAATTATCATTTCATTTTTTTCCATATTTTGTAATTTGGATTTAACCATACTATTTCCATTTGCCAAAGCGTTCTGATAATCTTCATAAGCCATATGAAAAATCAATTTATCACTAAAACTCATTTTATCTTTTTTGGAAAAACAATCTTCGGCAATTGCGTAATAAACATCCCCTCTTGATTTATAGGCATCGCCTTTATTTTCTGGTAATTTTACAGCTCTATTTGCAAATTCTAACGCTTCTTTAAAATTTGATAAATTCAAATTCAATTCTGTAACTTTAATAAGTGTTTTTGAATCATTTGGATATTTATTAGCTAATTCTTGATAAACAGATAAAGATTTGTCAATCATTCCTTTATAATCATAAGATTTACATAACAATTCAATAATGCTTCTATTGTTTGGATTATAATTTTTACTTTCAGATAAAACATTTATAGCTTGATCATAATTAGTTGCATCAAATAATGCTTTTCCATAGCGATAACCATTTTGTGCATTAGATTTATCTTTCATATATACTGTTTTATATCTTTCAATCGGATCAATACCATTAGCTTCATATGCAGCTATTATTGCAAGATCGGCTTTTTTATTTCCCGGATCAATTGATAATATTTTCTCTAATAAATTTATCTCTTCCGTATATTTTCCCGTTTTAAAATAATAATCTGCTAGCTTAAACATATATTCTATGTTACCCGGAAAAAGTGTATTTATTTTTTCATAATCCTTAACAACGGCATTTAGATTCCCTTCTCTTTCATGATAATATGCAATTAATTTCAAAAAATATGTATCTGTAGGTCTATATACTAATGCTTCGTTAACAGCCCAAATAACCGAATCATTTTTACCTAATTTGTTATAACAATGAGCCATATCTTTAAATAAATTTCGTGCAAAATCTTCAGTGCAACCACTGTTTATAACTTTATTATAATTGTCTATACTTTTTTGCCATTGTCCCTGTAATTTATATTGATTAGCATTACTCATTGCAAATTCACACTTATGATAATTTGCCTTTCTTAACGAATCTCGTCTTGCTTTTTTTGCTACCAACTCTTCTTCTGCAGATTTTTGTGAAGGTGGCACACAATTAG
>Ga0222678_1001211_pt1 | contig 9908 bp, 9 predicted proteins | sample AntAcemetagen937_FD_179801 | JGI IMG/M metagenome (GOLD analysis project Ga0222678, IMG submission 179801) | Saline water microbial communities from Ace Lake, Antarctica - #937 | ecosystem: Environmental > Aquatic > Non-marine Saline and Alkaline > Saline | place: Antarctica: Ace Lake | collected... | reverse complement strand
TTGTCTTATTTTTTGATTTTCTTAACCAGCTAATGGAATGAATTAATAAATTTACTAATCAACTTCCTTATTCTTTATTCTGACTCCTGGCTTCCTTTTTTTCTTTTTCAATACCAATAGACAGGCGGGACGCCTATCCTACAGGAGGAAGAGTGATATACTCCATACTGTTTTACACTCCATATCCTTCTTCATCATAATTATTAGTACCGTTTAGTATTTCCATTCCCAGATGGTATTTTTTAGCTGTTTTTTTCTTTAAAAAATCTCTGGCTATTTCCGGAAATAAAATATAAGATAAAATATCTTCTATGTTTTCTGTAAAATATGGTGCTTCCTTTTTGACTTTTTCAATAGAAGGTTCTAATAAATCAGCAGGTCTGCATTTAATTATTTCATCTTTTTTAATTTTTGCTTTTTTAATTACTTTTGGATCAATAGTAGTAGGCGGCCGGCCGTAAAAACCCTTTAGATATTTTTTTACTTCTTCCGGAATCATTTTATAGCGTTCTTTCAGAATAACATTTAAAGTCGCTTGAGTTCCTACAATCTGACTGGTAGGAGTAACCAGTGGTGGATAGCCTAATTCTTTTCGTACATGAGGAATTTCTTTTAAAACTTCTTCGTATTTATTTTCAGCTTTTTGTTGTTTTAGTTGAACTGCCAAATTAGAAAGCATGCCACCGGGAATTTGATAAGTCAATACCCTGGTATCTATACCTTGCACATTAGATTCCATTTCCTTATGATTTTCTCTTACTTTTTTAAAATAAGCGGCAATTTCATAAGCTAACCTTAAATCTAATCCGGTATCTCGAGGAGTTCCCCGTAATGTTTCAACCAAAGGCTCTACGGCAGGCTGTGAAGTTTGAAGAGCTAAAGAAGAAATTGCGGTATCAACTACATCTATCCCTGCTTCCGCAGCTTTTAGATAAGCCATCATGCCCATTCCACTGGTAAAGTGACAATGTAATTGAAGAGGGATAGAAATCATTTTTTTTATTTCTTTAGTTAGGTTATAAGCTTCATAAGGAGAAATCAGACCTGCCATATCTTTTATGCAAATCGAATCCGCCCCCATTTGTTCCATTTCTATGGCCTTTTTCACGAATAATTCATTGCTATGAAACGGGCTTATTGTAAAACAAAGGGTTCCTTGAATATGAGCTCCTTCTGATTTGGTTACCTTGAAAGCAGTTTCCATATTACGGGTATCATTTAAAGCATCAAAAATACGGATGATATCTATACCATTTGCTACTGCTCTTTTAATAAATTCAATAACCACATCATCGGAATAATGCTTATAACCAAGTATATTCTGTCCTCTCAACAGCATTTGAAGTCTCGAATTGGGAAGTTTTTTTCTTAAAATTCTTAATCTTTCCCACGGATCTTCATCAAGATATCGAATACAGCTGTCAAAAGTTGCTCCACCCCAAACCTCTAAAGAATAAAATCCAATCGAATCTAATTTTTCACATATAGGTATCATTTCTTTAGTAGTCATTCTAGTTGCCAATAGAGATTGATGGGCATCACGTAGAGTTGTATCTGTAATTTTCAGGGGTTGGTTTGTCAATTGTTTGTCAATTGTATTTTTTTCACTCAAATAGATGTCTTCCTTTAACGAGTCAGCATTTTCCCCCCGGGTATTAGCATTCTGTATTTTCTTTATCTCTCTATTTTTTACCATAACTTTTAAATAATTCTCCTTGATTAATCTTAATAATATAATAATAACAGCACATAATTAACGCAGGCTAAAGTCTAAAATTTTATAGACTAAATCCTGCGCTTTAAAAATAATTTTTCTTTATGAAACTAATAAGTTTCTGTAAAAGTGGTCGTAAATATTTACTTAGATAATTTTGATTTTATTAATTTATTTTTTAAATAATAATAGCAAGTCTTATAGTGAAAAACATAATGTTTTTCACTATAAGCTATACTAAAATACTAAATACGGTTTACAAAACTTACGATAAAATAATTATTGTATAATTATTGCAGTAAGGTTAACATAACACCTGCTGCAACTGCAGTCCCGATAACTCCAGCAACATTCGGGCCCATGGCATGCATAAGTAAAAAGTTACTCGGGTTAGCTTCCTGGCCAACTTTTTGAGCTACTCTGGCTGCCATTGGAACAGCAGATACTCCAGCAGCTCCGATTAAAGGATTGATGGTTCCGCCTACAATTTTATTCAATAACTTTGCAAACAAAACACCACCTGCGGTTCCAAAAGAAAATGCCACTAAACCTAATATGATTATTTTTATGGTTTGGAAAGTTAAAAAATATTCTGCCTGCATAGTCGCTCCTACAGAAGTTGCTAAAAATATAGTAACAATATTTATTAATTCATTTTGGGCAGTATTAGATAATCTTTCTACTACCCTACTTTCTCTAAACAAATTTCCCAACATTAACATACCGATAATAGGAACCGAAGCGGGCAACAAAAGACCTATTAAAGCTGTTGAAATAAGTGGAAAAAGTATTTTTTCGATTCTTGAAACAGGTCTAAGCTGTTTCATCACTATCTTTCTTTCTTCAGGTGTGGTTAATAATTTCATTATTGGAGGTTGAATTAATGGAACCAACGACATATAAGAATAGGCTGCGACTGCAATCGCTCCTAATAATTGAGGAGCCATTTTTACTGCAAGGTAAATAGCTGTCGGTCCATCTGCACCTCCGATAATCCCGATAGAACCTGCTTCAAATATATTAAATCCCAATAATACCGATCCAATTAATGCAACAAAAACGCCTACTTGCGCAGCTGCTCCCAAAAGAAAAGTTATCGGATTGGATAGCAGGGGACCAAAATCTGTCATCGCCCCTATACCCATAAATATCAAGCAAGGATACACTTCGTGTTGTATCCCCCATGAAATAAAATATAAAAGACCGCCTTCTTCCATTATTCCTGTTAAAGGTAAATTCACCAATAATGCTCCAAAACCAATGGGAACAAGCAGTAATGGCTCATATTTCTTAACAATGGCAAAATATAGTAACACGCCAGCCACTATTATCATAATAATGTTACCCATACTAAGATTAGCATAACCTGAAATTTGAAACATAGAAAGGACTTTTAATAAAATATCCATTTAAATTCTCCTTTCTGTTTTAACCTATTACCATTAAAACATCACCGGTATCTACCATATCATTAACAGCTACATTTATTTTTTTTATGCTCCCGGAAGCATTGGCAATAATTTCGTTCTCCATTTTCATAGCCTCCAGGATTAATATTGTATCGCCTTCTGATACACTATCACCTTCTTTAGCTTTCAGCTGTAGTATTTTGCCCGGCATCGGAGCAATTACCTCTTCACCTTCAGCCGATGCAACGGGTAGTTTGGGTTTTGGAGTGCTTGGTGCTTTTTGCGCCGGGATGCTTACTACTTTTGGTGTAGGAGTTGAAACAACCGGACTTATTCCTCCACCTATCTCTTCTACTTCTACTTCATATGTTTTACCGTCTACCGTAATTTTAAATTTTTTCATTTTATAAGTCTTCCTCCTAAATTAATATTTAATATTTTTCCCCAACATTACTTCCTGTCTCCCTGTTGCATTCCAGGGAGTGTTAATGAGTGGTTTATATTTTTTAATATTTACAATTTTAAATTCACTTCTTGGCGTTGCCAAACATGATGTAATTGCAGCTGTAATAACAGCTATCAATTTACTTTCAATTTCTTCACCTTGAATTTTTGGAACGCTGATCACTGCAGGAGATATTATTTTGGTTTCTTTTGGTGATTTCACCGGTTTTGGTGTTACAACCTTTTTTAACAATACCATAACCAAGGCTAATCCGCTTAAAATGATAAATACCAAAATCATATCGATAACTGCCAGTTGAAAAGCCCCTTTAATTCCTTCAAACATATTTGTTCTTTTCCTCCTTATTATATTAGTCAAATAGTCGTTAGTGAATAGTATTAGCATTCAAGCATTTAGCGAAAAATAAAAGTAAAAAGTATAAAACTTTCTTTAAATCAAGGCAACATTTTGTGTCATTCTCGCAGAAGCGGGAATCTATTCTTCTTCTTTTTCTTTCTTTTCCTTCCTTTGTTCGCTATATACAATATACTAATGACTATATACTATTTTTATACCGGGAAATTTCCGTGTTTCTTTGCGGGTCTGTTTTCCCTCTTGGTTGATAACATTTCCAGGGCTGTAATTAAACAAGGCCTTGTTTCCCTGGGATCGATAACCATGTCCACATAACCTCTCTTAGCAGCTTCATAAGGGTTTGAAAATTTTTGCTGAAATTCATCAATTTTTTCCTGCCGGACTTTTTCGGGATTTTCGGCTTTAGCTATTTCTTTTCTAAAGATAATATTAGCTGCACCCTGCGAGCCCATAACCGCAATTTCTGCAGTAGGCCAGGCTATGACCTGATCAGCTCTAAGGTCTTTTGCACACATTGCCAAATAAGCACCTCCGTAAGATTTTCGGGTTACTAAAGTAATTTTTGGTACAGTAGCCTCAGAATAAGCGTAAAGCAATTTTGCACCATGACGTATAATACCACCATATTCCTGTGCAGTACCGGGTAAAAATCCCGGAACATCTACTATGGTTAAAATGGGAATATTAAATGCGTCGCAAAATCTAACAAAACGTGCAGCTTTATCGGATGCATTTATATCCAGACAACCGGCTAGAACTTTAGGTTGATTGGCAATAATACCAATGGATTTTCCGTTTAATCTGGCAAATCCTGTAATCATGTTCATGGCATAATATTTTTGTGATTCAAAAAAATCTCCATTGTCTACAATATCTTTAATCACGTCTTTCATTTCATAAGGTTTGTTAGGATCCGTAGGAACAATTGTCAAAAGTGCTTCTTCCTGTCGATTACAATCATCATGACATTCCTCAGAAGGTGCTTCTTCCATATTATTAGAAGGTAAATATCCCATCATTTTTCTTACCATCTTATATACTTCTTCTTCATTCTCAGCAGCAAAATGAGCAACACCGCTCTTTTTATTATGCGTCATTGCACCACCTAATTGTTCTGAACTTACTACTTCTCCGGTAACTGCCTTTATGACTGCCGGTCCGGTGATATGCATGATGCCGATTTTCTTTACCATAAAAACGAAATCCATAATAGCAGGAGAATAAACCGCTCCGCCTGCGGCAGGACCAACAATAATTGAAATTTGTGGAATGACTCCGGAAGCAATTGTATTACGATAGAATAACTGTCCATAACCACTTAAGGAATCAACTCCTTCTTGAATGCGGGCTCCACCGGAATCATTAACACCAATACATGGTGCACCCATCTTCATTGCCATATCCATTACTTTGCATATCTTTTTAGCATGCATTTCTCCCAATGAACCGCCGATTACGGTAAAATCTTGAGCGAAAACATAAGTCAATCGACCATTGATGGTTCCATAACCGGTCACCACCCCTTCACCGGGAGCTTCGATCTTTTCCATTCCGAAATTACTGCATCTGTGTTCAACCAGAAGGTCAAGTTCAACAAAGCTATTCTCATCAAGAAGAAGGTTCACTCTTTCGCGAGCAGTAAATTTACCTTTCTCATGTTGAGATCTTACCCTTTTTTCCCCTCCTCCGGCTTTAACTTTATCTTCCTTTTCTTTTAATTTTTTCATCAGTTCATCAATTGATGCTTTCATTAATTTTTTTTACCACCTTTCTCTAATCTATTTACAAGCTATTAAGGAGTCAAAAAAATTGTATAATAACTCCATACATAACACAAAATTATTTTTAATACTAAATTCCGGCTCCTGAATTCTACTTTAATTAATCGTCTCTTTCGCATAATTCAATAAGAACACCATTGGTACTCTTAGGGTGTAAAAATGCTATTTTAGCTCCACCTGCACCATATCGTGATTTTTCGTCTATTAACCTTACTCCTTTCTTTTTTAATTTTTCTAATATTTCATCAAGATTTTTCACTTTAAAAGCAATATGATGAATACCTTCGCCTTTCTTTTCAATAAATTTAGTAATGGGACTATCAGGCGAAGTCGATTCCAGTAACTCAAGCTCACTATCGTCTACCGGTAAAAAGGCTACTTTCACTTTCTGTTCTTCCACATCTTCTTTCCCTACAACTTTGATATCTAATTTATCAAAAGCATCGCAGGCTTTTTCCAGGTCTTTTACTGCAATCCCAATATGATCTATCTTTTCAATCATCAATAAACACCCTCCTTATTATTTATATGAATTAATCAATAAATCCAATATTTTTTTTACTGAAGTATAAGGATCTATCTCACGTTTTTCAATTTTCACTGTTAGTTCATTTAGATATTTTTTATTAATAGAATCAGTAAGCAAATTTTTCCATTCTTCCTGAATAAGGCTAAGAATTTCTTTTTTAATATTCTTTTGTCTTCTTTTTTTAAATTGTCCACTATCTTTTAAATATTTAAGATGAAGATTTATATTATGTAAAAGCTCTTCAATGCCGGTATTATTAATAGCAACGGTCTTTATTACCGGAGGATGCCATTCTCCAAAATGATTTAGGTCCAACATCATACGTATTTCAGTCAGCAACCGTTCATGTCCCTCTTTATCGGCTTTGTTCACTACAAAAATATCACCAATTTCCATAATTCCGGCTTTAATGATTTGAATATCATCTCCCATTCCCGGTAGGGCTATAAGTACTACTGTATCAGCCACTTTTACAATATCTACCTCTGCCTGTCCTACACCAACCGTTTCAATAAAAATCACATCTTTACCAAAAGCATCTAAAATCTTAACTGTTGCCTGAGTTGCACGGGAAAGCCCTCCAAGATATCCTCTTGTTCCCATGCTTCTTATAAAAACACCTTTGTCCAAGCTTAAATCCTGCATACGGATTCTATCTCCAAGCAATGCTCCTCCTGTAAATGGACTGGTAGGATCGATTGCAATGATAGCAACCGTTTTTCCTTCTTTTCGCAAAGTTTTAGTTAATTTATCAGTAATTGTGCTTTTTCCTGAGCCGGGTGGACCGGTAATTCCGATCACAACTGCATGCCCGGTATGATTGTGTAATTCCTTTAAAATTTTTTCCGCTTGTTTAAAATTATTTTCTACCAAAGTTATTAGTTTAGCAACTGTTCTTCGGTCACCATTAATTATTTTTTTTACAATTTCCATAAAACACGCCTTTTTTATTATTATAACGGATAGTATAACACCTTTAGAGCTAAAAATTCAACACTTAATACTTGTCTTACCTTTTGACTTAATTTTAAGTTTCAAGCTTTGGTTTTACGTTTGCGATATCAGTTTTATGCTATCATCTATTTTACTTTTTCTTTAATAAATTTTACGATATCACGGGTATCGCTTCCAGGAGTAAATATTGCAGTAATTCCGATCTTTTTGAGTTCAGGGATATCTTCTACCGGAATAACTCCTCCGCCTATCACGATAATATCATCAACATTTTCTTCTTTTAAAATCTCCATTATCCTTGGAAAAAGATGAGTATGTGCACCTGACAAAATGCTTAAACCTATCACGTTTACATCTTCCTGTATAGCAGTTTCTACTATTTGTTCGGGTGTCTGCCGTAATCCAGTATAAATCACTTCCATACCAGCATCCCTTAAAGCTCTTGCAATAACTTTTGCACCTCGATCGTGACCATCAAGCCCTGGTTTAGCAATAAGTACTCTTATTTTTTTATTTTCCATTTTTTTCTCCTCAATTAAAGCTTTACAGATTCTTTATATTCACCAAAAATATTTCTCAATACATCGCAAATTTCACCTAAAGTAGCATAAGATTTCACACATTCCAGGATAATAGGCATTAAATTGATTTCCGTATTCGCGGCTTTTTTCAGTAGTTCTAAATTACCCTTAACTTTTCCATTATTCCTTTCTGATTTTAATTTAGCTAGTTTTTCTACTTGTTGGCGACCAACTTTTGGATTAACCCTTAAAAGCCCTTTCGGAGCTTCTTCTTTTATTTTAAATTTATTTACTCCAACGACTACTTGTGAGTTTTCCTCAATATTTTTTTGATATTTATAAGCACTATTTTGAATTTCCTGTTGAATAAATCCTTTTTCTATGGCATAGGATACACCACCTAAATTGTCTATTTTTTCAATATACTCTGATGCCTGTTTTTCTATTTCATTGGTTAATTTTTCTATATAATAAGATCCCGCCAAAGGATCAACGGTTTCAGTTACTCCGCTTTCATAAGCTATAACCTGTTGGGTTCTAAGGGCTATTCTTACAGATTTTTCAGCAGGCAGGGCCAGGGCTTCATCCCGTGAATTTGTATGTAAAGATTGGGTCCCTCCCAGTACTGCAGATAATGCCTGGATAGTAACCCGAACAATATTATTATCCGGTTGCTGTGCAGTCAAGGTACAACCGGCTGTCTGAGTGTGAAATCTAAGCATTAGAGATTTTTTATTCTTAGCTCCGAATCTTTCTTTCATGATCTTCGCCCACAATCTTCGTGCTGCTCTAAATTTTGCGACTTCTTCCAATAGATCATTATGTGCATTAAAAAAGAATGATAATCTTGGTGCAAAATCATCAACCTTCAAACCAATTTTAATAGCAGCATCAACATAGGCAATTCCATCTGCTAAAGTAAAAGCGACTTCTTGAATTGCAGTAGACCCTGCTTCCCTGATATGATAACCGCTAATACTAATTGTATTCCAGCGTGGCATCTCTTTAAAACAAAATTCAAAAATGTTGGTAATTAATCTCATCGAAGGTTTTGGAGGAAAAATGTAAGTGCCTCGCGCGATATATTCCTTCAATATGTCATTTTGTATAGTACCGTTCAATTTGTCCGGTGTTACTCCTTGTTTTTCCGCCACAGCAATATACATGGCCAATAATACTGAAGCGGGAGCATTAATCGTCATTGAAGTGCTAACCTTATCCAGAGGAATTCCGCTAAATAATATTTCCATGTCTTTCAAAGAATCTATAGCCACCCCAACTTTTCCCACTTCACCTAATGACATATTATGATCTGAATCATACCCAATTTGTGTTGGTAAATCAAAAGCAACACTTAATCCTGTTTGTCCCTGCTCTAATAAATATTTGTAACGCTGATTGGATTCTTCAGCAGTACCAAATCCGGCATATTGCCGCATAGTCCAAAATCGACCACGATACATGGTTGGCTGTACTCCACGGGTATAGGGGTATTGTCCTGGAAAGTTCAAATCTTTATCATAATCAAGTTCCGGGATATTTTCAGGGCAGTATAATCGTTCAATTTCTTTACCTGAACCGGTTACAAATAGCTCTTTCCTTTCAGGAAAACGATCAAGCGTTTTATTTAATGTATTTTTCTCCCATTCTCTTTTCTGCTTTTTAATTTTATTTATTTCTTCTTTATCAAACATATGACACCTCTTAAATAATAGTATATAGTATCGAGTATCGCGTTTAAAACACGGTGATAAGCAATATTTAATGAATAACATGTAACGAAAAACTTAAAGCAAAAAGCGAAAAACATAATTCAAAATTCAAAACCTATCCAGCATATAACAGATAACACTTAGCCTATAGGTATTTATTATATAATTATCCCCTTAATCTTTTTACCAGTATACTTGCTAAAACAAAATTGCACATCCATTTAACTTATAAGTTAAATAATCTTTTTCTTTCTCTTTTTCTCTTCACTAAATGCTTATATGTTATTCTTTAATTTTAAGCTTTAAGCTTTGGTTTTACCTTTTTATTATCGCTCTTTACGTTATATGTTATATATTATGCTATCTTATTTTTAATACTTTAATTTATAAACGAATATATTAATTAGAATAACGTTTATCCCTGTAATATATTCCAGTTCTTTTTTCAAATTTTTTTGAATATTTTTC
>Ga0222678_1001206_pt1 | contig 9942 bp, 9 predicted proteins | sample AntAcemetagen937_FD_179801 | JGI IMG/M metagenome (GOLD analysis project Ga0222678, IMG submission 179801) | Saline water microbial communities from Ace Lake, Antarctica - #937 | ecosystem: Environmental > Aquatic > Non-marine Saline and Alkaline > Saline | place: Antarctica: Ace Lake | collected... | reverse complement strand
GACCCAGAAATAGGTTGTCGGTCGAGTTGAATGTACTCTGGTATCTTCCGGAAGGCCCGTGGCTTGATCCATTTCTTCAACAGTCGTTGTTGTCGTCATCAGCAAATCCCCATTTTAATTGATTATTCATCAAAACTGCTTGTCTTCCGTTTTCGATCTTCGGTATTCAATTTCCTGGCTGTTTTCCTGGATGCCATGAAAATGACAGTTAATTCTTTGTGTCTTAGACATCTAAGGCGTAACTTCCCCACGGATAGATGGCAAAATCCTAAAATCATGTTCCGCTACTTTTGGTATTTTTTTATTACATCCTTAAAGTCTTCTCTCCAATCCGTTAACTTATATTTGGCCAAGATTTTGCTCAACTCTCCCGATAGCCTCATCTGTTCTATTCCATGGGTAATCAATTTGGCATATTCTTTTGATTTAGGGTTTTTAGGAGAAAATGCAATATACAGCTTTGATTCATCTAAACTCTCCTTTGAACTGATAGGATCAATTCCAGCATCTTCAATCTTATCCCAAACTCCCATAGAAGTCGCAGTATTAATAAAAACCGCTTTATCTTCAGGAATGACGTCTACCCTCTCTCTTAACAGCTTTCTGATATTTAATACCAAAGGCTCTTTGGCCTTAATAATTTGAACCTTTTTTGTATTCCTGTTTTTTTCAAAATACTCATCAAGTTCAGCACCATACTCATAGTCATCCATAATACCAACTTTTACAGTCTTAAGAGACTCCGTTCCTGCAAAAGTCCAGGCAAAATCCTTTCTTTTAAAAAAATGAATGACTGAAATTCCAAATTCCTGTTCAGGGAAAATAAGTTCAGGAGCTTCATTCTTGGTTACGCCTACTATTGCCGTAATACCTCCCTCTTTCACAAGTTTTAGCGCACGGGACCAGGGAACAATCTCATATTTGAGTTTATGGCCAGCTTTTTCGAAGATCTTTTTTGCTACCTCGATTGTAAAACCAGGTAGCTTGGCATCCAATGAACAATTATAGGGACACCACGTATCTGATTTAAGCAAAATTGTATCTGGAAAGGCCGTTGCCGGCAATAAGATAAAAACAGACAGTAAAATAAAATATCTTAGAAATAACATAACTCTCCTCGGGTTAATCGCCTTTGTAGAAATTCATCCCCGCCTTGATTGGGATCTACACTCCATCCCCCAATACCCAGTACCGTTACCCAGTATCCAAGACCTCCTTGAGTTTCTCAGATAATTTTGCAAGCGAAAACGGTTTTTGGATAAAATGCTGAGCACCTGGGTCTAAGATCTTAGGGCGCCAATTCCGGTAACTTAATTTTGCGATAGACCTAAGGGGTCTACATGGATCAAATTTGACAATCTGGAAAAAGCACGGCAAACAGAGGAAGGATATCTGTCGACCATTTTTAAAAGCGACTTGAAATCCAGTTCATCTATTTCCAGTTCATCCCGATCAAAAGCCTCCTGAATGATTTTCCCAAATTCCACGTAATGATCCTGATCAATATGGAGGACCGCAGTTGACAGACTGGCCAATTCGTCCCTTGAATAACCGAACATTCTTACCGCCCCATCGTTCACAGAGGTCAGCTTTCGGTCCGGCGTAACTACAAGGACCGCTTCCTCCAGGGAATTGAAGATCCTTTCTTGCCATAATTCTGTTATGCGAAAGGCTGTTTCCGTTTCTCGCAATACTGCGATCGGCTCTTCCAACTCCGTCACTTTTCTTTGTAGATCCTCATAGCTTGGTTTTTTGGCCATCAGAAAATCCCCATTTTAATTGAATATTGACTATTGATAAAAACTCTCCAAGGCCGTCACTCCCGCAAACGCGGGAGTCCAGAACTGATTGATTTTACTGGATTCCCGCTTTCGCGGGAATGACGACGAAGGGTGCTTTCCGACTTTTTACGAGTTTATCAATATTGACTATTGATAAAAACTCCTTGTCTGCCCTTTTCGATCTTCGGGATTCAATTTCCTACCTGTTTTCCTGGATGCCCTAAAAATGAAAAAGCCCATACCCTTTGTGTCTTGGACACTGTGTATGAGCCTTTGCAATTCCCATTAGTCCTTCCCCTTCTTGGTTTAGATCATGTCTTGAAGGGCATTGTTTTCAGCATTAGAGACCATGTTTCGAGACCTTTGAAAAACGCCCCCTTTCGAAGTCTGCGCTTATCTGCCCAATCTCTGCGTTGCGTTCAGATTTTAATCCTCGAAATATTTAATATATTGCTGTGGTTAAAATCCTCACGCGCCTTGATCTTGAACAAAATTGAGCATTTTTCAAAGGTCTCGTTTCTTACTAAAAACCTTGAACCTTGGTTAGGGGTCGTCGATTCATGTGCTCTTGCATCTATCTTCATAGCACATCCGCTAAAATTATGCAAAACTGCCAGATCGATTATTGTGAATGGGGTGACTTAAAATTTCATCATAATTATAGCTTTCTTGTCTTGTAGCACCCGAAATCCAACACCATCATCGCTTTTCTTCACCCTCCTTGTTATTATCATCCAGGATTTCATTGTATCTCTTAGCCTGCTGATCAGCTATCTTTCCGATATCCTTTTTCAGTTTATGGTATTGCTTGACGGCCTGGTTCCCAGTGGCCTTATCTACTACTTTTTCACCGCTATCACACCCGCCAAGCATGAAAATGCCGACTATCATAAGCAACAGCGCCATGAAAAAGCTACGCAGGTTCAAATGTTTCATTTTTATGGTCCTCCTTAGATAATAGTGGTGGATAAGGGGTTAGAAAAAACGCCAGACCGACTCCACAGGTGTACCTTGCTTGAACGTGTTATACCAACTGCACAATGGGTAAAGAACGGCCAATCCCAGGAGCCACAGGGGGTAAAACAGTTCCAAGGATGTGCCTTTGGGAAAAATCGCTCCTATAATAAAATAGATGTACAGATGAATGATATAGAAAAAGAGAGCGGATCGGCCGAAAACCAGGAGCGGTTTCAAAAACGGTGAATCCAAAATATTCTTCAATGATTGAAAGACGCAGAGCAGAATGAGGTTGCTGCCAAAGGTCATGCAGACGAAGGTGAGACTCGGGGGATATTTGGTTAGGTTCAGAAATCCGATAAACCCTTTCCCGGTATGGTGAAAATCGCCGAAATCATACAGACGGAGCAGAACAAAGAGAAATAGAAGTCCGATACCGGTATAAAACGCGGTTGGAAAGGCCGTGGACGGATTGGCCCGCAACATGCGGGCAAATGTCAGACCAAGCCCGGTCATTCCGAGCCATGGAATTATCGGATAGGCAGTGTAAAGGAAACCGGCCTTACCAGGAAGAATCAACGCCACCTGCAACCAGGACGTTAAGAAGCCGGGATCGCCGGCCGGTCCCGGGACATACCAGTTGGTCGCGGCAAACGCCCCAGCACTTATTAATGCCATCACCCATATGGGCGTCCTGAGAAGGAAGGACCAGATAATCATTGACGCGCCCAGACTGTAAAGTACGCCGACACTGACAATTGCGTGGCCCGAGCCAATGGTTCCTCCCAAGGTCGTCAATTGGGGCGTTACAAGATAGACAAGCTTCCAGGCAGGCATTTCTAAAACCTGCTCAATAATGATGAGCAATACACCTCGCAGAATAAAAAAGCGTATTATCCTTCTTTCAGTCCAACCCTTGCCCCGACGGGATTCGGCGAACAGCATCAGTCCGACCCCCATCAGAAAGAAGAAGCCAGGCGCGGAGAGATGGGAGACCAGACGCGTCATAAAGATGATCACGGAATTGTAAACCGGAAGATCAACTCCCCAGAATTCTCTCGAATGCGCCTTCAGGATGAAATAACGTGCATGATCGAGCGCCATGAAGACCATGACCAGCCCTCTTAAGGCGTCTATCGACAGGAGCCGCCGACTTGTAGGGACTGCAACACTCTGATCCGTTTCTTTTATGCCGGTACTGCTGACAATCTGATTCGCCATGCTTACACTCTAACCCGGCGAAGCCGGAATTGACTATTGAATATTTGTGGAAGTCGCTTGGCTCCGTCATTTTTGATAGGTCTTTCAAAAATTTAAAGAATTCCTTAAAATATTCAATTTGGCTGTGGCATAAATCATGCGCAAACATGATGTGATGTGAACAAATAGGTACTAAATTCCTGAATTTTACGAGTGTCCAATTTTCGGATAAAAAGTTTGAATTCTAATAGTAATAACGACTTAACCACTCAACTACTCAACCACTTAACGAGGTCTGTTTTACAACTAAGCGGTTTGTTTTTCAACCTAAACCTTCCGCATACAGGCATATTATAATGTTCAAGATAGACAAACTCGTAAAAAGACGGAAAGCACCTGTTGTCGTCATTCCGCGAAGCTTGTCCTCGACCTGATCGGGGAGCGGGAATCCAGAAAAATCAATCCCGGCGCGGCGTGAGACTCCCGCTCCCACACAATATCCTTGACGGGTAGAGTCAGATGATATAGAGATCTTCCCATCATTTTCTGCTTGAATCTTCTTTATACGAAGAGTGCCTGACCGTTCATTGGGTTCAAGTTCTGAAGAAACGAGTTAGGTTGAGGTCGTTTCCATAAGACAACAGGCAAAGGCATCATGTGTAGCACGCTATACGTTTTCAAATAACGGACATTTCTTTTTCTTTCGGACATCATCAAGGAGGTAACCCATGCCCCTAATATCGAAAAAATCTGTTTGGTTGTCTGTCTGCTGCATTACTTTCCTATTGGTGGCCTTCTATGGCAACGGTGTTTGCTCTGAAAGCGGCCCTGTCGTCATTAAAACGCTGGTGTTGCCCAGCCGTGAATGCAACCGGATGCAACCGGAAATATTTCACGCTCTGACCGATGCCGGAAGGAACCTCAAAAACGGCCCGATGGTCAAGTTCGAATTTACTGTTTTCAACCCCTATTTTTCTAAGAGCGCCTTAGGAGGTGACTATGTGTCCAAACAAATGGCCATTTTGCATCTTTTGAGGCAGAGCGTACCTGCAGTGGTCGAAATGAAATACAAGAGCTCCCCGGCAAGCAACCTCAAGAGCCAGCTCCTGAAATTCATTACGGACAACCCCGATTCTCTGCTTGGCCAGGCCAATAAGCAGATTTTCCAGATTATGGACAAGTATGATTTTCTAATTATCGAGTCCACTGCCGAAACCGTTATTCATCCCATCTTCTATAACCCTGATGTTTTGAATGTGGAGGTGGGTTATGCTACGGAAGAGGATATCGTGGATACTTTATACGGGTTGTTTTTTCTCAATGCCGCCATAAAACAGAAGAAACCGATGATCGGCTTCTGCCATGGGGCCCAACTAACCTACCTGTACGCCGGAGGAGGTTTGGGCCGAAATGTGGATTACACCCCCTATGAATATGTTGTCTTGAAAAATGTGCACTACCCTCGAAAAAACCCCTATGGAGGCGATATTGAAATCTGGACCATTGACAATCTGCTTAATGCCAGAAATCTTGATGACCGAAGCGAGTATCAGCTTATAAAATATCCGTTGCCGGAGACTTTCAAGAAGGCGCTGAATATCACGGATGACAGCTTTATTAACAAAGATTTTAATCACACCCTGGCCATGAAAGATCCCCTCCCGAAACAGATAGAGGTCTTATCCTATCACCCGTTGAGCGCGCTCCCGAATCATGCATACAAACATGAAGTAAGCCATGAGGAACTGGCGGAAATTACAAAAGAGCATCCGGAAGTGAACACAAAATCCATTGAGAAATTCAAGTCCCACATGACGGTTAGAAATATCGTGGACGCCTTTCGGTATAAAACCGCCCTGGTGTTTCAGTATCATCCGCAATATACCTACCATGACCTGGATACATCCATGGTATTTCAGTATATCATCAAAGCATTGATCCTGCCCAACTACCGGCATTCCTGAACCGCTAAGATCCCACTACCATCTCCCGCGGAGCCACGGGTAATCCCTCACTAGGTGGATCTTCCAGGAGCGTTTCCATTCAATCCATATCCGAGAAATTGAAGGAGGTATTTGAGGGTAATTTGAAGGCGCAATTATTTTATATGGAAATCAGCAGGAAGTTGCACTATGATTAAATTCGTGGGGCAAGCCTTCGCCTTAGTACCTATTCATTTAAATCAAATCATGTTTACGCAAGATTTGTCATATTACCATAGTGGGCACTTTATTTACCACGAAGATCACGAAGAACACGAAGAGACCATAAGGCCATCAGGAACTCATTTTTCGTGCCCTTCGTGTGTTTCGTGGTAAAATCTTTGTTTGGTTCTCTCCGAGCCAGAGACCGGTTTATCCGGGTTAGGGGAATGGCATTTCTATTGGGAATTTTACAAATCTATAAATATGGGAGGGAATTATGAAAAATGTATTTTTGGTTCTTATTGTGATGCTTTTTGTTGCTCTTTCGTTGCCATGTTTTGTTAATGCAGATTCGACCGGTGTAAAGGAAGGTGTTGCAGAGACCACAAGAGACGTGAAAAAGGGTGTGCAGGACGTTGGGAGCGGTATAAAACAAGGCGGCAAGGAGGTTGGAACTGCTTTCAAGGAGGGGTCTCAGGAAGTGGGAAGAAATGTTAAGGAGGGAGCCATTGAGGTTGGAAAGGGCGCAGAGAAGGTTGTCAAAGATATTGGCGAGGGTGCGAAGCAGGGTTATAAAGACGTAAGCGATGGCGTCAAGGAAGGACTCAAGGACGGTGGGAAATGATAGTTTCCAAGTCTTATGGTTTAGTAAAAAGTCTCCAGGGCCGTCACTCCCGCGAAAGCGGGAGTCCAGTCCTGTCGCGGCGGGATGATTTTCCTGGATTCCCGCTTTCGCGGGAATGACAAAAACAGGTCAGTGACTTTTTACGAATTCATCAAGTTTTGTCATGAGGAGAGCTTTATCATGCGTTCAGACATACTGAAGAAGGATATCGAGACCCTTCCGCACAGGGCATTACTCATGTCGACAGGTCTGAAAGAGGAAGATTTTGATCAGGATAAGCCATTTGTCGGTGTGGCAAACAGCTATAATAATATCATTCCCGGCCATATTCATCTGAATGAATTGACAGGGGAGATAAAGAGGGGGATCCGAGATGCTGGAGGTGTTCCCTTTGAATGGGGGGTTCCCGGTGTTTGTGACGGGATTGCCATGTTTGTGGAGATGAGGTTGAGCCTTCCAAGCAGGGACCATATTGCGGACAATATTGAGATCATGGTCCTGTCACATTCCTTGGACGGTTGGATCGGTGTAACGGCCTGTGACAAAATTACGCCTGGCATGCTGATGGCGGCAGGCCGTCTTAATCTGCCGGCTATGATTCTCACAGGCGGTCCTATGAAGGCAAATGTTGTGGGGGGGGATAAACATCATCCCATTGAAGGATTCGGGCTTGTTGGCCAGGTCAAAGGGGGCAGGATGACGGCGGAGGAGGCTGAGAGTCGTCTACCCTCCATGACCTGCGGGGCCGGATCTTGTGTCGGTCTTTATACGGCAAATACAATGTCGGTTGTCACCGAGGTGTTGGGCATGTCCGTGACAAAATGCGCAACGACTTTAGCCGTCGATCCCCTCAAAAAAAAGGAGGCCTATGAATCGGGGAAAAGGATTGTGGACCTCATCAGGGAAGATGTCAGGCCAAGGAGCATAATGACAACCAATGCCTTTGAAAACGCCATCAGAGTAGATATGGCCATGGGGGGTTCAACAAATGCGGTTTTGCATATCCCGGCTATCGCAAAAGAGGCAGGGATAGAGATAGGTCTGGATCAGTTTGACAAGATTTCGCATGAGACGCCGAATCTATGCTCAATAATTCCTGCAGGGACTTATGAGATGGCAGATATAGACAGGGCAGGGGGCATTTCAGCGGTTCTTAACCGATTGAAAGATAAGATAAAGGATTCCCCAACAGTCAACGGAGGATCGATAACACAAATTGCTGCGCGGGGAGATGTGTTAGATGATGATATTATCAGGCCTCTTGAGAATCCCTTTCACGCTGAAGGAGGGATTGCAGTGCTTAAAGGGAATATTGCAAATAGCGCAATCATAAAGCAAACTGCTGTATCAGAAGAGATGCAGGTCCATTCAGGGCGTGCAAGGGTGTTCTATACAGAAAAGGATCTACTTGCTGCGATTGAAGCAAAGGAGATAGAGGAGGGAGATGTTGTGGTGTTGCCCTTCCAGGGTCCTGCCGGGGCGCCGGGAATGCCGGAGATGTTGACCCCAACCGACGCGTTGAAGGGGGCGGGCTATAGAAGGGTGGCCTTGATTACCGATGGAAGGTTCTCTGGCGCCACTACAGGCCCCTGCATCGGGCACGTTGAAATGGAGGCCTATAATGGGGGACCGATTGGAGCCATAGAGGATGGGGATATCATCGAGATCGATATCCCAAAGAGGAGTCTGAATGTCAGATTGAGCGATGCGGAAATCAATGAGAGATTGAAAAGAGTCAGGTTTCCTGAAAGGGATCTCACGCCATTATTAGAATATTACAGGGAAAAGTTCAGAGGGAGGGACTGCTATGGGGGATCATATGAAAGTATTAGCGATTAATTCAAGCGCTCGAATTGGGGGCCAGAGCAAGACTGAGCTGATGCTGAATCATCTTGTGGAGGGGATGAGGGATGCAGGTGCCGCTGTTGAGGTCATAAATCTGCACAAGAAGAGTATCAAAAACTGCATCGGCTGCTTTACCTGCTGGACAAAAACCCCGGGCAAGTGCATCCATAAGGACGATATGAGCAATGAGATTTACCCCAAATACCTTGATGCGGATCTCCTTGTCCTGGCAACGCCACTCTATCATTTTACGGTAAACGCTGAAATGAAGGTCTTTATCGAGCGGACCTTGCCTGATCTCCAGCCTTTTTTTGAGCTCCGGAACGGAGTTACAAGGCACCCCATGCGGCATGAAACACCGCCTGTGGTTGCACTTTCAGTTGCGGGCTTTCCTGATGAATCGGTTTTCGATCAGCTTTCATCCTATATGAACTTCCTTTATCATGGCAGGCTGTTGGCTGAAATTTACCGGCCTGCGGCTGAGAGTATGAGGCCATCGGATGGAGGGGAAAAAGTGGCTGACATACTTGACGCCACGGTGCAGGGGGGACGGGAGCTAATTAAGTCCATGGCGATTTCTTCAGAGACCATGACCCGGATCAAATATCCTTTTACTGATTTTGAAACCATGGCGCCAATTGTCAATATTTTCTGGCAGACCTGTATTGACGAGGGGGTGACGCCCAAAGAGTTTGAAAGCAAAGAGATGGTGCCACGGCCTGACTCCATTGAAACCTTTGTCGCTTTGATGGGATTGGCATTTAATAAGGAAAAGACTGGGGATGTGGAGGCAAAAATACAGTTCCTCTTTTCAGGGGAGGTGGAGGGCAACTGTTATTTCAGTATTAAAAACGGGAAATTTGAAGCAGATGTGGGAACGGCCGATAATCCGGATCTGACCATTGACACACCCTTTGAAGTCTGGATGGACATTACGACCAAAAAGAGTGATCGCCAGCAAATGTTTATGGAGCAGAAATACAAGGTCTCAGGCGATATGTCAGTGCTGATGCGATTTGGTGATTTTTTTGGGAAGTAGTGGAAAGATGGCTGTTATCTTATGCTTAGACAGGATCTACAGGATTCTCAGGATTTTTTGTAAATAAAAACACAATGAAGAAACGACATTATCAGTCGGCAATAATACGATCGGCTTCTTTGGTTTTTCTTTCCCGCTGAAAGCGGGATTGCCATTTCTCGGTTTCGTCAGGAAACAGAGAAAGCAATAGATCCAATCAATCCTGTTATCCTGTCAAGAAACATTTTATAGACATTTGTGCAGCATGATATCCAGTATAGCCGGGTCCATGCTTTTCAGACCTGATCGCGTCAGTTTACCGAGGTTGCGCATGGTAGTCTCCGGGCTCTCATCGATGATGCCGTCAACCGG
>Ga0222678_1001176_pt1 | contig 10089 bp, 5 predicted proteins | sample AntAcemetagen937_FD_179801 | JGI IMG/M metagenome (GOLD analysis project Ga0222678, IMG submission 179801) | Saline water microbial communities from Ace Lake, Antarctica - #937 | ecosystem: Environmental > Aquatic > Non-marine Saline and Alkaline > Saline | place: Antarctica: Ace Lake | collected... | reverse complement strand
TAGCGTCTACAAGCAAACTGAACAAATTGAAATAGGAGTAAATAATGGAAACACCTGATGAGCGCCGTGAATTCGTTCGGTGGGTTCCCCGGGAAAAAACCTTTGTTGCCCTGGACCTCGGGAGGATGGGGTCGATAACGGACATCAGCCTGGGCGGTCTGGGCTGCAAGTTTGTTGTCAGCTCGGGGGCGAAAGAGGCAAATATGAATGAGGAGGCCGCCCCATTACCGGCGGATATTTTTGTCTCGGCCAATGCCTTATATCTCAGCAACGTATTGTGTCGGGTTGCCTACGATGTCTCTGCGCACCAAGACGCGCCTGCATACAGTTTTAACATCACAAAAAGACGTTGCGGGCTTAAATTTGATGAACTGACAAAAGAGCAGGAGAAACAGATAAACGGTTTTTTGGAGAATCGCACGGCAGGAAGGGTTAACCACTGACGATTAACAGCCATTTAGCGGTCGAGTCTTTGCTTGACTCTTTCTACTGCTTTATGAAGTGGTCAAGTCTCCTTTTAGCTCTTGCTTGAAAATAGAAAGAGCTAAACGGAGACTTGACCCCCTGACCATCTCTGGCACTCTTGAACAATATGCAAGCCAGTATGAGACAGAATGCACGTATGGTAGTGTGTAAGGCGCCACCGCATTCTGAAACGTAGGATATCTCCAATCCAGTTATTTTTAAGGATTGGTCTCGTCTTTAATTCTCGTCTTTAATGAAATATAGTATGATTTAACTAATGCTATGTTTAAACAGACATAGATCGATGCCTATTAACCAAAAATGCAGGTTTGCAATGAAAACCGGAGTAATAGCCATCTGGATCAGGTTCGCTTTATTCTTGACGTTTTTTGGATCGGTCAGTCTTGTGGCGGCTGGCGATATCACTTTAAACGGCAACGAAATTCTACTTATAGAAAATACAACTTATACGAACAAAGGCAATATAACATTATACGACAATTCACAACTCATCATCCGTAATTCTACCTTCAACTTTGAGCAGGACTATCATGAGCAATATAAAATAATACTTAGCAGCAGTTCATCACTTGAAATTGACAATTCAACATTAACTTCATCCCAAAGATTTTTAGTACCTCTTTTCGGAAACAGTAAAGTCACTGTCAATAGTTCTGTGACTCTAAATGAAGCTTTAGTCTCGAAATCAGGTGCCATTTTTCAGCCGAACGACAACTCAACTTTTTCTTGTAATGATTCAAAGCTGGATTGTGTGGGGGACATGTATTCTTATTCAGCCTCAACAAAGGCAACGATTTCGATTCAGAATTCTACGATACAGGCATTGGCTTTTCATTTCCCACTTAATTCTTCGGTTATTTTACAGGACTTTCAGAAAGGTTTAATACAAGACTTCCAACTATTAAAAAGTAATACCAATTTACCTTATGATTTAGTGATTTCAAATACAACAATTGAGAATTCAGTTAATGTCTGGATAAAAGACAATTCACAATCAATTTTTGCCAGTTGTGAATTGTCGCAAGTGGCGATAGATGATCAAGCATCTGTCAGTTTGGTCGATTCCAAAGTGGAAACATTGGTTCCAAGATTTAATGGTGTAACAGTTGCATTGGATAATCTTAACGTGGGATCAGTAGATTCCTTGACCCTCGATTTGTCGGGAAACAATTCATTTATTCTTAATGTTTCAAATTCATATATTGGAGGATATTTTATAAGGATACATCAGGGGTCTAATATTGAAATAAGCAATTCCCATGTAAAGATCCTCCGACCAGATGGCGATTCCATTACAACAATAAACAATTCTACAATTGATGAAATGTGGTTCTGGTGTTTTCAGGGAACAATATCTTTCAATAATACTACTGTAGGTAATTGGGCAGATACAAGGAAAGATCCAAACTGGCCGGGATGTGAAAATGATTTTCTAATTAAAGGAACAGTAACTTTCAACAAAGCTGATCTTATAAATGAGAGCATGGGAAATCAATGGTTTGATACAATAGTAAGAAGAGAATTTCCATGTCTCGTCCAAATTAGCAACCCTGAATTGGCAACAATCGAAGTCTTAGATCCAAATGGTAATCTCGCATTTTCAGGAAATTCAGATGCTTACGGAAATATTGTTTTTCAATTAACTTTCGACAAAGCCACTTATGATAAATCGTGGAAGTTACGCTTACTCCAGGATTCGAAAATAGTTGATGAATATGAACTTAGGATATCGAGTTCCACTCCGATATCCCTACTTGATAGAATTATTTATGTCGAATCTTCCGGGACTTGTGGTGGCAACACCCCCTGCTACACCACCATTCAATCAGCCATTGACGCCGCAAGCTCTGGATCTGTGATCAAGATATTGGCGGACACTTATGTCGAAAACCTCGACCTGAACTCATCGAACAACTACGAACTCCAGGGCGGCTGGAACTCAACATATTCCTCCCAAACGTCGACCTCATCGGTCAGCTCCATGACATTTGGTAGCAGCAGTGGGACCGTCACAGTAGGATATATGGATATTCAATAGGTTCTTGGCTCAAATATGCAATTATAATCCTCAATGCTCAATGAACTGAACCGCTGTCTCATTCAATTCCGTCAAATGCTAACTTTCCTATATAAAGTGCGCGTTGGACTTTCCAGACCAAAAAGCTAACTTACGTCTGCACTCTTGAATATTCTTGGCGGATGTGCCATGCTGGGCTAATGCACGAAAGTTTCACATTAGGGTACTGTCACATACCAAAGAAAGCCTGACCTTTCTCAAACCCGATTTTTCTTGACACAAAGGGTTTTTTATCATTTCATGAGTTGTAATTAGGTATTCGCACCAACCATTCAACCTCTATTCAGGAGGTCACCCAATGAAAATGCACCTCAAAATGTATATGCCCTGCTCCTAATAGGCGATTCTTGCCTGTTAGGAGCTTAAATCTTTTCTGTATAAAGCCAAACACATCGTGAGATGAGGACGGAAAGCCACGGGTCTTCAGCTCGGATAGCCGGTTTGCCTGAACAAAGGTTATCTAGTTTTTTTGTTGTGATGAAGCTAGATTTGAAGATTGGAGCGCAAGGGGTGAATTCGATTTAAGTCTTGAAGTTGTGTGTGGTTTTTGGATTCAACTTAATTTATAAGGAGAAATGAAAGGAGTGCACAATGAAAAAACTGGCAATAATTCTTGTTTGTTTAGCGTTCGCACTCTCATTTTCTTCTCCGGCAATATCAAAGGGAAAGGCAATTTCACACCCAATAATGTTCAAAGGTGTACCATGAAAATAAAACGACTTGTTGTCAATGGATTTACCTTTCTGCTTTGTGCTTTCCTACTGACCTTAGCTCTTACCACTGCCTTTGCTGGCACTATTCGTGTCCCTACCGACTATACTACGATACAGTCAGCGATCCTTGCAGCGAACGACGGGGATACCATTCAGGTCGCTCAAGGTGTATATGCGGAGAATATCACCCTAACGAGTTCAAAGCATATTTCAATTCAAGGGGGCTGGAGCCGGGATTTTACGTCTCGCAGTGACGATAGCGCTTTGACCATCATTGACGGTGCGGGGAATGGACAGGTTATTAATATCCGTGCTGACCCTGGTATAACAATCAAGCTAACCATCGAGGGTTTTACAATCCAAAATGGAGCAGCGGAGCGCGGCGGCGGCATTCGTGCTTTAGCTTCTGGCTCAGCTTCGACGATTACTTTACTGGTAACCAACAACAAAATCACGGGAAATATTTCGAACAATAGGGGTGGTGGTATTTCTATCGAATCGTTTGAAGGTTTGATTGATGCTACCCTAACAAACAATACCATTTTGAAAAATTCGGCAAACAACGAAGGGGGTGGCATTCGGGTGGAATCCGGAAACGAAGGAGTTGCAGTGGTAACGCTCACGCAAAATGTCATCACCAAGAATACTGTTACCCATTTAGTGGAAATTCAAGGTGGTTGGGATGGAGGCGGAATCGCTGCTTTCACTTCGGGGGCAGGGACGACAACTCTTACATTAGAAAAGAATCTAATCACAGAAAACGAGGCTGGTTTTGGGGGTGGTGTTTTTGGGTATGCTTGGGGTGGATCAAACGCCATTGTCACCATCGGGATGACCAATAACATCATTTCAGGGAATATGGCTATTTCCCACGGGGGTGCTATCTTCTCCTGTTCAGGCACTACTTGTCCCATTACTACACCAGGCGGATCGGTTCTGTGGTCGCTGAATAACAACACCATAACGGGAAATACAGCACAAATTGTGGGCGGAATCGATCTAATTTCTGGCTCGACTTTTGGGGAAGGTGGGTTGATAAGCCTTTCCATGAAAAATGACATTGTGTGGGGCAATACAGAGACGGATCAGAATCAGCGCCAACTTGTGTTTGAAGGAGAGTCCGGTGTTACAACAGGGAATGTGTCCTATTCGAATGTTGGTTTTATTTCTTGCTATGGTGTGGGTGCCTATACATCTGATAACTTAATTAATCAGGAGCCTTTGTTTGTTGACCCTGAAGCTGATGACTATCATTTGATGGCAAATTCGCCTTGCGTTGATACGGGTACAGCCGAAGGGGCGCCAAATACCGATATTGATGGCACTCCAAGGCCTCAAGGTAACGGGTATGATATGGGAGCTTATGAACTTAAAAAATTTGTCTATATTTCAAATGATGGTTCGTGTGGGGATAATATCCCCTGCTATTCCACTATCCAAGAAGGCATCGCATCGGAGTACACTGCTTTTACTATGAAGATTGGACAGGGAACTTACAATGAGGATGTTATCATTGATCAACCTAAGCAGATAAGCTTTCAAGGGGGGTGGGATTCTACGTTCACAAGTCCCTCGGGAGAGACTAAGACAAATTCCATGACCATTAGCGACGGAATGGTTGTACTTGATGAAGGCTGCCTTACAATCGGAGACTGATGAAATGTAAGGTCAAACCCTCGGAATAGACGGCAAGGAGAGGAGTTCCTGGGTTCTTGGTTGTACTAAGGATTCCAAGCCCACTCTGATTGGGAAAGCAGGCTTAGGAATGACCTTGTCTTGTTTGTCAGAAGGGCATATTTTGTCCATCACTCAGTGATTCCCGATTCAAGCTTTCCTATATTAAGTGCGCGTTGGATTTTCCAGGCAAAAAAGCTAACTTACGTCTGGCACTCTTGACAATATGCAGCCAATATGAAACAGAATGATCACGTAGTCTTCACCTGAGGGTATTGTCAGATATCAAAGAAATCTTAAACATTTCCTTTTCTTCTTCAAACCTAAAATCGTCCATTTTCACAAATTCTGGGAAAGCGATTTTTCTTGACATGGGCGTTTCTTGCTATTAAGTCTTGTGTAAATATTCCCACCACTCATTCAACATCTATTCAGTAAGGTTCTCTTGTGGAAAAACACACCAAAATTTGCATGTCCACCTTGTGCTTCAAGCTTGCCGTAAATAGCTTTGTTATTGTCTGTTTGCTGTTGCTCATAATTCGACCTGCATTCCCTATTGATACAGGGGACATCATCAACATCACACATAAATGTAAGACATGCCACCCTACTGTTTTTGATCAATGGAAAGTGAGCATGCATGCCAAGGCTGCCAATGACCCGTGGGTGATATCGATGTACAATGGGAGCAATATCCCTGGTTTGAGCTTGGGACCCAGTTACAAGGGCTCCTTTCCCAAAAGTACGGGAAATTGTGCGACGTGTCATGCGCCGGATTATGCAATAGAAGACCCATTGAACACAGATCTCAATAGGGTCAACAAATCTATGGGAGTTTCGTGCCTCTTTTGCCATTTTGTTGGACGAATCGATGTTTATCGTGACGGAAAGTTCCCGGGCGTGCAGTCAATACGTTTAAAAGACATTTCTCAAATTAGGCAAGACGGTGATGGATGCCTGATTCCAAGGTCCTCACTTGTAAAAAAGAGCATCATTTGTGCCTCCTGCCATTATGGAAAATACCATGACACGCTGGTATACCCGTCTTATGATGAATGGTCAAAGAGTGGGTCAAAAAAGAGTTGCCAAGACTGTCATTTCAAAGAAAAAAATCACCAACTTAAGATCGATAAGAGTTTTCTCTCAAAATCTATTGATTTAAAGCTTAACACACGCTTAGACAAGAAGTATCTGATTGTTGAAGTTGCAATTACAAACACCGGGGCAGGACACTTTTATCCAACAGGCCATCCCATCAGAAATATGATCCTTACCATTCAGGTCTGGGACCAAGATAACAAGGCTATTCAACTTGTGGAGGGGGACACGGTCCCATTATACGGAGGTGACCCGGCCACTGATAACGATATCAGCAATTATTCCGGGCTTCCGGGGAAAGGGCTTGCCAGAATTCTGGAAAAGGTGAACCCGATCTCCTGTTTTAATACGTCTGTTCCGGGAGCAAATGCCTTGATTGGTCAGAGCCTTGCCGTGGAGAAGGAGACAAGGCAGCTTTTTCCACAGGAATACTGGAAAAGGACAATAGTTCTTGAAGACAGCCGCCTTCCTCCTCTTGGCACATATAATCAAGTATTCAGGTTTGCATCAGGTGAGAGGATTCATAGGGCCACTCTAAAGGCTAAGCTAATCTATAGAAAGGCATTCAAACCGTTGGCCCGTTATTATAGATGGGATCTAAAAGATGTTATCATAAAGGAAATATCAAGAGAAGTGAAGCTTGAAAACAGGAGGGAACTACCATGAACCCAAGCATTAGAGGCAAATTTTTTCTTATGTTGCTGATGTCGCTGGGGGTATTGTTATATCCCGGTGGGGAGTCACTATCCCAGGAAACAGAAAGCGTTGTTCTATTTCAAGATGACTTCGAGGACAATGTCTTGGATGGATGGCTACTATATGACGCTTTAGGCAATTTCATAATGGGTAACGATTCCCCATGGCAAATCCTTTCTTCCGAGGAAAACCATTATCTTAAAGGGAGTACACACTCTATTGCAACGCCAAATGTAGATGGATTTGGGGATGGTTGGATAACGGTTGATTTTAGACTATCTAGCGATTCTGCGTTTCATTTTAATGTAAAAGAAAATGAGGGCTACAATTATAGCAGATACTTCATCGGGATAAATGAAGGGGGAATACATTTAAACAAACAACATAACGATAGTTTTTACGATTTGTCGGCAGTGGACATTAATCTCCCTCCATGTGTTTGGCATACGATAAAAGTTGTTTTTGAAGGCACTAATATTCAAATTTTCATTAATGAATCCCTTGAAATTAACTATAGTGATTCCGATAATCCATCCACCTTCGGAAAAGTCACCTTTGAAACATTACCTGAAAAAGAGACTAATTTCGATAATATATCTATACAAGGCGATAAACTCATACAATCAACCGAATGGAAAAAGACAGGAGGACCTTCTGGCGGCCTGGGTTACGATGTAGTGTTTCACCCAACCAATCCTGAAATTATGTTTGTTACCGACAATCCCAGCGGAGTGAACAAGAGTTACGATGGCGGAAAAACATGGGTGCAAAGAAACGAGGGGATTAATACAAGAGCAGGCGAGGCAGGTGATGGAATACCGATTTTCTGTTTAACGATTGATCCTAAAAACCCGAATATTATTTGGACAGGGACTCAGTTCAACCGCGGCATTTACAAGTCTGTGGATTGTGGGGAGACTTGGGAAAAAAAGGATGCGGGGGTAACCGAATGGAACGAAATAACCTTTAGAGGCTTTGGGGTCGATCCTAACAACTCGGATGTTGTATATGCGGGAGCGGAAATCACGAGTGGAGTAACAGGATACGGGGGTGATAAAGCGAAAGGAAAAATCTATAAGACCACAAATGGGGGAGAGTCCTGGAGTTGTGTTTGGGAGGGAGGCAGTCTTGTTAGATTTGTGATTGTTAACCCCAATGACTCAAACATCGTTTATGCATCGACTGGGATCTTTGACAGGGAGGCTTACAATGATATTGGAGTGGGCGTTTTGAAAAGCACCGATGCGGGCAATAGCTGGTCTCAGATTAACAACGGCCTTACCAACCTGTTTGTCGGTTACCTCGAAATGCATCCAAACAACCCGGATATATTGTTTGCTGCCACGGGAGCGGGTGAGCAACAACATTATGGGTACACACATGGTGGAATTTTCAAAACTGATAATGGGGGGCAAAGCTGGAGGCATGTCCTACATTGCCCTGATCATTTAAACTCTGTTGTATTTAGCCCCAGTGATACTGATGTAGTTTATGCAGCACACAATTCCTTTTTTTATCGAAGTGAAGATGGCGGAGAAAACTGGACAAACCTCGGGCTATGGGGACCGCCTGGCATTTCGCCCGGATCTCCTATCGGCATGGCCGTTTCTCCAACAAATCCATTGGTTGTTTTCGCCAACAATTATAACGGAGGCAATTTCAAATCTGAAGATGGCGGGGAAACGTGGGTAAACGCCAGCAATGGATATACAGGAGCCAGCCTCCGAATGATAAAAGTAGATCCAGGCAATGCAAGGAAAGTTTATTGCGTGGGCAGGAGCGGAACGTTCAGTAGTTCAAATAGCGGTTACACGTGGAAAGGTTTGACTTATTTCCCTTTAATGAATGATAGTCTGTCTATTGCTATACATCCGCTTGATTCCCAAAATATTCTGGTAACTCTTGACGCTAGCGAAGGGGCAATATATGGAACAACTGATGGAGGAAGCAGCTGGCGTCTATTATATCTTTATCCCGACATCTACGATTCAAGCAACTTGCATTCATTCAAGGCCATCAAATTCAGCCCTTCAAACCCATCCATTATCTATGCCGGGATGAGGAGAGTTCAAACCATGGGCTCTATTGATCCTGGGGACGGACCGAGTCAGGGAATGTTTAAATCCTCGGACGGCGGTCAAACCTGGAATCAAATAAATACCGGGTTGGAAGAAACCTACAGAAAATGCATCAATGAGATTCTGATTGATCCCGATGATCCTGAGGTTGTTTATATCGGTACCTATAAAAATGGTATATGGAAGACAACGAATGGTGGGGGGCTCTGGGTTTGCAAAACGACTCAACTGGAAGAACTTGATGATGCAAGATCCCTGGCTATGCACCCTGTCAATCACAATGTCATTTTTGCGGGAACCCGAGGGAATGGCATCTGGAAAACAACAGACGGGGGGGATACATGGAAAAACATATCTATCGGAATGCCAATAAATGCCAGCATCCTTTCAATTGTTTTTGATCCCACAGATCCCCAGACCATTTATGCCGCCGATTTGACTTCGGGGGTTTACATATCAAAGGACGGAGGTCAAACCTGGTACATCATGAACGGGGGCCTTACCACCCGATCTGTGATAAGCTTAGATATATCATCTGACGGCAGTATTCTGTATGCTGCTACTTCTGGTGAGGGGGTCTTTAGTCTCTCACTACCTGGTGACGTACTCTATGTTGATAAGGATGATGATACATGCGGTTCCAAGACCCCTTGTTATTCAACAATACAGGAGGCAATAGATGCTGCACCTTCAGGTGCTACCATAAAGACTGCCCAAGGAACATACAATGAAGACCTGAGTTTGAGTTCATCTAAGGAGTTAACTCTTTCAGCTGGATGGGATTCTACATTTACAACTAAGCCGTCAACTTCAGCCGTGAAGTCCATGACAATTAGTGACGGCGGTGTCACCATCGACAGCATTGTAATACAATAGTCCAACAGTTTGGGCCCAAAAGACCCAAAGGTCATAATGGTATGACTGAAGGGTCAGGCAGGTAGCAAGAGCTGAAATGCTCGCTGAGGTTTTCAGAATATATCAAACGAAACGCTTGAATATCCGAGTAGGGTTCACCATTCTTATGCGAGGCTTAACTAAAATTCCTGACTGAAAAGTGATGTATTGTTTTTGAATCCTTGCTAAATTCCAGATGCCACAATACCTATATAACCCCAGCATTGCCGCTACCCACAGAATGGCAGAGGGTTACGTCTGGTAGTCCAAACCTGTTGGGTGTCTGAAAAGTTGCTCTTTCTTTTGATTTTCACCTCTGCTTCGTTCTCATCTGCTGATTTTCACGAAAATTGGATGATATGCGCCCGGAAGA
>Ga0222678_1001167_pt1 | contig 10157 bp, 5 predicted proteins | sample AntAcemetagen937_FD_179801 | JGI IMG/M metagenome (GOLD analysis project Ga0222678, IMG submission 179801) | Saline water microbial communities from Ace Lake, Antarctica - #937 | ecosystem: Environmental > Aquatic > Non-marine Saline and Alkaline > Saline | place: Antarctica: Ace Lake | collected... | reverse complement strand
TAAGGAAATGTTTCACGTGAAACTAAAAAGCGAATATGAAATAATTGTTGTCGGTGGTGGACACGCCGGTGTGGAATCTGCGTTGGCTTCCGCTCGTTTAGGAAAGGAAACCGCATTAGTTACATTATCAAAAAATTCCATAGCAAGAATGAGTTGTAATCCGGCAATCGGCGGTCTTGCAAAAAGTCATCTTGTAAGGGAAATTGATGTTCTCGGTGGCGAAATGGCAAAAGCAATCGACGCAACCGGAATTCAATTCAAAATGTTAAATATTTCGAAAGGCAGAGCAGTCTGGTCATTAAGAGCACAAGCCGACAAGATTGAATATTCTAAACATATGATCTCTGCAATTGTGAATACACCAAATTTAGATATCATCGAAGATGAAGCAATGGAAATTATACAAAAAGACAATTCTATTCGTGGAATAGGGTTACGAAACAACAAAAAATTATATTCCAAAATAGTTATACTTACCAATGGAACATTTTTAAAAGGAATAACTCATATTGGAAACATCAAGATTCAATCCGGTAGATATGGCGAACTTCCATCGCAAACATTATCAGACCAATTAAAAGAAATTGGTTTCGAGGTTGGCAGATTAAAAACCGGAACACCGGCACGTGTAACAAAGAGATCAATAAATTTTACAAAAATGAAAATACAAGAAGGTGACAAGAATCCACAGCCCTTTTCATATTCAACAAAAAACTTCTCACCCAAAAATATTCCCTGTTATTTAACTTATACAAACCAAAAAACACACGGGCTTATAAAAAAAGATCTCTCTCGATCTCCTTTATATACAGGCAAAATTGATGGCGTAGGTCCAAGATACTGCCCCTCAATTGAAGATAAGGTTGTAAGATTTAAAGATAAGTTACAACATCATCTATTTTTGGAACCGGAATGGGAGAATTCTCAACAATGGTATATTAATGGTTTAAGCTCTTCTTTACCCTTGGACACGCAATTAAAAATGATCAAAACAGTTCCCGGTTTAGAGAATGCCGAAGTTGTTAAAATTGGATACGCTATAGAATACGATTATTTCCCGTCATATCAAATCAAGCATTCATTGGAAACGAAATTAATATCAGGATTATATTTTGCCGGACAAATTAACGGTACAAGTGGATACGAAGAGGCAGCCGCACAAGGATTGATGGCTGCAATAAATGCATCACGCCAACTTAACGACCAAAAACCAATCATTTTTAAAAGGAACGAGGCATATATTGGTGTGTTAATTGACGATCTTTGTACAAAGGAGACCAAAGAACCATACAGAATGTTTACAAGTTTAGCCGAATATCGCTTATTGTTGCGTTCGGATAATGCTGATCAACGACTTTATAAGTATGCAAAACAGATAAAATTAAATTCACCGGAACAGCTGGATATATTTGAAAACAATTTTCGCAACATACAAAAATTAATAAAAATATTTAAGAAAAGATCATTAAAGCCAAACAACTCTGCGGGAATTCAAACAAACAAGACGCAAACAATTAACAAATTAATAAAGCAACACCTTATAGATACAGAAAATATTCACAAATTGCATTCTGAATATTTTAATAAATATTCTTTTGAAGTTCTTGATCAGGCATTCGTTTTTTCTCTTTATGAAGGATATATTAAAAGACAACAACAGATGGTTGATAAAATGAAAAATTTAGAGAAGAAAAAAATACCACTGAATTTTGATTATGATAACGTATTATCACTTTCAACAGAGGGGCGAGAGAAACTAATGAAATTTAAACCGGAAACAATTGCTCACGCAACTCAAATAAGAGGAATTACACCCGCAGATATCCAAATATTATTACTTTATTTAAAATAAACACATTTGTATCATCTTGAATATCAACAACTTACATCAATAAAGTTTCACGTGAAACCATGAACATCAACAGAATTTACAAAATATTAGAAAAAGACGATTCCTATCTTAAGTTTTATAAATTATTAGAAAACAGGCAACACATAGATCTGTTAAAGCCACCACTTGGGTTTTTAGATTTTTTAATTTATGGGGCTGTTAAGCGAAATTATTTTCCAATTATTTTGTCTAAAAATGAAATACAGGCTGAAAACCTTTATGCTGATATTCTAAGTTTTTGCGATAGTGATCATATCGGGTGGATCCCGCTCTTCAAAGATAATAATTTAACATATTCTCAAAATTTAAAAAATCACACTGCCCATTTTCTTGAATATTTTCATTCTGGCAGAATCAAATTACTTATTACATCGCCAGATATTTTTTCTTATAATCTTCCCACTAAAAATGCTTACAAAAACAATACCATTACATTAACTGTAAATTCATCATATCAATATGATTGGTTCATTGCCAAAATTGAGGAGTTGAAATATGACCGAGTTGATTTGGTTGAACATAATGGCGATTATTGTATTAGAGGGGGAATCGTCGACATCTATCCTTTGGGTTCAACTTATCCAAACCGCATAGAATTCTTTGGAGATCAGATTTCTTCGATTCGATCTTTTAATCCCACTTCTCAAATTTCATTTAAAGAAATAAAAACATTGACTATTAAACCAACATTAGAATCGTTGGCAAATAAAAACAAATTTGATAGCATCTTTCCAAAATCTACAATTGTATTTGATCTTCAGGACATTCATAATTCAAATAATAATTATAAATCAATAACATTAACTGATGATATTATTAAAGCAAATATTAAATTTAATGTCCTTCCCGAGCCATCTCTAAAAAGGAATTCAAGTGACAATCGAAATATCTATAAAAATATAAATGATAATTATCGGAATTTGTTCGTGTTGTTCGGAAATGTAATTCACAAAGAAAAGACAAAACAGATTATCAACAATTCATCAACAAACTATTTAAAGGGTTCTTTAAATAGCGGTTTTCTTTATCACGATCAATCGCTTTGTGTGTTAACAGACCGTCAAATATTAAATTACGAGAAATATGAAAATCCCGACAAGTACTTTATTCCAGACAAACCAAAAGTTATACACAATAAAGAATCAATTAAATATGGAGATTATGTTGTTCATATCGATCATGGTATTGGATTATTTTTAGGGACACGAAAAATAGCACATAACAATATTAAAAGTGAAGAATTGATTATCGAATATCAGAATAATGATAAAGTATATGTTCCAATAAAATATTTAAATAAAATCTATCATTATTCTTCTACAAAAAAAATGCCCCCCCAAATAGACAAGCTGGGAAGCAATAGGTGGGAGTCAACAAAAAAGAAAACAAAAAATTATGCAAAAAAAATCGCTTTCAACCTCATCAAATTATACAAAGAACGAAAACAGTCCACTGGTTATGCTTTTAATGAATGCCAGAAAGAAATGCTTGAATTGCAATCATCATTTCCGTATGACGAAACAGCAGATCAAATAACTGCAATAAATGAAATAAACATGGATATGGAAAAACCAATGATCATGGATCGGCTTATTTGTGGTGATGTGGGGTTTGGTAAAACAGAAATTGCGATGCGGGCAACTTTTAAGTCGGTACTTTCCGGCAAACAGGTTGCGATCTTAGTTCCAACAACCATTCTTTGTTTTCAACATTACGAAACATTTAAAGATCGCCTTGAGCCACTTGGTGTAAATGTCAATTTTCTTAATAGATTTAAGACAAACAAAGAAACAAAATCCATAGCCAGTCAATTAATAAACAAACAGATTGATGTAATAATTGGGACACAAAAAATACTGTCTAACAAATTGTATTTTAACAACTTAGGGTTGTTAATTGTTGACGAAGAGCACCGATTTGGTGTAAATGACAAGGAAAAATTACAGAATATGAAACGAAATGTTGATGTAATTACAATGACCGCTACTCCAATTCCCAGAACTCTACAATTATCATTGGTTGGAATGCGAGACATCACAAAGATTGAAACACCGCCAAAAGAACGAATGCCAATAAAAACAAAAATCATTTATTGGAATGAGAATACTATTAAAAATATTATTCAAAGAGAACTGAACAGAAATGGCCAGATAATTATTGTTCATAATTCAATTGTAGAACTGGATTCTTTACAGGAAAAAATCACAGATATGTTTCCAAACCATAAAGTAAAAATTGCACATGGAAAAATGAGGGGGAAATATTTAGAGAACCTTCTGTTAAAATTTTTCCATAATAATTTTGACATTTTGATAACCACAACAATAATAGAATCCGGAATTGATATACCAAATGCAAACACATTAATAGTTTTGAATTCACATCGGTTCGGCCTTTCGCAATTATATCAAATACGTGGGCGTGTTGGTCGTTCATATAGAAAAGCGTATGCATATTTCTTATTACCACGAAACAAGTATATTTCACCCATTGCGATGAAACGATTAAAAACACTGGAATATTATACTGATTTAGGATCCGGATATCAAATTGCTATGCATGATTTGGAAATTAGAGGTGGTGGAAATATTTTTGGTGCCGAGCAAAGCGGACATTTAAATAAAATGGGTTTTGAATATTTTAATAAAATTTTAACAGACGAATTTATATCAACACAATATTATGGCGAGTCAGAAAAATTACAAACACAAAAAGCCGAAATATCTTTAGAGTCGGGGGCACAAATATCCGATACATATATTAGAAATGAAAAAATCCGTTTATCATATTATAGGCAAATTGGCGATGCCTCTTCCAAAACAGAATTAAATAATATTAAAAAGGAATTAAAAGATCGCTTTGGAATTTTGCCGAGAGAGACAATTGATCTGTTTTTAGAAACTGAAATTTCATTAAGAGCAAACAAATATTACATCACAAAAATTTTGCAACAAGAAGAGGCGATCTTCTTTTATTTTAATAAAAATATATCAATTACTAAAATACAACAAGGTATACAAAAATTAATTAAAAATTGCAATTCTAATCATGTCCACATTGAATTTTCTACGAAAAAAGATTTTTGGGGAAAAATAATTTTTGTTGGTAATTATCCTTTGGATTTGTTAAATTTAATAATGTAATTGAAATGAGGATAAAAATTTAAAGGATTAGAATGAAAAAAATTATTATTAGCATTATCTCGCTTATCATTTTGGTTGTATCTTGTGGGCGAATGAACAATGATACAGTTGTAAAAATTGATGATAAAAAATATACATCGGAACATTTTTTCCAAACTATTCCAAAAATCTCTTTTCAAAATATTCCAGTGAATAAAAAAGAGGATCTTGTAAATGAATATGTCTTAAAGAAACTTGCTCAATTAGACTTAACCGAAAGGGGTTTATTAGATTCCGGAGAATTAAAAATCGAGCTTGATGTATGGAAATTTTGGTACTTGGTAAATTTTTCCTATCAAAAAATGATAGTAGATCATATCCTGAACAAACAAACAAAAAGAATACTTTATGACAGGTTAGGTAAAGAGTTAAAGGCGCGCCAATTGTTAATTAGTTATAATACGGCACAACATCCATTAAATAGTAGGTCTAAGGAAGATGCGAAGATATTGGTAAACAAGATAAAAAATCAAATAAGTCCCGCTTCATTTGCCCTCCTCTGTCAAAAGTATTCCGATGACAAATATACGAAAAATAAAGGCGGTAAATTGGTTGGTTGGATCAAAACCGGACGAATGTTAAGCCCGGTTGACAGCGCACTTTTTTCAATTAATAAAAACAATATTTCAAATCCTGTTCAATCTTCCTATGGTTATCATTTTTTAATGGTTGATAGCTCAAGAACCCTCCCAGTAGAAAGTTTTGAAAATGAACAGTTTGAGATCAAGCAATTGGCATATAAATTATGGGAAACAAAATTTAATAACAGGGCAAATTCCTTGATAGATTCTTTACAAAAAGCAAACCCGATCGTGTTTTTTAATGATTCGCTAATTTCATTTTATGATTCTTATTCCAAACTATCAAAAAATATCTTCCATGAAAAAATATATACAACTTTTGATATTATGAGTATTTTTGATGATTCTTTGGTTATTGGAAAAATCGGTGATCATGATATTGATAAACAATGGGTCGTGTTTTTTCTTAAAACACTTGACACAAAAAGACCGTCTCGTTTTAGTTCAATAGAAAATGTAAAATCATTAGTTCAAGATAATCAAATTCCATATTTAATTAATATGGTCGCTAAAGAAAACCATTTAGAGAACGAAGAAACATATAAAATGGCTTTAGATGCTCAGACTGCTAATATTTCTTATGATTATTATAACAATCATCTAATTATAGAAAATATTAATCCTACCAACGAAGAGAAAAAAACTTTTTATAATAACTATAAAGACAGTTTGTATAAAAGTCCTGAGATGGCGGTTGTTAAAGAAATACTTGTTTCAAAAAAGAAATTAGCAGACAGTTTGCTAAAACGAATAAAATCCGGAGAGAAAATTGAATTATTAGCAGAAAAATATTCCGAAAGAAACATTGGCAAATATAATAAAGGCACCTTGCCACCTTTCAGAAAAGGGCAATATGAAACAATGGGCAAAGCCGCATTTGAAATGAAAATCGGCGAAATTGGTGGGCCTTACAAATTGGGAAAATATTATTCAATAATTGAATTAAACAAAAAACTATCCTCTAAAATCAAATCATATAAAGAGGTGGAAAAAAACATAAAATATGATTATATTCGAATAAATAAAGATAAGATCCAAGCTGAAGTATATGATGGATTAAAGGATAAACACAGGATTAAGATAAATGAAAGATTTTATAAAAAAGACAATGATAAGAAAAACTAAAAATATTCCATTTGCTTTTTACATATTATTAATTTTCTTATTCGTTTCTTGTATAGAGAACGATGATGAAAAGATTGCAAGTGTTGGTGGTAAAGATTTAAACTATTCGGAGATTGAATTTATTTATCCCGAATTATATTCACAAAACAATTATGAGACCCAAAAAAAAATATTGGTGAAAGAATGGATAGATACGGAATTATTATATCAAGCAGCAAAAGAACACAAACCAATAAATAGCAAAAGAATTGAACAAAAGACAAAGTATTATAAAAAACAACTTATAATTCAGAATTATTTAGATAATGTTGCTTACAAAAATATACAAGTTACAGACTCGGAAATATTCGAACAATATCAACAAAATAAAGGGTTATATATAATATCTAAGCCTACTGCAGTTGTTATTAATTATCTAACAAATAATAAAGAAGATGGTGAAAAAATAAGAAATATCTTGGTCTTGGGCGATAAGAAAGAATTAAATTCATTAAATAGCAAACATAATATTAATCAACAACTTGTTGAAAAAGAAAATCTAACACCAAAAATTGAGAAAGAGATTTTTTCATCATACAATAAAAAAATTATTGGGCCTATTAAAATTAAAGACGGTTTCATCGTAATTAAAATATTAAAAAAACTAAATAAGGGTGAACAAATTCCTTTTACCTTTGTAAAAAATAAAATAAAAGAAGAAATTTTGTTAGAAAAACGAAATAATTTATATAAAAATTTAATAAAAAAATTAAGGAAAACAAACAAAGTTAAAATCTATGAAAAAAACAATTAAAATTTTCACAATAATTACAATATTAACTTCTATTGTTTTTTCTCAACAACTTGTTGACGGCATTGCTGCAATCGTTGGTGAAAAAATAATATTAAGTTCCGAGGTGCAACAATTGACATTTGAACTTGCTCAAAACCGGGGAATAAATCTCACAACAGACCAAAGCCAGTATGAAACTCTATATAACAAATCACTACGAGAATTAATTAATATGGATATAATTCAGTTACAGGCAGAAATTGATTCTGTTTATGCAAAAGAAAGAGATGTTAACACAACTGTGGACAATCAAATTGAACAATATATTACACAGCTTGGATCAAAAGAAAAAGTGGAATCATATTTTAATATGCCTCTGAAAAAAATAAAAGAAAATTTATATGAGCGTGTTGAATCATCAATGATAGTACAAAAAATGCAAGCAAACAAATTCCAAGATATTTCCGTAACAAGACCTGAAGTTATCCAATACTATAATGAACATAAAGATAGTATTCCGCAGATACCAGAAAGAGTTGATATTAGCCATATTTTAATTATTCCAAAACCCTCTAAATCCCAGAACACAGAAACACGAAAAAAACTTCTTCAAATAAAAGAAGATATCTTAAATAATAAAATTTCATTTTCTGATGCTACAAAAAAGTATTCCCAAGATCCCGGATCTGCCAATCAAGGTGGTAATCTTGGTTTTGTTTCTAAGGGAACATTTGTTAAAGAATTTGAAAGAGCGGCTTTCTCTTTAAAAGAGGGTAAAATATCAGATATTGTAGAAACCGAATTTGGTTTACATATTATTAAATTAATAGAGAAGCGAGGCGAAAATATTAATGTAAGTCATGTTTTGCTTAAAGTAGAAGCGGGAGAAGAAGACAACAAAAATACTATTAACATGTTATCCACAATAAAAGATTCAATAATAAGTGGTGGTGTTTTTGATAAATTTGCACTAAAGTACAGCAATGATACCGATGTAAAAGATAATAAAGGGCGCCTTGGAGAATTTCCAATAAACACATTACAAATAGAATCTTTTCAAGATATAGTTAAAGACCTTTCCAAGGGTGAAATATCTAGACCTTTCCAATCAAAATATGGATATCATATTTTAAAATTAAATAGTCGTAAACCCGCAGAAGACATAAGGTTAGATACACATTATAATGTACTCGAAAATATGGTTAATAATCAAAAAAGACAAGTTGCTTGGAATGAATGGCTTAACGATCTATACTCTAAATTCTATGTTAACATAAAATAGTTATTAACAATTAATGTTAATAACTTGTGAAAAACAAAAATTAAAGAATCAAAATATATTTTAAAATGAAAATAAACAAAATAAAAAAGAACAATCAAAAAATTATTAACATTAAAAATAATTTTAAAACAATTAATAATACATTACTTAAGGCAGTTATATCTACAATTAACATTCTTATTATTAATATTACTTTATTAAAATAAAATACTTATATTAATATAACAAAAAAGAGGTAAATTATGAATTTCAAAGTATCTAAAAAAGAATTTTATTCAATTCTATCAAAGATTTCAAAAGTAACCCCAATAAGATCTACACTCCCAATTTTAAATTGTATATTATTTACTGTTGAAAATAATACATTACATTTAAGATCAACCGATCTTGAAATTACAATGTCTGCAAATTGTTCTGCTACTGTAGAAGAAGAGGGCTCTATTGCAATACCAAGCAAGATCATTTTAAATATTACTTCTGAATTACCGGACACCGATCTAAATTTTACAGTAGCAGACATGCAAGTTGTAATAACTACTCCAGAAGGCGGTGAATATAATATAATGGGAAAACCAGCTTCTGAATTTCCAAATATTCCAATAATAAACCAGAGTAAAGTTTTTTTATTGTCTCCGGATAAATTTCTTAGAATTGTAGATAAGACAACTTTCGCATCAAGCCATGATGAAGATATGCATGCTGCATTAAGTGGAGTATTATTTCAATTTAATGACAATGAATTGGTTGCAGCTTCTACAGATGGGCATCAGCTATCTAAATTTGTTTTAAAAGAATATGACGGTTCTGAGGATATTAGAGATATTGTAATTCCAATTAAATTTTTGAATTTATGTACATCTTCCGTAAAGAATTTAGATGATGTAAAGTTACGAATTGGGAAAAATCATATAATGATGGAAGGCGATAAATCAACTATATATTCAAGATTATTAGAACATAAATTTCCTGACTATGAGAGCGTCATTCCCACAAGTAATGAAAAGAAAATAGTGGTTGATATAGATACACTAATTCAATCCACAAAGAGAATAGGTATTTTTGCAAATGAATCGTCACGGCTCGTGGTTTTTTCTCTTACTGAAAATAACATGAAAATATCTGCGGAGGATACATCAATTGCGTCATCTGCAAGTGAAGATGTTGAGATAGAATATTCCGGTGATGATTTTAAAATTGCTTATAATAATGATAAATTAAGGGAAATATTAAGGCATATTGATGGTGATAAAATAAAAATATACTTGAACACACCTCTTTCTGCGGGTCTGTTTTTTCCATTTGAACAAAAAGAAAATGAAGATTC
>Ga0222678_1001164_pt1 | contig 10163 bp, 7 predicted proteins | sample AntAcemetagen937_FD_179801 | JGI IMG/M metagenome (GOLD analysis project Ga0222678, IMG submission 179801) | Saline water microbial communities from Ace Lake, Antarctica - #937 | ecosystem: Environmental > Aquatic > Non-marine Saline and Alkaline > Saline | place: Antarctica: Ace Lake | collected... | reverse complement strand
TTTTTAAAAAAATTAACAATTTTAGTATTCGTTAAACTTTCTTTTTTAAAATCAAAACAATTTATCTCTTCTTTTGCCCATAACTTTTCAAATTTTCTAATTTCTAAGGTATAACCAAAAGGATGTAAAATTAATGCATCCGGAGAAAGGCAATTAATATCAAAGCCCACTCCTCCGGGAGAGATAACTCCATTATCCAGGGAAGTAGCAGCTACTCCTCCGATTGGGAAACCGTACCCCCAATGAATATCCGGCATAGCAAAAGAATAGGCCACAATGCCCGGTAAGAAAGCAACATTGGCTACCTGCTCCGGTGCCTGGTCCTGGCGTATTTTTTCTAATAGCGTTGAAGAGGCATAGATTAGACCCGGAACTCGCATTCCAGTATGATAACCTTGAGGAATTTCCCAGCGATAATCATCTATTTTATTTAAAGGTCCATTCCATAATTGTTTCATTTTAATCCTCCCCTCACATACGAATGATTACGCAGATTTAAAACATAGATGGCACAGATTGATATTATAAATTATGGCTAACAAAATTCTGTTTTAATAAATTCCTACTTTTGTGAGAATGTAGGGGTCGGATTTATCCGACCCGAGCTGTATTGATATTTTTCATTAGCGGGTTCGATGAATCGAACCCCTACATTTGGCTCCTGCGTCCTGTCTTACTTAATCCTCATTTTTTACCTATCGCTTATTATTCATCTATTATCACTTATTAACATTAAATATCAAAAATTACCTGTGCACTCCAAAATCCCTTTTCCTCATCTTTTTTAATTTCTAAACAGTGATAGGTAACTGCTTTTATCTCTTTCTCTATTTTAACGGAAGGAGGGTTAATTTTTATCCCCTCAACTTCCGCTTTAATCTGAAAATTAGATAATTCCTTTATATAAAATTTGTTAAGAATTACTAATCTGGTTTCACCAATATATAGAAGTTCATTAAGCCAGGCTACCAGTAAATTTTCCAGGTCTTCCGCCTTAAGCGTAACTTTGCAAGAAAAATTATTATTTGCTATGCCGTTATTATTTCCGGCGATAATCTCAAACATTCCTTTGGCTGAATTAATAAAAACTTCTCTTTTAGTTTTCCCGTAAGCCATTATTCCGATATCAGCGGTATGCTCAAGGATTTTAAATTCTTTCATAGATAATTGTACCTTTTTTATAAATTTAATATTTTTAATCAGAGACCGTACTTTAAATTCTCAAATTTATTCGGAGCCAGAAGTCAGTAGCCAGAATCCAGAATAAAATTGCTGATAACTGAATTTCTTGCTTTATTAATCTATGTCTTATCTATATATTCAATACTAACGCCCAATAACTAAAGACACTTTCGTTTTAAAATTCTCTATTTCTTGTTTAGGGTTATTCACCAATAAATAAAAAAACTCTCATCGCTTAGTAACATCTATTACTAGGGACGAGAGCTTGCTCACGTGGTGCCACCCTGATTCAATAGGAAATTCCTATCCTTCGTTGGCAAATTTTATCGCACTGTTTGGTGCGTTTTCGGATACTTTCGTTTCACCGAAAATAATTAAAAGGGTGGATTTCGGTAAGGTCAATTGCTGATTTTCACCAAACATCAGCTCTCTGAAGTAAATGGTCTTCTTACTTTTCCCTTTTACTGTCTCTTTTAAATATTATATTATTGTCAATATTATAGTTTTACCCTATCTCAATGTCAAAATTTATTTCAAATTATCTTTTACAAAGTATATTTCTTACATCTTTCTTAAATAGTTCATTATCATGAGAATATATCTAAATCATGTAAGCTATGATCATCTCTTTCTTTTCCTCTTGCTCAATTTTTATTCATAAAATGTTTTATTTGTTTTTTAAATCTCAGTATCTTGATTAGAGATCATATTATTTTATTTAAATTAGAAAAAACCTATTGACTTTCAACTGACTAGTCAGTAAAATGGAGTTTAGCTTAGAAAATAAGGGGAAAAATACTATGATGAAAAGAATGACTGATTTTGTTGCCAAAAACGCTTGGCTGATTTTGATAATAACTATTATTATCACTATTCTGGCCGGCTCACAATTAAACAAATTAACTATATATGATGATATTACTAAATATATGCCTGCGGATGATCCTGATATTGAGTTTTATAATGAGATTGTTGATAAATTTGGCGGTTCTCAGTCAGAAATGGCAGTCATCTCCCTGGAATATGAAGATCTTTTTCAGGTAGAAAATCTAAAAAATGTAAGAAATATTATCGATGAATTAAGTGAAACTTCCTATATAAAATCCGTTACTTCCTTTTTAAACATGCCTGAAATTACAAGCACTGAATTTGGATTGGAAGTCAAAGATTTAGTTGAAATATTCCCTGAAAACAACGAAGAAGCCAAGAAGCTTAAAGACAAGCTTCTAAAAAATAGCATGGTAAAAGGAAAATTTGTATCCGCTGACGGAAATGTCACCTTATTAATTATAGAATTAAAAAAGGGATATTCTGGAAGCGAACTAAAAAATAATTTAATCAACATTATTGAACCCTTAAGGGGGAATGCAACAAAAATATACTATTCCGGTTTACCATTTATGACTGCAGAAATCACAGAAAGTTCCCGGAGTACCATAGGGTTAACTATTGTCGCCATCGTTTTGATGCTTTTTGTCCTCTTCTTCTGCTTTCGAAGCATCCTCGGAGTCATATTACCCATTATTGTTGCTTTTATATCTTCGATTTGGGTTTTAGGATTAATTTCTTCTATCGGTAGAAATGTCACTATGGTTGCTGCCATCTTACCGGTTATTATGATATCTCTGGCCACTGCCTATGGTATTCATTTTGTCAGTCGTTATTATGAAGAAAGATATCGTTATGAACCACTTAAAGCAGTCAAAATGACTTTCCGACATACTTTTTTACCCATATTAATGAGCGCTTTAACGACTATGGCCGGTTTTATGTCTCTTTCTGCAGCCATCGTAAAACCCATTACTGAGTTTGGTATTTTTTCCACCCTGGGAATATTTTTTGCGTTTATCCTTGCAACTTTTTTCCTGGGTTCTTTTTATAAACTTTTCCCTCCTCCTAAAATACATAAGAAATTTTCTTCCCATTCTAATGATTTAGTCAGTAAATTACTAAAACTCGTTTTTTATTTGGTATCAGAAAAAAAGAAAATGGTTGTTGTCATTGTATTGGCCATAGTTTTAGGAGGAATCGGTTTCGCTACGCAGATCGTATCTGATTCTTCTATGGAGTCAAGATTGGGAGAAAATAACCAAATCACAAAAACTTTAAATTATTTCAAAGAAAAATTTGGAGGAGTGGATACACTTTATATTTACACTGAAGCTAATAATGTTAAAAATCCTTACGTCCTAAGGCAAATAAAAAAAGTTGAGGATTATTCAGAACGACTCCCTTCACTGGCAGAACCCTCTTCAATCAGCGATTTCTTAATTGACTTGAATGATGCCATGGAAAATAAAAAGATCATCCCGGCAAATGAACAAAAAATTGATAATCTCTGGTTTCTTGCCCAGGATAATGAATATATTACTTCTATGGTTGGAGATGAAGACAAAGATACATTGGTATCTTTAAAAGCTAAAGAAATGATGTCAGGTGCAATAGATTTATCTATTGCTAAAATAAGAAAATTTATAGATGTTATTCCTAAAAAAGTAAAACAAGTAGACCTAACATTGTTAGAAAAAGAAGAACGCAGCAAATATTACCCATATCTCGTGGATGAAATTATTTCTTCGCTTCAGGCCAAAGGTATAGAAATAAAAAATATTGAACAGTTCAGGAACGAATTGATTCAATTGTCTGCTCAGCCCATGAATGAATTTGAAAGAAAAGACCAGGTATTTATCTCTGAAATTCTATCTCTATCTTCTTTGGAAATTGAAGATCTAGGCTTAACCAAGGAGGAAATTTCACCTTTACTTACATCTTATATTCAGAATGAGCAAACTGCTGATTTTTTTATAAATGAACTAATAAATCAAATAGATTTATTAGAAGATGATGCTCTTTATTTACTGGAAATTCTGGAAGACTCCCGCAATACAGTCAGAGAAAGAGAAAAAATTAAAGTTGCACAATTAAGGGCAGAAGAATTTTTAGGTAACCAATTAACCGATGAAGATAAAGATATATTATGGTATTTAACCGATAATGTAGCTTATGTTCCGGATAGTAAAGGAAATATCGAAATCTCATTCCGTCTTAGCGGAACACCGGTTATTACAGATCGGTTAAACAGCAGTATATATAGAGGGCAGATAAGAAGTATTATTCTTGCTTTTTTAATGGTATTTGCTATGCTGGTCATTCAATTTAAATCATTCAAAGTGGGATTTTATGCCATTATTCCTCTTTTCTTAACGGTTCTTACCGCAGGTGGTGTCATGGGTATGTTTCATATACCGTTAAATATATCTACCATGATGGTTGCAAGTATCGCCATAGGAGCAGGAATAGATTATACTATACATTTTATATCCCGATATAAAAATGAATTAAAAAGCAAAGAAAGAACAGATGCGCTAAAAACAACTCTAACCGGAACAGGGAGAGCAATTATTTTTAATTCAATATCAATTGCTGCCGGTACTTTTGTGCTTATCTTTTCCGATATCAAGATGATGGGAGATTTTGGTCAATTGATTGGAAGTGTTATGCTGGTAAGTGTTATTTATACCTTATTACTTCTTCCAATATTATTAGATAAAATCGATTTTAAAATAAAAAAGGAGTCAAAATAATGAAAACAAAAAAAATATTTTTTGCTATGATGCTTGTTTGTTTGTTTATTCCAGGCGTCATAGCCTACGCTGGAACAGAAACAACGCTTACCGTAGACCAAATTATGGACAAAATGGATGAAACGGAGCCTAATTATACTACACAAAAAACCATTTCTGAGATGATTCTTATTGATAAGGATGGAAAAGAAGAAATCAGAGAAATGATCATGTTCTCTCAAAAAGTTGAAAATGATCAAACAAATACACTTGTAAGATTTCTTTCTCCTAAATCAGTAAAAGGAGTAACTCTTTTAAATATTAATGATGGAGAAAAAATATACTTATTTATGCCTGCTTATAATAAACCCAGAAGAATTGCCGGGTCTTCCAAGGGTGATGAATTTATGGGAACAGGCCTCTCTTATGAAGATATGAGTATGGATTACGAAGATGAAGAATACGAGAAAACATTACTGGAAGAAACTGATGATAAATATATCATCGAAGTATTACCGAGTGATGAAGATTCATCCTATGAAAAAATCATTCTTCATGTGGATAAAATAAATTTTTATGCTAGAGAAGTAGAATTTTATGAAACGATAAATGAATTGACCAAAACTTTAACCATCAACAAGATAAAAATTGACGATAAAGACAAAGTTACACCTATGGAGATAGAATTTACTGATATGGAAGAAGAAGATAAAACTAAGATAGTCATGAAAGAAATAGAATATGATATCGAATTATCATCCAGTTTCTTTAGTATCAGGACATTATCAAAGCCGACTCTCTAAAAACAGTATATAGTATGTAGTATTTAGTATATAGTAAAGAAAAAGAAAGACCAGATTCAGAAGACAAATAAAAACCGGAAACCAACCATCCCGCAGGACAGGCGTCTCGCCTGTCACTATACGCTAAACGCTATTGCGCGATACTCGATACAATTAAATGAATGGAGGAAAAACATGGTAAGAAAGAGAAATATTTTTTTAATGATATTGATCATCTTGATATTTTCAACGTCTGCTTTTGCTTTAGATTTTTCGGGAAATTTAACTTACACCGGAGAGTATAGTCTAAATGATCTAAATTTAAATAATACTTTGAATTTAGATCTCAATTTTGTGCATAATTTTTCCGATGAGGTTTTTGCAGAAGGAGATTTAATTATTAAATATAGCGATAAATCCATGAATCCTATCATGGTAATCCCGGAAGAATTATATATCGGTGCCTATGAACTGATTCCTAACTCAGATCTAAAAGCAGGAAAATTAATCATTAGCTGGGGTTCTGCAGATATGCTAAGTCCTTTAGATAATTTCAATCCCCGACCTCCCGGAATGTCTTTTACGGATATGAGTCAAAAAACGGGAGTATGGGCAGCTGACCTCACTTACTATTTTGATGATATTACTTACTTGCAAGCCATCATTCTTCCCTCTTTTGTTCCTGCTTATGTGCCGGAGCAATATGAAGAGCAATTATATCTTTCCATATTCAACCCTCAATTTCAAGCGCAAGACATAGAAATAGAATCGGTAAATATTAACCACTCCTTACCGGAAAACCCCGCTTGGGGTTTAAAATTAGGCAGAAGTTTCAGTTCCTTTGATGCTGCAATCAGTTATTATAACGGATATTACTTTAACGGCTACCCTGAAACCATAGAGCCCATTTTTACAACCTCCGGAACAACATTGAATTTAGGATTAAGTTATCCTAAAAAAAGTGTTTTCGGCTTTGAATTTCAGGGAGATTTTCCCGGAATCGAAGGGGCGACTTTAAGAGGTGACTTGGCTTACATCACTCCCCAGCCCTGGCAGGTTCAGGGGGAAGACGTCTTAAAAGACTCTTACCTGAAAGCAGTCATCGGAGCCGATTATACCACATCTTTCAACCTATATTTAAATGGCAATTTTATCTGGGGATTTGTCACTGAGGAAGGAGATCAATGTTCTCCTTATTTTTCCTTAAATGCCAGACAGGAATTAGAAAATAGTAAACTGACCCCCGAATATATAGGCATCATCAGTCTCAAGGATGGTAGCATGCTAAATTCTCTCGGTGCCAGTTATAATTTCACCGATGACTTTTCACTTACTTTTTCTTATGTGTCCATTTTAGGAGGGCAAACTTCCAAGCTGGGCCAGATAGGAAGTGCGGCAGGGTTATATCTGAAAGGAGAGTGGGCGTTTTGAAAAAAATGAAAAATAAGAATAAGAGAGAAAAAATATTAGAAGCTGCTCTGGAAATATTTTTTAAAAAAAGTTTTTACGAAGCGACCATGGACGAAATTGCTCAGATTTCAGGAATAAAAAAACCAACCATTTACTATTATTTTCCTTCTAAAATAGAACTGGCTTCTCAACTTCTAGAAATAAATATAAAAAATATTTTTGGAAAGATTGATGAAATTATTATTTCCACGGATAATATTAAGGAACGGGTTAGAATAATTACAGATTTCTATATAAATCTTTCAGAAGAAAATTTTAAATTTTTTATAACCATGCAAAGAATCGGCTATGATTTTATGCAAAAAAAAGAAAGTAAAAAGAAAATTAACCTGTTTTTTGAAAAATTATCAGAAAGACAAAAAAGGGCAGGTATTTTATTCGGTGATGTTATTTTATCTTCGGGAAAAAAAATAAGCGGAAATATATTTATATATTCCATGATTGCCGCTTTAGGAAGAGTGACTTTTGAAACGGTATCTCATGGGAAGAAGCCAGAAAAAGAAAAACTTTTAGACATTAGGGACATTTTTATTGCTTCTGTTAAATGAATGAGTCGTTAGCAGAAATGTAGTTTACTTTTGCTTAAAAAAGAAAAGCTTTTAATCATTAGAGATATCTTCATCGCCTCAGTGAATTAAGTATTCTTTTCCTTGCTCCCGTAATATAAATTCGCTACTGCAATAATTGAGACACTCACTATCAGAATAAAAGAGATTGCGTTTATAACCGGTGTTGAGCCGTCCCTTACCTGTTGATATAAAATTATAGGTAGTGTGGGTTGTGAACTAATAAGAAAAGTCGTAGTATTAAAATTTTCAAAGGACATAAGAAATGCAATGGCGGCTCCTCCTATAATTGAAGGCTTGAGATATCGAAGTGTAATAAGCCGGATAACTTCAAAACGGTTTGCGCCAAGATCGGATGCCGCCTCTTCAAGTGCCCGATCAAATTTTTTAAGTCTTGCAGAAATAGTCATCGTTACAATAGTGGTTATAAACGAAAACTGTCCAAGCACTATAAGCCAGAAACCCGGCCTGAGTATTTTTATATCAATTCCAAAAGTATTCTCAATAAATAATCCAACTGTAGTAGAAAATAATAATATGGATATGCCAAGGATTACTCCGGGTATTACCAGAGGGGCAATCATCAGAAAATATAAAGCACCTTTAAACTTGAAATCTTCCTGTTCAAAGAGAAAAGCAGCCATAGTTCCTACAGCAACTGAAAGTATAGAAACTGAAATTGCAACTTTAAAGGAAGTTGCAATAGCTCTTAAATTCATTTTGTCATAAAATAGTCCTGTTTTTTCAGGCCCTTCTCCAAAAAACCAGGCAAGAGTAAATCCTTTCCATGGCAAAGAAGGAAACATGGAGTTGTTAAATGCAAGAATCATGGTTACAACAAGCGGAGCAAATAGAAAAACAAAATAAAGAAGGGTAAACAATCTGAAACCTGATAAATAACTTTTAGAGTTTGGTAATGTGCGTATCATTTGATCACCTTCCTGAAATCCTGTTTTGTTAATTTCAATGCAATCCATATTATAATTGAAGATAAGACTAACAGTAGAAAGCCAAATGCAGCTCCCTGATTCCAATTAAAATAAGTTATTATCTGGTTATATATCTGTTCAGTAAACCATAGAGAATTTTTACCACCCATAAGCTTGGGAGTTAAATAGCTGCCAAGAACCAGCATGAATACAATGATACTTCCGGACATAATTCCAGGCATTGAGTAGGGAATAATAATTTCACGCCATATGGCTATCTTCTTGGCACCCAGGTCGTAGGCTGCTTCGATAAGAGAATCATCAAGACTTTCCATTACACCAATAATTGGTATAATCATAAAAAGCATCGATGTATAAACCAGTCCCATTATCATAGTAATATCATTATAAAGCATCTCTATGGGCTGCTTAAACAAACCTATTCCTACTAAAAAATGGTTAAGAACACCGCTTTCCCGTAAGAGAATCATCCACCCGTAAACCCTGATTAGTTCACTGACCCAGAATGGAACCAAAAGAAAAACCAGCAATAATCCCTGTAACTTTAAATTAACAACTTTTGTAATGAAAAAGGCGATGGGGAGGGCAATAATTAGAACAATAAATGTTACAAGAATAGAATACAGCGCTGTCCGCACAAAGGTAAGCCAGTAAATTGGTTCGGTAAAAAAAGCACGATAATTTTCCAGAGTAAACCCTGACCTTCCCTGAAATGACATTCGAAGAAGCTCGAGATGTGGAAGTACAATTAATAAAAATAACCATAAAAAAACCGGGATGAAGAATATAACAAAACTCCATCTTATTTTAGATATTTTAGAGTTCTTCATATATTTTACCATCTGTTTTATTGAAGCATACGGCAGCTTCAGGATCCCAACCTATTTGTATCTTGTCCTTGGCTTTAATATAATCAAATTGCCTGTTCTGGGGCAAAGAGACAATAAGTTCTTGTTTAGAATTTTCAGGTACAACCAAAAGCCTGCTATTACCGCCATCAAAGAGTAATGCTTCAACAGTAACATCCAGGATATTAAAATTTTCTTTTGTCCCTTTTGGATTAATTATCATAGCCTCTGGCCTGACGTACAATTCTATGGAATTATCATCTTTTAAATCAACTGGCCTACTTAATTTAAGATGATGGCCTTCTTTTATTTCAGCAAAAAATTTACCATTTTCATCCTTTATTTGTTTTGCAATAAATTTATTATTTTTTCCAACAAATTGAGCAACAAAAGCTGAAGACGGTTTACTGTAAAGATTTTGAGGGGTATCAACTCTTTCAAAATGTCCGGCATTCATAACTGCCACATAATCACTCATAACCATAGCTTCTGATTGGTCATGGGTTATATAGACAAAAGTAGTACCTACTTTAATCTGAAGTTTTTTTAGTTCAATTTTCATGTGTTCTCTCAATTTAGCATCAAGTGCTCCCAGGGGTTCATCCAACAGAAGGGCTGATGGTTCAAGGACCAGACATCGTGCAATAGCAATTCTCTGTTTCTGCCCTCCGGAAATCTGACTAATCCTTTTTAATCCATAATCTGAAAGTCCAACTCTTTCCAACATTGAATTTACTTTTTGCTTAACACTTTTGCCTTTCTCACCTCTTCTTCGAAGACCAAAAGCAATATTATCATAAAC
>Ga0222678_1001158_pt1 | contig 10178 bp, 13 predicted proteins | sample AntAcemetagen937_FD_179801 | JGI IMG/M metagenome (GOLD analysis project Ga0222678, IMG submission 179801) | Saline water microbial communities from Ace Lake, Antarctica - #937 | ecosystem: Environmental > Aquatic > Non-marine Saline and Alkaline > Saline | place: Antarctica: Ace Lake... | reverse complement strand
GAAAAATACCCACTAAAATTAAGAAGATCATCATTAGGCCCGAGTTCCCTGAGTTGATTACAAAACTCTTCCGAAAACATATTCTTGTTCTTGCAAGCTGAAATCCAACCGTTTATTGTTGTCATAGCAAAATCGGCCTTAGAGGCGTTTTTTGGGGTTGAAAAACGGCTCTAAGGACTTTTATCCGATAGTATTCATGCATCTCAGAAGATCAGGATCGTAAAGCAGAGACATAATAGTCCGGTGAAGTATAGTCAAGAATTTCTGAATAAGCTGGAGAATATGCTGCGGGGAGATCCGCTGCTTTGCCCTCATTTTGAGAAAGGGGATATCCATATCCTGCCTCCGGATAAGGTCGACGACGATCCAATCTGGATTGATTTTACCCTTAAGGAATATATTCAGGATTTTATAAAAAGCCGGGTTAACGCGAATCTTTTCGGAATGCTCGACCGGGTGGAGGACCAGGCGATCCGGGATTGGGATGATCGGGTCGAGATGATAAAGATTACGGAGGCTGACGAGGTCTTGCAGCCGTATTTCGAATCGGAAATAATTTCCTGGACCAATTATCCGGATAAAGCAACTTTTGAAATGGAATTCTGCCTGCCAGAGGCGGAGATATATTTTATTATTAGTAGGATAATAGATATTGTAGAGGAAAAATTCGATAATCCTGAATTAGATTCGCCATAAGAATACAGATTTAATCATCCGATAATCGACAGATGAAAAAATATCGGGCTTGAAAAGCCCTCCCACAGGAAATTCAATTAACTTTCAAATGGTCACTTAAAAAGAACTAAAATGAAAATAGCGGGACTATCTCTAAAAAAATATGAGACTGGGCGGATTGAATATAAGGCCGCCAAAGGCGGACTCCCCCAGAGTATCTGGGAGACGATATCGGCCTTTGCCAATACCAGAGGAGGGATGATTGTCTTAGGTGTTAAAGAGGAAGAGAGAAAATTCTTCAAGCAAGGCGTAAAGAATCCTCAAAAGATGGTTGATGATCTGGCTTCGGCTGTCAGCGAGAATTCCATTTCTGCCCGATGATCCGGCCGGAGATACTGGAGGAAGACGGGAAATATTTCATATCCGTTGAAGTCGATCAGGCGCTCCCCTATGAAAAACCGATATATTTGAAGAAGAAAGGGCCCCTAAAAGGTGGCTATAAACGAATCGGATCAGCTGATTGTAAGTTAACTGAAAGAGATTTACGCAAATTTTATCGCGCTCAGCTAAATTCCCCAGACGCCCAAGTGTTAGAGGGGACCGATTTAGATGATCTCGATGATCGGGCGCTTACCGCCTTCCGTAATCTCCTAAAACTCCAGAAAGAAGGTTCCGGAGACTATCTACTGGGTGATGTGGAGTTGTTGCAAGCTTATAATCTTCTTTCCAAAGATTGTAAGCATTTAACCGCTGCCGGATTACTTCTTTTCGGAAAAGCGAAATCTATTTCCAGATTTTTTTCTCATCTTCGGCTGGATATTATTCGCATTCGGGGCATTGAGTGGGGAAAAGACAGAGATCCGTTTCTTTCCCGGGATTTACAGGGTAATCTTATTGACTTGCGCATCCAGGCACTTGATTTAATCAGCCGTTTTTTCCTTACTCCTTTTAAGTTGGGAAAAAATCTTACCAGGGTGGAGGATGATCCTTTCCAGAACGCCTTACGTGAAGCCCTCGGCAATCTTTTAATGCATCAGGATTATTATCATCAGTCCCCATCTCAGATCAGGATATATGATGATCGGATCGAATTTTATAATCCCGGTTTTTCTCTCAAGCCCCCTGATGACTACAATACTCCTGGGTCGGAACTACGCAATTCTTTAATCGCCAAGGTCTTTTACGATATCGGTTGGGCTGAGACCAAGGGGACCGGCTACCGAACCTATATTTTAGCTTTAGGTACTCTGGGCTATCCTCCTCCTTCATGGGCCAGCGATGAAGATAATGATCGTTTCACGGTCCTATTTCCGTATTCAACCGATGAGGTCATCGGAGAAATAACGACTCAACCAGGTTTTCGGATAATTGGAGAAATCGTCGAAAAATCAACCCCGCAAGCTACCCTGCAAGTTACCCCGCAAGCTACCCCGCAAGTGGAGGTAACTGACAGAATAGCTCGAATTTTAAGATACTGTGAAGAACCCCATTCCTTAAAAGAGATTATGCAGTTGGTAGAACTTAAAGATAGGGAATACTTCAGGAATGGCATTTTAAATCCCCTCTTAAAAGGGGGCTATATCTCCCGAACAATACCAGACAAACTAAGAAGTCCATTGCAGAAATATGTTACTGCCCAATTAAAGAATGAAGATTAAGTTTGACAGTAACCAGGAGTTCCAACTTGACGCTATCCGGGCGGTAGTGGATGTCTTCGACGGCCAGCCCCTGGCCCGGGGGGAGTTTGAGATTCGCCTGGACGTGGCCGGGGGGGAATTCTTGTCGGAGTTCGGTGTAGGCAATCTTTTAACACTGGATGACGGGGATTGTTTTGGATTTGCCATAGCAATGCCTTGAAAAATAAGAGGTTACAGAAAATTTAGCCACTTTTTTACCGCTTAAAATGCTGATTTTGAGCTGAAATCATGGTTTTAACGTTATTCCCAATAAGAAAACAGGAAAGAACCGGGACAAATTCATTCCGGGATTTGATAAATTCCCGGAAATATGACGGTACGCTAAAAAGCCTAGCTTAAATTACCGGCTATTCACCTGACATTATTTCCTTTTAAACTGTCTATATTTGCCTTTATTCCCAAAATCTGAACTCAATTGTGCCACGTGGCACAATTTCGTGTCAAAAATGCATAACCAATGGCTAAGCGGCAAACCATCAGGAACTCGTCGGAATAGCCGGGATTTCCCGGCATCAGGTTGGCTCGGCCAGTTCTTCGTTAGAAACTAATAGAAAATGAAAGAAAAGCGAAAGGTCATAGTCACTTCCGCCACTGTCATCCTCGCGGTTATTTCTATCATCGCTGCAATTATTCAAGGCATTATCCAAAAGCAGCTTTTTAGTGGAATGCTAAATATTCTTCAAACACGTTCAATCTCAGCTTCACAGATGGATCAATTTCAAACCTCGGCTTATTGGGTTTAAGTGGAATTGGGGTCGGACCTGCGTAACTTGTTGGTAATAAACATATAACGTATATTTTTACCCTCTCACAGCGCTTAGAGGTCCAGTTTTGGGGGTAAAACTGGACCTCTAAGGAAATTCGGTTCTTATGCCCAAAGCGAAGAGAATGGAATCGCTGTAATTAAAGAGCCAAAAAAGCATTAGAGTGCCAGTTTTACCCCCAAAACTGGCACTCTAAGCCTCAAAAACACCTATTTTTGGAAGATATCCAATTGATATTAAACACGTTACGCAGGTCCGACCCCGATTTTACTTCGCCTTAGTTCCTTTTACTTCGACATTCGATACTCGATATTCTGCTGTTCGTTATTCGCTTATCCCTCCCCATTCCCTAAATAAATCTTGACTTTATCCCCCATTTAGGTAAATAATTAATAATGATATAGTCAAGCATTTTATTTGCGGAGAGCAAAGATCAGACACCATAATATCCAGCCACACATAATCTGCATATTGTAATATTGGTCTATTCCGCATTTAAACAATATTTTTTATTCTGCCTAATATCTGATAAGCGAGACCGCAAGCGGTCCCGCTTATCGGTGAGCTGAGCAGCAAGCTGCTCCATCAGCCGGACAGGCTCCGCTTGCGCTCCGCCTATCCAGCCGCTGGAGCAGAACTCGGCCTAATCGCCGGGCAAAAAACCGCCCGGCATTAGGTCGACTCTGCTCAGCTCACCGTTCGGTCAAGAGAGAATGAAGACATCATGCAACATGGCGTCGTTGTCGTTTATCGCCCAGCTCCAAACGATTGAGCCTTCGGATACTGGCCCTTGGAGCGCTAACCAGCGGCATTATCCGTGCTCCCTTCTGCTCACAGATGGCACTACCATCGAAAGAGCCATCTGCGTTGAGGACCACCGCGGGTTCCGTGGTGACTACTGGATACACCCGGATGATGTCGCGTCTATCAAGAAGTCCCCCCAACGCATGCCCGCTCAGCTGGCCTCTAAGCTCTACGTTGCAGGAGAGTCGGGCATGGGATACGAGATATTCAAGATGAAGATGCGATCTGGGGAAGAATTCGTGTTTGTCACCGGTAACGTGGTCGATTTCCCAGACTTGCCTTCAGGGTTCACATCCGCTGACATCGCTGATGTTCTCCCGCATCAAGGCAGGGAGGAGTCGAAGAAGGGCTACCGAGGGAGAGCATCATTTCGGTGGTGCTTCTACGTGAGCAAATGAGGACCGAACCAGGCGCTTAAGCAGACCGGAAGGGCTAATGCTACTGTCGAACATTTTTTCTTCGCCGGTATTTTCCGGGGTAGCAGGGTTTTTTAGTCGCCCCCTTCCGGCAGCTTAGCTCTACGTTCGACAAGGAAGGGGAAAGCAACATGTATCATAGGCGCGGGATCATTGCTAGAAGTCCTATCATATTAATCGTGGCGGTCTGTCTTCTGGCTACTGGATGTTCCCTCGAGTACACCCGTGCAGGCATTGAGTTTGTTCCGCAAGCAGGGGATTTGCTATTTCAGGATCTCGATGGCAGTCCCTTCTGCGAAGCGATTGAAAAAGTCACGAAAGGATACAAAGGTGCTAATCTAACCCACGTGGGTATTGTTGCCAACGATGCTGATGGGAATATTGTTGTGTTGGAAGCCTTGATCAAGGGGGTTAGCGTCACGCCATTGAATGAGTTTCTTGCCCGCAGCCATGACCGCAAACAGCGGCCAAAGGTATTGGTCGGCCGACTCAAGCCAAAGTATCGCCACTTGATCCAACCGGTGCTCGAGGAAGTGCTGACACTCAAAGGAAAACCCTACGATAAGATCTTCGACATCCAGAACGATGCCTACTATTGCTCCGAAGTCATCTATCACGGTTTTCTGAAAGCGCGTGGGGGCAAGCCGCTCTTCGAACTACAACCTATGACATTCGTGGATCCAGACACAGGAGAAACATTTCCGGCGTGGAAGGAATACTTTGCAGAACTTGCTGTGGCAATTCCGGAAGGTAAGCCGGGCATAAATCCTGGCGGCATTTCTCGTTCACATACCTTGAGTATTATCTATGCTTATGGAACGCCGAGCAATCGGGAAAGAAGCAAACGAAGGACTCGATAGCACAGACATGTCGAACAAACGGATGAAGACCGACCAGTAATAAACGCGCTCCTTCGGAGCGCATTACTGGCGGCTTATCCCTAACGTTCGGCGGAGGAAAAAGGATGAATAAAAACCTATTTCTCAGGGTAACTATTTTGGCTATCGTCGTTATGTTTGCCTTAGTAATTTTTCGTTTCGCTCTTGATGAAGTTGAGATGGGGCCTACACTGCGCTTTTTTGATTCCGCAGCTGGATACATACTTTCAATTCTTTGTTTCCCATTGATAATTCCATTATTTCTGTTTGGGAAAGAACTACAATACCCCATTTACATATTTGCGTTATCCTTGGTGGCAAGTGGAATCATCTGGGGTATTATTCTCGAAAGGGCGGCTTTCCTTATTCGAAAAGGTTCTGGCAAGGCCAACGACCCCGCCGAACCCTTATAAGGCCTCCGAACGTCAATAAAGAAAATTAGACAAAATCCTCCTGTCGCGGATAAATTGTCATCCACGCTTAGCTGATCCCGGCGGAATCTAAAAGTAACGTATGTCCTGACTTAATTTCTTAACTCTTCTGGCTGCAGAACATGCCTGCTCCAAACACTTATCGAGGCTCTATCATCCGAATCGCAAATACTAATCGCGGCGGACAACTGCGGGGTGATTCAGTATTTGCTCACCCCGCGACCTAGAAATATTACCTGACCCTCATACCGCCCTATTCAAAACGCGGGTTCTGCGCCAGAGGCGCACATCCAGTTAGTTTCGGGGTCGGGTGAGGGGCAGAACATGCCGATACTTTTTAAATCCTCCGTTATTTTGAAAGAGGGAGACGGACCTCCAATCAACACGACTGGTTCTTGGGCATATATGCGCGGTCTCATTCGTGGTCTTCGCCACATTGCTGTTTGTATTTCAGAGACCATGTTGGCATTCGCCCTTTTCTGGCCCAGTTAGGCCTCGGGTTCGTCCGTCCCCTCCATTTCATGACGCGTAAAACTTCTCCCGGTCAAACGGTTCTCCTCGTTGCAGCATAAAATAGACCGCCCTACCCAGGCGGGCTCCTATAATCGATAGAGCTTTCCCCTTGCCATGCTTCTTCTCCAGGCGGGCCAGGTATTGTTGCCCTCGGGGATTTCCCCGTAAAAGCAATGCCGTCGCTGCCGAAAAGGCCCACTTCAGATGAACATTGCCGACCTTTCCCCCGCCAAAGCCATGAATCTTGCCGGCTGAACCCCTGGAACACTTTACCAGCCGAGCGTATGAAGAAAAGTTCTGAACCCGGGGAAAGCGTTTTATATCTTCAATCTCATATATAATCGTCATCGCCAGGATTGGACCGATCCCATCGACACTCTGTAGCAGATAATAAGCGTGAGGATTATGGGTCTTAGTCATACGCTTGATATAATTCTCCAGATCCTTTATGACAATATCGTAATAGTCTAGTAGCTGAATATCCGCCTCCACGCTTTTCCGCACCCCCGGGAGAGGAAAATGTTCCCCCACTCCTTCCCGGTTCTTCTTCCGATCCAGTCTCCTCCCGATCGGCTTAAGATTGTATTGGCTATTGGTATTTTGAATATGAGCAAGCAGCTCCGCCCGTTTCCGCACAAAGAAACACCGCCGCCGGAGCAGATCCCGATCAGCCCGCATCTTCCGGGGATAGACATAGGCCATCGGAAACATCCCGCCCCGGCTCATCCGTGAAATCTTCTCGGAATCGACTTTATCGTTCTTGGCTTTGCCTCCGTGAATGGCTTTCATGTAGAGGGCATGACCTAGGATAAAAGGAATACCCTCATCCGCGCAGAGATCAGCCAGCCAGTACCAGAGGAAGACACATTCCACCCCGACGACAATATCTTCCCGATAAGGTTCGATTAGTTTTAAAAATGCCTCCGGCTCAGTGGGGAGATTTTTGTGAGCCATAATTTCCCCATCATGGTTGACAATACAGAGATACATTGTTCTTGCATGCAGATCTATCCCGCAGTAGAATTTGTGCGTTTGCGTATAAAATCGCATGGCCTCCTCCTTTCCCCTTTTGGGGGTTGGGGGTTGTTGGTTCTCTTCATCATACCAATAGGTGTGATAAAGGGGGAGGCCTTAAACAGTATCAAGTCGCTCAAGCAGACCGGAAGGGCTAATGCAACTATCGAACGTTATTATTTTCGCCTGCATTTTTCCGGGTAGCATAGCTTTTCAGTCGGCCCCTTCCGGCTGCTTAGCTCTACGTTAGATGTTTAATCATTTAGGAGGCCATTATGGAACTTGTTCAACGATATTTTCTCCCCAAGTTTGGAAAAAGTAAAATCAAGGCACAAGATGATAAGCTCATAATCGAGCATAAAAACATCACCGGACAATACACCCGAGAATTTCTCTATTCAGAAATAGACCCTAATTATATCAAAGGAAAATCAGGCGACAATGGGTGGTCATATATGGGAGTGTTTTTCGTAATATTTTCAATTATAGTTTCTTTATCATTTAAAACCTTCAATACCTTTCATCTTAAATTTACTATTCCGATCTTTTTGCTGTTATGTGCTGTTGTATGTTTCCTTATGCTCCTCGTGAAACGGGAATGGATCTCTTTTTGTTCAAAAAATGGCAATTTTGCATTTGTTATTATAAGACCGAATTCACCGAAGAATAAGGATATAGTAGATTTTCTGATTTCAAGGATTAGAGAAGCCGACAACATCTAACCAACCGCTCAAGCAGACCGGAAGGGCTAATGCAACTGTCGAACGTTTTTAGCTTCGCCAGTGTTTTCTCGGGGTAGCATAGTTTTTTTGCCAGCCCCTTCCGGCAGCTTAGCTTTACGATAAGCGAGACCGCAAGCGGTCCCGCTTATCGGTGAGCTGAGCAGCAAGCTGCTCCATCAGCCGGACAGGCTCCGCTTGCGCTCCGCCTATCCAGCCGCTGGAGCAGAACTCGGCCTAATCGCCGGGCAAAAAACCGCCCGGCATTAGGTCGACTCTGCTCAGCTCAACGTTAAGGATCGAGAAAAATAATTAATGATCCATCAAAAATTCAAGCAAGTTTGGTATCAACCTGATGATAAAAAGTGGATTCCATTTAGCGGGGATTGTGGTTCTCTAACGGTGTTTGATGATAAAATCGTGTTCAATAGTAAAAAAAATAACATTGTTTTGACCAACATCTTCGATGCCTCTTTATATAAGTTGGGATGGGTAAAAATACAATCTGGTAATCATCCTTTCCAGGACGCCTTGTTTGCGGATGGTTGTTTGTGTGGATTGATGGGAGCTTTAGGCGGTACTAATAAAATTCTGTCAGCTGTAAATCACTTCATACAAAGCCAAGATACAAAAAATCCTTAACCAGTCGCTCAAGCAGACCGGAAGGGCTAATGCTACTATCAAACGTTTTTGTTTAACCGAAGTTTTCCGGGGTAGCATGGTTTTTTAGTCGGCCCCTTCCGGCAGCTTGGCTCTACGATAAGCGAGACCGCAAGCGGTCCCGCTTATCGTTGAGCTGAGCAGCAAGCTGCTCCATCAGCCGGACAGGCTCCGCTTGCGCTCCGCCTATCCAGCCGCTGGAGCAGAACTCGGCCTAATCGCCGGGCAAAAAACCGCCCGGCATTAGGTCGACTCTGCTCAGCTCAACGTTAAGGATCGAGAAAAATAATTAATGATCCATCAAAAATTCAAGCAAGTTTGGTATCAACCTGATGATAAAAAGTGGATTCCATTTAGCGGGGATTGTGGTTCTCTAACGGTGTTTGATGATAAAATCGTGTTCAATAGTAAAAAAAATAACATTGTTTTGACCAACATCTTCGATGCCTCTTTATATAAGTTGGGATGGGTAAAAATACAATCTGGTAATCATCCTTTCCAGGACGCCTTGTTTGCGGATGGTTGTTTGTGTGGATTGATGGGAGCTTTAGGCGGTACTAATAAAATTCTGTCAGCTGTAAATCACTTCATACAAAGCCAAGATACAAAAAATCCTTAACCAGTCGCTCAAGCAGACCGGAAGGGCTAATGCTACTATCAAACGTTTTTGTTTAACCGAAGTTTTCCGGGGTAGCATGGTTTTTTAGTCGGCCCCTTCCGGCAGCTTGGCTCTACGATAAGCGAGACCGCAAGCGGTCCCGCTTATCGTTGAGCTGAGCAGCAAGCTGCTCCATCAGCCGGACAGGCTCCGCTTGCGCTCCGCCTATCCAGCCGCTGGAGCAGAACTCGGCCTAATCGCCGGGCAAAAAACCGCCCGGCATTAGGTCGACTCTGCTCAGCTCAACGTTAGGCACATGAAAACTATATTCTTCGACAGGGCAATTACATTTATTGCTTTATTGTTTTCTGTTATTCTTGCATGTCCTTCTTTGGCCGAAAACACAGATAACTCATCAACAATAACTTGGGTAGTTTTTCTCCACAACGGTAACGAATACTTTTCACCATTCATTTCAACAAATGATGATGATGAGATTGTACCGGTTGAACTTCGATCACATATCCAATCCGGTGATTCTATCGGCTATAAATGTTATGATGTCGATAATATTATCGAAGAAGTCACAGGAACTATAACCAAAAGTAAAAAAGCTATCCTTTCCAATGGAATAGAATTTTCCGTTGATAATATGACCATTATTGAAGTATTACGAAAATTACAATCGATTTATTCAATATTGCATACTCCAAACTATGGTCATTATCCTCAAACTAAATCTATATTCATTCAGCAAAAAATAAAGAAAATCAAAATAGATCCATCGAGAATAAAATGGTCTCGTGGGAAAATAATTGTGTTACCTCCAGAAAAATAACAATAACAACTAAAGAATTTTTGTTTATCTAACCCCAATGTGCCTAACCCTTATAAGGCCTCCAGACGTCAATAAAGAAAATTAGGCAAAATCCTCCTGTCGCGGACAAATTGGCATCCACGCTTAACTACTTCCGGTGAAATCAAAAAGCAACGTATGCCCTGACTTAAT
>Ga0222678_1001153_pt1 | contig 10191 bp, 6 predicted proteins | sample AntAcemetagen937_FD_179801 | JGI IMG/M metagenome (GOLD analysis project Ga0222678, IMG submission 179801) | Saline water microbial communities from Ace Lake, Antarctica - #937 | ecosystem: Environmental > Aquatic > Non-marine Saline and Alkaline > Saline | place: Antarctica: Ace Lake | collected... | reverse complement strand
AATGATGCTCCGATTGACTGGCACGGATATTACATGCTGCCCGAAATGTAAGAAAGGAAAAATGACACTAATCAAAAAGTTGCCAAAACCGAATAGGAATTTATTGTAACTGTTTTCTTTGTGTAGGTTTCATTCCCGAAAAAGTGCCGTTCGGGCGCAACGGGAGACGTTTGCCCAAGTCAAGCCTTTTCGAATCGTAACCGTTACCCTTTGAGGCTTTTATGTCAAAAATTACCAGTCAGCCGATGTTCAATCCTATAAACACGAGTTCTACCATGTCTGTATTGGTGGCTTCCTTCCATAGGATTGTCCTTTTAAAATCTATACAATCCCCATAGACTCCAACAAAGATAGGTCCCCCCATCTATAGCTGGTACAGTTCAACATTTTATCAATCATTGCAATACGTTGAATTGTAATCCTTGCATGAAACAGAATAACAGACTATATTTTGACTGCAACGATTGATAAAACGCTATTCTATGTAGCCTTCACTTTCTTTGGCCGGTGTCAGGGTGAAGGTTTTGCGCGCGAACCCCCGCGTTTTGAGAGTCCCAGATTAACCACCCTGCCAGATCTAATCTTCACTGATCCGGGCTAAGGCGCTGAGGCTCTCAGCCCGGCTTTTTCAATCTACCCATGGATGTTGTCAATCCATCTCATGGCCTCAATATCACTGACTTTTCCTAAGTATCTCTGAGTTGTCGCAAGATTTGAATGTCGGAGAATAATTTTGCTAACAATTTCGAGGGGCGTTCCGGCACGGGATGCAAAAGTTGCTGCATGCCTTCTCAGGTCATGTGGCCTTAAATCGATGCCGACGAGTTTACCTGCTTTAATTACAATTACCCTTGCAGCCGAGTAGGTTATGGGAAAAATCCTCTCATCAGGTCCGATTCCTTTGTCACGAATGTATTCTTTGAGTCTGTCCGCCACTTTTTGTGGAATGAAGACAAGCTCCATCTCGTTGCCGCTTTTGGGATCTCGGATGAATACCTTCCTGTCTTCAACGTCATTGGCTGTGAGTTTCAAGACCTCACCCACTCTCATACCACCACGGGCCATGAGTTCGAGCATAAGACGGTTCCTGGGGTTCTCTGTTCTGAAGATGATTTCATCCACGACATCCTTTTCTAAGATTTTCCAATGAATAGCCCGTTGTTCTTTGAAAATCTGCCTTAGGGCCGGAGAATCGCATGGATTTTGAAGGTTAGAATCATAAGAAGTCTTGATAAAGTTGAAGAAGGCGGAAATGAGAGCGTAACGGAGCTTCTTGGTTGACTGTTTCGCCCCTTCAGATATTTTGGTAAGAAAAGGTAGGATACCGTCTGTGGTTATGGATGTTAATTCGATGTTCCCGAAATAGTTTTCAAATCTGGTTAGAACAAATTTATAATTCTTTAACGTGCTTTTCTTGGCGTTCATCCTCTGATAGTTAAAAAAAATTTCGTAGCTTCCAGTAATTCCATTGTGTACCTCCTTCTTTGGTTTTTGGGTTAATAAAAAATAAATTGACCTCAGCCACAAGAACTGAGTAATATTAGGACTACAAACTCAAAACTTCAATGAAAATGAGGGTTTTGGCGGTTAGGACTAATGCACGAAACCTTGACATTTTGTGACCCTTGATTTATTCATAATGGCAGATGAAATATGAATTGGAGATTTTTCACGTTTTGGGCTGGTAGCCTTCACTTATTGTGGCGGATGTGCGATGCTGGATTAATGCACGTATGTGAGCTAAGAGTGCATTTTTTAGGGTTCGCAACTGCATAGGAATGAGAGCTTGGCTCCTCAATACAGGTTTTGTTCGCGGGCCCCAACTCGCTTTACCAGCAAATAATGTTTCATAAAAATGAGTAATTGGTATGCCGAAAATTCTGATTGTAGATGATGAATGGCTCACGAGGCTCGAAATCGAAGAGCTGCTCAATGAACTGGGTTATGAAGTGGCTGGACAGGCAGAAACAGGTGAGGAAGCCATTGCCATGGCCCGCGAACTAAATCCCGATCTTATTCTCATGGATGTGGTAATGCCTGGAGGGATGAACGGCATTGACGCTGCAAGGGTAATCAAGGCGGAGTTGGGGATCCCCATTGTTTTTATATCCGGATATGGTGATCCAGAGTACATTGAAGCAGCAAAGGAAATTGCACCCTTTGGCTATCTCTCAGAGAAAGAGCGCATTGTTACTATCTTGAAAGCTGTGGTTGAGTATGCGGGGACTTATGAGAGGGTGTGCATTAATCCAATGACCGCTCGGATTATCGAGAATGCGTTTGAGATTGACGATATTCCTGAATTGCATAATCGAATCATTGCTGCAACGGCTTCGGCCCGCAATGTACCGCTGATAACGAACGACCCGGTAATTCTTGAATCGAAATCCGTGAGAACAGTATGGTAAGGATTGTGTGAGGTGGACGGGGTTGTCAAGACCAATTTTACCCTTTTTTAGTTAAAATTAAATGTTTTGGAGGCACCCTAAATTATCCAAGTGGTAATAATACTATTCATACTATTATGGGAGAAACAGATGAAAACAACCTTTACTTTTTTAGTTAGTGTGACAATCATGCTTTTAACGCTAGTCGGTTGCGGCGACACTAGTAGCACTAGTAGTAGCAGTAACTTTTATCTAGACGCTAACGGCGTCACCATCCGCTGTGAAAATGCAGATGTTAACGATTCAGGCACCGTAAATGGCATCACCTATACTAAAATTAGTGCCCGAACCGATTTGGTTATGTATGGTGGTAGCGTTGATGCAACACAAGCGTGCACCTCTGGAATTACCGATATGAGTTCGTGGTTTATGCACACAGAGACTTTTAATAAAGACATTGGACACTGGGATACTAGTAGTGTTATGAATATGTCTAACATGTTTAGTGGCGCAGAAGCATTTAATCAAGATATTGGTCACTGGAATACAGGCGATGTTACCATTATGCAAAATATGTTTTTAATTTCAAAATCCTTTAATCGAGATATTGGACAATGGGCGACAGGATACGTTACCACTATGGAAAGCATGTTTCAAGACGCCAGTTCCTTTAATCAAGGACTAGAAGATTGGGATACAGATAGCGTAACAAATATGAGCAGTATGTTCTATGGGGCATCCAGCTTTAATCAAGAACTTCAAGATTGGTGTGTCAATGATATTTCATCAAAACCGACTAATTTTGATACAGGCTCATCTTTTGAAAACAACACTGCTATTCAACCACAATGGGGAACCTGTCCACTAGAAATAGTGCTATATAATGATATGGATGAGAATGAACAGCTTCTTTTTGCGCACGAAATGGGCTTTTCAGATATCAACTTATCACAAATTACAGAAGATGATTTGGATTTATGCAATAATCTTGAATATACTAAACCAGATATTAATGTAACTGCATGGTGTGAAGACGATGAGATATTAGAGTCTAATATACCTGATTATACTAATCATGATTATGTAAACTGGATGAGTATTTTACCAGGCACAAGAAAATTAAATGAAGTCATTATGCCGGGATCACATGATGCCGGTATTAGTCGATGTGACGACTCGTCTGCGACTTATACTACAACCCGCCAACAAAGACTTTCCCAGACGCAAGACTTTAATATACTTACTCAGCTTCGTGCCGGAACTAGGTATTTCGATATTCGAATTGAAGATAGAGGGGGTGTGTTAAGAACCTATCACCGGCGTGATTGGGGTGGTTCAGATATAGGCTGTAGTGGTGAAACTTTGATTGAAGTATTAGAAGACATCAGAATCTTTTTATCTGAGGGTAAGAACGAAACAGTGATAGTCGACCTATCCCATTTTCGTACACTCGATGCTTTACAAAAAGCTACTGTGTACCTAGCAGGGTCTTTATGGCTTTACGAGGACATATACTACACCACAAGCGATACGTTCGTCAATATTGCAGAGCTTCCATTGAGTAAGCTGAGAGGAAAATTAATCTTACTCTTAGATGACAGTCGTATTGTAGCCAATTCTGGTGGTTATGATAGTACCCAAGGAAGACACTATTTTCATGACCCCGAAGTACCACATGATAAACCATCTGATAATGTGACTAAATATGCTATGTATGTAAAAAATCCCACAGGTGTCGCAACATTGAGTATATATGATAAATATTCTGCAACTCAAGAACTAATACCAATGATGTATGACCAAACTATCAAACGAATTAAAGTAGCTGGGCTTGGACAACCCTATCTTTCTCTATTATCATGGACATGTACACTCGGTGCAAATATTACTATTGATATATTGACTGGTGCCTCTACCCTAAGTATAAAAAAAATCGCTGAAGAAGCCAATAGTTATTTACCTTTCTATCTACATACAACATGGGCGTCGAGTCAAAATTTACCAAATATTGTTTTTTATGACTACATCACGGCATTAACTAACTATTGGATTATACATTATAACTATTTTGATACGCCAATCCTACCAATTGCTGATCGATATGTAGTAAGCGGAACGAATACATGCATTTATGCTGTGGACCAAACAAAAGTGTTGCGAACACCTGGCATACTAATTGATAAATATTTTCCTCGATATATTTTTACGGCTGGAATTCCGATATCTATTGACATACCGGCAACGAGTAGTGTTACCTACCCATTCATTAACTGGATAGGCTACGATGCAAAATACCAGAAATATTACTATAGTCAATGGGTCGCATCGACAAAAGCTGATGGCACATGGCCTTCTATTCCCAAGGGAGAAGTTGGAAAATTAAGTACATTCAAGTTTAATGAAAATATGTTGTGGATGGAAAATAATGATAATTATCCGAAAGTATTTATTAAGTTACCTACACAGTGGTGATGGTATTGTTATTTAAATTGGTGGAGTTTTATTATGCCATCTAATAAAGTAGTTACAACTGAATACAAGGACTGGGTAAATGAATTAAAAAAAATGCAGTTTCAAAGCTCACAGATAAAAGCATCTAAAATGAGGAGACAATGTCAGAGAAGGCAAATGAAACTGATGTGGTGAGCTATAAAGATGCCCTGATCGCTCAGATGATGCAGTTGGATGCAGTCACAAGGCTCCTGATGTGAAGGGGTCAAGTCTCCGTTTAGCTCTTGCTTGAAAATAGAAAGAGCTAAACGGAGACTTGACCCCCACTTCACTGTTGGCAGGACAACGACTGAACTTGGCTTCTATTCTGAAGATGACCGAAACAGGTTTATCAGCGATTTAAAGAATTCGGGAAAAGTCGATGGAATTGAAATGGATTTTACGGTTGTGGACGGCTCTACTCTTAACACCCGTATGTTTGCTATTCCAGTTCAGCTTAAAGGGGAAACATTTCTCCTGACCGAATTTCATAATATTACAGAACAAAAAAGGCTTGAAGCCCGACTCCAGCAGGCTCATAAAATGGAGCTCGTTGGCACCCTGGCAGGCGGTATTGCCCATGATTACAACAACCTCCTCGCAGCTATCATAGGGAACATCTCCATGGCCCAGGAGGAAACGGTGCCCCATTCGGTCATGGCAGAACTCCTCCATGAGATCGAACAGGCATCACTCAAAGCAAGGGATTTGACCCATCAGTTTCTTACCCTCTCCCAGGGAGGGCATCCTGTGATAGGACTGGGTTCCATCGGGAATTTGCTAAAGGAGATCCCAGAACGGGTCCAGGCGCATGACGGCATCGAATATGCCTTTTCCATCCAGAATGATCTCTGGCCAGTTGAATATGATCCAAGACAGATAGAAGACACCATAACCAGTCTGGTTATGAATGCTGTTGAGGCCATGCCCCAGGGCGGGTGCATTACCATTCGGGCGGAAAACCAGGTCATTGACAACAAAGACAAAGAATTCCCATTGCTTCTCAACGAAAGAAAGCATGTGAGGATTTCCATTAAGGACGAGGGGAGTGGCATTTCAGAAGAACATGTGGATAAAATCTTTGATCCCTACTTTTCAACAAAAGACAGGGGGACTCAAAAAGGCATGGGAATGGGAATGGCCGTTGCTCAGTCTGTTGTTCAAAAACATAATGGCCATATCATGATAAATTTCACAACCGGCGCAGGTACGGAGGTAACCATCTATCTACCCGCTGCGGAGGAAAAAGGAGAGCCGGAAACCGTAAAGCAGGAGCTCGAAGATATCACGCCTTCTACCAGCAGTGATCAAACAACCATCAAAAGAATCCTGGTCATGGACGACGAAGAGATGTTGAGGAATCTGGCTCAGAAGATGTTGCAGCGGCTGGGGTATGAAGTGGAGACCGTAAAGGACGGGGATGAAGCCATTGAAGCATACAAAAAACAAAAAGATTCGGTAGAACCATTCGATGCAGTCATTCTGGATCTCACCATCAAGGGAGGGATGGGCGGTGAACAAACCATTCGGGAACTGATCAAGATCGATCCGGGTGTAAAGGCCATTGTATGCAGCGGTTATTTCAATGACCCGGTCATTACCAATTTCGAGGAATACGGTTTTCAAGGCGCCATGTCCAAACCTTATCAAATGGCCGATCTTGAAATTGTTTTGAAGAAGGTCCTGGGGTAGTCCGGTAAGTTGAGATTGTTTATATTTCCAGGTTACCGATATTTTAAGGTTTCATTCGACGGTCTCGTATAAATCGGCTGTCCCAGAACTGAAGAGTAAGATACGAAAGTTAGCATCGAATGACCCTTAACCAAGTCTCCAGATTTGAGTAGAAATCATGCTAAACTGGTATGTTGTCTCTTGTGATGAAAACAATACCCTTCAAGACATGACTAAAACAAGAGGGAAGGCACAAAGGATTATGGGCTTTTTCATTTTGAGGGTATTTGGAGGATTTTCTGATGGCCACAAAACCGACATATGAGGAATTGGAACAAAGGGTTAAGGCGCTGGAGAAACAAGTTTCTGGACACGAGCGAGCGGAAGAAGCAATTCTGAAAAGCGCAGAGGAATACCGCACCCTGGTGGAATCTACCGAAGATTCCATATACCTTGTAGATAGGGATGGCACGTACCTGTTCATGAATAAAAAGCATCTATCACGAATCGGATTGCCGTTGAACAAAGCCATAGGAAGAACATACGGGGATCTCCATTCGATCGATGACACCAAGGAGTTTGAGGGGAAAATTGAAGAAGCATTCGAAACCGGCCAAACAACCCAACATGAGCACAGAAGTCTCAGGGACGACAAATATTTTCTTCGCACTTTGAGCCCTGTAAAAAACACAGGTGGGGGCACAACATCTGTGACGGTGGTTTCAAAAGACATCACCGAGCGCAAGCAGGCAGAGGAGGCGCTGCTGGCAAACGAAACACAAAAGAAAGCCATACTCGACGGCATAACCATTAACCTTGCCTTTGTTAACAAAGATTTAGAACTTTTATGGGCTAACAAGGCAGCGGCTGATTCAGTCTGTAAAACTCCCGATGCGATGATTGGGCGCAAATGCTATGAACTCTGGGCTGATCCATTAAAGCCTTGTGAGGGATGTCCAACCTTAAAGGCCTTCAAAACAAAAAAGACCGAGCAGACTATCATGCATACTCCCGATGGAAAGGTCTGGGAGGAAAAGGGAGAGCCCGTATTCGATGGAAAAGGGGAACTCATCGGGGTTCTTGAAATCGCACATGATATCACTGCGAAAGCTCAGGTGGAAAAGTCGCTAAAAGAGAGTGAAGAGAAGTACTCGAAACTTTTCCATTCCAATCCTCAGTGGCTTCACATTAGTACACTTGAAGATGGACGTTATGTGGAGGTTAACGAGGCGACCAAGGAAATCACGGGTTACGAACGTGACGAGTTAATCGGTCGGACCTCAAAGGAACTTGGTTTATGGGCTGATTACGAGGAGAGATCCAAGTTTGTGAAGGTTGCTAAGGAGCAGGGGGGATTTCGAGAGCAGGAAGTGACTTTTATAAAGAAGAATGGTGAACACGTGTCATTGTTGTGGTCGGCTGCAATAATCGAAATAATGGGTACGGCTTATTTCATAAACAGTGTTGCTGACATCAACGAGCGAAAGCAGGCAGAAGAGGCGCTCAGGGAGAGCGAAGAGAAATATCGTACGCTCTTCGAGAATGCTGGTGAAGCCATATTGGTGGCCCAAAATGGAGTGTTTGCATTTACGAATCAAAAAGGGGAAGCGCTTTTTGGTTATTCGCAAGATGAATTGGCCTCGAAACCTCTCACAGATTTTATCCATGTGAAAGATCGGGAAGTGGTGAGGGATCGTCATGAAAAAAGGCTTAGGGGAGAAGTGCTTCCTACTACCTATCCTTTCAGAATTATAAGCAAATCTGGCGATATAAAATGGGTGGAACTAAACGTAGCATTATTTTCATGGGAGAATGAGCCTGCTTCAGTGTGTTTTATGACTGATATCAACGCTCGCAAGCAGGCAGAGGAGGCGCTCAGGGAGAGCGAAGAGAAATTCCACAATCTCTTTAACAACGTCGAAGTCGGCATGTTCAGAACGAGGCTCGATGGATCAGAGATTTTGGACATGAACGAAAAGTTCCTCAATATCTTCGGTCGCACACGTGAGGAGATGCAGGGATTGCCTTCGGTGATCCATTGGGCTGACCCAAGTGAACGAGAGGAGATGATGCGGATGCTTGAGATTGAAGGTCGTGTGCCGAATTTCGAGTGCAAAATGCTGAACAAGCAGGGCGAGGTGAGGACATGCTTAGCGTCGTCACGGCTTTACCGCGATCAAGGGATCATGGAGGGGTCCATTATGGACATCACCGAGCAAAAGAGATTGGAAAATGAACTTTTAAAGGCTCAAAAACTTGAATCCATAGGGCTGCTTGCCGGAGGCATTGCCCACCAGTTCAACAACGCCCTGAGTTCCATCACCGGCCATACCGGATTGCTTGAGATGGAGTATCCTGAAGATGAGAAAATAACCGATTACGCTAAGGCTATGAAGCAGTCAGCCAATCGCATGGCCCACCTGACCAGTCAGTTGCTGGCCTATGCCGGGGGAGGAAAATATAATTCCCAACCCATTTCACTGAGCGAATTGGTTGAAGGCGCCCTTTCCTCAATCCAGCATAACCTTGACCCTGCCGTCCGCGTGGAGAGCGATCTGCCGCCGGATGTCCTGAATGTGAAGGTGGATCGCACCCAGATGCAGATGGTCCTCTCTGCCATAGTGGCCAATTCAAACGAGGCCATAGAGCCCCCTGGTCGTATCAGGATTTCCACTAAAAACATAGATATTGACCAGGGGTTCATAAAGGATCATCCGGGTCTCAAGCCCGGTCCCTATGTCTCCCTATCTATTGAAGATAATGGAAAAGGTATGGATGAAGTGACAAAAGAAAGAATCTTCGAACCCTTCTTCACCACCCACTTTATCGGTCGAGGTCTTGGGATGCCCGCGGCTTATGGCATTGTAACGAACCACGGTGGCAGCATCTCGGTGGACTCGGAATTAGGTAAAGGGACGGTAGTCACAATATACCTGCCTGCTTTAGAGGCCAGGGAAGAAGTTGAAGAGGAGGTAGAGGAAAAGATCGTTTCTGCGCCTGCGATTGACCTGCCCACGGGTGAGGGGACCATCCTAATTATTGAAGACGAAGAGGTTCTGGTGGAACTGTTCAGAAAAATATTGGAGATGCTGGGTTATCGTGTGCTTGAGGCTAAGACCGGGGAAGATGCCGTTGAACTTGCCAATACCTTTGACGGCCGGATTGACCTGGCACTCCTGGACATAAAGCTGCCTGATATGGACGGCGGCAGTGTTTACCCCCTTATTATGGAGGCAAGACCTGATCTGAAAGTGATCGTGTGCAGTGGCTACAGCATAGACGGCCCTGCCCAGAAGATCCTGGATGCAGGTGCCGAGGGATTTATCCAAAAACCGTTTTTGATCGCAGCATTGGCTGAGAAATTGAAGGAGGTATTGGAAGGAAAATAAGGCATAAAATCAACCTGGTCTTCTTGTCAGCTGAGGTGAGGCTTTCCTATATAAAGTGCGCGTTGGATTTTCCAGGCAAAAAGGCTAACTTGCATCTCCCACTCTTGAATATTTTTGGCGGATGTGCCATGCTGGGCTTATGCACGTATCATGGTCTCTGGTGATGAAAACAATGCCTTTCAAGAGATGATCTAAACCAAGAAGGGGAGGACCGATGGGAATTGCAAAGGCTCATACATGGTATCCAAGACACA
>Ga0222678_1001152_pt1 | contig 10198 bp, 6 predicted proteins | sample AntAcemetagen937_FD_179801 | JGI IMG/M metagenome (GOLD analysis project Ga0222678, IMG submission 179801) | Saline water microbial communities from Ace Lake, Antarctica - #937 | ecosystem: Environmental > Aquatic > Non-marine Saline and Alkaline > Saline | place: Antarctica: Ace Lake | collected... | reverse complement strand
TACCTGGACGAGTTTTGTTATCGATTTAATCGGAGGCGCCGTGAAGCTGAACTATTTGATCGATTGTTGCTTGCTTGTGCGACTGCGCCTCCTCTAACTTATGATGAGTTAACCCGATAGTCATATTCATTAATGAGTTGTATCCCTCCATATTTCAGAAGGACATAATTAGTTGAGTACTGCCTACCATAGCCAATATTGGGCTCATGCGTTGTCCCTCCGGGGATCGGGGGGTAATATAGAATCACTCTCTCGCTCAATCGCCAGTGCCCGGGTTGATCTTAATCCCCATCAGATCGACGCGGCCATGTTCGCGCTTCGTTCCCCCTTGTCTAACGGAGTGATTTTAGCTGATGAAGTCGGACTGGGGAAAACCATTGAAGCAGGAATTGTGCTTTCACAGCGCTGGGCTGAGCGGCGGCGGCATATTTTAATCATTGTGCCGGCAATGCTCCGCAAGCAATGGAGCCAGGAGCTTGAGGAGAAATTTTATCTACCGTCTATCATTCTGGATACCAAGATCCTGAATCAGTTTAAAAAGGAAGGTTTATCAAATCCTTTTCGCCAGAAAGATCATATTGTTATCTGTTCCTACCACTTTGCCTCAGCCAGGACCGATGAAATCTCACATGTTTCCTGGGATCTGGTTGTCATCGATGAAGCCCACCGGTTGAGAAATATATATCGATCCAGAAACAAGACGGATCCATTCGCGAAAAAATCAATGGCCCATAAGATAGCTGATGCTATTGGATCAGTCCCAAAACTGTTACTCACTGCGACACCCCTCCAAAATTCCTTAATGGAACTCTATGGGCTGATAAGTGTCATCGATACCCACATCTTTGGGGATACGATCTCCTTTCGGACTCAGTTTATCCGAACCTCCAATGAGCATCTTCGCAATGACGAACTCAAAGAACGCCTCGAACCGATATGCACCAGAACTTTGCGCAAACAGGTAACCGAATATATCCCATTTACCAGACGCATTCCCATTACACAGGATTTTGTTCCCAGTGATGCTGAGCAAGAATTATATGAGAAAATTTCCGCCTTCCTGCAACGGGAATTTTTATTTGCTTTGCCTACCGGACAGCGCCAATTAATAACGCTTATCCTGCGTAAATTACTGGCTTCGTCAACCTTTGCGATCGCTAAAACTCTCCGGCGTATTATTCTCCGCCTGGAGAATTTCCAGGAACAGATAGAACTTCTCGATGAAGAAGACCTGGAAGGAATTGAGGAACTGCAGGATGAATGGTCCGCCAATGGTGCAGAGGGAGAACCGAATAAACAAGGCATAGATAAAGCCATGTTGCGGGAAGAGCTGGAAGAATTACGACGCTATGCCGATCTCGCAGAGAGTATTCAGAATAACGCGAAAGGTGAAGCCCTGATCCCGGCATTGCAGTCCGCTTTCAAACAGGTGGAAAAACTGGGAGCGAAACGCAAAGCCATCATTTTTACCGAATCCCGCCGAACCCAGGAGTATTTATTTGATCTTCTATCTAACCATGGCTACGCGGATAATCTTGTTACGATCAATGGTTCCAATAATGACCCCCACTCGAAAAAAATCTATGAAGAGTGGAAGGTAAAAAATGAAGTAAGCGATAAGTTATCCGGCTCAAAATCCGTGGATATCAAAGCCGCTATTATTGATTATTTTCGGGACAGTGCTGCCATTCTCATAGCCACTGAAGCCGCCGCGGAAGGGGTTAACCTGCAGTTTGCCTCACTGGTTGTTAATTACGATCTCCCCTGGAATCCTCAGCGTATAGAGCAGCGGATCGGACGTTGCCATCGTTATGGGCAGAAATATGATGTAGTTGTGGTCAACTTTCTTAATCGTCGCAATCAGGCCGACCGGAGAGTATTTCAGTTGCTCAGTGAAAAATTCCGTCTATTTGACGGGGTCTTCGGAGCCAGCGATGAGATTCTCGGAGCTATTGAATCCGGTGTTGACATCGAACGGCGGATTGCTGAAGTCTATCAAACCTGCCGGACCGCCTTAGAGATAGAAGACGCATTTGACGTACTTCAATCTGAATTGAATGAACAGATACAGTCACGCCTGACCGAAACGCGCCGGCGTCTTCTGGAGCATTTTGATGAGGATGTGCGTGCCCGGCTTCGAGTAAGCCAGAAGAAGACAATTTCCTCATTATCCCAACGGGAGCGATTTCTTATGGGATTAACTCGTTTTGAACTAACGGAAGAGGTTGAATTTGATCCTCAACTGCCCCGATTCCGTTATTTTGGCCAGAATGCTAAAAGCGGCTGGTATAATCTTGATTGGAAGCAAGCGGAAATAAGAGGGGAGCATTTTTATCGTCAGAATCATCCACTGGCTGTCCAGTTAATAGAAGAGGGGATTGCCAGGAAATTACCTGTAATGAACTTGGTTCTTGATTATTCCGGATATGCTTCTAAGATAAGTGTGCTTGAGCCGATTGTAGGAGAGTCCGGATGGTTAGAAGTGTCGAAGTTGACGGTTGATGCCATTAATACCGATGAATTTTTAATCTTTGCCGGAAGGACTAAAACAGGTAAGATCCTTGACGAGGAAATTTGCGCTAAGTTACTCCAACTTTCCGGAGAAGAAGGGAAATTATGTCATGAAATACCGGAATTATCGGAGATAAGACGGGTGGAAGTTCAGTCCAAACTGGATATTATAGAGCAACGCAACGGTGATTTTTTTGATGAAGAAGTGCTCAAGTTGGATCGCTGGTCCGAGGATCTTAAACAGGGTTTAGAACAAGAGATCAAGGACCTCGATAAGCAGATCCGTGAGGCGAGGAAGATGTCAGCATTGACCCAGGCTCTGCAAGATAAATTAACAGCCCAGAAGGAGATTAAAGCGCTGGAACGTACACGCAATAATCGCCGCAGGGAATTATTCGACGCCCAAGACACAATCGACGAGCAACGTGAGGAATTGATCAGGAATATAGAAAAACAACTGAAAGAGAAATGGAGTGTGAAAACTCTATTCTGTATACGGTGGATGGTTAATTAAACGATAAGAGATAGGTGCAAAATTATAAAACCAAAGGTCAGCGAGCAAAGGTGCAAAATGATTAAGCTCTATATGCGATGCGTAGGCCAAAGCAACAGGAAGCAAATATGCCAGCAACACTGACACCATTACGATATCCAGGTGGAAAGACAAAGTATACCAATTTGTTTGTCGATATTATTTCGATGAACAATCTCGATAACTATACTTTCGTAGAGGTCTTTGCGGGTGGAGCTGGTGCAGCAATCTCCTTGCTCCTCAAAGGGTACGTCAAGAGACTTATCCTCAATGATTATGATGTTGCGATTTATGCATTCTGGAAATCGGTTAAAGAATCACCTGAAGCGTTTATTAAGCTCATCCGAAGTATTCGGGTCAGTATGGCTGAATGGAGGCGACAGAAATCAATTTACGAAAGCAAAGATACAAACGACTTGCTCGCCCTCGGCTTCTCTACATTTTACCTGAATCGCTGTAATCATTCTGGCATATTGGGAGCCAGACCAATTGGAGGCATGAAGCAGAATGGCGATTACGGAATTAGTTCCAGATATACCAAATCTACCTCTATTGCAAAGATAGAGGCTATAGCCAAGCACTCTCACTTAATTGATGTCTTCAACTTGGATGGAGTAAACTTCTTGAAGCTTCTTATGCGGCAAAACCACAACCGGAAATGCCTAATATACTTCGACCCCCCATATTATCAGAAGGGGCCGGCCTTATACCTGAACCATTTCAGCCATCAAGACCATGGGACTCTTCGTGACTCTATTCTGGAATGTCCATTTCCTTGGGTGCTCTCCTATGACAATCACGAAAGCATTATAGATATGTATCGTCGCCGTGATTGTAGATTATATCGAAACTGCATCAGACATACTATCAAAGGAAATACGTATGCCGAGGAATTGATTATCAGCAAACTGGAGCTCCCAGACTATCTCGATCAATTATAGCGACGTGATAACAGGAGAAAGTGATGTGCATAACAAAAGTATCTTTTCTCAAGATAGACCTATTTAGACGATTTCATGATATACGTATCCGGTTTGGCGACAACTTAACAATTATTGCCGGGCAGAACGGAACCTCCAAATCGACTCTATTGGGAATGTTGGCGCAACCCTTCTCCTTTGGTGTGGTGCGTGGCAAAACCGCGAAAAAACCTGACGCATCCAGATATACGAATAGCTACCACGGCCTCAAGCTTCATGAATTTAAGGACCTCGCGGGAAAACACTTCATGTATGACTGTGACGATGTGTTTCGACTGTCAAAAGAATTCGACTTCGGCAAAAAATATCAATACGAAACTGAATTATCACTTCCTGCTGGTGCAGAAATCAACCTTCCCAATAATTCGCTATTGATAAAATCTCGAAATAGGAGGGATCACACTAATAAAATATCGGGCATGCGTTTCGTGACCGGTCCCGGAGCCAGTCATAAACCGGGAGAAGGCAACTTTCCCCATCCTGTGATCTATCTGGGCTTGAATCGCCTGTGGCCTCTAGCCGCGACAAGAGAATGTACGTTTTCCGGCGATGTACTTTCGGACAAAGATAAGGAATGGTATGTTGAAAAGTACAATGATATCCTCTGCCTAGATGAGCGTGATAATGACGCCAAGTTCATGGATACCACTGAAAAGAGAAAGTTCATCACTCCTCATAGCAACGAATATGACGGCGAAAGCTGCTCGGCTGGGCAGGACAACTTGAGCCAGATATTGACAGCGATTCTGTCATTTCGGGGGATAAAAAAGTCTCTTGCTGACAAGTATTGCGGCGGGATCCTTTTGATCGACGAATTGGATGCCACGCTTCACGCATTTGCGCAGGATAAACTTCTTGAACTGCTCTGCGCAGAATCAAATGACCTTGGCTTACAGATCGTGGCAACGTCACATTCTTTGCGCGTGATCGAAAAAGCATATCAATCCTCACTCAAGAATAATATTGAGATCTTATATCTAACTAATGAGGATGGAAAGGTTGTTAAACGGGACTTCTCAACCTATGTGGAAATCAGCGATCACTTGAAGGTAGAGGCAACTCCACCTCCCAACAGAAAACCACGAAGAGTATCGGTCGTCTTTGAGGACAAGGAAGGAGAGTTTCTGTTTAAGCAGATTTGTGGTTCCAAGCTCAGGAATTATATCGGTTGTGCAAATACCTCTACTCTGGGCGCGGGACATCTGAAAACCCTTGCTAATATGTCGAAATCTCTGCCGGAGTTAAAGGGCATGATTTTTCTTCCTGACGGTGATATGGAGAAAACTTGGCTCCATCCGCCGAAAAATCTGCTTGTTTTACCGGGAACTGAGCGCCCCGAGACCCTTATCTATAAGCACCTTTTTTCTATGCTAGAATCCGATCCGTTCTGGAAGAGCATTAGCTCAGCCTATACGAGGCAATTCGCCATAACCTCTAAAGGAGGAACCTCCCTTAGCCACGGCGACGACAAAGATTGGGTCAAGGCTTGGTATAGGAAACAAAGTAAGTATTGGGGACGTGGCAATCAAAAGGTGTTCAAATCATGGGTAAAGGCTCATAAATCGGAATGCCTGAAATTCTGCACTAAATTCGTAAGGCTTCTGAAAGGGCGATACAAAGGCGAGGTTCCAAAGGACGTAATTGACAGGATACTTTCAGAGTTCAAAGACTCTTAACGGGGAAGAACATGGCAAAAAGAAAAACAAAATTAGAGTTAACCTGGATTGGAAAAGAAAATCGACCGAAGCTGGAGCCTCGGATTCTGATCGAAGATCCTGAAAAATCATATCACGCTGAACATCGTGTAACTGATAACGATATCTTCGACAACCGACTCATCTTTGGAGACAATCTGCTGGCATTAAAAGCCCTAGAACAGGAATTAACGGGCCAAATCAAGTGCGTCTTCATTGATCCCCCATATAATACGGGTTCTGCATTTGCTCAATATGATGATGGTCTTGAACATTCTATGTGGTTATCACTTGTACGAGATCGTTTGGAGCTTCTTTATAGATTACTATCTTCAGATGGTTCTCTATGGATTACGATTGACGATAATGAGTGCCACTATTTAAAAGTTCTTTGCGATGAGATATTCGGACGCTTTAATTTTGTTGCTAATGCTGTTTGGCAGAAGAAGTATACAGTTGCCAACGATGCAAAATATCTATCGGATAATCATGATCATGTGTTGATATATGCCAAAGATAAAAAATCCTGGGCAATTAATAAATTACCACGTTCGGATTCGATGAACGCTCGATATAAAAATCCAGATAATCATCCCAAAGGACCATGGAAAGCTACACCACTGCATGCAAAAAGTGGATCAAAGTCTGGGAGCAACTTTGAATATATCTTTAAAAATGGAATCAAGTGGTCACCACCAGTTGGAACATTCCCTAGATATTCTGCTGAGACCTTGCAAGCTTTTGATGAAGGCGATGAAATATGGTTTGGGGTTAATGGTACCGCCATTCCTTCTCGCAAGACATTTATGTGTGATCTAAAGAGTACCGGTGTTACTGCACTTACTGTGTGGCTGTATAAGGATGTAGGGCATAATCACGAGGCTAGAAATGAAGCGAAAGCAATGAATCCCGAAGACCCTTTTTCAACGCCTAAACCAGAGAGATTGCTTGAGCGGATTATTCATTTGGCAACAAATCCCGGTGATATAGTCCTCGATTCATTTGCTGGCTCCGGTACAACTGGGGCTGTGGCGCACAAGATGGGCCGGCGCTGGATCATGGTTGAGTTGGGAGAACATTGTCATACGCATATTATCCCCCGTATGAAAAAGGTTATTGACGGTGAAGATCCCGGTGGAATCACCAAGGCGGTTAACTGGAAAGGCGGCGGCGGCTTCCGTTATTATCATTTAGGACCATCGCTGATCGTTAACGACGAGTGGGATAATCCGGTTATCAATCCGGAATTTAACTCTTCCATGTTGACTGAGGCTATGTGCAAGCTAGAGGGTTTTGAATATGCCCCAAGTGAGGATGTTTATTGGATTCATGGGAAAAGTACAGAAACCGATTTTATTTATGTGACTACCCAGTTCATGAGCAAGGAGATGCTGACCAAAATCAGTGATGAAGTTGGTCCGAATCGCAGCCTTTTGATCTGTTGCTTTGCCTTCCGGTGCGATCCGAGCCAGTTCCCTAACCTAACCATCAAGAAAATCCCCAAAGCTGTGATGAGAAAATGCGAATGGGATCATGATGATTATAGTCTTGAGATTAAAAATCTCCCCCAAGCTCCCCCAGCGGGTGCTGAAAATCCGGATGCTCAATCGGGAACGTCCAAGCGTAAATTCGGTAAGGGCAAATTCGAATCGGAAAAGCAAATGAAGTTGTTTGGTGGTGAAGATCCGTTATGACGGAATTTTCTTCTGAGTGGAATCCCATCTTCAGCTGGAAGATTACAATTAAGGGAAAAATAGATGAGCATACAACACGTTAACGCTATTAGTAATCGATTGAGCCTTCGTCCCCCGCAGCGGGACTCCCTGGAGATTTTGTCCCGACTATGCGAGATCATCTCTTTGGAGAAGGACGGCAATACCGCCTTAGCCCTGGAGACAATCAAAAGCGAATTCCCGAGCGTGGAGGATTTTGAGCGTGATTTTCCGTCACTCTGTTTTGCTTTGGCCACTGGTGTCGGGAAAACCCGTTTGATGGGGGCTTTTATCAGTTATCTATATTTAAGCGAGGGGATACGCCATTTTTTTGTGCTTGCTCCTAACCTGACAATCTATAACAAGCTCACCGCCGATTTTACTCAAAATACACCTAAATATGTTTTTCGGGGGATTGCTGAATTCGCCAATAATCCGCCATTGATTATTACCGGAGATAATTATCAGGATGGACGCGGGATCAGACGAGATGGATATCTACATGGCGTTGATTGGGAATTAGATGTTCATATAAATATCTTCAATATCTCAAAGATTAATAGTGAGGTTCGGGGAGGAAAAGCGCCGATCATCAAACGTCTCGGGGAATACATTGGGGAGAGTTATTTCGAATACCTGGCCGGACTTGATGATCTGGTGATGTTGATGGATGAGTCTCATCGTTATCGAGCCAGTGCTGGAGTGCGGGTGATTAATGAATTAAAACCAATTCTTGGCTTGGAATTAACTGCTACTCCGCAAGTGGAGCGTGGACAGAATACCGAGTTCTTTAAAAACGTTATTTACAGCTATCCTTTAAGCAATGCAATGACTGATGGCTTTGTCAAAGAACCGGCAGTCGCCACACGGGAAAATTTCCATCCAGAGAACTATACCACCGACGGATTGGAGAAGGTCAAACTCGAAGACGGTGTCAGGATTCATGAAAATACCAAGGTAGAATTGGAGGTCTATGCCCGGAATAATGACCAGAAGATTGTTAAACCGTTTATGCTGGTTGTCGCCCAGGATACAACCCATGCCAACGCACTCCAACAAGTAATTGAGGCTGATGATTTCTTCGAGGGGAGATATAAAGGCAGAGTAATTACCGTACATTCGAATATACGCGGCGCGGAGAAAGATGATGTCGTGGAACAGCTCTTAACGGTAGAGCATCCGGATAATCCGGTAGAGATCGTTATTCATGTCAATATGCTCAAAGAAGGTTGGGACGTTAACAATCTCTTTACGATTGTACCATTGCGGGCAGCAAATTCCCGGACACTGGTAGAGCAATCAATCGGCCGAGGCCTGCGATTGCCTTATGGTAAGAGAGTGGGAATTCCGGCTGTAGACCGTCTTACCATAGTATCTCATGATAAATTTCAGGAAATTATTGACCATGCGAATGATCCCAACTCAATAATCAGGACCGGGATAGTGATTGGTAAAGACATCCCGGAGGAAGGGAAAAAGGCGATAATAGTCGAATCAAAGTTTGAAAAGATAATTTCCAGATCGGGACCGGAGGATGAGAGTGCAGAGAAATTGGGCGAAAAACGCAGCCTGTTCGATAAGCCAGAAGAACGGGAAGTAGCTAAAGCAACCTTCCAGGTCATCCGTGATTATGAGCGGCTGCGGGGAAGTGATCAACTCCAGCAAACTGAGATTCAAAAAGCTATTATACAAAAGGTTAAGGAGAGCATCCACCCGAAACAGGGAGTGCTCTTCGATACCGTTAGCGATAAGACTATCCAGATGGTCGTGGAGAAGACCACGGAGTTATACCAGGATCTATCGATAGATATCCCAAAAATAGTGGTGTTACCCAAAGGTGAGATAGTAGCCGGTTATGAAGATTTTGATCTGGATACAAGGAATATTAATCTGCAGCCGGTATCTCAGGATATACTTATTCAGCACCTTCATGATCTTCAACGATATAAGTTGCAGGATGGGACCGGAATCGTAAAAGAAAAAAGGCCCGAAGATTATCTAGTACGCGGGCTGATAGATTTTAATGATGTCAGTTACGATGACCATGCGGAATTACTTTATAAGCTGGCCGGTCAGGTGGTGGAACATATTAGATCATATTTAAGCGAAGATGATGATGTTTTGAATGTACTGCAATATCACCAGCAAACTTTGTCCAGCCTGATCCACTCCCAGATGCAAGAACATTTTGTGGAGTCGGCGACATCATACGAGGCTCATGTCACAAAAGGATTTCATACATTACGACCTAATAACTATACAGCCGGAGCGGATGAAACAGATCGTGATTTCAGGTTACCAATCCAGGAAGGTTCAAGAAGCCTAATAAGGAATATGATCTTCGGGGGATTCAGGAAATGCCTGTATCCAAAACAGAAATTCGACTCCGACCCGGAGAGACGGTTCGCGGTGATCCTGGAAAATGACGAAGAAGTGCTTAAGTGGTTTAAACCGGCCAAGGGAGATTTTCAGATTCATTATAGCCATGAAGCGTCGTATGAACCGGATTTTGTCGTAGAAACAAAGACCGGTAAATATATTTGCGAACCAAAGCGTGCTACTGATATGGGAGATAATGTGGTTCTGGAGAAGGCCAATGCCGCGAAGGTGTGGTGCGATCATGCTACCGATCATGGCAATAAATCCGGAGGAAAGCCCTGGAGCTATCTTTTAATCCCCCACGATCAAATATCCGAGCAGATGACTTTTTCCGGAATGGTTGCACAATTCACCTATCAAGATTAAATCGGATACAATAGATATGGATAT
>Ga0222678_1001151_pt1 | contig 10208 bp, 8 predicted proteins | sample AntAcemetagen937_FD_179801 | JGI IMG/M metagenome (GOLD analysis project Ga0222678, IMG submission 179801) | Saline water microbial communities from Ace Lake, Antarctica - #937 | ecosystem: Environmental > Aquatic > Non-marine Saline and Alkaline > Saline | place: Antarctica: Ace Lake | collected... | reverse complement strand
TCTGGGCGATAAGAAGTGTGTCCCGGGTATATTTCGGAGGTTCTTTAGATGATACCGTTCCTGGAGATTACAACGGCGACGGTTCATGGGAGATCGGAATATTTCGGCCTGCCTCCGGCCTCTGGGCCTTGCGGGGAGTCTCTCGGGTCTACTTCGGCGGTTCCGTCGATGATCCGCTTACCGCCGATTACGCGGGAAACGGTATTGACGATATCGGGATCTTCCGGCCATCATCCGGCCTATGGGCAATCCGGGGGGTTACCCGGGCCTATTTCGGGGGGAGTTCCGATATCCCTGTTACCAGATAACAGTAATCGGTAATCAGTGATCAGTAATCAGTGCTTCGCCAGGGCGGTACCGGTTCCTGATTACTGATCACTGGTGAGTGATTACTTTCGTTAGCGACTGTGGGAGGGGTTTTTAACCCCGATTCCCGGTTCCATTGAATCGAGGTTGGAAACCTCTCCCACAAAGCGCTCACTGTGGGAGGGCTTTATACGCCCGATAAGATTCTTCCGAATTTTTGCTCAGAAGATCTTAAAAAATAGCGCCGGAGGCGCTATTTTTTAAGATGCAGGTTGATTTTGGTGAGTAACTCCTCTTTATCTACCGGCTTTCCGACAAAGGCAGCAGCTCCGGCGTCGGCCATATCTACGTAATCGGAGAATTTTTCCCGGGATGAGACGACGATAATGGTTATATCCTCGGTCTTCTCATTACCCTTCAGAATCCGGCAGATTTCGAATCCGTCCACGGTCGGGAGATTAATATCAAGGAGGAGGAGGTCGGGGACCTCTTCCCGTGCTATCTCCAACCCGGCCCCTCCGGAATGGGCGGTCTTCACCTCAAATCCCTCTTCTTCCAAAACCACTTTCAAATATAATGCCAGATCCTGATCGTCCTCGATAATCAATGCTTTCATGGCTGACTCCTCTTTTATTAACCCGATCTATGCCTGCTTATGACAGGCATAGATCGGGTTAGTTTTGAACAATGCCAACGACATAAATTGATGGCGACATAAAAATATACATACATTATCAAACTCTCGTGCGAATGATTATAAATAAAGCTCTTTACTTCTGCTTTACCTAATCCATTCCCCTCCTCCCGCGCCACAGGCGCGCGAGGAGGGGAATTTGGGGTGGCTGAGATGTATTTTAGTAATCAATCACATCTCCACCGACGCAAGGTCGGTGGTGGATATTTTTAAAGATTTAAAGTGTTACAAATTTTAATTTTTATGAATGCTCCGATTTTATGGGGAGGGAAATAGTGAATATAGTCCCCCTCCCAACAGCGGATTTCACTGATATATTTCCGCCGTGTTCATCAATTACTTTCTTCACTATGGCGAGACCAAGACCGGTTCCCCGGGATTTTTTTGTGCTGAAGAGAAGATCGAAGATCTTATCTAAAGCCGCTTCCGAAATACCGCTTCCGTTATCCTCCAGCCGAACAGTGACCGTTTGCTCTTCCCGGTCTGCCTCCGATGAAATACTGATCAATCCCTCCCCTTCCCCGACCGCGTAGATCGCATTAGAGAGAAGGTTAACCAGTACCCTCCTCATGAGCTTTCGGTCGAATTCAAACTCGGGGATATCGTCCCCGGGACGAAAATTAATCAGAACTCCTTTCTTAGCCGCGTGCTCCTTTTCCAGATCAACCGCTTCCTCGATCACGTTATTTATATCACCGGCGCTCAAGTCCGGAGTCCTAGGCTTGGAGCAGTAGCGGAGATCTTCCACCAGGTCGAAGATAGCCCGGTGTTTCCTCTCCGAGATCTCCCATCCCTGGGAGACAAACTCCAGCTTCTTCTTCTCCAGTCCCAGTTCGATTAACTCTCCCCCCGCCTTCCAGGCGGCCATCAGGTTGGCAATATCATGAGAAAGGCCCGCGGCCGACTGGCCGACACCGGCCAATCGGGCGTTTTTAATACTCTCTTCATATAGATTATGGTTATCGATTAACAGGGCAAGTTCAAAGCCGAACGTCGTCAGGATGTTCATATCCTCCCGGTCGAACGAGCCGGGACGGCGGCAATCATCCAGCTCCAGGACCCCGAGGATCTCCTGGCCGTTCCAGAGGGGGACAAATATACTGGAACGAATATTCCCGGAAGACATCTTCGGGTACTTCCGGCCCTCCCGCCGCAGGTCACCGAAGACCAGCGATACCCGGTCTTCCAGCACCCGGTCGATGATCGGCCGGGTGGAGACGGACTCAACCCGTTCATACTTTTCTGCCTTCTTCTCCCGGGCATAGGCGGGGAGATATCCGCTCCCTCCGGGATCTTTCAGGACAAGCGTAATACGGGTGGCCGAAGGAAATGTCTCATAGATGAATTCCGAGGCGTAGTCAAAGATATCTTCCAGACTGGTGGTCCGTTCCAAACTCAGCTTGCGGCCCAGCTTGATGATCTGGTAAAGGGCCTTCCGGTCCCTCTGTAAGTCATCTTCGATCTCGTCGAGCGTCTTAGCGGGACGGGCGGCATGGGAGAGCTGCGTATTCATCTCCGTCCCTGAAGTCGCTTCCTCCGGCATTATCGAAATCCGGATGACCGTCTTTCCGATAACGAGAAGGTCATCATTTTCCAGTTGACACTCGGACCAGACATGGTCGAGTCGCATCTCCTTTTCGTCTCTTTGAATGATAGAGCCGGATGTACTGTTCAGGTCCCGATAGATATACCGGCCTTTGGAAAATATGATCTCCCCGTGTTGCCGGGACGAGTAACTGTCCTGTATAGGCACGTCGCACTTAGCGCTACGTCCCAGCGTAAAAGATTTCTTACTCATCTCCAGACTCCGCCCTTTATCGGCCCCTTCCATAACGTTTAATACAATCATTTTATCAATACTCCAGATTTTATTCCGCAATCGTCCGGGCGACGCGGAAGCCGATGTCGTTGTTCCCATAGGATCGTTTCCGCCAACTGCGGTTGGCCGAGCGAAGGTTCATGGGCCCGTAATGCCAGGAACCTCCCCTCACTCCCACATTTTCAGCCTCGCCGGTCGGGTCATACCAGTCCTGGCACCATTCCCAGACATTCCCGGTCATGTCGTAGAGTCTGAACGCGTTGGAGAGAAAACTCCCCACTGGAGCTGTCTCCAGAAAACCGTCATTGCAGTTGTTCGCCGCCCAGTGCCAGTTAGGATACTTGTTTTTAATCGTCAGATCCGCCCCATTGGCATACTCACAAATTTGGGTATATTTCAGGTCATCCCCCCAGTAAAACCTCGTTTCGGTGCCGGCCCGGCAGGCATACTCCCACTCTACTTCCGTCGGCAACCGGAAACCTTTTCCCATCCACCGGCAGAATTTCTGTGCTTCCTCCCACTCCAGAAGAACCACCGGGTGATCGTTCTGCTGGGTGAAGCCCGGGGTCTTCCAGCAGATCCCGGGCTTCTTGACCTGGCGGTCGGTATAAATCAGCGCAAATCCATTTTCTTCCGCTATCGTCTGGTATCCGGTCCGGCGGATGAACTCCTTGAACTGGCCTACGGTAACCTCATATTTCCCGAGGTAGAAGGGACGGCTGATCACTTCCCGGTGCTGGGGAGATTCATCCGGGTCCACGCCTTCCGCCGAGAGGGGGGTTCCCATGGTAAATTCGCCCGGTGGGATTAAAACCATCTCAATACCGGCTTTTTCGGGAAGTGTCTTAACCTCCAGGGGATAATTGTTCCCTTCGAACCGGTAGTAGCCTTTTCCCAGGTCAATCAGTTCCAGCGGAACGTTTACCTCGGTTTTTTTCAGCTCAAAGTTAAAATGCTCCCGGGTGTCGGGATGAACTGCACGGGTCATTTCGGCGCTCCCGTAACCCGCCAGCGTGACTGCCACGGTCACCTCCCCAGGATCCACTTCAAAACCGGAGAGGGTTGTCTTCTTCCCGGTATCTCTTTCATTGATGAAGACGCTGGCGCCGGGAGGCTGGCTCCGGACCATAATCTTTCCGGGCGGCAGACGGAGTTTTTCAATAACCTTGACTTCAGACTCCTTTTTCACCGTGACTGGTTTTTCCACGGGGAGATACCCGTCTAATTTCAGGACAAGCTGATGGCTCCCCACGATAATCCCCGGCAGAACCTGGTTCGTTTTTCCCATCGACTTGCCGTCCAGATATATCTCCGCGCCCTCGGGGTCGCTCTCCACCCGCAGATTCCCGGTTACCCAGGCCAGTTCGAAGGAATAAACATTTTTTCCTTCTTTAATCCCGACCATCTGCACCATCTGGTTATAACCGTCTTTTTCCAGGACCAGTTTATAGCTGCCCGGCGCCAGGCCGGTTACCCGGAGCGGAGTCTCCCCTTTGTACTCGGAATCCAGATATACCCGGGCGCTCTCGGGATCGCTATTGATAATAACCAGGGGCCGACCGGCGATAATCGCCTCCGGGCCCTTCCCGACGTTCTTAAAGAAAATATAACCTCCCGCCAGCCCGGCCGCGATTAGGAACACCGCCGCTTTCCACCACATTTTCTTTCCGCCCTTCCGTCCAACTTGCCGGATATCGGCGGCGACTTCCTCAACGCTTTGATAGCGATCTTTCCGGTTTTCCTGGAGGCATCGGCTGACAATATTATCCCAGCCGGAAGAAAGACCGGGGATTAAAGCCGATGGGGGCTTGGGGAATCCGGCCGGTTTTCGGCCGGTGAGAAGGTAATAGATCATCACACCCAGCGAATAGATATCCGTCCTTTTATCGACCGGCTGCCCATACTTCGCCTCCGGGCTCATATAGTCGTAGGTCCCCACTAAGGATCCGGTGTTGGTGTACTGGTATCTTTGCATGGTGGGGAGATCATCTTCGTCTATCTCCTTCCGGCCGGTCATGGATCTGGATATACTCTCTCCAATCAGGCTGGAGACATATTCATCCCCCACAATCTTGGCCAGGCCAAAATCGGATACCTTGATCTTTATCCCTGAACTTCCCTGAATCAGAATATTTAACGGCTTGAGGTCTCGATGGATCACACCATCTTTAACGTCATCATCCTGAAAATCATGGGCGTACTGGAGGGCTTCACAGACCTGGAGGATGATCTCTTTTAACTCATCCGGAGGGAGCTTTCCGCCGCGGTCCTCGAATAGATCATGAAGATCATAAGACCTGCCTTCCGGGCCGGTTATATAATCCATGACCAGGAAATAAACCCCTTCCGCCCGGCCCATGTTGAAGACCCGAACGATGTGGGGATGGTCAAGCTTGGCCATCACCCGGGCTTCGATAAAAAATCTCTCCACGAAGTCGGGATCATCGCAGACCGCTTCCGGGAGAATCTTGAGGGCGTACTTCTCCTTGAGGCGGACGTGCTCGGCCAGATAGACCACGCCCATTCCGCCCCGGCCGATCTCCTCGAGGATCCGGTATTCGCCTAAGGTTTTCCCTATCATAAATTAGCTTCCTTTGGTCGCCAATTTATCCGGCTCTCCGATTAAATCAATCGAAGAGCAATAATTTTTACTTCGTAAAAAATTATTATGTTTTTTGTTCTATGCCATCACGTTGATAACAAAATACATTAATGGTAATCTCATGTAGCAGAATTGACAGGACTGAAACCCGGTATTTTCCCAATCTTAGCCAGGAGTTCTTCCATGCTGAAAGGCTTGAGCAGATAGGGGCTATTCAGCTTTTCAAGCTCACTTTTAATATCATCCTCCCCGCTGACCAGCAGGATAGGTATCAAAGAGGTATGGAATGACTCCTTCAGAATGCGAAAAACCTTGAATCCGCTGCCGGCCGGGAGCTTGATATCAAGAATAATCAGATCCGGCTTCTCTTCCCGGGCCTGCGATATCGCACGGATCCCGTCAAAGGCGGCGGCGACCTCATAGCCGCGGGCCTTCAACTGCGTTCCGATTAAACTGACCAGATCAACATCATCATCAATAATAAGTATTTTCTCTGCCATGGAAATCTTTCCCCCGTTACCACTTGCTAAGTTATATTTATTCCAAGACGTAACAAATTATACCAGAACACAAGATTTTGTGTAGCGAAATACATAATAAATATGAGTTGGTTTTGCTGGATATTAAAGACGAACTATGAGATGCTTTTAACTGATTTACTTACCGCGTAAGGCAGCATGGGCACGAAAAGGGATATTTATTATTGTCCGAATCCCCGGCTAAAAGAAAAATGAAAAAAAGAATAATAAACTGCGCGATAATACAGATGAACTCCGGAAGCGACCGGGATGAAAACCTAAAGCGGGTTGATGAGTTGGTAAAAAGAGCGGCCGGGAACGGAGCAGAGATTGTAGCTCTCCCTGAGAACTTTGCCTTCATGCGCGAGCGGGGTGATGAGAAAATATGCGGAGAAAGTCTGGATGGTCCGATAATCAGTCGGGTTCGGGAGATAGCCGACCGGGAATCTATATTTATTCTGGCCGGTTCTTTCCCGGAGAGATCAACCACTCCGGGAAAAATATATAACACCTCGGTCCTGCTGGGTCCGAGAGGCGAGATAATATCTACCTACCGGAAGATCCATCTCTTCGACGTAAAGATACCGGGAGGAGAAGCACATCACGAATCAAGAGAGGTCGTCCCCGGCCGGGAAGCGGTGGTCGCCGACACACCTCTGGGCCGGATAGGATTAACCATCTGTTACGACCTACGCTTCGGAGGGTTATATCAGCGTCTCGCCGATCTCGGGGCACTGATTATCTTCTCCCCGGCCGCCTTTACCGAGCGGACCGGTAAAGCTCACTGGGAGATTCTGATCCGTTCCCATGCGATCGAAAATCAGGTCTTTATGATCGCTCCCGCGCAACACGGATCTCATCCCGGCAACCGGAGAACTTACGGCCACAGTATGATCGTCGATCCATGGGGTACTATCCTGGCCGAAATTCCCGAAGGCGATGGAATCGCAATCGCCGAATTAGATTTGGACCAGCAAGCCGACATCAGGAAGGCAATGCCCGTCCGGGAGCATACTGTTAAAATCAATGGCTAAATTTTGCTTCGCAACTTCTTTAGATACTAATGAATTAATCTCTCGATCCCCCCCCCTCTCCCTCTTTTTGAATATCCAACCCGCCGTCGCTAAAGCTATGGCGAGGCAGGGCAAGGAATATCCAATATCCAATCGCTCCTAACTTTTCCTAGCAGTTTCCACACTTTTAAAGAGGAGCGCAATCAATTCATCCGTTCAGGTTAATCAGGTGCTAATAAAATGGGCAGAGGTTTGGGGATTCCGGAGAGAAACATGGATAACCGTGCCCCTCCCCAGCATCAAAGCATAAGGCAAATAGTTGAGCAGTAAGCGGTAAAAGCGTGCCTGGGAGCCAGGCCAACTGCTTACCGCTCACTGTTCACCGCTTACTTTCCTTCATCACTCAGGCGGCAGCGAGTTGATCGATAACGGATGAGATCAGCGTCTTATCGATCTGGCCAACGATCTGGGCGTCCTGGCTCACTCCTAACTTTTCCTGGAGAAATGCCCGGATCCGGTCTCTCTCCCATCCCTTACTTAATGCCTTTCCCCAGAAAGCCTTCACCTGGTTGGCAGTCGCCTTGCCCGGAACTTCGGGCGGGGGCCCTATCTCATCAATCAGCCGGGAAAGAACCTGCTTCTCCACCACGCCCACAATCTCATTCCGTGAAGATGTCCCCAACTTGTTCTTGAGCAACTCCCTCACCTTCTCCTTCTCCCATCCGGCCGCGAAGGCCCGAGCGTAAAGAGCGCGAAGTTGGCCGACACTGGATTTTCCAGGAACTCCGATCTCTTCGCTCTCTCTCAGAAGAGTGGTTACCGCCTTCTGGATCCCCTCCCCCGCTTCAATCTCACGTTTCAGGGTTATCATCTTATCCCCTATTTCAAAAGATACACTCACTACATTCATAACTCTCCTCCTTTTTATCGGCCGGGAGCCGGCCGAGGATTAATGTTGTATTACATCAGTCGGAGAAGAGCCGTTTTTATTCCAATTATTTTTCGTTCGATGAAAATCGAACGAAAAATATGTTATGATCAAGTACGGTATTTATGAACTGGCACTATCAGGCATAGGAAAATCATACGGCAAGGGAATTGGAACTATCTGAGGATCACAACCAGAATCAACAGCAGCTTGGATTACGGGGATTTGGGCGACAGACCCTTTAGAACTTCTTTTACTTTCTTGAGGAGATCGGAAGGCTTGAAAGGCTTGGAGAGAAAATAGCTGGCCGAAAGCCGGAAGGCCTGACTTCGGATATCTTTTGAGTCGTATGCGGTGAGCATAATGATCGGAATGGTAAATGTCTCAAGCACGGTGCGCAGTTTTGTCATAACATAAATCCCATCTCCCTTAGGCATTTCGTAATCCAGAATCACCAGGTCCGGATGCTCATCATATACCTTCTTTATTGCATCTTCCCCCGAACCGGCGGTAAGCACTTCGTAACCGCAATCCCGGAGTTCAAGAGAGATCAGGCGAACAAGATCTTTATCGTCATCAGCAATTAATATTCGCTTCTTTCTCATATCTACTAATATAACACCTTTTAGAATTTCTGCAATTATTTACACAAGAATAACGCCATAACTTTTTCGATTGAACTAATATAATCATTTCCGCGGGGCTGGCAAACGTAATGACGAGACTATTGTCAGAGGCAGTGCAGTCAATTCTTTGAAGCGGGATAGAACCAGATCAATTGATAAAACTTCTCTCTCCCCGGGGAGAGAAACATGATTTCGGGGAATTAATAGTACTAACAATTGGCGTCGTGTCCAGCCTGCGCTAAAGCCCCGAAGCAAGCTCGGGATGCAAGCACTATGGTGGGCTCGCTTGACATTTAACTTAACACACTTTATTCAGTTAAAAATGGTAGTCATGTACCTACTATCCTACTTATACCTGATCTTCGCGATCAGGATGATTAAGGCCAGAATAAGGGTAGCCCCATTAGCGATTGCTATTGGATAATTTCCGATTAATATCCCGTATCCCAGCCAGAGAGAGACGCCTATAGTAAAAACAAGATACATCCAGAGTGAGATATCCCTGGTCTCCTTCATCCGCCAGGTCTTGATCACCTGCGGGAGGAAAGCGCAGGTGGTCAAGGAAGCGGCAACAAAACCCATTATAGTGATCCAGTTCATAATTCCTATAGCTGTATATCATTCTGTATGAGTTATGAATACTAACATATAGATATGACAACTCAAATCCCAAACTCGCAGGACAGACCCTCATTGCAAAGACTGAACTTGCATTGATGCCGCGATATATCGTAATTAGACCGGTCTCTTGGCCGTTCACGGCGTCACCCGTCTATATTTCGGTTATTCATATGACCAACCTCTCCCGGGCGACTACAATGGGGACGGCACTGAGGGGGTCGGGATCTTCCGTCCCTCATCCGGACTCTGGGCTATCAGAGGTGTCAGCCGGATTTATTTTGGAGGAAGTACTGACACGCCGGTCCCCAGCGAATATGATGGAGACGACCTGCGGGAGATTGGAATCTATCGCCCCTTATCCGAACTCTGGGTCATCAAGGGGATAACCAGAACATACTTCGGGACAACCAACGATCAACCTCTTCCCTGTAACTATGATGGAAGCGACACCAGCTCCATTGGCATCTTCCGGAATAGTAACGAATTATGGGCGGCCAGAGGAACAACCAGATGTAAGCTTTCAGTGAACCCCGTTGTCTTATGCTTCATCCCGATTTTCCGTGGTGGCCTCGGACACTGTAGCCGCGGTCGTTGACCGCGGTCCCTGTCATCCGCGGTCACCGACCGCGGCTACAACAACCCAGATACGATCACGGGGCAACGGGGTTTACTGAAAGCTTACAACCAGATTATATTACAGCGGTACCGGGGACATTCCGTTGATCCGTTAATTAAAACATCTGATTCAAGAATCATAGTAACATCTGACCAATTATTATTCCTATCCCCGATATTAATAGTGTGCACATTTTTTCGATCGAAATAATATGCACACTATTGGATTGGTCTCACCCTTTTCCCTGATGAGATCAACATTTTCTGTGCCAGTGTATGCTATCCCCCCGCCCACTTTCCGCTTGCCTATGGAATAACTCTCTTTTATTATATTGTTGTTATCCCAGATTATATAGTTGGCACAGTAAACAGCATCATTCGGAATTTGATATGGACGCAATAGGAGTTCCGGGAGTTATTCGATATGGACAAAATAACAATTAATATTGACGGTAACGATCAGATC
>Ga0222678_1001141_pt1 | contig 10255 bp, 10 predicted proteins | sample AntAcemetagen937_FD_179801 | JGI IMG/M metagenome (GOLD analysis project Ga0222678, IMG submission 179801) | Saline water microbial communities from Ace Lake, Antarctica - #937 | ecosystem: Environmental > Aquatic > Non-marine Saline and Alkaline > Saline | place: Antarctica: Ace Lake... | reverse complement strand
CCATTCAACGATTTACACAATTGTCTTATTGGTTTATAGAATTGGGAATTATGCCTGTTTTTTCAGACCCAGCACATCCTGAGCAAAATGGTCGACATGAGAGAATGCACCGTGATTTAAAAGCTGCTTGTGCTAAACCTTCTGCATATGATTTAAAAGCACAGCAACGCAGATTAAATCACTTTGTAAAGGAATATAATCACATAAGACCCCACGAGGCTTTGGGAATGGAAACGCCTGCTGCTATACACAGTTTTTCTACAAGCCCTTTTCCTGAAAGAGTACCTGGGTTTGATTATAATTCTAACATGAAGGTTTTAAATTAACTCAAAATGGAGCTATTAGATGGAAGTCATATTATTGGGTATATTTAACAGCTGCTTTGAAAGGTAAATACGTTGGTATTGAAGATTTAGGGAATAGAATTTGGAAAGTATTTTATAGAGATGTATTTTTGGGATACTTTAATGAAAATGAATTTAGAAACAAAAAAAAATCAATAAGGTTAGAAACTAATTTAGTGTAAAGTCTAATCTTTAACTTTTGTAAACGATGTATCTTAACGAACAGTATAAACGGATTATTACGGTTATATTTATGTTGTAGCTAATGCAAAAAAATGAATAAAGATATTGAACAGAAGGCTAAGTATTATTCTGAATTAATTGATAAAAATTTTAATCAACTTAAAGAATTCTATTCTCATTCCTTTATGGAATTTTGTAAATTAAACTTATTGAAAAATGAAATTCTGAATTGTTTGCTTTTTGAACTTTATCAATCAAGTATTTTTAGTACAAATCATTTTCTGGAGAGAATGATTAAACTTTCACTGATAAAGTTACATACAATAGAATATGACTATTCAGACATGACAAATTATACTAAAAAATTAAAAGAAAGTGAAAAGGAATATGACAATTTAGTATTGTATGAATCACTAAAAAAGGCCTTCGAATTTAAACTAATTACAAAAGAACAATATGATTATCTAGTTAATGTGAAGAATGAATTGAGAAATCCTTATTCACATGCAGAAGTTTCTAAAGTGATTAAAAACGATATTGATTTTAAAGGGTTTATGTTTAACATCAGTGATGGAATAAACAAATTGAAAGAAGGCAAACCTTTGGATATTCCTAATCCAACAATAATACCAAAGTTTTCACCAGCAATGGCTCAAATGTTACAGGAAAATAAATCTAAAGAACTAGCTTTCGACTATTTCAAAAACGTTTTTAATATTTTAAATGAAATCGAAAATAGAATAACTGTATTTAAAAATAAAAAGCACTAGCTACAACAAAAAATATAGTGCATTTGGCAGATAGTGCTAAATATAAAGATGATAGCAATAAATAAACATAGTAGTAAATTGAAAAATTGGAGCGTTGAAATACCAAACGTGCCATAAACAAACCAATATATTTAGATATAAACGGAATATTACGGTTATATTTATGTTACCAACTATTAACAAATAATAATATGAGCGACAATCATAAAGGACATAATCATACATTGCCTAGTATAGATAAAATCAACAGAGCATTTTATATCGGAATAGGCTTAAATGTCCTTTATACAGCGATAGAGTTTTTCGTTGGATATTCAACAAATTCTTTAGCTTTGATTGCAGATGCAAGTCATAATTTAAGTGATGTTGCAAGTTTAATAATATCACTAATTGGAATGCGATTAGCACAAAAAGCAGCAACTTTTTTATATACTTATGGATATAAAAAAGCTTCAATCTTAGCATCATTAATTAATTCAATCCTGTTAATTATTATTGTAGTCAAGATATTTATTGAAGGAATTGAAAGGCTAAGCTCACCACCTCAAGTGGCAGGAAATATAATTATCATAACAGCCTTAATAGGAGTATTAATCAATACAGTTTCAGCTTTTCTGTTTTATAAAGGACAAAAGCAGGATATTAATATCAAAGGGGCATTTCTTCATCTTATTGTTGATGCAGTAGTTTCATTAGGAGTAGTTATTTCTGGAATAATTATTTATTACACGAACTGGAATATAATTGACCCTATTATTAGCTTTATTATTGGTATTGTTATTATATTCTCAACATGGAGCCTATTGAAGGAGAGTGTTAAATTAACATTAGATGGTGTTCCAAAAGATATTAATCTGAAAAAAATAGAAAAATTATTGCTTAGAAATCGTTTTATTGAGGAAATTCATCATCTGCATGTATGGGCACTTAGTAGTTCTGAAAATGCGTTAACTGTTCATGTTATATTGAAAAAGAATGTTGATACTCAAGAATTTTTAATTGCCAAGAATGAAATTAAACAAGATTTAGCACACGAAAATATCCAACACTCAACTATTGAATTAGATGATATGAATCAAGAATGTAAAGAAATTAAGTGTAAATAACAGTTGGTAACAATGTATAGGAATAATAGCCGAGACAGTAGAAAAATCAATAAGGTTAGAAACTAATTTAGTGTAAAGTCTAATCTTTAACTTTTGTAAACTATGTATCTTAACGAACAGGTAGAAAAATAAACAAAATACGAAAATGAAAAATAAACAGATTAAAATAATTTTTTTAATTACATTAACATTACTCTGTCTGAGTTTAAAACAGGTAGCGAGCCAAGTATCCATTAATGATGCCGACAATCTGTTTTATAGTCTGAATTTAAATGGAGCACTAGATTCTTACCAGAAAATTTATAAAAACAATAAAGTAAATGTTGAAGACAGAGTTTTAGCAGGTAGAAAACTTGCATATATTTCGTGGCATTTTAATAATGATATGGAAAATGCAAGAGAAATAATTAAAAATACACTTAACTTTAAATCATATGAAGTTTATTTATACAGCGACCTAATTCAGTACGAATCACAAGCAAATAATTTTAACAAAGCAAAAGAAGTTTATCAAGAAGCAATACTAAATATTACATCAGAAAACAAAGTTAATTTTATCAATACTACTTATCCAAATTTAATATTATATGAGGCAATTTATAAAATAAAAAACAATAAACAAATTGACAATCTACTGATAAATGATGCATTGAACAAAATTAAAATTGCAAATAAGTTCGATCCCGGTATTCTTAAATCTGCCAAGATTCAATTAGGCTTAGCATTGCTTGCTGAAGATGGAAAAGGAGCTTTAAATGCATGGAATTTATATTTTAATATTTCATCAAAACAAAGAGCAACACGATTATTAGCTAAACCACAAAAAGAATTATTCCAAATCTTATTCAGCTGGTACAAAACCGATTTATCCGCAGAGAACAGAGAAAAAGTTATTATAAATCTCGCAAATTCCAGGTTTTATGAGTTTGCTTATGTTATGAATTTATATTTGCCAAATAAATCAAAAACTGATAAGCCTGCAATAAACGACATTACAAATTATTACGAATTTTGTGAACAAATAGAATATCGTATGTATGCGTATTATCAAGATTTTGCATTAGCAAAAGGAAATAAAATTAAGGAAGTTAAAAAAGACATAAAATCAATTCAAAAACAATTATGGCACGAACTCTATTGGGAAGACAAAACTCCTAAATTTACAAGGGGGCGATTTTATGAAGAATTATATAATAGGTTTGGAACTAAAGTGTATTCAGGTAAATTTGATGGATATTATTTTTATATAGGTGGTCATGCAATTGTTGACACAATTAAGACAATAGAGCAATTTAATAAAAAGGCTGAAATACAATTCTTTGTTTTAGATTTAAGATTTTCAAATAATTATTGGGGTTGGTTTACTAATAATTATGGTTTTGCAGGTTATGCAGATGATGCAATTATTGTCAAGTATAGAGAACCAGTTTCTTCAAATCCATTATACTATTGGAATAAGTTAAATAATATTGAATCACTTTCAAAATGGAAGGATGAGATTGTTATTCTTGCAGCTCAGGACGATTCGCTATCAAAAAAGAATACAAACGCAAGTTTAAATGGAATTTATGAACGAATACGACTAAATATTTATTCTGAAATAATAGACTCATTAAAATCTGTAGGATTTCAAAATGATGAACTTAGAAAACAGTTTATCTCTATTTATAATGACATTGAGTATAATCATATTATTAATCACGAAGGAAGGCATGTGATAGATTTTAATACTTTATCAAAAGTAAAAATAATATTGTTGGGTAATACAGAAATTGAATTCAGAGCAACATTATCACAAATATATTTTTCGCAATACCCATTGCTTGATATAAAATTTGAAATAAATAACACTCCGCATGGTTTAGCTAATAAAAAATTATTGGAGCTTATAGCAAATTGGATGGACCAAAATGAAGAAAAAATTAAAGGATTTGATGCAACTAAACCAACCATCCCACAATTAGATTTGCTTACAAATAAACAGCTAATAAAAATAATAGAATCAATAGAACCTTTTTTAAATTAATAACTTATAGACAGAGTTTTTAACTAATAATAAACTGTAAATAATTGAGTAAAACATAACAACCCAGCAGGAAACACGCAATATAAAAAATTGGGCAGAAAGCGGTAAATATGAACGAATTAGCAATAAATAAACAGTGTGGTAATTCCGATAACTATCGGAAGAAAGATTGGAGTTTCAAAATGCCCAACATTTTCATATTGCAACCGTTATATTTAGATATAAACAGAATATTATGGTTATATTTATGCTGTGGGCTATTTCCTTCAACACGATAAACAAAATTAATTTTTATTGCTATCGACAATGTGTGGTAAAAAAAATTAGAGAAAAAAGTAAATTAGAGAAAATATAAAAAACTGAATATCAACAACAAAATTAAGATAGCATTAATTGAACAAAAAAAACAATAAAACATGAACCCTATTTTTCAATATATAATCTCAGAGTCTGTAAAACGTGGACTTAAGAAGAAAAAATATAAAACAACGCAAATTGAGAAAGCAATAAGCAGCACTAAAGTTGAATTTTCTCATTTAATTAGAGATAGCTTTTTTATTTTAGTAGGAGTATTATCTGCTGGTTTTGGATTAAAAGGATTTTTACTACCAAATATGTTTATAGATGGTGGTGTAATGGGGATTTCTCTTATAATAGCAGAACTAACAGAAATACCATTATCAGTTTTAGTAGTTGTAATAAACTTTCCATTTTTAATTATGGGTTTTTCTACAATTAGTAGACAATTTGCATTTAAAAGTATAATTGCAATAGTATTACTTGCTATATCAATTCATTTTATACCATTTCCTATTATAACTAATGATAAATTACTGATTGCAATTTTTGGAGGTTTCTTTTTGGGCTTAGGAATAGGTTTAGCAATTCGAGGTGGTTCTGTTATTGATGGAACAGAGGTGTTAGCAATATTTGTTAGTAAAAAAACTTCATTGACAATTGGAGATGTAATTTTACTATTTAATGTTCTTATTTTTTCATTTGCAGCATACGTGTTTTCAATTGAAATTTCATTATATGCAATGCTGACATATTTGGCAGCATCAAAAACTGTTGATTTTGTTGTATCGGGAATAGAAGAATATGTAGGAGTGACAATTATATCAGATTATAGTGAAGAAATTAGACTGGCTGTAATTGAAAAAGTAGGGAGAAGTTGTACCATTTATTCAGGAAAAAGAGGTCAAACATTAGAGAAAACTGAGATTATATATACATTAGTAACAAGGCTGGAATTAGCAAAACTACATACAGAAATAGATAAGATAGATAAGGATGCATTTGTTGTAATGCATAGTATAAAAGATGCAAGAGGAGGTATGATAAAAAAAAGGCCATTGAAATGATAACAATAGCACACAACAAGAAAATATAAAGTATTGAAACGCTTTATATTTCGGACGTTATATTTAGATATAAACGGAATATTACGGTTATATTTTTGTTGGCTGTAATGCCACTCAAACACAGTTTTCTTATGGTTAAAGGAAGCACAGGGATACTTAATTTTAGACACAGTTATAAGAAACGTAGCTTTTATTTATAAACAATTAAATTTAGGATGAAATCAATATTAAATCTTTTATTAGGTAAAGAATGTTTAGCTGTTGGCTTCTTAATACTTTTAGCCAATTGTTTAAATTCACAGGCACTAAAAAAGGAAAATGAAGAAATCCTAGAAAAATATAGCTACTTCCTAGTAGGAATTAAAACTATTGATGGATCTAAAAAAATTTACCCTTTAGGAACCTGCTTTTTTGTAAGAAGAGAAAAAGAGTTGTTTTTTATTACAACAAAACATAATATTAATGGCTATAATACATTCAATAAAATGCTTACTCCATCGCAATATGACACCATTGGTTTTAGATATTTTAATTCAAAGACAAATCAAATAAGTTTTAGTAGCTTAGACATTATACCAATAAAAAAACAGTTGCCAAATAATTACTTTTATGAAAGCCCAGATTTAGTAGTTTTACAGATGCGTGACACAGCAATTGAACAATACATTAATTCCTTAGAAAGCTACATAATTGACAATAAACAAGATAATGATATATTAGACAGTGTAATAGCAATTGGGTATGCATTTGAAGACCCTAATACAATTTCTTCGACAACACTTCCAACATATTATAAAGGTATAACTGCCGATGTGTGGCATAAAGATCCTTTTTATCCGCCCAATGACAGCCTCTATTATATAGTTCAACCTAAAACTATTCAAGGTATGTCAGGTTCACCAGTTTTTCTCAAATATCGTTCGAAGGACAAAAAGAATAAAGAAGAACATATTTTATTTGGAGGAGTTTTGTTTGGCACGAATGTGAAATTTAATTCTACATACATTGTAAGTCCTGATATAGTAATTCTTCAACTAATAAAATTTGGTAGTCCAAAGAAGTAAAACAAAAAGGCACTATAAGATGGAAGTCATATTATTGGGTATATTTAACAGCTGCTTTGAAAGGTAAATACGTTGGTATTAAAGATTTAGGTAATAAAATTTGGAAAGTATTTTATAGAGATGTATTTTTGGGATGCTTTAATGAAAATGAATTAAGAAACAAAAAAAAATCAATAAGGTTAGAAACTAATTTAGTGTAAAGTCTAATCTTTAACTTTTGTAAACGATGTATCTTAACGAACATGCCAATTATTCTTTCTTTTCTTTTAATTTCTTTGAAAGAATTAAATCAATAGGATTAATGATAGGAAAAATAAAATTATTAAATATAGTTCCTTTAGTTTTTTCAAGAAGAATTCCGCGTCCAGTTGAAATAGCTAAACCAATCAGTGTTGATTCAAACCTTTCATTAATGTCAAAATCGGTATTTGAGCGGACAGTAAATATATCTTTTAAATTTTCAATGAAAAATTCAGTAATAAAGGAAAGTTTAAGTAATTCTTTATTTGCTTTTTTTTTGTCTTTTATAACATAAAAGAAATCAATTACTACTCCAAATAAATTTTTTTCAATATTCCATCTATAATTCACTTTTATTTTTGCCTCCAAAGGATTTTTTTCAAGGCTAAAATCACTTATAGATTCTACTGGATTTTTATAATTAAATTCTAATTCTTTAATAGATAGAATTGAAAAATTTATATTTTGTTTAGCAGTCATTTTATGAAAAATTTACAACGGATTCGTCAAAATTAGTTTTTATATTAAATTCTGCTTTTTTTCCTATTTGTTCAGAATGTTCTTTTAAAACAACATCTTCAACATCTGCCTTTTTTATTTTAATATTCCAGGTTACAGTCTTATAACCATCACTTTCTTCTTTGATAAGTTGATTTAAATCTTTAAAATTTATCTCAGGTATTTTATTAATCGCAAGTGATAATTCTACTAATTTTGAAATTCTATGATTGAAATCGCCACTTAAAACTTGTGTTATGTAACCTTTAGATACACCAAGTTCTTTTGCTAACTTAGTTCGATTAAGATTATTTTCACTCATATAGTTTTCTAATTGATTATATAAATCAATTTGAATTTTTGAAATCCAATAACCTTTATTTTTTAAAAGTTCTTCTCTTTTCATAATATCAGGGGTTTAAGGATTCTATATATCTTTTTTTAATTGCTCTAAATTTATTAATATCTTTCTTTTGATTACTTTTAAATCCACCAAGTATAATTATCTTACCATTTTTCTTTTTAATAGTATAAATTCTCAAATGTTTTGTTTTAAATTCATATTCTTTCACTTTCTCCTTATCTGGAGTTATATCTTTAAAATGTTTTGCTGGTAATGACTTTCCATTTGAAATATATTCCAAATATGTATAAAACATACCTATTTCATTTTGATACTTTTTGTCATTTAAAACATTATCTTCAAATTCATCAAATTGACACTTATCATTGATGATTAGTTTATCAACAGTCTGTTTACTGTCAATTTCTTCTACTCTTTTTAATGCAAATATAGACATATTGTTTAGTTATTACTAAACTTTTTAAATTATTTTATTTTTAGAGCACTAAAGATAATAAAAATTGGCACAGCTTATAACAGCGATTCAAATTTAAGCGGGGTTTTTGTTTGTTTTCAAACTTATTGCTATCTTTAACTTTTATTAACGGGTGATAGGGAAACAGGGCGGAAATCCCCGCCAAAACTTAACCGCGAGCCGTTATGTGGTATAAAAACACTGATCACAATAGAGAGAAAATTAAAGAATAAATTTAGTTAGCAAAAAAGGAAAATGAAACGATTAAAGACTTATTGTTCACCTAAAACGATTGTAAAAGAAAGTACTAAAGGAGGAAAAGGATTCTTTGCAAAAGAAGATGTTTCCAAAGATGAGATTGTTGCAATAAAAAACGGGCATATTGTAGACAAAGAAGAAGCCTACAGCTTAGATAGGGAGATTGGCGATTTTAGTCTCCAAATCTCTGATGAATTTTATATCTGTCCAAAATCACGAAAAGAAATAAAGGATATAGTTATTTTCATAAATCATTCATGCGACCCGAATATTGGAATGGATGGTCAGATTAATTATGTCGCAATGAGAAATATAAAAGCAGGTGAAGAATTATGTATGGATTATGCGATGGCAATATCTAATGAATATGAATTAGAATGCAAATGCGGAAGTGAAAAATGTAGAGGTATTATTTCAGGAAAAGATTGGAAGAATAAAGAATTACAAAAAAGATATGACAAATATTTTTCTTGGTTTATTTACAAAAAGATACATCATCTAGATTGAATAATAAATTACGCCACAAAATAATGTATGAAAATGATAGTAATAATTATATTTTGAAATTAATCACCAATGAGTCAGGAACTATTTTACCAACAATTGATATTATGGTAAAACTGTAATTTTATATTAAAACCGTAGTATACCAAATGGCTCTCGCCTGTTTGTACCTTCAAACTATTCATAAATGCTTCGCAATCGTATAAATTTTAATAAATTTGCAAAAAAAATATCTAATGAAGGAAAAACTTAAAAATCCAATCTTTTCGATTATTAGCAAAACTGCAAAACAAGAAAATATTCAAGCTTTTGTTATTGGTGGTTTTGTGCGTGATTTGATTATGGATCGTCCTTCACAAGATATTGATGTTGTTGTACTTGGAAGCGGAATTGATTTTGCCGAAAAAGTTGCAAAAAATATTGGTGAAAATGTCAAAGTAACTTATTTCAAAAACTTCGGAACTGCAAGAATAAATTGGGACGACAATGAGATAGAATTTGTAGGAGCAAGAAAAGAATCATACCGAAAAGATTCCAGGAAACCAATAGTTGAAAACGGAACTCTTCAGGATGACCAAAACCGTCGGGATTTTACTATTAATGCCCTTTCTTTAAGTTTACAAGAGAGTAACTTCGGAGAGTTAGTTGATCCTTTCAACGGATTTCAGGATATTAAAAACAGGATAATTCGTACTCCACTCGATCCCGACATAACTTTTTCGGATGACCCGCTGAGGATGATGCGTGCCATACGTTTTGCATCACAACTAAAATTTAAAATATCACCGGTAACTTTCGAAGCTATTAGAAAAAACTGTAAAAGAATTTCTATAGTTTCAAAAGAACGAATTATAGGCGAATTAAATAAAATTGTACTTTCCGAAAAGCCTTCTTATGGCTTTAAACTTCTTGATTCTTCAGGTTTGTTGAATGAATTTTTTACGCACTTATCTAATCTCAAAGGAATAGAAACTGTTGACGGCAAAAGTCATAAAGATAATTTTTATCATACTCTTGAGGTTCTTGACAGAATTTCAGTTAACACAAATGACCTTTGGTTGAGGTGGGCTGCTCTTTTGC
>Ga0222678_1001130_pt1 | contig 10306 bp, 7 predicted proteins | sample AntAcemetagen937_FD_179801 | JGI IMG/M metagenome (GOLD analysis project Ga0222678, IMG submission 179801) | Saline water microbial communities from Ace Lake, Antarctica - #937 | ecosystem: Environmental > Aquatic > Non-marine Saline and Alkaline > Saline | place: Antarctica: Ace Lake | collected... | reverse complement strand
GAGGCAATGATGGGAAACGTAGGGAGAACAATTGTCTTCTCTCTGGACGGAACTTCCCGTTGTACCACCAAGATGGTTCCGGTTTCTCGAAAGAACCGGATGCGCGTTTTCGGCAACTTTACGTTTAAAGAAGCAACAAGGATTGCCGATCAGATTAATAACCGACCAAAACCAACTCCTACCCCGGTCCCGTCTCCATCTCCCTCTAAACGCCAGAGGTTCATTATCGAATAAAGATAATTAAAACCACGAAGGACACGAAGTTCGCAAAGGTTTTTCGGGAAATGTGCTAAATATTATTTTCTCAAATATTCTTCGTGAGCTTCGTATCCTTCGTGGTTAAATAGCTTTCTGATCTAATTTATGTTTAAGGATATGAGTTATATCCAAACATTGTTCATCGTCCTGATCGTATTTCTCTCTCCGGTCGCAAAGATATTCCCGGATAGCCGAGGAGATGACTTCGATCCTACTCCTTATCTCGGCATCCGCTGGTATGGGGTATATCTTATGGGAAACAAGGTGGGGTATGGATCTTTTCGTATGGATCCCTCCAGCTACCATGGTCAGCCTTCCTACACCACCGAGTTTTCTGTCTCCTATCACCTCAACCTGGGTGGGAGTACTCAGGATATGTCGATCCGGGAGGAAAAGATTTATCTTCCGGGAAAAGGCTTAACGGCTTTCATATCCACCAGTGACTCTATCCTAGGGAAGAGTTCCTTTGCCGGAGAAAAGAAGAATGACTGCTTTGAGGTTACCACCCCGACCGGAAAAAAAATCATACCCGCGGGCGGCGAAAAATTATCCGATGCTCTAGCCGACCTGGTCCTGGTCAGGTCCCGGGCAGCGAAGGGGACAACCGTGGAGACCACGCAGATCGAAACCACCCTCCTTAAATCAGTCCGGATTATCCATACAGTCGATTCGATAGAGAAGAGGACCATCGGCGGAGTATCTACCAATATCTATCATATTAAATCCGAGTTTCCCGATCTGGGAATCTCAACCATATCTTTAATTGACGAATCCCTCCATATTCTGGAAGCAAAGATAAGCCTTCTCACCATCCGGGAGGAAGGGGAAGAAGCAGCGAAAAACACGGGATACGCGAGTGACCTCCTCCTGGCCACATCGATCCATCCCAATCGCCCGGTCCCCGATCCCCGCAACACTCATTCACTGACCATTAAACTGAGCGGGATAACCGATCCCGATCTCATCCTCCCCTCCCCCCTCCAGGAGTTTGCCCAACTTGACCCGCAGACCTATTACCTGAAGATTTCGACCCGGGGTGAAAGCAAGAACCTTCCCAGAAAGATCCCTCTTCTGGAGCCTGAACTAAAAGAGTATTTAAAGGAAACCACCTATATCCAGAGCCGCCATCCCTCCATCCGTATCCTGGCGAAAAAGATAACCGGAACGGAGAAGGATGCCTTGCGGGTATCGGAGAGACTGGTTGAATGGCTTTATCAGAACCTGGAAAAATCTTTTCTCGCTGCGATTCCCAATGCCGTTGACATCCTGAAAAGACGCTCGGGAGATTGCAAAGCTCACGCGGTCCTCTTTACCGCCCTGGCCAGGAGTATGGGTCTGCCAGCCCGGCTGGTCTCCGGATTGGTTGAGGCCGATGACGGGGCATTTTACTACCATCAATGGGTAGAAGTATATACAGGGCAATGGATCCCGGTCGACCCGGTCTTCGGGCAGGTCCCGGCCGACGCCACCCACATTAAACTCAGCCAGGGAGACATGAGCGAGCAGCTGCGTCTGCTCAATGCCATAGGAAACATCTCGATTGAGGTGCTGGATTACGAGGCAGAGAAAGACTGAACATCGAAAGTCGAACGCCCAACATTGAACATCGAACGCTAATCTATCAACGTTCAAATCGGCTGCCGGCAACCTGTCAATTCGCGTAATTCGGGTATTCGTAGTTTTGTGGGGGGTAATTAGCGAAGATCCGCAAGATTCGCGGTTTAATAAGTTGCGAAGCGAAGTTCTAACTTTAGGCACTTCTCCGCCGGAGGCGGATCAGCCTCTGGCTGAAAACTTTAGGCACTTCTTTTAGGCTCTATCCGGATTTCCCAGGTATTCAGAAACCTGCAATACAGTATGATCTGGATGGTTCCGACCCTGATTCTGCTTCTGACCTCAGGCTGGCTGGTTCATTATTTCGCTCAAGAAAAAAACAGGAATAAATTTATCTCGGCCCTAAAAAGTAAGAAGAATTTCAGAGTCATAATCTGGATTAGTGCCGTTTCAGTCGCTATCATCTTTATCGGGATACTTACTCGTTTCTATCCCTTTCTAAAGCAAATATTATCAACTTCTTATATCCCTGAAGTTGGATGGAATAGAGGTCTGTTCTCCGCTGAACCCATCTGGTTTTATTTCCGGAGGCTCCCCCAATTTTCGCCTTTTTATCTAATCGCATTTTTAGGATTGATAAAAATAGCTTCCACCAACGCGAAAGAACATCTCCTCTCTCTTTACTATCTCTTCATACTGATATTCCACTCCTGGTGGGGCAATTACCAATCCCGCTATATTATCACCGCTATTCCCATCCTCTTACTATTATGCGCGGCTTTGATCATTAAGGGGTGGGACTGGATTGGACACCTGCCTGCGGGGAAGAAGGAACTTTGGGGATATCTGGTATATGGAGGAGTTATTGTATACTTCGCGGCAAAAATCATTATCGTAGCTATCAATGTGTCACTCCCCAATACCGGTTGTTATTTTTAGGCAACCCATTACAAATCCCGATTCTATGGCACGGGAGAAATCTTCGATGGCAAGAAAAAACCCGGGTATCTCAACCCGGGTTCAAGGTAAGATATAATATCCCCTTCAGGCCGCTATCTTGCCCCCATACTGTGCTGAGTGAGATTGAGGACTGATGCCCCCCCCCTAAACCTATCCTCTACTCCTCTTTCGTGAACGATTAAACATACGTTTTAAGGGCATTAAATTCAAAATATAGCCTGGGTAGTATGTAAGTACCACTTTCCCTGATATTTTGTGCATTGCCCCTAAATTTAGCTTCAAAATCAGCTATCAAAGTCCAACAATATGCAGGGTAGTGACCTTTACTAAGCATTTTTTAACCTATGCTTCAAAATCCGTAACTCACGCCACTTGATCTTGTATTCCTTATACACGGGTCAGCTTTAAAAGGCACTTCGTAAAAGTGCCATATTGCGAAGTGTTTGACATAACCTACTGGGGAATAAAAAGAACCGGGGAGATGGTGATTCCTAAAATCAGTAAAATGACTAAAATTCGGGATTTTCAGAGGAATTCTCGAGGGCTGAAGATTGCGACTGTCAATGTATTTAGACCCCGTACAGATGATGCCAGGGGTTGGAATGGGGGTATCTGGGGGAGTTTCTGGTGTTTCTCCCATAAACAAAGGGACGGCGCCCCCGTTTCCGGGAGAACCGTCCCTTTTCCCTAGTCAGATTCGATTATCCTACCTCGTCACCGGGAGATCGCCGGATCTTCCGAACTAGTTTTAAGTCACAAGGAAAAGGCGGCTCTGGATGGAACCGCCCTTCCCTCTCGTCGTTGATAAAACTGATTTTATCTGGTTGCCGGGATATCCCCCATCCTACCGAAATATGCCCTGGTAGTTCCCCGGATAGCCCAGAGGCCGTTCTGTTCCCGGAATATCCCGATATCATCGGTGCCGTTCCCGTCATAGTCCGCCGGGCGGGGCCAATCAAGACACGTCCCATAATATAGCCGGGTAGCATCGCGGATAGCCCAGAGGCCGGTACATGGGCGCACGATGGCTATCTCTTCGATCCCGTCACCGTCATAATCACCCGGTACCGGCCAATCATCTTGACGACCATAGTAAGCCCGGGTGTATCCCCGGATCGCCCAGAGACCGCTGGTTCCACGGAAAATACCTATATCCACGGTCCCGTCCCCATCAAAATCACCCGGTATCGGCCAGTCAGAAGACGTCCCGAAGGAAACCATGGTGACATCTCTTACCTGCCACCGGCCGGAAGAATCCGTAAAAACACCGGCGTCACAGAATCCGTCTCCATCGTAATCAGCGGGGACCGGTATCCCGCCTGAACCCATATAGAACCTGGAGAGATCCCGGATGGCCCAGAGGCCAGTACTCCCCCGGTAGATGGCGATCTCGGCCGTATCGGACCCGCTGTAATCTCCCGGAACCGGGAGATCACCGGAAGTACCGAAATAGGTCCGGCTGACACCCCGGACAGCCCAGAGACCGGAGCCGGCCCGGAAGATGGCGATGTCATCGGTCCCGTCGCCATCGTAGTCCCCCGAGGCGATGACCGCGCTCTGAGGGTCGATGGTCGGACCACAGGTCGGGGTGGGGCTAGGAGTCGGGGTCACGGTGGGAGTGGGAGTTAGAGAAGGTGTCAGTGTTGGCGTCGTAGGAGATGTCAGGATCCATTCGGCGATATAGCTCGCGCTCACTCCTCCCGCCGTGGTGAAGCGCCCCCCAGCGTAGAGGTTGGAGCCGTCCCCGGCCAGCGCGTAGACAGTTTCGTTCATCCCCGAACCGAGAGGTGACCAAGCGCTCCCGTTCCATTTGGCGATCTTGTTCGCGCTCACTCCTCCCGCCGTGGTGAACTGTCCCGCCGCGTAGAGGTCGGAGCCGTCCAAGGCAAGCGCTTCTACACCGCTGTCCATCCCCAAACTGAGAGCCGACCAGGCGCTCCCGTCCCATTTGGCGATTCTGTTCGCGCTCACACCTCCCGCCGTGGTGAAGTATCCTCCCGCGTAGAGGTGGGAGCCGTCCCAGGCCAGCGCGGTGACATTGCTGCTCATCTCCGAACCGAGAGCCGACCAAGAGCTCCCGTCCCACCGTCTGATACTGTTATCAAGTACTCCCGCCGTTAAGAAGACCCCCCCAGCGTAGAGGTTGGAGCCGTCCCAGGCCAGCGCGTAGACAGTGTCGCTTATCCCCGAAAATCCCGAACCGAGAGGCGACCAGGCGCTCCCGTCCCATTTGGCGATTCTGTTCGCGCTCACTCCTCCCGCCGTGGTGAAGCGCCCCCCAGCGTAGAGGTTGGAGCCGTCCCAGGCCAGCGCGTAGACAGTGTTGTCCATCCCCGAACCGAGAGCCGACCAGGCGCTCCCGTCCCATTTGGCGATTCTGTTCGCGCTCAGTCCTCCCGCCGTGGTGAACTGTCCCGCCGCATAGAGGTTGGAGCCGTCCCAGGCCAGCGCTTCTACACCGCGGTTCATCCCCGGACCGAGAGGCGACCAGGCGCTCCCGTCCCATTTGGCGATATAGTTCGCGCTCACTCCTCCCGCCGCGCCAAAATATCCCCCCGCGTAGAGGTTGGAGCCGTCCCAGACCAGCGCATGGACATCGCCGCCTATCCCCGAACTGAGAGCCGCCCATTGTTGCCCAAGGACCGGCTTTCCCGCCAGCACCAACCCGGCGAGCAGGATGAGACTTACCAGCGCAAACTTCTTCATAACCTTTCCTCCTTTTTCTCTTCTTGTCCCAAGATATATATCCGACCGGATACAGATATCCCTGCCCGGTCAGATTTTCCCAACCTTAGTGCTCCATCACATAAATACAGTGGCATTCCGCCTTCGCTAAAGCTATGGCGCACCGAGGTCGCCCGTCGATGCATTCCGGTCTGCTGCGTTATTCGTCAGTCTAATACTGTAAAATATTCTTCCTCCATGTTATAAAATACCAGATTATAAAGTCTCTATCCAGATTTCCTAAAGGATTTAGTATCTAAAAGTTGTCAAATTGAAATTATAGGAATTACTATATGACAAAATAAGTTAAAGGCCATCGACTCCATCCTTATTATTAAGATTTCACCACAAAATAAAAAGAAAAGGAGGTGCGGCGTCTATGACCGTTAATAAATATATAAGAAAAGCACTCAAATTAAAAGAATTATCTTTTGATGATTTTTGGTTTACCGATAGGAACAAGATTTTAAATTTACTCGTTAAGCCATACAAAAATATATGCAGATGCCCTATATATAATCGGCGCTGCAAAATTATACGAATATCGGATGAGCCCAGGCGGTGGCGCGACCTTATTATATATGGCTGCATTGTCTTCTACTGGTATCATCCCAAAGAAATTTCATGTCCTACTCATGGTAGGATACAGGAGCGGATTCCATGGACTGACAAGCATGCCCGAGTGACCTTTCGTTTTGAATTTATCTTACTTGCTTATTGTCAATTAATGACTCAAAAAGCTGTTGCCAAGATATTACATATTCCCAAATCAACCTTATCCGATCTGTTGCATCGTACTATTAAACGAATACGTAATGGACATAGAATCCGAGGACTTAAATCTATCGGCATTGATGAGATCGCCTATAGTAAAGGCCATAAATATGCTACCATCGTTTATGACCTTGCTCGCTTCTGTGTAGTCTGGGTCGGTCAAGGCAAAGGTCGTAAAACTATTGATGTCTTCTTTAACACAATCTTAAGTACTTATCAAAAGAACCAGATCAAATGGGCTTCATGTGATATGAGCCGAGCCTATATCGGGGCCATTGAGGATCATTGTTCCAACGCCGAACTGGTCCTGGATCGCTTTCATATTGTCAAGTCACTTAATACCGCCGTTGATGAAGTCCGTAAAGAACAATGGAGAAACGCCACAACTGATATTCAGAAAACACTAAAAGGACTTCGCTGGCTTTTGTTTAAGCATTCTTCAAATCGGAGTAAAAGAGATACACGTATTCTTAATTCATTAAGCAAAGGTAATCGTCGTATTCATCGGGCCTGGGTTCTAAAGGATGAATTTGAACAATTCTGGGATTATAAATCTCCTAAGGCTGCGGAAAAGTTTCTTAAACACTGGATGACAACTGCCCTGAAAAGCAGACTGGAACCTATCAGAAAATTCGTAAAAACCATCAAGAAATACATCGATCATCTTCTTCCTTCTATTAAAATTCGGCTAACCAATGCTGTACCAGAAGGATTAAATCGGATCATTAAAATCGTAAAAAATAGTGCCAGTGGTTTCCGGACATTAGAAGCCTTTACTGATATGATATTTCTTACTGTCGGAGACGTTGATATTCCTGCTCAGATTCCAACAAGATTTCGTACATTATAAATATGCTTCAACTTTATCCCCACAGCGGGGCAAACAACTATTCGGCTTTGGGAAATCCGGATATAGCCTTATTTTAGTATCAGTCCCAGTAATTCTCCTTCCTTACTTATGATGGGATGATCTATCGCTTCCAGAATACGGAGCAACCGGTCCCGGTCTTCAAGCGGCTCCCCGTCAAGAAACTGCACTCGATCCGGAGGAGAATCCACCCGACCGCTTGCAATCAGGTCGATAAGGGAACGGGGGAGCAACTGATCCTCCCCCTCCCCTAGTATAGCGATGGCCGGTCGGGTTATCATAACAATGCCGCCGTCTTTATCCAGAGCCACCAATCCCAATCCGGCCGAACTGAGCATATCATCGACGCATTTCAACCCGGAAGCCAGCATCTCCCGTTCCGACTTGATTTCTTTCAGCCGGGTGCCTACTTCCCTCTGAAAGAGACCGGAGAGATACGCGGCGGTCTCCTCTTTACCCTCAATCGTATCGAGTTTTTCAGCCAGAGCTTTCTCAATCTTCTCCATAACCGGCTTCGGCGCCCGGGGCTTCCGAGGTTTTCGCTTTTTTTTCGGCGGAACAGACGCCTTCGGATCCGGGAAAAGGCGGTCAACCAGTTTCTCCAGGTCCTTCTCAGACAACCCCCTCTCCAACAAGAGACTCTCGATCCGCGGGATGGAACTGGCCCCGGGCTGGCGCTCCATGATATTTCTCAGGAGCTGTTCGGTTCGCTTCAGCCCCTTCTCGTCCTTGAGATACTCCTTAGCCACCAGATTAGCCTGATGATTGTCAATAAACGCGGTAACCGTACTGGTAATCTCCTCGACAAACCGGGTCACCGACTTAGAGCTCTTCAGTCCCGCCGAACGGCTCTTCAGTTCCTGCTCCAGAATCAGCATCGACGTCGCCATACTCTTATCCCCCTCTTCTATCTCCTCATCCCCATCTCGTTCAGACAACCGGACGCCCAGAGTCTTGACGCTGCCCAGCAGCGACTCCATCGCTTCCTGACGCTGTTCCTGATCTCCCACCATCTCCTGATCATCGAAGTATTTGATCATAGCCACTATCTGATTGGCTACTCTCCCCGGATCGGACCGGACCTCGTCCAGGAGCCAGTCCCGGTCGGCCTTCTTATCAATCAGGGCTTTTACCAGGTCATTGAGGAGTTCCCGTTCCGAACTCTGCTCTCCCGCCTGACGGGCCGTAAGGACATGGGCTCCCCTGGAGACGATCTTCTTGTCATCATCCAGACGGATATACCTGACCTGATTAATCCCGATGTGTTCAACCTCCATCTCTTCCAGTAATACCCGGGCACCACCCAATCGCTCCACCTCCTCCTTTTTTAAAGTCAGAAGCTTGAAAAAAACCGCCAGTTCTTTTAAGGTAATCCCCTCTTTGAAGCTAAAACCATTAACCCTGAGTTCACGGAGATCACGGGCAAACCTCGCCACCATCGGGTTTCGTTCTTCAACCGCGAGACCTTCAAAGAGAAGCGCGGTCTTGGTAATATTGATGCTGATCTGATCTCTTCCTTCCAGGAGACGCGTAATCACGGGGAGAGTGTCTTTCAGGCTCTCCCGTACAACACTATGGTCGAATGAGTAGAGATTAAGATTAGAGCGGGTAACACAGAGCTTCCTCAGGAGTTCACCGATCCTCTCCACTTCCAAGCGCGGAGGATTGCGATCAGCGGGTCGGTTCTCGGGATTTGAATTTGAGGTACCCATTATAAAATTAGCGGCTTCGCCGCAACTTTTATGTTTTGAAACAAGACCGGAATAATCTTATCTAGTTAACATAGAAAATTATTTCAATCGTTTTACCAGTTTTTGCTGAATTATCATATTATTACACCGCCTGTTAGCCAGTAGCTATTGCAACACTACCTACGGTAAATAACCGAATCTCTTTGATTGACGGTTCAATATAGAGAATTTGTCATGTATCTTGGCAAGATTCAAGCAAAACGACTCAATTTGGACAGAAACCTTACTTGGGGAACCGTACTGTCCCTCAATAAAGGGACACCCCTGGTCAACACTCTCTGTAATTTGCCCCGCTCTTTACGGGGCCGAAGCAAGGAAAGCGGCCATCTCCTCCCTTGGAGTTCTCCAGCTAAGACACTTGCGAGGTCGATCGTTAAGAAAGCGGTCAATCCTCCTGAGCTCCCCGTCATCTATTCGCAAAAACGAAGATCGCTTCGGATACAACCTGCGAATCAGTCCGTTGGTGTTTTCGTTCGTCCCTCGTTCCCAAGAGTGGTAGGGCCTGGCAAAATAAACAGCCACACCCGTATCTCGTTCAAGAACCTCGTGCCGAGCAAACTCCTTGCCATTGTCCAGCGTCAACGTCCCCTTGAGTACTTCAGGCAGCGGATTCAACAGATCCGTTATCGACTCAATAACCTCCTTTGTCTCCTTGCTGAACACACGATCTGTAAGCGTAAATCGGGTTTTCCGCTCCACCAACGTTACCAGATGCCCCGTGCCTTGGGACCCGTTAATCAAATCACCTTCCCAATGACCCACAGTTTGTCGCAAATCCACCTCCGGTGGCCGCAAATCGATCATTTTCTGGTTCGGGATCCGGCCTCGACCCCGACCATCAACTTTCGGACAACGCCTCCGCCGTTTGCGGTGTGCTCGGGGAAGGTTCTTCCACAAATCCCCCCCCTTCTTATTGTCCAGATAAATATATTTGTAGATCGTCTCCTTGCAAACCGAGGGCCGTCCCTCCAGCTTGGCCCGGCCGCTGATCATCTCCGGTGTCCAGCCCTTTCTCAGACGTCTCTCCGCGTCCTCTCGGACTTCGTCAGTAAATCGCCTGGCGCCTCGTCTCCTTGCCCTCCATTGAGCCTTCTTATGCGCTTGCTTGGACCTATAACCTCGTTTACCGGTGTTCCGCGCAATCTCTCTACTTATACTGCTTACACATCGTCCCAGAAGTTTGCTAATCTTCCTTACTCCGCATCCTTCTCGGCGCCATTTATAAATCAGTCTACGTTCTTCAGCGCTCATACGTTTGTAAGTCATTATTCCGATCTCCTTTGTTGCTATAAAGAGATCGATAGCTTATCGTATGGGCGCTGCTTTTTCAGTTAATAGTGTTGCAATAGCCAGTAGCCTGCGGGCTCTATTTTATTCAGAACCGATTACTTTAGTTCTGGCCTCGTTCCCATGCCTC
>Ga0222678_1001127_pt1 | contig 10321 bp, 10 predicted proteins | sample AntAcemetagen937_FD_179801 | JGI IMG/M metagenome (GOLD analysis project Ga0222678, IMG submission 179801) | Saline water microbial communities from Ace Lake, Antarctica - #937 | ecosystem: Environmental > Aquatic > Non-marine Saline and Alkaline > Saline | place: Antarctica: Ace Lake... | reverse complement strand
CTGGAAATACATATACCAACCCCAGGCGGGCCTCTTCAACTATATCGTGAATGCCATTCACAATTTCGGTGAGTTTACGATGATCGGAAATGTCTCTCTTGCTCCCTGGAGTATCATTATTGTTGATACATGGATGTGGACGCCGTTCGTCATGCTCATGTGCCTGGCAGGTTTACGATCTATCCCTGAATATCTTTACGAAGCCGCGGAAGTTGACCGTGCCAGTAAATGGCAGCAATTTATCCATATCACCCTCCCTTCCGTGCTGCCCTTCTTAATGCTGGCGGTATTGCTCAGAGGCATAGAAAATTTTAAAATGTTTGATCTGGTTAATGAACTGACCGGCGGCGGACCTGGATCCATTACGGAACTGGCTTCCATACATCTTAAGAGAGCGGCCTTTGAAAAATGGAGAACCGGCTATAGCTCGGCTTTTGCGGTCATTCTTTTTGTGGCGGTACTGGGAGCGGGGAACATCTACGTGAAGTTCCTAAATAAACTCAAAGAGAAATAACCATTATGTCAGCGTCTTTAGATACAACCAAATCCCCATTGGCACCCTCTGCAAGGAGCCGGAGAAGCGCCGCCTTTTTAATTATACTCTATGCATCCATATCATTCATCCCAATGGTATTGATTGTATCAACAGCGTTTAAAAGCGTTACCGATGCCATTTCATATCCGCCAAAGATCCTTTCCGAACCGTCGCTGGAAGGTTTCATCAATTTGTTCACTGAAAGAAGCAGGCAGTCGGCTGAATATTTAAAATCATTGCCCCCCCCGACAACGTGGTATGAAAAAACCGTCCGCAAAAGACAGATGGTCATAGTCGGGCCTTCTCGATTTATTCACCGGTTTGTGAATTCGATGGTTATCGGTTTCGGCGCCACATTCTTTTCGGTGTTTTTTGGAACCATTGCAGCCTATGCATTCTCCAGGTTTCGAATCCCGTTAAAAGACGATCTTTTGTTTTTTGTCCTGTCAACGCGCATGTTCCCTCCCATCGCGGCGGCGGTTCCCATCTTCTTAATGTACCGGAAGCTGGGCTTAAGTGATTCACACTTAGGGATGATTATGCTGTATACCGTTGTGAATCTCAGCTTGTCGGTATGGTTATTAAAGGGCTTTATTGATGAAATACCAAAGGAATATGAGGAAGCGGCCATGGTGGACGGCTACTCGAGAATGAGCGCCTTTTTTAAAATCATTTTACCCCAGGCGGCCACCGGCATTGCAGCCACTGCTATTTTTTGTTTGATTTTTGCATGGAATGAATATGCCTTTGCCATTTTGCTTACGTTCCGCGAAGCACAGACGCTGCCCCCTTTTATTCCAACAATCATCGGTGAAGGGGGTCTTGATTGGCCTGCCATCTCAGCGGCTACCATGATATTTTTGCTGCCGGTGGTGGTGTTTACCATTATATTGAGGAAGCATTTGTTACGAGGCATAACATTTGGAGCAGTGAAACGGTGAAAACAAAAAAAAGTCGCAAATTTAATTTACTGGGTAGAAACTCACTGGAGAATATTGCGTCATCAATTATTGGTTTGGGAATTTTCATGTTCATGCAGCCATTTTCTTTGTCGTTATACTCCCATTCTTTTAAGTTCATATTGTTCGGCACAATTTCTTTCATTGTCGTGAGTCACTTTCCGGAATAAAAACGAGGCATTATGGCTGAGATTGTAATAGAGGATTTGAAGAAGGAGTTTGGTGATTTTGTAGCGGTAACCAACTCCAATCTCACCATCAGAAATGGGGACTTCTTCGTGTTGCTGGGACCTTCGGGATGTGGGAAGACGACGACCTTGCGGATGATAGCCGGTTTGGAATATCCGACCTACGGAAAAATATTTTTAGACGCGGAAGACGTCACCTTTTTGCGAGCGTCTCAAAGAGATATCGCTTTTGTCTTTCAAATGTTTGCCCTGTATCCACACATGAATGTGGAAAAAAACATTGCTTTCCCTTTGAAGACCCAGGGCGTAAAAAAATCCGAAATCAGAAAAAGCGTTCGGGAAGTGGCCAAAATGCTGCATCTTGACACTGTATTGAAATCAAAAATCTCCGCTTTGTCAGGGGGGGACAAGCAAAGAGTTGCGTTGGGAAGGGCGATTATCCGTAGACCGAAAGCGTTCCTCATGGATGAACCGCTCGGAAGCCTGGATGCCGAATTCAGAGAGTTAATGTCTTATGAACTCAAGAAAATGCATAATGATATTAACGCAACCACCGTTTATGTCACACACGACCAGAATGAAGCCATGGCCATGGGGGATCGAATCGGCATCATGGATAAGGGGGTTATGCTCCAGGCGGACGATCCATTAACCATCTACAATAAGCCGCGGGCAAAATTCGTGGGAAGTTTCATTGGAAGCCCTGCAATGAATTTTATTGACGTTAATGCTTTTATGCAAAAGGGGAGTACATCCGTGAAAATAAACGGTTCACGGCTAACCATTCCCGAGTGTTATGAAGACACCCATATTGATTTTAACTATTTGGGCATAAGACCTGAAAACATCAGAGTTGTTGACGAAGGCAATATCAAGGGCGCTGTCTATGGTGTTGAATATCTTGGCGCCAATAAAATTATAACCGTAGACACCGAGTTCGGAAGGATTAAGGCCAGGACCCCAAGTGTCATTAATGCAAAAATCGGTGATAATGTGGGTTTGGAGTTTGATTCCAACAGCATTATCATTTTTAACGGCGATGACGAAACAGCCATCAAAAGCCAATTCATGAATTGAAACAAATAAATGTCTGAAGTCAAAGTAGAAAACATATCTAAAACATTCGAGGATACAAAGGCCGTTTCCAACCTTTCCTTTACGATCAAAGACGGAGAATTTGTTGTTTTATTAGGCCCCACCGGCGCGGGTAAAACGACAACTTTACGGTTGATCGCGGGTTTGGAAAAAGCCGATGAGGGCAAAATCTTTATAGGCAATAAAGATGCAACCCTTTTCCAACCGGCGCAAAGAGATGTTGCCTTTGTATTTCAACAATACTCTTTATACCCAAACTATACGGTCTACAATAACCTGGCATTCCCCCTCAGATCACCATTAAGATCTTTAAATAAGGACCAAATCGACAAAGCTGTTCGTGCTATCGCAAAAACGCTGCATATCGAAGACAAATTAAAAAACAAAGCGACGCATCTTTCCGGCGGAGAAATGCAGCGCGTCGCCATAGGAAGGGCCTTGGTCAGAAAACCCAATATCTTTTTGATGGACGAACCGCTCTCTTCGCTTGATGCCAAACTAAGGGAAGAGTTGAGGCTGGAATTAAAAAATATTCAGGTTCAACTTGGCGCCACGCTGCTATTTGTAACCCATGATCATGTTGAGGCCACGACAATGGCGGATCGGATCGGCGTCTTAAAGGAAGGTGAACTGATACAGATCGATCCACCCGAAAAGATATATAATGACCCCAATTCCGTCTATGTTGCCACCAGACTGGGTTCACCCAAAATAAATGTGATCCCATCCAGGTTGATCGAGATAGAACTCCCTGCCAAGGTTGAATATGTGGCTTTTCGTCCTGAAAAGGTGTCGATGAATTCTAAAGGGACGTTGAGTGCACGGATTGAAAACAGACAGAATCTTGGGGTTGAAGAGATCGTCACCATGGGCTTTATGGGGGAAATGGTGCGAGCTGTCGTCAAACCGGACTCAGTTCCAAGATCAAGCAAGGATGTAAAATTTAGCGTCAGGAAAGAGGATATGCTGTTTTTTGATAACAAATCTCAAAGGGTGTATTTATGAACAGCGAAATGATCATACAAATCATCAAGGAAGTGCAAAAGGCCTATGAAGCCAACGCTTCTGAAATTGAAAAGTTGGATCAGGCTATCGGGGATGGCGATCATGTATTCAACATGAAACGGGGTATCCTGGCCATACTTGAAATTGACAAAGAATTGGTTTCATTGAATCCAGGGCAGGCGCTGAACAAAATAGGAATGACATTGTTGTCCTCCATTGGTGGTGCGGCGGGACCTTTGTTTGCAAGTATGTTCATGGGAATGGCCAAAGTAGCTGATTCCAAGGAACTGGATAACTACGGAACCCTCGCTGAAATGGTTTCATCAGGCGTCCAACTGGTAAAACAAAGGGGGAAAGCCGATGTCGGGGATAAGACCATGCTGGACGTCCTGATTCCGGTATCCGAGCTTTTCAGCGAACTGGCTGAAAGGAACGATCTGTCCAAGAACGATATGCTGCGGCAATTGAAGGCCGAGGCTGAACGGGGTATGCTTTCTACCAAAGATATCGTTGCAACCAGAGGGAGAGCCTCTTACCTGGGAGAGCGAGCAAAAGGGCATATCGATCCGGGCGCAAGGTCCTGTCAACTGTTTGTTTTTACGATTTGCGATTACCTGATGGATCAGGAGGAAAACAAATGAAAAAAATCATCAATGATGTGGATAATGTTCTCACCGAAAGCCTCAATGGATTTGCCTTGGCTCACAACGACATTCTGAAAGTCAGTCTGAATCCCAATTTCATTATGAGGGCCGAAAAGTCCAAAACGGGCAAAGTCTCCTTGATATCGGGAGGAGGATCCGGCCATGAACCCCTTCACAGCGGTTTTGTCGGCTTTGGCATGCTGGATGCGGCCTGTCCCGGGCAGGTTTTTACTTCCCCTACTCCCGATCAGATGATTGCGGCTTCGGAGGCGGTTGATAATGGCGGCGGAATTCTGTTCATCGTCAAGAATTATTCCGGCGATCTGATGAATTTTGAAATGGCCTCCGAAATGCTCGGCATCGAAAATATGACCGTTCTGGTAAACGATGATGTGGCCGTGGAAGACTCAACCTATACCACAGGGCGAAGAGGCGTGGCCGGAACATTGATCATTGAGAAAGTGGTCGGCAGCGCCGCTGAAGCCGGAGCATCGCTTGCGGAGTGTAAGGCGTTGGGAGACCATACCAACAAAATGATCGCCTCCATGGGGATCGCTTTTACGAGTTGCACAGTGCCCGCCGCCGGTAAACCGACATTCGAAATCGGCCATGATGAAATGGAAATCGGCGTGGGGATCCATGGGGAACCCGGCAGAAGAAGAGAGAAAGTCAAGCGTGCCGAAGAAATCGCCAGTGAACTCGTTGATAGCATATTGGAGGATCTTAAACCGGAAAAAAATACGGACGTGCTGTTACACATCAACGGTTTCGGCGGAACCCCATTAATGGAGCTCTATTTGCTCTTTGACAGCGCCGCTAATGAATTGCAGAAAAAGAATGTGAAAATCAGTCGTTCTCTCGTCGGCAATTATACCACATCGCTCGAAATGGCAGGCGCATCCATAACCGTTTGCAAGCTTGATGACAAAATCATTCAACATTGGGACAGCCCGGTGCATACCGCCGCATTGAGATGGGGTATGTGAAAAGGGAAATTAAAATCGAGGTTGCCGTCCAGTCCTTTCCCGCCGGCGCACTTTTCGATCTATGTCTAACTCAAAAATGGGCTTGGTTGTGGTCGTAAGGTCTTCCGGGTGTAATGCCTGCCCTCCGGCCGCCCCATTGATGTAAGGCAATATACAAGGCTCTGGACCTCTGGAATTCTTTGACATATCAAAAAGAAATCAGACAATTCCGGGACGTGAGATGCGGGCACTCAATTCTCGACCCTCCAATTTCCCGGATTTGAAGATATAACATGTTTTTAACCTTTTGAAATGATTGAATATTATCAAGTTAGTCCCAGCCAAAAAGTGAAGAATACATCTGGCAGCCTTGCGAAATTCTGACACCATGATACGGAAGTATCAGTACGTAACTCTCTCCCGCGTTCGGATGAGATAAACGAAATATCATGGCCAAGCTGAACGGAATATCTTGGGCTGATATCTTTACATACCAATTGCCCCTATGGCAACACTAGCGTCACGGTGAGTAGGGATAATGAGATCCAATAGATTGGAGCTGGAGGAGGAGTACTATCCAGCTCAAGCATGTCGGTTAGAGTAAACCTCAGGGTTGGCTGGAAGTCCGTTGACGGCGCAACCGTAAAAGCAGGGCTAATCGTCTGTTCGGGCAGAGCATATTCGTCATTCAGGTTTCCCCATCCTGGATCATAAAATGTATATTCCGCCTGAGACCCAGATACTGTTGTAGCCAAGCTGCCTGTGCCGGGGTCACCTCCGTCGACACCTGTTGTGTAATAGGAAACACCTTGGTAGTTCACCGAACCCAGCAAAGGAAATGAATTTCTGATTGTGACCTGTATTTTGGAGTAGGTCCCCTCAGGCGGGGTGAGATTGCCTATTCCGGAAAATATCCCACCGGCCACTAGATCGAGCTGTGCACTCCCTGAAAATATCGTAACCCATAAACTACCATTCCACATCTCAACCTTGGTTACCGTCACCTTGAAGGATATGGGGGTGCCGGTAGCCAAAGCAGCGGCCCATACATTAGGTGAACGCAGCATAAGAACGAAGGCGAAAGCCAGAACAACCATTGTCTGCAGAAAGATACAGTATCTTCTCGTCATAAACTTCCTCCTACGGTATCGCTAATGTTCTTAAGGTACATCTTGCCCTAATTGCTATCTCCCCTTAAAGAAAATCGACCAGGACCGGTACCATTTGCATAGGCCTCTCTTGCCCCAAAAAAACTCTGGATCTCCGGCTTCTTGTAGGCAAGGTACCCCACTGCACCCGCAGCTGCCACGATGGAAGATCGTTTAAGTGCTTTTTTGCAAAAATCTCGCCGGTCGATTGAATCTGCCCTTTTGTCTCCTGACTCTCCTGTTCTTGGCTCCAGCATCCCGCCTCCTTAAAATTAGTTCGGTTATATGTGGCAGAACATAATTAACTTCCAATACAAATTATGACTTGTCAATGTCAACGAGAATATCTATTCAAAATTTGATTCTACGTAGAATTCTTCATGCACAAAGGTGTTTTATGTGAAGGCCTGAGGTGAAGGAAAGTGTATTGGGTCAGCGTTCAGTAGCCAATGAAAAATCATCAATAACAGAGGGGTAGCAAAGTGAATGAATTAGAGAAATCAGAGGTGGTTTCAGTAAGTCGGAGGGAGTTTTGCAGGAAGGTGATCCGGCGGTCTACAATAGCGGCAGCTTCGGGATGCTGCGGGGTACCTTTTGGGCTCCTGTGGTCCTTATGAAAGTTGCTCAAACCCTCCCCTTCTCAGAATTTGCCGGGTGATTCTGTTTTTTGCAGCTGCCCTTTCTAAGGCTAAAGAATCTTGTCTTCTTGAGAGGTATTCTCTTGGAAAATGCTTGAGTGTGAGAAGCAAGCGTTTTCCGTAGAAGCGGCATTGACGCATGAAATAGCGGGCACCAATTGTTGATTGAATCCCATGGCCGATCAAGCTGCTGGAAAATGGAAATAGCGCCTTTATTCCATAATCAACCTTATTCCAAAATCCCTTCCGATTTCCAATGGCAGTTAGGAAACGCCGGATAACACCCCTTACATCCAATAATCTATCCTGATCCATTAGTGAGAGCAAATCCCGGAGTGAGGCGTTAAATTCCGACTGAGCGCTGTCTTTGTGGTTTAGGGGGGATGCCGGAGACATCCGAGAAAGACACATCATAGTCGAAAGAAATTCTGTGGTAAGAGCAAATGCCTGCTCAAGACCAAAATCCCTGAGCAGTGTTCCGATACCATCCCCCTTGAGTTTTCCTCTGTGGAAGATAAGGATTCCTGCAATATCTAAAAAGTGCTTCAGGGAAACATCGAACTGGTGCTGAACCAGGTGTGCGATGTTGAACAGAAGCTCCATTTCAAGACAGAGGACCGGACAATGAATCCCCCCGACATTTATCCATTCCCTGCGATCCCAGGCCAGTTCAATAAATTTTGGGTGATTTTGAATGACTTCGTATGGCATGAAATGAAATTCCAGGAGAGCCCCTGACTCAGCATTAGACATGGCCACATGATGCGTGGCTGCCGGGCCGCCTCCGTCAACTAGTATTGTGTAACCCATACGACGGCCTATGTTTACAATCCGATGCAAGTTGCTACGGGAGCAGAGAATATCCAGGTCGGAAAGGGTTCGCAGCGCCGGGTCCTGGTAGATGCGGCCTATCAGCGCAGGGCCTTTCAGAACAATAATGGGTATCCCCTCTTTTTCGCACTCTGTAAGGAGTGTTTTTAATATACTCAAATATTTTTCATTTCTCAGGAAATTCTCAAAATAGGCTTTCTCACATCTTTGTTCCAGCCATTCAGGAATCTCTAATGGAATCTCGGTGTTTGAAAGCATCCAGTAGAGAAGCGGTTCCATGTTGTGGACATAGGCCAGGTCACCGATGGTCCTCCAATCCACATCATCGTCTTTTTGGAAATGTTGGGCTGAATCAAGACCTTGAAAGAGCCAGGATCGGGTTGCAGCAAGGAGCCAATCGAGTGCCTTGAGCCGTGTGTCTAAGGGGTCCATAGATTCAAAGCCCAGATTTAGAGCCAAATAGCTCTTTTAGAAGTTCTCGCATAGATTGCAGGCTGTTGCTTCGAAGCCTGAAAATCTCGGTCGCCTCACAGATCCTGATAACTGAATCAAACAAATGTTCATCATCCCCGTTGGGAGGAAAGCAATAACTGAGGAGTTCAGTAAAAATTTCACCAGAAGAGAGTTCCTTAATTCCCGGTCGCTGGGATGGCTCGTATGCAGGCATCAGGATGGTCTTTAACTGAACAGGAGCTGATCCAGCAACATATGGACGATAGCGGGCCATCTGCTCGGCCACAAATGTGAGCACTCCATTTGTAACCGGGAAACGGGATTGATATTTTTCCGCATAAGTTTCCTCAATGGTCAGCGTCTGAGGGTAGGGATGGACCTGAAGGGTTTCAGGGTCCACCGGCGCAACCTCTTCGCACAAAAAGATGTGTCCCATCTCAACCAGGTTTAAAGTGGTGGTTGTCTTGCCGGTGTCAGGACTCCCAGGAATGACGCAGGCTGTGTCTCCTATCATCACCGAGCCTGCATGAAATCCTACCCAGTCTCCGATGGCCCGAATGAGAGTATTTTCTATATCTTCCTCCAGGTGGCAAATGAGATCAAAACATGACCCAAAATGCCCTTTCAGTTGAGCATCTTTGAGGAGAGCGAGCCCATTGGAGGTGGATTCAATCACATATTCGTGGCGGGGTGACAGACTAGTCTCAGAACGTATGGAATGAAGAAATGTGGCTTGAATGTCAGGAATAATCTCATGGGGAACGGTCAAGTAGATACTGAGTCGGGGGAAAGAGAGGAAAAAAGTTTTCATGTTTCCGTGCAGACCAGATTGTACCGCAAAAACAAATCAAGTATCTCGTGCAGGTCCTCTTTCATTTTGGTCAAGTCGCCTTCAAAAGCTTCACCGAGCATGTAGAGAAGTTCGTCGAGCGTAAAGGGGTCCTGAAGGGCTTCCCAGATGAAAAGGGCTGTCTCGTTGAGCACATGTATGCCCTTTTGCTCACTGACATACAGGGCCGTATTTTTGCCGACTTTTTTAATCTTAACCTTTTCAGCTTGCTTATAAAACATGATTCTCCGCAAGTTTTTAACGAGAATAATTCATTTGGGTCGTGAGGTCAACGTTCAAGAAACATGCAAAAAATCTATCGGAAATTGAAATGCAGCCTCCTAAAATTTTTTCAGTATAGTTTTGCCAAACTCAAAACCAACAAATAAAAAGTGATATAATCATTCAAATGGAAGTACCGTGCATCGAGATAAATCATAGTCCTAAAGATTTTCCAGATGAACAGAAACCTGACAACATATCTACAAACATCAGGTGACTGAAGGGTGGCTGTTAGATCAATCTCATCACCGTCCATGTTTCAGTTTATCATCGTAGCTGTGAGAAATGAGTCCCACATTTTGTGATCGCCTACCTGGTGGACGCCCGGCACGTGACGGAGAGATTCCTAATATAAAGCTTCCGTTTGATATCCCCTATTAAATATGAAGGATACATCTGGCAGCTTTGCGAAATCCGATGGAATGTGGTACGCAAGTATCATGAACGTACTATTTTCCCGGGGGTACTTTCAGATACCAAAGAAATCCTTGCAATGTTACTTCATTTTTCAAAACCGTAGCTGTTGACAGTAATGAAATTCCAGAAAGCCCAATTTTTTCTTGACATAAGGCGTTTTTTGTCACTTTATCAACTGTAGCTATTCTCACCAACCATCCAACCTTTATCCGGGATGTTTACTTATGAAAATGCACACCAAACTCGTTATGCCCCGCTCCTAATAGGCGAGCCTTACCTGTTGGGAGCCAAAGCCTCTTCCAGAGAAAGCCAAACCCATCATGAGATGAAGA
>Ga0222678_1001106_pt1 | contig 10443 bp, 10 predicted proteins | sample AntAcemetagen937_FD_179801 | JGI IMG/M metagenome (GOLD analysis project Ga0222678, IMG submission 179801) | Saline water microbial communities from Ace Lake, Antarctica - #937 | ecosystem: Environmental > Aquatic > Non-marine Saline and Alkaline > Saline | place: Antarctica: Ace Lake... | reverse complement strand
GTTATGGTGGTTGATAACGAAGCCGGGCTGGAGCATTTAAGCCGCCGTCTTCTTCGCACTCTCGACCTGCTTCTGATAGTATCCGGTCCCAGCCCTCGAGGGATTAAGACCGCCGCCCGTATTCAGGAACTGGTGCGGGAGCTTGAAATTGAAACCAAAAACGAAGAGGTAATCGTTAATCAGGTGGCAGATCCTGATGTGGATTGGGACAGATACGCCTCTCCCTTGGGTTTTTCCATCTCCGGAGTCATCCCTCGCGATCCGCTGATTGAAGAGTACGATCTGGAAGAGAAATCCCTTCTCCTTATCCCGGAGAAATCTGCCGCCCTTCAGGCCGCGTTCCGTATCTTTGAAGATATTCTTACGGAAAAGTAATCCCATCAGCTTTTTGAATATTTTTTATTGCTTAAAACTAAATTAGCGAACCCCGGTAAACCGAGGGTAAACTGCGTGAGATAATTTAATATGGATAAAAACGAAGAAAAAATGAAGGAGCTGCTCTATGACTTCCGTCGTTACTTCGATCAGCTCAAGGAAGATGGGGCCCAGTGGGTGGAGACGGCCCACCTCCCCCCCTCGGGAGATAATAAAGTCGCTCCTTCCCGGACGCCGGAACCGAGCCGGACTTACGCCCGGCCGGAGAAAACGTTGCAACCCCGAAAACCCGCTCCAGTTCAGCCGGAAGGAAAAGCCGCTCCGGTGATTCAGAAGCCCGAGTCCTCCTCATCGGCCGAGAGGTTTCGGAGACTGATAGAGACGATCAATAACTGCCGGAAGTGCGGTCTCGCCTCGACCAGAAACTGTGCTGTCCCGGGAGAGGGAGGAAACGATCTCAGGATTCTCTTTGTCGGAGAAGGGCCGGGGGCGGAAGAGGATAGATCGGGGCGGCCATTTGTCGGGCGTTCCGGACAACTGCTTGACAAGATCCTGGCCGCGGTATCCCTGACCCGGAAGGATATTTTTATCACCAATATCGTCAAGTGCCGTCCTCCCGGCAACCGCGATCCCCACTCCGAAGAAGTCATTGCCTGCTGGCCTTACCTGGAGGAACAGATCAAGATCCTTCACCCCCGGGTCATCGTTACCCTGGGAGCCCCGGCGGCTAAGACACTGCTTGATACCAATTCCGGGATCGGAAGACTACGGGGCCGGTTCCATGACTACCATGGGATTCCTCTTCTTCCGACATATCATCCCGCCTATCTACTTCGGTCTTATACTCTGGAGAATAGGAAGAAGGTGTGGGAGGATATGAAGATGGTTCGGGAGTTTATTGAAGGATGAACGTTGAACGGTTGGGGTAAAAGGATGAACGTCGAACGTTCAACTTCGAATGTCGAACAACGCATTGGCAGACGGGGGCTTAAAAACTGAACTTCGAACGTCGAACTACGCCTTGGCATAGAGCATTGGCAGACGGGGGCTTAAAAGTTGAACGTTGAACGTTGAACGTTCAACTTCGAACGTCGAACGACGCATCGGCCGACGGGGGCTTAAAAGCTGAACTTTGAACGTTGAACATTTGCCTCGGGGATGAACGTTGAACGGATAAGAGGCTAAGATGAATGATGATAGGAAGTATGATTTAGAAGAGAGGCTTTTGGAATATGCCGCGATGATTATCCGTCTGGTGGAGCGTCTGCCGAAAACCCGGGCCGGAAATCATGTTGCCGGCCAGTTGCTGCGATCGGGAACCTCTCCTCTTCCTAATCATGGAGAGGCTCAGGCTGCTGAGTCAGCTCGAGATTTTGTACATAAATTCAAAGTATGCTTGAAAGAGTTGCGTGAGTCAAAGAGATGGCTTAGATTGATAAAAAGAGTTCCCTTGATCGAGCCGGTATCTTCTATAGATCCGCCGCTTCATGAGACAGAAGAATTAATAAAAATATTCGTGAGCAGTATAAATACCGTACAGCGGAAGAAAGAATGAACATCGAACGCCGAACGTCGAACATAGCGGCCCGGTGAAGTTTGATCAGTCTTCGCGAAATCTATGGCAGACAGTATATTTGATGTTCAGTTTTTCAGGGTTTTTTGCCCGGTGCCTTGCGCCAATGTGATCGTTCGAAGTTCGAAGTTCAGTCTTTCAGGTTTTTTTGCTCGGTTCCTTGCGCCAATGCGATCGTTCGAAGTTCGAAGTTGAGCGCCGTGCCCGCCGTAGCTTTAGCGAAGGTTGGTTAGACGTTCCCCCGATAGTCATCGGGATGCAAGCAGATGTTCAGTTTTTTGATAATATGATCCTTCCATCTCCCCAAAACAACAGCTCCCACGCAGAAGTAATCCTAAACCTCAAAGCTGATCTCTGCCTGACCTACAAAGTCCCCGAAGAATTAATCAACAGATTGCAGGTTGGTCATAGGGTCCTGGTCCCTCTGGGCTCTCGCCGGGTAAATGGATTTATAACGGCCTTCCCCTCTCCTCCTCCCAGCCGCCCGGCCCGGTCGATTTTCAGTCTGCTTGATTCCGAACCTTTCTTCGAGGATAACCTGATCTTATTGGTCCGCTGGATTTCCCGGTATTATTTCTGTTCATTCTCCCGGGCTTTCAAGACCGCGCTCCCATCCCCGATCAGGAATGCGAAAGATTCCTCCCCGATTCTCCATGTCGCTCTGAAGGTATCGATGGAGGAAGACGCCGGAGAGATGGAGAAGTTGATCGGCAAGGCTCCGCGCCAGGCCGATATCCTGAAGGTCCTCCAGGGGCGGACCGGGAGCAGCCCGCTCGCGGCCGTTCTGAAAGAATCCGGGGCATCCCGGAGTTCATTGACCGCACTGGAGAAGAAAGGGCTGGTAATCGTAACCCGTGAGGATCGGTATGCCTCCGGGAGGATGGGGGAGGAGATACTTCCGACCAGTCCTCTTGACCTCAATGATGAACAGAAAACCGCATTCAGAGAGATCGTTGAAACGATCGATAATGAGGAGTTCAGGGTTTTTCTCCTTCACGGGATTACCGGGAGCGGGAAGACCGAGATATATCTCCAGGCGGTAGCCAGGGTGCTGGAGAGGGGGGAAGGGGCGATTATCATGGTACCGGAGATATCATTGACCCCCCAGACCGGGGAACGGTTCCGGTCCCGGTTTGGAGACCGGGTAGTTATCATCCACAGTGCTCAGACCGCGGGTGAGCGTTATTCAGCCTGGCGGCGTTTGGCTGATGGTCGGGCCCGGATTGTCCTCGGGCCCCGTTCCGCGGTCTTCGCGCCGGTGCAAAATCTCGGATTGATAGTTGTCGATGAAGAACATGAAACTTCATACAAACAGTCCGCGATCCATCCGTTCTATCACGGCCGCGATGTGGCGGTGATGCGGGGGAAACTGGAGAATTGTCCGGTAATCCTGGGGTCGGCCACGCCGTCGGTGGAGAGTTATAACAATCAACGGGAGGGGAAGTATTCTCTCCTTACTCTCTCCAATCGTCCGGATGAGGCGGAACTCCCGAAGGTGAGGATTATTGATATGAGGGTCGAGCAGGAGAAGTTCCGTGGTGGGAGTTCCTTTTCTTCGACCCTTCTTCGAGAGATGAAGCTGAACCTGGAGGCGGGAAGACAGACCATTCTTTTTTTAAACCGGAGAGGTTTCTTTACCGTTCTGGTCTGCCGGGAATGCGGATATGTTGCTCGTTGTCCGCACTGTAGTGTTTCTCTTACATACCATAAAGGTAAACGCCTGCAGATATGCCATCTCTGCGGCTATACCGCCCCCCCGGACCGGAGATGCCCGCTCTGTAAATCGAAAGACCTAACATTCTCCGGCCGGGGGACCCAGCGGATAGAAGAGCAGATAAAAAAGATCTTTCCTCAGGCCCGGGTTCGGAGGATGGATACTGACGCGGTCGGAGCCAGGGATTCTCATAGGATTATACTTGATGAGTTCAAAGCGGGCCGGATTGATATTCTGGTCGGCACCCAGATGATCGCCAAGGGGCTTGATTTTCCCAATGTGACCCTGGTCGGTGTGATTATGGCCGATACCGCGCTCTCTCTGGCCGATTTTCGGGCCACCGAGTACACCTTTCAGATTCTCTCCCAGGTAGGCGGAAGGGCGGGGAGGGGAGAGCTGAAAGGGACGGTTATTATCCAGACCCGCTCCCCCCGCCATCCCGCCCTTCTCTCAGCAGTAAGGCATGATTACGGCGCTTTCTTCGATCAGGAGATCGGTCTCCGGGCTGAGCTGGGCTATCCCCCCCTCAATCACTTCATCAGCCTGACGGTGCTTTCCCGTAACGAAGACAAGAGCATGCGGGTCTGTGAGCATCTGGCGCGCCTCTTAAATCCCTTGATGGCCCCGGAAGATGAAATACTGGGGCCGGCGCCTCCCCCGATCAACCGGATCCGGGGAAGATACCGGTGGCAGCTCCTCTTAAAGACTCACGGGGTGGTATCCACACTCCAGGCCCTCCGTCAGGTGCTTCCCGGACTGGGAAAAGACCGGGACGTGAAGATCGAAGTTGATGTTGACCCGATCTCCATGTTATAACCTAAATTGAGCGATTCTATGCGGCGAACTGCACCAATCTTATGGTCTGCCCCGCAAGTATGCGGGATCTCCGCTACGCTACGACATTAGGTTGCAAAAATACTCGTTCGCATTTATTAATGCGTCTGCGTTTTTTGCAACCGATGCAGCCTCATAATCTTAGCACATTTCATCCGCAATAATCGCTCAACTTAGGTATAAATATCTTCTCTGCTGTCTAGCAGAGAAGATATTCATATATTGTAAAACTTATTAATCAATACCCCCGGTGTGGTAAGATGGGAATGATTAGAAAGATCGTTCAGATTATCCTTCTGATTGTAGGCTTCTCGGCTTTTTTCCCGGTTCCAGCACCGGCGGCGTTCAAGACTGTCCAGCAGTATAAGGAAGAGACCGGGCTGCGAGAGACCGTCGGTTCCCTCCACTTTACCGTATTCAGCCACAATAAAGCCTTCTCCCGGCGATCCCTCGATCGTCTGGAAGAGGCGCTGGAGAAGATCCGCTCCGACCTTTATATAAAGCGGGGATTGGGGAAGAAGTGTCTGGTATTCATCTGGAAGGACCGGGAAGATTACCTCCGGCATGTGGTCACCCCGGGTCGTCCCGATCTGGCCATGACCGGGGGGTTTGCCGTCTCGGCGGTCGATCGGCTCCCGCATCAACTCTACCTCTATGACTCGGACCGTCTCTTCGATACGGTCATCCCTCATGAACTGGGACACCTGATCCTGGAAGTATCACTCAATCCCTCCCGGAGATACCGTGTTCCCCTCTGGCTCCACGAAGGCTTCGCCCAGTGCCAGGAAAAGAAGTCTTTTAAAACGGTGGCCAGAGAGCTTGCCACGGCCGCCGGGAAGGATAAATTGCTCCCGTTGAAAGAGCTGACCGGCTATAATGACTATCCCGATTCGTTTGAAAAGAGGCATCTCTTTTATCAGCAATCGGAAGGGTTGGTCAGGTTTTTACTGGCCGAACAGACTACGGCTGGTGAATTCTTCTACCTGGCCAAGAAGATCGTCTTCTGGGCCGAAGACCTGGGGACGGCGATCCGTATTAAGTATAACAAGAAGTTTCCCAACCTTAATAGACTGGAGGAGTCATGGATAAAATATTTAAGATCTTATTCCAGCGCAAAAGAGTAGCTGGGCTGATGGGTGTAGTCCTCTTTGCTCTGGCTGCGATTGTTTTAGGTCAAACCCTTAATCGGGGAAAGCTCTTCGAGATTAAAAAATTCCGCCAGGTCCGATTGAGTGATGATGACGTCATCTATGAGATTGACGGGAAGGTTGTCGAGAAGGGTCTGGAACTTGCTTTCCGAATAAAGACTACCGGGGTATTTCACGGCGTTTATTGTAACGTGACTCTTTACGATTCCAAGAAGAGGCCAATCCGGAACGGCATCCAAAGTATGTTCTATGATGAAGACGCGCGGCAGTCAACCTCGATCAGGAATAAGGCTTATGTCTCCGGCGGAACCAGGCAGCTTGATGGCTTCAAGGGGAGGCGGACGTATACCTTCACCTTCATACCGGCTGAGTCGTATAAGTTCGCCATTGCTGAAGTGGGCAACAGTGAAGAGAAAGTCTACGCCGTCTATCCCCGCACCGCCAAGTTGAATGACTTTATCTCTAAGTAGTAACCCGGGCTTATTCTGGTTGAAGGAATAATTATATGAGTTTATGCGGCCCGAAGATCTCAGGATAGAGGTCACCGAGGTGGGTCTCCCGGACTGTTCCCTCCGTGTTGCCGGCCAGGATCAGTATCTCCCCCCGGTCGAACTCGGCCAGGCTCTGTCGGCAGATGGCGCCGGGGAAGGGCGGGGGATCGTTGTCGGTGAGGACAAGGATAGCTTTGAATGATCTCTCCCCGGCTCCTACAGCCGCCGTCAGCGCGTTCCCCTCGGCGTGAGTGGTCATGGTAAGGGTGGCGTTCTCCACGTTGCATCTGCTGTAATAATTCCCTTTTGTAGTAAGCACCGCCGCCCCCACCGTGTAGCCGGTGTAAGGGGCGTGGGCGTTCTCTCTTGCCTCCCGGGCCAGGCGGAGGAGTTCATCTCTTTCCTCAGGTGTGATCATCTGATAACTGAACGTTAGTGATTATGCTTTCCGGCTTTCCCTGATGAAGGAGACGATCTCTTGCGTCGAGATGTCGGTCTTGATCCCTTTTACATCAAAAGGTGACCGGGGTTGAGTTTCGGGGATCAGGGAGAATACGGAGCCATCTTTTCTTCTGATTAATACCTTGCCGGATTGCTTTGCGCAATCCAGTACTGATGCCAGTTTCTGTCTGGCTTCGGAATAGGTGTAGACGTTCATGTTGTTATCTCCAAAATATCAATTCCAATTTTTCTCGCCCTGTTAATCATTTGGATGTCCAGAGAAAGAAGGGGTGTTTTATTTCTCAGAGCACAATCAAGAAAATACGCGTCATAGGCATAAATGTTGTTATCATATGCCAGCTTAAGCGAATGCTGTAAGTCAATGTCAAGATATCTGATGGGTATGACATTGAACACATTCAATGCTTTCTGAGCGTTTTGAAGGCTGATGCGGCCCCGTTTGAACATAGCCGAAAACGCATTTGTCACTTCCCATCGGATCGATCCGGGGCCAACAAGATTGTGACCTGTTGTTGCGCTTATGATCGATTTCTTTTCCGGTTCGTTCAGGATAACGGCGATCAACACCGATGTATCAGTAGTAATATTCATATATAGTTATCTATTGTTATGGACAATTGTACAACAGGTAATCAGTTTGTCAAGAAAGAAAATATAATTAAAAGCAATTAATAGGTTGTATTATGAACATTATAAAAGTTTATGCGGCCCGAAGATTTCAGGATAGAGGTCACCGAGGTGGGTCTCCCGGACTGTTCCCTTCGTGTTGGCGGCCAGGATCAGCATCTCCCCCCGATCGAACTCGGCCAGGCTCTGTCGGCAGATGGCGCAGGGGAATGGTGGGGGATCGTTGTCGGTGAGGACAAGGATAGCTTTGAATGATCTCTCCCCGCCCCGAACCGCCGCCGTCAGAGCGTTCCCCTCGGCATGAGTGGTCATGGTAAGGGTGGCATTCTCCACGTTGCATCCGCTGTAGTAATTTCCTTTCGCGGTGAGGACCGCCGCCCCTACCGTGTAGCCGGTGTAAGGGGCGTGGGCGTTCTCTCTTGCCTCCCGAGCCAGCCGGATCAATTCATCTCTCTGGTTAGTTTTTATCATATTTATTCCTCCTATAGTTTAACTTATCATGAAGACTAACTGGTATCCAATCTATTTCTCTTCAACGATCTTAATATATGAGACATAATGACGCACTAAGTGGGTAGTCATCTAAAAGTGTGTCATAATTACTCGATTGCTTTCCCCTCTCAGGATATAGGTTGTTTTGAGATATTTTATATTACCCTCCAATTTGCAGGCAGTTGTATATAATAATTTATTTTTCCGGGTGTTGGCTATAAGTTGGCACGTTAATTGCTACTTAATTATTGATATGGACAGAATTTATCAAAATATATTTAAGGAAAAATAAATTAGGAGGGAAAAATATAATGGCTAAAGTAATCGGAATAGATTTAGGAACTACTAATTCATGTATGGCTGTAATGGAAGGGAATGACCCCAAGGTTATCCCCAATGCTGAAGGTAGTCGGGTAACCCCTTCCGTTGTTGCCTTTACCAAAACCGGCGAGCGATTGGTCGGGCAGCCCGCCAAGCGCCAGGCAATCACCAACTCGGCCAATACCATCTTCTCTATCAAGCGTTTCATGGGGCGGAGATTTGATGAGGTCGAGTCGGAGATCAAGCTGGTCCCTTACAAAGTAATCAAATCCGAGAACGGTGACGCCCGGGTGGAGGTTGAGGGGAAGATATATTCCCCTCCTGAGATCTCCGCGATGATTTTGAGAAAGATGAAGCAGGACGCCGAATCCCACCTGGGAGAGAAGGTTACCGGTGCTATTATTACCGTTCCGGCTTACTTCAATGACAGTCAGCGTCAGGCGACCAAAGACGCCGGTAAGATCGCTGGACTTGAGGTCCCCCGGATCATAAATGAGCCGACCGCCGCCGCTCTGGCCTATGGGCTGGATAAGAAGAAAGATGAGATGATCGCGGTCTTCGACCTTGGTGGAGGTACCTTTGATATCTCGATTCTGGAGATTGGAGAAGGTGTATTCGAGGTCAAGTCCACCAATGGTGATACTCACTTGGGTGGAGATGACTTCGACCAGCGGATCATCGACTGGATAGCGGATGAGTTCAAGAAAGATCAGGGGATCGACCTGAAGCAGGATCCGATGGCGATTCAGCGGTTGAAAGAAGCCTCCGAGAAGGCCAAGTGTGAGCTATCCAGCACAATGGAGACGGAGATCAACCTCCCGTTCATCACCGCGGACGCGGCCGGACCCAAGCACCTCTCGATGAAACTGACCCGGGCCAAGCTGGACCAGCTCTGCGATGACCTGATCGAGCGGACCAAGAACCCCTGTGAGAAAGCGCTCAAGGATGCCGGGCTGAAGAAGGATCAGATTGATGAGGTAATTCTGGTCGGTGGAATGACCCGGATGCCCGCGGTCCAGGAGATGGTCAAGAATCTCTTCGGCAGAGAACCCCACAAGGGGGTTAACCCGGACGAGGTAGTCGCGATCGGCGCCGCCGTCCAGGCCGGTGTACTGTCGGGGGATGTCAAGGATGTCCTGCTTCTGGATGTAACACCGCTCTCCTTAGGGATCGAGACATTAGGTGGAGTAATGACCCGTCTGATCGATCGTAACACCACCATCCCCACCAAGAAGAGCGAGATCTTCTCCACCGCCGCCGACAGTCAGACCCAGGTGGAGATCCATGTTCTCCAGGGAGAAAGGGAGATGGCCTCCGCCAATCGGACGATCGGCAAGTTTCATCTGACCGGCCTCCCACCCGCGCCCCGCGGCGTTCCTCAGATAGAGGTCTCATTCGACATCGATGCCAACGGAATATTAAATGTCACCGCCAAGGATCTTGGCACCGGGAAGGAACAGAATATCACCATCACCGCTTCCAGCGGTCTCTCGGATAATGAAGTGGAGAATATGGTAAAGGACTCCGAGCAGCACGCCGATGAAGACAAGAAACTCCGGGAAGCGGTCGATGCCAAGAACCAGGGCGACGCGGCGGTCTATCAGACCGAGAAACTTTTGAAGGAGAACGAAGAGAAGATCAGCGCCGACTCCAGAGCGAAGATTGAAGCCGCGATCGAGCGTCTGAAAGAGGCTCTGGAGAAAGAAGACGGGGCTGAGATCAAGTCCGCCACCGAGGACCTCAATCAGGCCTGGCACTCCGTCAGTGAGGAGATGTATAAGCAGGCGACTGCCGCCGGTGCTGATCCCCAGGGAGCGGCCGGAGCTGAAGCCGGACCGCAAGCACCCCCCCCGGGGACCGAAGAAGGCTCCGCTCCGGAAGGCGAAGTAATTGACGCCGAGTTCGAAGTCGATGACGAGGAAAAGAAGTAGAAGGTCAACAACGAACTAATCAACCACGAAGAACACGAAGGTCACGAAGAAAAACAAAAAGGAGGGGAGAAGAGGGATTGGAATAAATAAGAAACTTTAGCAGGAAAAAAAGAACAATTGTAAAAAACAAAACTATTATTTTTCGAATCCCGATTAAAACTTCGGGATGGTGAAAAAATAATAAAGGAGAAAAAGTATGAATATTCAACCGTTAGGCGACCGGGTTCTGGTACAGAGACTGGAAGCGGCAGAGATTAAGAAGGGCGGGATCATTATCCCCGAGAGTGCCCAGGAAAAGCCTATGGAGGCAAAAATAATCGCGCTTGGCACCGGCAAGGTTCTGGAAGATGGGACCAAGGTCGATTTCGAGGTAAAGAAGGGTGATCGGATCCTGATCGGAAAGTATTCCGGGACGGATATTAAGCTCGATGATGAAGAGTATCTGATCCTCAGTCAGGACGATATTCTGGCAATA
>Ga0222678_1001102_pt1 | contig 10475 bp, 4 predicted proteins | sample AntAcemetagen937_FD_179801 | JGI IMG/M metagenome (GOLD analysis project Ga0222678, IMG submission 179801) | Saline water microbial communities from Ace Lake, Antarctica - #937 | ecosystem: Environmental > Aquatic > Non-marine Saline and Alkaline > Saline | place: Antarctica: Ace Lake | collected... | reverse complement strand
CGAACCGACCGAAGAACATCTGATTGCTGCTATGGAAATGTATGCAAAAAGTTTGGAATCAAATCCCAAATTTGATAAAAATTAATGGATCTTGCTATTCAAAATAGAATAAGGTTATGCAATACCAGAAATATTGTACAATAAATTTTGGACTGGCTGGGACTTTCTGTTTATGCAAGCAACCTCATATTTTTGACAGTTTGCGTTAAGGAGGAGATTATCATGACCCAAAAAATGCGATTTATATTGACACCGTGCTTCTTCATGCTGCTTTTCTTGTTATCTCTGAATTTGAATGTTTTAGAGGCGTTAGCCGAGTCACCACGCCGTATTTTCATTCTGCACAGCTATGAATCAGGCCACGTCTGCGGACAACCCCAGCACGACGGGGTTGTTGCGGCACTCAAAAAGGCAGGATTCGAGGAAAAGGAAAATCTGGAGATTAAAACTTACTGCATGGACACCAAGCGAAAAAACAATACACCTGAACTGATCGAGGAACAGGCACGTATTGCTTTGAAAAAAATCGATTCCTTCCGCCCGGATGTGCTTGTTACCCTGGATGATAATGCTTTCCGTACTGTCGCGCTGAAGCTTGTGGATAGACCTATCCCTATTGTTTTCTGCGGTATGAATGGCCAGCCTGAAAACTACAACAAAAGCAAACGATTCATGGATTCCAGATCCGAGCCGGGTCACAACATCACAGGGGTTTACGAGAAGCTTCATTTTGCCGATGCGATTCGGGTACATTCCAAGCTGTTCCCCGGCCTAAAAAAGGTTCTGGTCTTCCTGGATACATCCCCGACCGGCCGGGCAATTCTTGAACAGATCAAGCTTGAAATTGCCAGGGAAAAAATCTCCTGCTCTTATGAGATTAAGGTTTCAGAAAACTGGGAGGATTACCAGAAAGGGATTTTTTCTGCGAATAAAGATTCGGAGGTAGATGTAATCTATCCCGCAGCCCTCCTGCTTAAGGACCGCAATGGAACTACCCACACTGCACCTCAGATTTTCGCCTGGACCGTCAAAAACTCAAAAAAACCAGAAATTGCACTGAATTATGCCTTCACACGACTGGGGTTGTTTGGAGGGGCCGCAGTGGACTTTTACGCTATGGGTTTGCAGGCCGGTCAAATGGCAGCCGCTATTTTTCGGGGAAAAGACCCCGGCAAAATTCCGATCGAGGAAGCAGAGCGATATGCCCTGGTTTTCAATGTAGGCAGGGCTAAACAATTAGGGATTGAAATCCCTTCAGATGTCCTAATGTCCGCTGACGAAGTAGTCGTGGAAAAAAAGAGGTAGATGATGAAGAAGGAGAAAAGATTTTCAAGGTTTCTTGTGTGGACTTTGATCATTTTCGAGGGAGTATCACTTGCCCTTGTGGTGGGGGTCCTCTACAGCATTCTCAGTAACACCATGACGAGCAAGTTCTACAATGAGCTTGAAGTCCAAAAGGCAGAAGTGTGCATGGCGCTTCAGGACCGCATCAACCTTTTGAAAAACCGCCTGCGGGAGTTGAGTTTGAATAACTCCATCAGGGTCAGCCTGATGTTAGGGGTAAAAAACCAACTGCTTGAACAGATGAAGAAACAGTATCCCTATTCAGATGGAGCCTTCTTTTGTGTGTGGGAAAAGGAGAATCCTGGGTTCGTCCCGGAATTACCTGAGAGTTTAAGGGCTCTACGGCCTGACCTGGAAAAGCTTCTCGAGGAGAAACGATCGCAAACCATTAGTTTCAGGGATTTTAGAAATGGTGTCTTTTTGACGCTACTATCTACCCCTATTAAGAGAAAAGAGGATCTTCTGGGGACGGGCCTTGTTTTTTACGACCTTTCCAAGGACAGTCGGTTTTGGAAACGCATCGGGAAGTTTCCCCATGCCGGTTTGCTCATTCAAACAGGACGGGATCTGGTGGATTTGCGTACCGGGCAGGTTAAACTCCTTTCCCATGAAATTACAGGGCTTGAAGATAAAGGTGTTGACGATGTCCGCATGAGGTTGATGCCTGGGCAGGCGCTTGTGCCTATGAAAGGCTTTCCAGGTCTTTTTTATTTTACCTCGTCTCTGCCCCTCCAACAGGAAAAGAGGTCTCTGATCCTCATACTGGTTGTTCTCTGCACCGCCATTTTTATCATGACCCTTTTTGTGGCTTTCCTGATTGCTCGAAGGGTGAGCAAACCCTTAGAGAGCATGGCTGATCGGGCCTTGAAAATTGCCCAAGAGCCCGCCAATCTTTTTTTGCCTCAAGAAGACATCCGGCATATTGAGTTTGGCAAATTAGCTCAGGCATTCAATAAGGTGCTTGGGAGTCTTTTAGAAGCTCAGGAAGCGCTCAAAAAGAGGGCTGAAAAGGAACTCGCTGCAAGTGAAGAACGCCACCGGCGCACCCTGGAAGCCGCCCCCGACGCCATCACCTTGAGCAGTCTAAAGGATGGCAGCTATATCCAGGTAAATGAGGCCTTTTGCAGAATGAGCGGCTATTCCCCAGAGGAGGCTTTGGGCAGGACTGTTTTAGATTTGAAGTTGTATGTCAATCCTGCGGACCGGGAGCATCTTGTCCAGATCCTGCAAGAGAAGGGGGAGGTGAACGGGTTTGAAATTCAGTACCGAAGAAAGGATGGAACCGTCATAGACACCCTCTTTTCGGGAAGATTAATTCGATTTGATGAAGAAGATTGCTTGATTGCAGTGGTTTCCAATATAACCGATTTCAAAAGGACCCAGGAAGAAAAGGTGGAGTTTGAAAGCCGCCTCCACCGTGCAGAAAAGATGGAAGCCTTAGGGCTCATGGCCGGAGGTGTTGCTCACGATTTGAACAATATCTTGTCAGGGATTGTAAGCTATCCTGAAATACTCCTAATGGATTTACCTGAAGACAGCCCGCTCAGGAAACCGATCATAACCATGCAGGAGTCCGGGATGAAGGCTGCCGATGTGGTGGCAGACCTCCTGACCATAGCGAGAGGGGTAGCAACGGGAAAAGAAGCCTTTAACCTCAACACCATTATCACTGAATATTTGGGATCTCCTGAATACCAGAAACTGGAAAAGACACACGCATTTGTAGATTTCAAAACCGAACTGGACCCCGACCTTTTGAACATGAGCGGCTCCCCCACCCACATCAAAAAGACCTTGATGAATCTGGTCACCAATGCCTCAGAGGCCATTGAGGGCAGCGGTACAGCTACCATATCCAGCACAAACCGGTACATGGATGAGCCGCTCAAGGGCTATGAAAACGTTCATCAGGGAGAATATGCCGTGCTGACTGTTTCAGACGAAGGGACCGGCATATCTCCGGAAGATCTTGAGAAGATTTTTGAACCCTTTTATACCAAGAAGGTCATGGGCCGAAGTGGTACAGGTCTCGGGCTTGCGATTGTTTGGAACACGGTTCAGGACCACAAGGGATATATAGACGTGAAGAGCAGTGATAAAGGGACTGTATTTGAACTCTATTTCCCGACGACCAGGGAGCAAGTGGCTGACGAGGGGGAACAGGTCCCTTTGGAAGATTATCTTGGACATGGAGAGAAGATCCTGGTTGTAGATGATGAGGAGAGACAAAGAGAAATCGCATGCGGGATGCTGGCCAAGCTGGGTTACAATGCCGAAGCCGTTTCAAGCGGCGAAGAAGCTATTGAATACGTAAAGGACCATTCTGTGGATCTCATTGTCCTTGACATGGTCATGCCAAAAGGGATCAACGGACGCAAGACATACGAGCAGATCATAAAGATTCGTCCCGGGCAGAAGGCGATCATAGCGAGTGGGTATGCCAAGACAAAGGAGGTGGATACTGCCCAGGAATTGGGGGCAGGCAAGTACATAAAGAAACCGTATATCCTGGAAAAGATCGGGATTGCAGTTAAGGAGGAGCTGGAAAAATAGTGGTTCTCGTGGCGCTTACCCTGATGCAAGAGTGACTAAGACTATATGAATCCCGCGTTTTGAGTTCGTCATGACAGATAAGGGTCAGAGACAAGCGGCTCTGCTCTGGGGATAACCAAAGCCTGGGAGTCTAAACCCGGATCTTTACTGTCGAAATGAGGATTTCGGCTTTTTTGAGATAACCTTTGCTATCCGGATTGATGGCCATGGGTCCTTTTGAGGAACCAAAAGTAGGAGGTCTATGATGTGTACTAAGATGAGCAGGTGTTTTTTGGTGATAGCGACACTGGCAATCATGGGACTGACCGGACTAAACGCTGCTGCTGAGCCCCGTCGTGGAGGGGAACTGGTAGTCTCTTACGGAGGGGGCACGCCGAGGCATTTCAACCCTGCCGTACAGTCGGGCACCTCGACCGCTATTGTAGGGACACAGATCTTTGCCAGCCCACTTCGATACGATGAGAACTGGAACCCCATACCTTATCTGGCCCAAACCTGGAAGGTCTCCGAGGATGGCCGTTCTGTGACGCTGAAGCTGGTGGAAGGGGCGACCTTCCATGATGGCCGTCCCATAACATCCGAGGATGTGGCCTTCTCCATCATGGCGGTCAAGAAATACCATCCCTTTAAACCCATGTTTGCCCCGGTAGAGAGGGTCGATACCCCGGATCCCCATACCGCCATCATCCGGCTGTCGCATCCTCACCCCGCGATCCTTCTGGCCATGTCACCGGCCCTCCTGCCGATCCTCCCCAAACATGTCTATGGCGACGGGCAGGACCTGAAAACCCATCCTGCCAATCTGGCGCCCGTGGGATCGGGGCCGTTCAAATTAGCTAAATACATCCCCGGCAAGACCATTGTTCTTGAGCGCAATGACCATTACTTTATTCCAGGCCGCCCTTACCTGGATAAGATCATTATCAGGCTTGAGAAGGACCCCAAGGCCCAGATGGTCGAAATGGAACGGCAGGTGGCGCATATCATCCCTGCTTTCAGTGACTTAACCGGTCTTGACCGGCTTTCAAAGAGCAAACACCTGGTTATAACACCAAAGGGATTTGAAGGGATCGGATCGGTCGTCTGGCTCGCCTTCAACCTACTCCGAAAACCGCTGGACGAAAAACGGGTGCGGCAGGCCATTGCCTATGCCGTCGATCCGGAGTTCATCATAAAATACCTGCACAGGGGCAGATCAAGACGGGCAACCGGGCCAATTTCGCCGGGGAGCCCCTTCTATGAGCCGGATGTCCAAACCTATCGTGTGGATTTGGACCGGGCCAACAGACTCCTTGACGAGGCCGGATATCCTAAGAAGCCGGATGGCAACAGGTTCTCATTGACCCTTGACTACATCCCTGTAATGCCCTCCCAGCAGAGGGACGTGGCACTGTACCTGAAGCGGCAGCTTGAAAAGGTCGGAATCGACATCCGTGTCCGCAGGTCAAAGAACTTCCCGGAATGGGCTACGCGTATCGGCAACTGGGACTTTGATATGACCATGGATTCTGTCTACAACTGGGGAGATCCGGTGATCGGGGTCCATCGCACCTACCTGTCCGACAACATCCGAAAAGGCGTGATCTGGTCCAATACCCAGAACTATCGGAACAAACGAGTGGATGAGATCCTGGGCCAGGCCGCGGTGGAAATGGACAAGGACAAGCGAAAGGCCCTTTACAGGGAGTTCCAACAGATCCTTACGGAAGAGCTTCCCGTGGTATGGATCAACGTGCTTCCATTCCATACTGTTTACCACGCCGGGCTGGGCAAGCCGCCCACGACCATCTGGGGGGTGCACGCCCCGTTTGACGAGTTGTACTGGAAAGAGCGGCCGGCTATCGTCTATGCTTCAACCCCGACACTTGAAACCCAAAGCCCGCCACTCAAACAGGTGGGGGTGCGTGCCATGGATCTCCTTAAGGAGCGAGGACTCTACCAGGCCCTTGACGTCCTCAAAGACCCGAACCAGGGCTTCCTGGATCTCAAAGGGTCCGGTCTCCATGTCATCGGGTTTACAAATAAGGGGATTGTTTTCCTTGATAATTCGGGCCAAATGAAAACGGGGATGGACATCAGCAAAATCCTTGATATTTCGGGAAAGAGGCTACTGCCACAGTTTCTGGAGGCGGCAAATGGGAAGAGCGGCGGGATTCTGAAATCCAAGGGGTTCTGGCCGCATCCTGGGACCCATAAAGTAGCCCCCATGTCGGCATGGTGTGGTATGTTGACCGGGGAAGACGTGATTTGCGTGCTCAAATGGGATGAATAAGAAGGAGCGTAAAGATGAAATTCTTTCGAGATACGTCCATAAGTAACAAAATCCTGATCCCGCCGGCCATCACGATGGTGGCACTTGGGATAGTTTTGTTGCTTGCCATACACGGATTCAAAAAACAGGGCTCAGTCCTCACCCAGGTCCACGATATTGCACTGGAAAGGATTACCTTAGTAAACGAATTTATGTCCTTGAGCGAGAGTGTGCAATCAGATCTGTTCCGCGTCACCGTGTTGCGCATGATGAACATTCCTGAACCAGAAATCCAGTCAATCCATGAACATCTTGGGCAAGGACTGAGCGATATAATGGTCATTTACCGACAAATCCTTAGCAAATGGCCGTTGGACCATGAGGAGAAAAAGATCCTTGAGCAGATGAAAGTCCCCATGGATGCTTTCAGCGAAGAAGCCCGGCAGGCCACTGAGGTGGTTTTGCAAGATCCCTCCTTTGGCATCTTCTTGGTACGTTCAGCCGCTGTACCCTTTGCTGATTTTCAAAGGCTGCTGTCTCAATTTCTAAATTACCAGAAGAGAAAAATAGCTTACGCTGAAACCGCTTCGAGAGAGACAGTGGAAAAAGTCGAGACAACAATCCTTTTCATCGCGTTCTTCACGGCATTCATCGCCATACTCATTTCAGTATGGATCGGCAATAGACTCATTTCACGGCCTGTGCGCTCCATCACGGACGCGATGGGACAACTTGCGGGGGGGAATCTTTCCACAGGGGTTGGGGATCTCAATCGCAAAGACGAGATCGGATCTATGGCCAAGGCCGTGGAGGTGTTCAGGGAAAATGCCTTCGAGAAAAGAACGGCTGAGGAGGCGCTCAAGGCGTCGGAAGTCAATTACCAAACCATTTTTGACACGGCCAACGACGCCTTCTTTATTCATGATTTGAATACCGGTCAGATCCTGGATGTAAACCAGAAGATGCACGAAATGTATGGATATACTGTTGAGGAAGCGCGCCATATTGATGTGGAGGTCCTGAGTGAAGGGGTTCCCCCCTATTCCCAAGAAGAGGCCATGGCGTGGATACAGAAAGCGGCAGAGGGGACACCGCAGCTCTTTGAATGGAAAGCCAAACACAAGACAGGGGAGGTTTTCTGGGTTGAGGTCAATCTGAAACGGATCACCATCGGAAATGAAGACCGTTTACTGGCAATAGCTCGCGACATTACCGAGCGAAAGTTGGCCGAAGAAGAACGAATAAAGCTTGAAGACAAACTCCATCGAGCCCAGAAAATGGAATCTTTGGGTCTTATGGCAGGAGGCATTGCCCACGACCTGAACAATATCCTCTCAGGGATTGTAAGCTACCCGGAACTGCTTTTGATGGATATACCTGTAGGCAGCCCGATGAGGAAACCCATGGAGACTATAAAAGAGTCCGGGATGAGGGCTGTCGATGTGGTTTCAGACCTAATAACCATAGCCAGAGGAGTAGCCACCGCAAAAGAAGCCCTGAACTTCAACACCATCGTCGCAGAATATTTAGGTTCTGCTGAACATCAAAAACTGGAAAGGACCCATTCCTTTATCGATTTCAAAGTCGAACTCAATCCTGACCTTTTGAACTCGAACGGTTCTTCCACCCACATCAAGAAGATCCTGATGAATTTGGTTATGAACGCTTCTGAGGCAATTGAGGGGGCAGGCATTGTGACCATATCGACCGAGAACCGGTATTTGGATGAGCCCTTAGAAGGATATGAAGATGTGCGCATTGGTGAGTATGCAGTTCTTAGTGTATCAGACGATGGTTCGGGTATACCTGCAGCAAACCTTGAGAAAATCTTCGAGCCCTTCTATACGAAGAATGTGATGGGTAGGAGTGGTACAGGTTTGGGTCTGGCCGTTGTGTGGAATTCGGTCCAAGAACATAATGGGTACATCAATGTGAAAAGTGGTGAAAAAGGGACGGTATTTGAGCTTTACTTTCCGGTGACAAGGGAGGAAGTAGCTGGAGCCGAAGCAGAGGTTCCCCTGGAAGATTATTTCGGGCAAGGAGAGAAAATCTTAGTGGTTGACGATGAAGAGAGACAGAGAGAGATCGCATGCGGAATGCTGACCAAACTTGGGTATATTGCTGAAGCGGTTTCAAGTGGTGAAGAGGCCATTGAATATGTGAAAGAGCACCCCGTGGACCTTATTGTTCTTGATATGGTCATGCCCAAGGGGATAAATGGCCGTAAAACCTACGAGGAGATAATCAAGATCCGTCCCAAGCAGAAGGCGATCATAGCCAGTGGGTATGCCAAGACAAAAGAGGTGGACGCTGCCCAGGAATTGGGGGCAGGAAAGTATATTAAAAAGCCCTATACCCTGGAAAAGGTGGGCCTCGCTGTTAAGGAAGAATTGGAAAAATAGTGGCGTCGGAGAGCTTTGGCCTGATGCTGGGCTACCGATATTATCCATCTGTTGGATTTTACAAGCAAAATGTGAAGGCTACATATCCCATCCTTGACAATAGATGGCCAATATGAGACAGAACCTTAATGCACGAAATCTAGCATTTTGGTTGCCTTTTAATCAATCATCAATAGGCAATTCCGGGAACATACTTATCTGTCGGAAGTGACAGGTCTCTGAAGAAAGAAAAAATAAGGAATGTGTCCACAAAACCCGTCTACAGGAACGTAGACAAGAGTGAGTCGCCTTTCGCATATTGCTGTGTTGACCGAGGGGATCGGCAATCAGAAAATAATACACTACCAACCCACTGTTACCGAAGAGAGGACTTTCGATGAAAATTGGAAACAAAATAATTTTGGGCTTTTCAGGGATTTTGTTATGTGTTCTCATTGTTGGATATTTTAATGTGATGCATACAAAACAAATCTCTGGATTGACAAGAATAGAGCTTCCGATGGAGCAGAATTTAAGAGAGGTCGAAGTCAGTCTTTGGGAAACTATTCATGCTGCTAATGCTTTCAGGGTTACTGGGCAAGAATATTATAAGGACCTTTATTATAAACGGATCGGAGATGTGAATGATTTCTTTGAAAAATACCAAGGGTTAACTGATACAGATGAAGAAAATATGTATATTGAAAAATTTAATATTTTATGGGGAAAAGCCCAATTTGCTGGAAATTTACTGATAGAACTAACCGAAAAACAAAAAAAATCTGAAGAAGACTTCTTTATAAATGTTGATGAGGCAGATGATGTTCTTGATTTTGGAGTACAGATGAAATGGTCTCCAGATGATCCAAACATTTTAGCAAAAGAACAAGCGGTTAGAGAAATAGAAGTAAGTATTTGGGAGGCGATTCATGCAGGACAACAATATGTAGGATTGGCCGGTGATATCGTACGAGGTGAACAAAGGTATCTTGGTCAACAAATTGAAGTGGCTAAAGCAGGTGCAAAAGCTTCTCTTGTCAAAGGCGATTTTAAGGATTTGATGGAAAAGCAATTTGAAGATGTTGCTGAATTTTTAGCAAAATATAAAGCACTTCCGCTTCAAACTTTTGAAAATATTGCACTACAACGTTTTTTAGGTTTTTGGGATAAAGCAGTTATTGCAGGAAGAGATGTGACCTCTTTGTACGACCAGGCAGAGGAACAGTTAAATATTCTATTCGAGAAGGTGGATAAAGCAGATGATATTGTGGATTCTAAAATGCAAGCATTTATTCAAAAAAGAATAGAGAAGGAAGATAGAATTTCAAAGCGTAGTAACACGATAACAATAGCAATACTTTTTCTTTCCGTCATTGGTTGTATTAGTATTGGTCTATTTCTTAAACGTTCCATTTCCAGACCCGTCTTAAAACTGATGGATGCAGCAATTGAGATAGGCAGGGGCAAACTGGATACCCCGATTTATATCGATTCAAAAGATGAAGTCGGTCAACTGGCTAATTCTTTTAAAGAAATGGCGAAAAAATTGCAACAATCAAGAGATCAACTTATTTCAGCCAAAGAATACATCGACAATATTGTCCGCTCTATGATTGACTCCCTCGTAGTTTTATCATCGAATGGCAATATTTTATCAGTTAATCATGCCACATTGGAACTTTTGGGATATATAGAAGATGAACTCGTAGGACAGCCAATAAGTAAAATCATTGAAGAAGATGATGAAGGAGTACAAAAAATATTCCGAGGAACAGGGCTTTCAAAGTTAATCAAAAGAGGTTTCATCAAAGATGTCGAGACTACTTATTCAACGAAAGAGGGAAGCAAGATTCCCGTCCTTTTGTCAGGTTCTGTTTTGTATGACCGAGAGAACAAAATCCAGGGAATAGTTTGTATAGCTCCGGACATCACCGACCGCAAATTGG
>Ga0222678_1001101_pt1 | contig 10482 bp, 9 predicted proteins | sample AntAcemetagen937_FD_179801 | JGI IMG/M metagenome (GOLD analysis project Ga0222678, IMG submission 179801) | Saline water microbial communities from Ace Lake, Antarctica - #937 | ecosystem: Environmental > Aquatic > Non-marine Saline and Alkaline > Saline | place: Antarctica: Ace Lake | collected... | reverse complement strand
CGGTTCCGATCTGGTCCTATTCTTACTGATGGGGGGGATATTGTTTCCGATTGGCATGGGTCTGATCACCCTTGCTCCCCGCTACATCCCGGCTACGGAGGTCGGTCTGATCATGCTGCTGGAAGCCGTGATGGGAGCGACCTGGGTCTGGATACTCCTGGCGGAGAACCCCGGGCTGGAATCCCTGTTGGGGGGAGCGGTGGTGATCGGCGCGCTGGTCTTCAATGCGCTGGCTGGATGGAAGAACAGTCAGGCTACCAAGTCTATTGAAAATTACCGGGAGATTATTTGATGACGCTCTCTAACCAGACACGCGGAACCCTGATAATGGTAATTGGGGTTACCGCGTTGAGCATCCAGGGTCTGTTGATTCGGCAGGTCTCCGCGGATCGCTGGACCCTGATCTGCTGGCGCGGGTTCTTCCTGTTCCTCAGCCTCTCGATCGGGCTGATTGTCTGCTGGCGGCGCCGGGCTTTCTCCCGGTTTCGTGCTATCGGCTGGAAGGGGGTGATCGCGGCGGTTATCCTGGCCGTCGCCAATATTCTTTTTGTTACTGCCTTTACTCTCACCTCCATTGCCAATACCCTGGTCCTTGTCAACTCCACTCCCTTGCTGGTGGCCCTGTTGAGCTGGCTGGTCCTCCGGGAAAAAGTTCCGTCCCGGACCTGGATCGCTATCCCGGTGGGACTGGGCGGGATCGCCGTGATATTACATAGGAGTCTGACTGGGGGAGCGTGGGCTGGTGATCTTTGCGCGCTTGGCGCTGCCGCTATCTTCGCCGTCTACCTGATTATTCTCCGGCATGCCCGTCAGATCAACATGCTCCCTTCCCTGACTCTGTCCGGGGTGTTTACTTTCCTCCTCGTTCTCCCCTGGGCGGCGCCGTTCTCCGTCAGTACCTCCGATCTGGGGTGGATCTTCATCTTCGGCGGGATAACTCTTCCGGTTGGCATGGGGCTGATCACCGTTGCTCCCCGCTATATCCCGGCCACCGAGGTCGGCCTGATTATGCTGCTGGAAGCCGTACTGGGAACTACCTGGGCCTGGCTGATTATCTCAGAAAACCCCGGGATGGAATCCCTGCTGGGTGGGGCGTTGGTGATCGGCGCGCTGGCATTCAATTCACTGGCCGGATGGAAGAGCAGCTTTGAAAAGTCCGGCAAGTTAAGGACGGTTGCTTTCCTGGCTTTATTTCTCTTGCCGGCTATAGCGCCGGCGCTCGCGGGGTTGCCTGCTCCGGCTGATACCGTCGGCGGCCGCCCGGACACTCCAGTTGTTCCATTCATTACCCCTGACGATTTGATCGGGGTGATCTGTTCCAAATACCGGATGAGCTATCAGGAGTATCTGAAGCTTAAACAGAGCTACCTCAACCAATTGGTTGAGTGGCGGATAGAAGTCCGGGAACCCATAGAACCCAAACTGCTTATCGGGCGAGTTAAAGATTCAGGCCACTGCTGGTTTGATGTTTATTGCAGCGGTAAGTTCTCCGGGCTGGAATCGACCATCTTGCCCGGTACCCCGGTTACAGTTTCCGGCCGCCTGGTGAACTTTTCCTACAACATGGTTACCGGTCAGGGAAGAGTCGAGCTGGATGCGGTCAAATTAAATAGATGACGAAACTTTCAGGCGTATGCGATCTGATACAAAAGAAAAAAAATAAAAAAATCTTGCATTCATTCGAATTTGTGGTATCTTTTCTTAAAAGTGCGGAAAAGCCCGTCTCCGAATTCATTCGGAGAATCCCATGTCCGTACTATGGATACTGGGCCCTCAGTAAACGCTCCGTTGGTTCAGTTAGTGTAGTTGTCCTTTTGGTTGGATAAAGCTTTTTCTCCAGTCGGGGCAATTACAAACTTATTGGGATAAATCAAGTTCTGTTTTATTTCAATAATTCGTAAATTGAACAAAGTGTGGATAAGCCTGTCTCCAGTTCTGTACCCGGAGAACCCCATATCTGCACCTGGCAACTGAACCTTCAGTAAATGCTCGGTTGGTTCAGCCCCGTTGTTCCAGGCATGAGTTATCTTTGCATCCCACGTCTTCATAAAGTTGTCCCCTGTCTGAGAACAATGTCTTTTCCCCAATCTAATCACAACCGTGGTGCGGGGACTGTCCTGACAACCAGAAAGGAGGTGAAAAAAGAAAAGGGCGGAATGAAGAAAAGGGGCACTAACTGTACGTAGAAAACCTGAACGGAGTATCTTATATTCCAGGAGGTAAGAGTCATGTTTGAGACACCGCTCAAAGATATTTTGGTTAAAAATCTCGAGATGGTTTTAACCGGAGATATCAAGAAGCCGATCCGCGAAGCTGATTCCATGTTAATTCAAGATCGGAAGATCGTTCAGATCGGCCACGGGCTGGAACCAACCGAGGACTGTCGGATCGTGGACGCCCAGGGAATGGTAGCTATCCCCGGGTTGTTTGAGACCCACGCGCACAACGCTATCAGTGATTACGCCCCGATTACCAAAACAGTGGACTGGATGGAGAACTCGGGCCGATGCGGGGTCACCACCATCATCACTGAAGGCGAGCATGGCCCCGGTTACCCGCGCTACTTCGATGATCCGGTGGGGGTCAAGGCGGAAGCGATCTTTATCAACAAGGTCTTCCGCAACTGGCGCCCGGGGGATTGTGTTCGGGTTTACGGCGGAGGGATCATCCTGGTTCATGGTCTGACCGAACCGGATTTCAAGGAGATGGCCGAAGCCGGGGTCAGAATCATCGCCGAGATCGGCGGGGGAGGTCTCTATCTGGCCGCGGAATGTAAGGATATGTGCAACTGGGCCAAGGAGAACGGAATGTTCATCTCTATCCACTGTGGGCCACCCTCCATTCCCGGGTCGGCCGAGATGACCGCCGAGAACTTCATCGAACTCGGCTGCGACAAGGCCTCTCACCTCAACGGGGGATCGACCTCGTTGCCCTGGCCCCAGATCAAGGATATCATTGACAGTACCGATTGCTACCTCGAGATTGTCTTTCACAGCAACCTGAAAATTGGTCTGAAGATTGCCAACTACGCTGCGGAAAGAGGAGAACTCAACCGGATTGTCTTCGGCAGTGATCAAGCGATCGGTCTGGGGCAGACGCCGGGCTCGATCTGGGGGATGATGGCTCAGATCGCATCTCTGACGGATATCCCTGCTGAGCAGGTAGTGTGCATGGCCACCGGTAACAGCGCCAACTGTTACCGGGCTCTGGGTCTTAATCATGGTTTTCTTAAGGAGGGTTATGATGCCGACATCGTGATAACCGATACGCCTCCCGGTCCGGTAGAGGCGGTCGGAAAGAATTTCTTGGATGGTTTGAAGATCGGGCTCTTTTGCGCCCCGGCTTGTACCATCTTTGATGGGAAGATCATGGGAATTATTGGCCGTGATTATCAGCCGACCAAGCGCCATGTTAAGATTGATGGAGTGGAGTATGACGTTGACGATGTGGTTAAATATCTTTTCGGTATCCCTCACCCGGGTTATTGATCAGGGGTCGTTGGAGAATCGAAACTAATTTTGGAGGAAAGTATTGTGAAAAAGTTGTTCTGTCTGTTTCTGGGATTTTTTATATTATTAAGCTTGGCAATAGTTCCCGCTATGCGGGCGGAGGCCAAGGAAATTAAGGCAGCCCTCATCATGCCCGGCATCCACACCGATTTCGGTTGGAATTACGTGGGTTTCCAGGCCCTGAGCAACCTGAAGAAAGCCATCCCACAGGTCAAGCGGATCGGCTACACTGAACTGGTTGGTCCCCCGGATCTGGAGAAGGTTTTGAGGGACTATCAGATCAGCGGCTACAATCTGGTATTTGTCCTGGGTTACCAGTTTAAGGAAGGTGTCGACCGGGTACTGAAAGATAAACCAAAAAATTTCTATGTGGCGATAATAGAAGGATCCCCGGCGGATCTGATTAAAGATTTTTGTACTTATCTGGCTCCGATGGGGAACACCGCCAGTTATGTGTTGGGAGTCCTGGCCGGGGGAATGACCAAAACCAATAAAGTTGGTGTTCTTTCCGGGATGGAGAGTGTCGATGTCCTCCGCAATATAGCTGGCTATATTCCCGGAGTTAAGAGCATCAACCCTGGGGCAAAAGTTGTCCACACGGTGATTGGACGCTGGGACGATGCCCCTGGTGGCAAGCAGGCCGCTAATGCGATGATCAACTCAGGAATTGACGTGATCTACTGCATGGGAGACGGAACCAGCATAGGGGTGATGGAAGCGGTAAAGGAGGCCAGAGGTAAGGGAAAGCGGGTCTTCTATATCGGATATCCCGCCAACCAGTATGAGACGGCTTCCAATATTGTGCTTTCCAGTATAATCTATGACTGGACCGAGGTCTTCCAAAAGGTAGCCCAGGACGCTTTGAATGGTTCCTTTGGCCGTCATGGATACGACATCACCCTGGGATCCGGTATTGATATTGCTCCTTTCTATCAGTTTGAAGAAGAGGTCCCTCAGAAAGTGAAGGATGCCATGTCGGTAGCCCGGCAGAAAATTGAGAGCGGTGATCTTAAAGTTCCCCTGAAGTAATGCGATCAGGAGAGAGTGGAGATGCGGCAGTGCGAAACAAAGCTCCAGCACTGAAAGCGCTGGCTTTATTTCGCACTGCCGTGTGCTTCATAGGGTGGGTTAATTAGACCTGGCAATTCAAAGGCAAGATATAAGATTAATCGGTTGTGATCATGATTGTTACTGAAATTCACCACCGAAAACCAAAGATTCTTTCCGGGGCCCCCCGATTTTGGGCGACCTTATTCGCCCTCCTGGCTGCCCTGGTTATCAGTTCCCTGATTATTATGTTTCAGGGAACAAGTCCGCTGACCATTATTAGAGATCTGATCCCCTGTTTTTTTCAAGGGAAATATTTATTCGGCGAGATATTTGTCTATGCCAGTATTTTCCTGTTGATAGGTTTGGGGATCGGATTGGGGCTCAAGGCCAACTATTGGAACATTGGAGCGGAGGGGCAGCTTTGGTGGGGCGGGTTGTTCGGGGCTCTGGCGGGTATTCACATTACCTTCCTCCCCCCGGTCCTTCATGTGCTGGTGGTTTTTATTGCCGCTTTTCTGGGGGGAGCTCTCTGGGGGGTGATTCCCGGCATACTCAAATTAAAGTACGGGGTTAGTGAGATTCTCTCAAACTTAATGTTAAATCCCATCGCGATTTTTTTGATGGAATTTTTGCTCTGGGGGCCGATGAAAGATCCCGCCCGTGAGCATCCTATGTCGGTCCCCATTCAAACCAGCGCCCAGCTTCCCCTGCTCTTCCCGGCCACCCGGGTTCATCTGGGGGTACTTTTAGCCTTTCTGGCTCCCCTGGTGGTTTATTTCTTGCTCTCCAAAACTACATTTGGATATAAGCTCCGGGCCGTAGGCGACAATCAACAGGCGGCCCGTGTAGCGGGGATTAAGAATAATTCGATATTGATGCGGACAATCCTGATCTCCTCGGGGCTATCAGGTTTGGCTGGTGCGCTGCTGGTATGCGGCGTTCAGTCTAAATTTATTGAGGGATTATCTCCTGGGGGAGGGTTTTCCGGGTATGGTTTTATCGGGATCGGCGTGGCTATGCTTGGATGCTGTCATCCCTTCGGGATTGTTCTTTCCTCGATTCTATTTGGTTTTCTCAGTGTTTGCGGACATCTGATTCACGTCCAGCAGGGGATATCCCAGTATTTAACGGATATTATTTCGGGTTTAATTATCTTGTTCGTTCTCTATAGCAACTACTTTATCTGGAAATGGAAGAAAAATGATTGAGATTCTAATCATGACCCTAGCAGTGGGGATCACTCTCACCACCCCGATTCTTCTGGTTGCTCTGGGTGAGCTGATCAGTGAACGGAGCGGCGTCCTCAATCTGGGGATCGAGGGAGGAATGCTGGTTGGGGCTTTCCTTAGTTTCGTTGTAGCTCACCAGACCGGCAATTATTTTTTAGCAACTTTGGTAGGTATGTTGGGCGGAGGAATGATCTCGCTGATTCACGCATTTGCCTCGATCACACTCTCTGTGGATCAGATAGTCAGTGGTATCGGTTTAAATATTGTCTGTATGGGGGCTACCAGCTTTTTCCTGCGGGAAATCTATTGGGCCGGTGCCTCCGCCACTCTTCCCACTGTACAGGTTATTTCGGAATTGAATCTCCCCTTGCTGGAAAATATTCCGGTTCTGGGTACGGTTTTGCTGGGGCACAACCTTTTCACTTATATTGCCTTTGCTCTGGTGCCGGTAATTTATTTGTTTATGTTTCGTACCAATTATGGGTTGATCATTCGGGCGGTGGGAGAGAATCCGGAGGCCGCAGCCACCGCCGGAATTAACGTCCGGACAGTGCGGTATCTGTCAGTAACTGCTGGAGGATTACTGGCGGGGTTGGGCGGAGTTGCCCTAGCTCTGGGAGAGAGCGGTTGCTTTAATGATAACATGACATCGGGTCGAGGGTTTATCGCAGTGGCGGTGGTGATCTTCGGGAATTGGAGAGCATTTAGAGCCATGCTGGGCTCTCTCCTTTTTGGGATTATTAACTCTGTTCAGTTTACCTTGCAGGCGTTGCAGTCTCCGATTCCTTATCAATTTTTACTTATGCTTCCTTACATTTCCTGTATTCTGGCCCTGGTTTTTGCTACCCATGGTGCCCGGGTACCTGGAGCGTTGGGTAAGCCGTTTCGAAAAGAATGAGAAGGAAGATATTATGAATATTAAAGAAAGACTGGCTTTTAAGAAGAAGCTGATCCGGACAGCCCTGGGCGAGGAAAAATCTGATCTGGTACTCAATAATTGTTGCCTGGTCAATCTTTATACGAATCAAGTAGAAAGGGCCAATATTGGGGTAATCGGGGGATATATTGCTACTGTTACCCCCGAACCGATTGAAGGATATAATGAGTTGGATTGCTCCGGATACTTTGTTTTGCCCGGGTTTATTGATGGGCATATGCATATAGAATCTACTTTGGTTACCCTGAATCGGCTGGCCGAAATCGTTCTCCCCTGCGGGACTACCACCCTGCTGGTGGATCCCCATGAGATCGGCAATGTATGTGGTGTGCGAGGGATCAAAGCCCTCTTGACTGCGGCCGAAGATCTTCCTCTTAATATTTTTGTTCAGATTCCTTCGCGAGTACCCAGCGCTCCTGGCCTGGAAACTTCGGGCGCGGTTATCGGTGCTGAAGAGGTGAGAGAGATGCTGGAATTAACTAATGCTAACTCTCTGGGGGAACTGGACCCATCAAAGATTATCCCTCCCCGAGATGAATATTTGCTAAAGATCCTATACGCAGAGAACAAAAATAAGATTAGAGTTGGGCATGCGGCTGGTCTTTCGGGGACTCGTCTTCGGGCGTATCTCGCGGCCGGTATTAATGATGACCACGAGTGTATTACCAAGGAAGAGGCGTTGGAGAGAATTTCGTTGGGAATGGAAATCCTGATCCGGGAAGGGTCAAGTGAGCGAAATCTAAAAGAGTTGATTAAAGTGGTTACCGAAGATGGAGTAGATTCCCGGTTCCTCTCCTTCTGCACTGATGACAAACATGCCAACGATATTCGTCGTGAGGGCCACATTGATTACAATGTTCGGCAGGCCATTGAATTGGGGGTAGATCCATTTGATGCAATCAGAATGGCCAGCTTGAACAGCGCGCGGCACTTTCGTATTGATGATCAGGTCGGGTCGCTCGCCCCCAGCCGGCGGGCGGATATGATACTGGTAAAATCCCTGGAGAAGCCCATCCCTTCAATAGTGATCGCCCAGGGGCGGATAGTGGCCCGGGATGGCCGGATGGTGGTAGCTGTACCAGAATTCTCCTGGCCGGAATGGGCCTTGAAGACCATTAACATCGGGGGAGTTATGACCGCCGATCGTTTCCGCCTGGAAGTTTCCGGTCGGCAGGCGCGGGTTCGGGGGATAGAAATTATCAAGGGGCAGATTGTTAATCGGGCGATTGAAGCAGAACTTCCGATTGTGGACGGGGAGGTGGCATCAGATATCTCCCAGGATATTCTCAAACTGGTATGCGTTGAACGGCATGTCGGAACCGGTGAAATCGGGATTGGATTTGTCCGGGGAATCGGTCTTAAATCCGGTGCCTTCGCCTGCTCGGTCGCGCATGATCATCACAACATTATGGCGGTGGCTACCAACAATCAAGATCTAGCGGTAGCGGTTAATGCCATTCAGGAGATGCAGGGTGGTCTGGTGGTGGTTGATCATGGGAGCGTACTGGGGAGCCTTTCTTTGCCGGTAGCCGGTTTGATGACCAATCTCCCGGTTTCCTTGGTGGAAGAGAAAATCGAAGAACTTAACCTTCTGGTCGCGCAATTAGGCTGCTCGGTTCCTGCGCCTTATATGTTGCTTTCGTTTATTTCTTTGCCAACAGTACCTGATTTCGGATTGTCGAATAAAGGGCTAATTGATGTGCGTAATCATACCCTGATCAGTACGCTCCTCTAATCGAAGGTGATTTTCGATATGATTGAACCGATTATTCGGATGGTTGATATTGTTAAGGAATTTCCCGGGGTTGTGGCTAATGACTCGGTAACTCTGGAAGTATTTCCACAGGAGGTTCATGCCTTGCTCGGTGAAAACGGCGCCGGTAAATCGACCCTGATGAAGATTCTCTATGGACTTTACAGGCCTGATTCGGGTGAGATTTATATTCGAAATAAGAAAGTCGTTATTCATTCTTCCAAGGATTCCCTTCAGCTGGGAATCGGCATGGTTCATCAGCATTTCCAGTTGATCGAACCCTTTACAGTAATTGAAAACATCATTCTCGGCCTTCGAACTCCGGGATACCCGCTGCTCAATCCGGATCGGATTCGGAGAGAGATCGAGGAATTGGCGAAACAGTACGTTTTTACTCCCAGCCTTGATACTTCGGTGGGAGAACTTTCCGTTCGCGATAAGCAGAAAGTGGAGATCATGAAAGCGGTCTATCGGAAAGCGGACATTCTAATTTTGGATGAACCTACTGCACTGCTTACTCCCCAGGGGGTGGAGTCTTTATTTCGAGATATTCGATCAATAATTGAGGCGGGCCGGACGGTGATATTAATCGAGCATAAGCTGGAAGAGATCTTGGCCATTTCTCACCGCATCAGTGTTTTGCGCCGGGGAAAGATGGTCGGCACCATACCCCGGAATGAGGCTTCAAAAAACCGATTGGCTGAGATGATGGTCGGAAGAGAAGTTGTACTTGATATCAAAGCTCCATCCCAGGAACGAAAGGGAGTAGTCCTTGCCCTGAAAGATGTTACCGTTGTTAAACCTGGTCTGCCCCCTTCGGTAGAAGGTTTCTCTCTCAATATTCATGGGGGGGAGATTGTTGGACTGGCCGGCATTTCGGGCAATGGACAGAGAGAACTGGTGCAGGCGATAGTAGGATTGCAGACAGTTCGCAGTGGATCGATCCGCCTGGCCGGCCAGGATGTGACTGGCCAGGATATTAAGGACCGAGCTAATTTCGGTTTAGGTTATATTCCGGAAGATCGGCTGAATGAGGGTATTATTCCTAATTTCAGCGTATCAGATAATCTCGTCCTTGGGCTTCAGGACCAACCGGAATTTCAGAAAAGGAAATTAATCCGCAAAAACAAAGTCAACCGCAATGCCGACAACAATATTCGGGAATTTGCCATCCAGACGACCAGTCGAAAAAAACTGACCCGTTATCTCTCCGGAGGGAATATTCAGAAGGTCATTATTGCCCGGGAGTTTTCTAAAAACCCGAAATTTATTTTAGCAGATCAACCGACCCGGGGACTGGATGTCGGCGCGATTGAATATGTCTGGCAAAAATTATTTGATCTCCGACAGGAGGGGAAGGGTATCCTCCTCCTCTCCGAAGATCTTGATGAGATATTCCAACTCAGTGATCGGATAGCTGTAATTTATAAAGGACGGCTGATGGGGATTGCTCTTACCTCCGAACTGAGTCGTAACCAGATTGGGCTGATGATGACCGGTTCTTCAATCGAAGAATGTTGCTGAGTGCCCTCGTTATCGATATTTATTCATTTATTATGTTTTTTTTCTTCCCTCTTCCGGATAGTTGTGGTAAGTTGTTTTTATCACGTAAAAAAATAGTTAAAAAATGGGCAAAATGAGCTGTATCCCTATTTTGTCCGGCCCTGAGTTTACGTGATACCCAATAGGTAAATAATAGGTATTTTGGAGTAAGGTTGAAACCCGGATTCTATGTTTGTTGCAACAATTATAACCATAAACCTTGATTATAATATTGGCGCAGGAGTGCCCGCAACAGACGTGTTGTCCGGGTTATTTATTTCTGAACTAATAACCAATGAGAATCCCAATGATGAACTTTATGTATGGTGACCAGAAGAAAGAGTCCGGCAGCGTAGTCTGCCCGGATGATAGTTGCCGGATTGATCCGGAGAAATTGCGGGCGGCCCAGGCTCGCTTTGGAACCAGGATTACCCGGGTGGTGAAAGCTACCTCCGGAGGAAT
>Ga0222678_1001099_pt1 | contig 10503 bp, 7 predicted proteins | sample AntAcemetagen937_FD_179801 | JGI IMG/M metagenome (GOLD analysis project Ga0222678, IMG submission 179801) | Saline water microbial communities from Ace Lake, Antarctica - #937 | ecosystem: Environmental > Aquatic > Non-marine Saline and Alkaline > Saline | place: Antarctica: Ace Lake | collected... | reverse complement strand
CTTCTACCTGATCATGGGTCACATAAATAAAGGTCAGCTTCAATTCCTCATGGATCTGTTTCAGTTTGCTCCGCAGGTTCCACTTCATTTGCGGATCGATAACCGTCAACGGCTCATCGAAAAGTATGGCCGCCACGTCACTTCGAACGAGCCCACGACCCAATGAAATTTTCTGCTTGGCATCGGCCGCCAATCCAGCGGCTCTCTTGTTGAGGAAAGGGGTCAGATCAAGGATTTCTGCTATTTCCAGGGCACGTTCTTTTATTTTGATTTCGCTAAACCCTCGATTGCGCAAAGGAAATGCCAGATTGTTGAACACCGACATGGTGTCGTACAAAACCGGAAACTGAAAGACCTGGGCAATGTTCCGTTTTTCCGGCGGCAACGCTGAGACATCCTTCTCATCGTATAGGACCCGCCCTCTACTGGGGGTAAGCAGACCGGAAATGATGTTCAGCAAGGTGGTTTTGCCACAGCCCGATGGCCCCAACAAGGCATATGCACTTCCGTCATCCCACACATTATGGATCCGCTTCAGGGCATAATCCGACTCGCTTTTGGGCTTGGGCAGATAGCTGTGGGCAATTTCGTTTAGCTCGATACGAGCCATGACACTCTCCTATCTCGGTCTGTGTTCAATGGCACCTTGCGAAGGTGACACAACCAGTACCCCTGCCTCATCGTACACAAAAAAAGAGGACGGGTTGACATATATGGTTATTTCAGCTCCGATACGGACAGAACGAACACCGTTGACCTGAACCACTAACCGGAAGCCATCATAGTCGGTATGAATGAATGTTTCGGACCCGTTAATCTCTGTCAATTCGACTCTCGCCGGAATTTCCGCATCTTCCTTGTCGTTTCTCGCTAAAAAGAGATGATTGGAACGTATACCGAATATATAATCCCCGTCCACCAAAGATTTCATATGGTGCTCAAGTGGTCTTTCGATATTTCGCCCCATTCTAACAGAGCCTCCTTGGACCGTGCCTTTCAGTAAGTTGATGGGCGGATCACTAAAGACCTCAGCCACTTTGGTTATAGCTGGATTATGGTAAACTTCCGGTGTTAGACCGGTTTGCAGAACGCGACCCTCATCAATGACCACGATATCCCCCCCTAACATCAGGGCCTCGGTCGGTTCCGTGGTGGTGTAGACGACAACCGCTTTGCGCTCCTCGAAAATATCCTGAAGCTCAACCCGCAGTTCTTCACGCAGTTTATAATCAAGATTCACCAGGGGCTCGTCTAACAAAAGCAGATCGGCATCTCCGATTAATGCCCTGGCAATGGCAACGCGCTGCTGCTGTCCTCCGGAAAGCTCGGTGGGCAGACGATCCAGCATATCCTCAATATGCAGCATCTCAGCGGTTTTGCGTACGCGCCGATCAATTTCCCCCTTTTTGACCCGGGCAATTTTTAAAGGCGAGGCAATATTCTTATAGACAGTGAGAGAAGGATAATTGATGAACTGCTGATAGACCATGGCAACACTCCGTTTTCGGACTGATTTGCCGGTAACGTCTTCCCCGTTTACCAATACCTTTCCCGTAGTCGGTCTATCGAGTCCTGCCATCAACCGAAGAAGGGAGGTCTTGCCCGCTAAGGTACGACCTAAGAGTACATTGCGGGAGCCCGTCTCAAACTCCAGGCTGATGTCGTAGAGATGGGTCTCGGGTCCAACTTTTTTGGTGATATTTTCCAGGACAAGAGACATTAGGCTGATATCCTCTCATTGTTGAGATGATGTAACTTCCCTATTTCATAATCCAAAAACAAATTTCAACTGTAGCAGTTATTTCGTCCTAATCTGTGTGAGTTTTTATCCCGCCCTGCGGGACCAAAATCGTGCCTGAATTATTACTAAGGCTTTGTTTTCGGTCAACCACCTAACGAAGTTAATATCATTAACATTACATCTCGCTTCTTTCAAGCGTTAAAAGAAGAAAATGCATCCACCGCGGACGAGGCAGTGCCTATAGCCAGACCTGAGCCGCATTTCATCCGCATCCAGTCCTGGTGGGCCAGGATCGATCCGCAGGCAAAGAGATTATCAAAAACAGGGCCGCCGTCTTTCCCAATAGGCCTGAACAGATCATCCACCTCAATACCCGCCCGGTTGGCGGGATGACCCCTGGGATCAAAGAATTCCCTTCTGTGCCACTCTTTCCTCTCCCCCGGCTGTAAAACAGGAAGATCAAAGAGTGTCTCCCTGATCTTATCCCTGTCGGCTCTAAGCCCCTTAGCCCAAAACCTACCAGTGGCAAGGATCACCCCTTCGGCCCTGATCCATTTATCCGGTCTATTCCGGCCTATACCGAGCAGGAGCTTTCCGTTCTCATCCTGTTCCCATTTGATCACCCTGTTAGGGAAAAAAAGCTTAACGCCTTTAGCCGACAGCCCCCGCGTAAAGGCCTCATTTAACCTGAGTCCGGGAACAGAGACGGGCATTGTGGGGATTTCAAATACCCTCGCCCCTAATTCATTTGATAATTTCTCAACGATCTCGTGGGATCGTTCCATACCGAGAATAGCGGGCATTCCCACTGCCTCGGCATCTTTTAAATGAGGGCAAACTTCGCTTACCATTCGATCTAAATTTTCAGGAACCTCCATGTCACGAGCCATGATATCCCCTGAAACGAGTCCTGCAGCAGTCCCGCTGTTACTAAACTGCAGATTGTGCCAGCGTAACCCGGGCCATTGGTCCCGCAAGGTTCCCGCAATCTGAGAAGCACTGAAGTCATTCAGACCGTCAAAACCCAAAATGAGGCAGGGCGGCCTTTCCTTAAGGGCCTTTACCCCATCCCACATGGTTTGCGGCACATAATATGAGTATTTGGAAGTCCCGAGAGGTGTGATCATCTCTGAATTATTTTCGCCATCCTTCAGGTAAGGGAGCCCTTCATCACCTAAAAAGGCGACCACTTGTTCCATTGATTCCCTTAGGGCGCCTTTCTCTAATCGGGCATATGGATGGTCGGGGATATCCATTGCAAGGGCCTCGATTGCCGCCCATGGATCTATCCACTTATTCCCTGTTTCCAAGGGATGAACACCCATCAGGTCCAGCAGACCGCTGGCAAAGATCATACCCCCGGAGACACCCGTCTGAACAGTGGAGATCCCCTGTTCAGATGCAAACAGGGCCGCTGCCATACCTGAGAGACCGCATCCGATGATGGCCAGATCACATTCTATAGTTTTATTTTCAGCCATCGTTATTTGTGATCATATCGTAAGAAGTCTGAGATTGCCTTCATTTGTAAATCCACATTCCGAAATCCGCAATCCGAAATCATGTCTGGGTCTCCAGATCAAAGGACCCGCAGTAAAGGGCTTCTTTCAGTTCTGCCTGCATTATCTGGCTGTGCCACAGAACAGGCCGCTCTCCCCTCCAGCGTTCCTGCAAAAAGGCCCTGAGATCATCCAGACCCTCAGCCCCCTCCATCTGTCTCGTTTCCTGGAGAAAGGCAGAGATCCTTTTCCCGCAAAACGTCCCCTGGCAGGCCCCCTTACCCACCCTGCTCCGGAGTCCCATGGCCTTCAGGCTTAGATCTCCGTTATGCTCATGGATAGAGTTGACAATGCTTTCAATGGTGCTCTTGGGGAGGAGTTCACACTCGCAGAGGAGAGGGTCATCATGATTCTCTCTAATCCATCTTTTTGGACCCAGGGCAGGCTCCGTCCACATACCGGAAGGTGTGGATGGTAGGGGTTCAGTGCGCGTAAGACAGGGCGCATTCACGCCCAGTCTCTCACATACCAGATCTGCAGTCTTTTCCGCCATATAGCGGTAGGTGGTCAATTTTCCTGAGGGAACAGTTGCGAAATTCTCCAGCCCGTCATCTGTATGATCTAACAGCATGAAACCCCGGCTCACAGAACGGTCATCAAGCCCTGGATCCATTTTCAACAGGGGTCTGACCCCTGCGTATGACCTGATATAACGAAGACCTTTCAGTGCAGGGATCATCCTTGAACCCTCGTCCACCATCAGGTCAATTTCTTCGATGGTAGGCCTGATCCGGTCTAAAGAATCGATCCTGATCGAGGTGGTGCCCAAGAGGGAAACCGTACCGCCGGGGACAAGGATATCTCCGTCACCAGGGCTCCGCAGACGGTTAACGACCCTCTCTGTAACCCTGTGGCCGGTCACAAGGAGTGTCCCCTTGGAATAGAGCATCTCGATATCTATTCCAGCCAAGGCCGCCACCTCCGTTACCCAGGCCCCGGCCGCGTTTATCACCTGTTCAGGTTCAACAGAAATTTCCTTTCCGGTATTTGTATTGATCAGGCGGACGGTCTTGATGCGGTTATTCTCCTTTTCAAAACCTATCACCTCTGTATGACAAAGAAGGTCGGCGCCCAGATCTTGGGCCTGGGCAATATTTTCAAGGGAAATCTTGAAAGGATCTATGGATGCATCATCCACAAGGTATGCGGCAATCACCTTGGTAGAAAGGACGGGCTCCATCTCTCTCGCCTCTTTGGGATCGAGCCATTGGCACGGTATGCCGCATTTGGAACAGCGCTGGGGGAAATCCGCGGCATATTTTTCATCATCTCCCTCAACAGCAACAAAAAGGCCCCCCGTATCTTCAATACAGTGGGGGGCCATTTTTTTTAGTATTTCATTCTCCTCGTGACATTCTCTTGCCGCGCCAGGGTCAGTGGCAACATAACGCCCTCCGCTGTGAAGAAGACCGTGATTGCTGCCGGATGCCCCCGCGTTGATATCGCCCTTTTCCACCAGCAGGGACTCAACACCCCTTAAGGCAAGATCCCTCGCAAGTCCTGTGCCTGTAACCCCTCCCCCGATAATGAGCACCTGTGTGCGCAATTAGTCCCTCCATCTGAGAACAGTGGTTAAAAAAACATTCCTGCCATCTAAAAGGTTTCGAAAAAACAAATCATGATCCGATTATTCAATCAGTTGCAACTCCATTACATTTATATCCAGTTCCACATTTTCAACATTACGAGCAATTAATGTGCCAAAAATCAAGGGCAAATATCAAGAGCCTTAAAGGTATGTAAATATAATAGAATTATGGCCATTGCAACGCGGGTCCTTATGGGTTGTGGGGAATTGAACTGTCAATTATTTTTCCACACTGTAAAAAAAATGGAAATCGAATGATGATTTTCATTTGTATTTTGGCACAAACACGTTGTCAACAAAATAATATCGCTTTTTTACTTTTCAACACTTTTTTTTTCAATATCGAAATTATACGGAAAATATGAAGCTCAATTCGACGACAAATCAACTCTTTTTTCGATTTTCTGCCAATTATGTTCGTTTCTGAACTTTTTTTGACCAATTTGGTTGATCATAGTCCTGTTTGTTGATAATATCAGGTCAATTATATGGACAGGCAAAAAAGGCGTGCTAAAAAATTAATGAAGGAGGTCCTGCCGTGTTCAAAAATGAAAACAACGCAAAGGGCGATGGCAAGGCTCGAGGAAAATCGGTCCTTCTCCGCCATGAGAGGATCGTCGAACTCGTTCAGGCCCGGGGATTTGCTTCAATCGAATCCCTTGCCAAGAATTTTGGTGTAACCCCTCAAACCATACGGAGGGACATAAACGAACTCAGCGAAGCAGGGCTGCTGTGCCGCTACCACGGGGGAGCTGGGCTATGTTCCAGTGTAGAAAACGTGGCATACACCACGCGTAAAGTGATGTGTCTGCCCGAGAAACGCCTTATTGCCCGAATGTTGGCCCGGCATATCCCGGACAACGCCTCCCTTTTCATTGACATCGGAACTACCACAGAGGAGGTAGCCAAAGTGCTCCTTGATCATAAAGATCTAAGGGTCATAACGAACAACCTTAACGTGGCAACAGTCCTGAGCAAAAATGAGAGCTTTGAGGTCATTATCACCGGTGGAGTTGTCCGTAGCCGGGATCGGGGTATTACAGGAGAAGCGACTATTGACTTTATACAGCAGTTCAAGATCGATTTTGGTATCATCAGTGTGAGCGGGATCGATTGGGATGGGACTCTCCTCGACTTCGATTATCACGAGGTTCGTGCCGGCCGAGCAATTATTGGAAATTCACGCAAGGTTTTCCTCGTGGCTGATCACACCAAGTTTGGCAGGGAGGCCATGATACGCCTCTGCAATATACAGGAGATTGACGCCCTCTTTACGGATCGAAGACCCCAACCGAGCATGAGTAAAATACTTTTGGAGGCAGACGTCACACTCCATGTGCCAAATGAGGAATGATAGATTTTAAGATAATTATCTTGGGGACGCAGATTTCCGCAGATAAACACAGAAAATAAAAAATTGAAAATCAAAGATAATCTGCGTTAATCAGCGTCCAAATTCTTTTTCTTAAGTAGTATCGATGCTGTTTAGGGATCTGAACCCGTCAACCCGTGAATGACTACAAATGTTTTTTCCTGACCTCGTACATCACGATGGCGGGAATGAAAAAGACCACATCGGCGATCATCTTCCCAATAAAGGTCCCCAAAACAAATTCGCCAATGACCTTCGGCATCAGATACATGAAGAACGGCCGAACCGCCATGACATCCAGAATCTCAGATGGACCGAATTCGATAATCAGGTTTCGCAAATCCTTGAAATAAGCGACAAACCCATAGCTCAGCTCATGTTTGCGATGGTGCTTCAGGCTCTTTCTCACATCGTTGTAGGCGATGATGCCGTAAAAACTGATAGAGGCCATGGCCGACCCCCCAAAGGCCGCTAACACATTGTCTCCGGTGGTTCGGTAAATGACCCATGCCGTGGCGAGAGACAGCACGGTGCTCAAGATATCGGCTAACAGATATCGCCTGATCCATTCCTTTATCTTGTTTTTCACTTTTTTATTTCGCTAAGGGTTCTTCTTTACCGGCGGCCTTAACCCAACCCGGTTTTCTCAACCCATAGATCACAAAGGCCGCGCCGCACATGATTAGGATGCCGAGGATCAGGAATGATTCATAAAACAGAAGGTTACCCGTCTCTAATTGAGACGGGGGGAAAAAACCGACGAACAGGGTAAACAGCCCGCCCAATAACCCCAATGCGGCCACCAGCCACATGCCGAAATTGCCCATGGGGATCCGGTAGGGGCGATGGACGTCCGGCCGCTTGTATCGCAGGACCAGGGCGGACACAAACATGAGCAGATACATGATCAGGTAAAGCTGGGCTGTAAGGGCAGTGAGAATCCAGTAGGCGCTGCTCACCGTGGGCATCAGCAGGAATACAAAAACCAGGCCCGTCACCACCAGGGCCTGGAGGAACAGGATGTTCACGGGGACATCGCCATGTATCCGGCGTTGAAGAATGGGCGGCAGCAGGCCATGTCGGGCCGACACGAGCAACCCCTTGCTGGGACCGATAATCCAGGCGGCCACCTCTCCGAGAGAGCCCGCCACAACAAACAGGGCCACAATGGGCACCAGCCAGTGCAGGTGATGGACGGCAAAAAACTTATCAAAGGCCTCCATGAGTCCGGCCACCAGGCTGATCTCCTTCTGGGGCACCACAAAGGCAATGGCCAGAGAACCTAATATGATGGCGGCAATGGAAACAAACACGGAAAGGAAAATTGCCTTTGGAAAAGAGCTCTTGGGGTTTTTTACCTCGGAGGCATGGGCCGCGGAGACCTCGATTCCGGAAACTATGACCAGGGCCCCGGCGAGGAACACAAAGCTGTCCATGCGGCTGAAATCCGGGATGAGGGAAGCCACTGAAAAATGGATCTGGGAAGCGTTGCCACCCAGGATCCAGCTAAATCCCAGAAAAACGATCAGGCCCGTGATAATCAGGGTGCTGATCACCCCTAAGGTGCTGATCCAGGCGGAGGTTTTCATGCCGTGCAGGTTGGCGAAGGTACCGCCCCAGTAAACCACCAGCACCACCACCAGCGTGTAGACTTTGTTGTTAGCCAGCTCCGGTGAAAAGGCATAGGCGAGGGTGGCCGCAATAAAGGAGAGCACAGTGGGAAACCAGATGACATTTTCGCTCCATTGCAGCCAGATGGCCAGAAACGCCCATCGTTTTCCTAATGCCTCATTAACCCAGATATAGACCCCTCCGTCTCCCTTGGGCGGCCAGGTGGAGGACAATTCCGCCGTGACAAGGGAAATGGGGATGAGAAAAAAGGCGGCGGAAATGGCCATGAAGGTAATGGCGCGAAACCCCTCTTCCGCCATGAGAGGAAGCCCTCTCACAGAGTAAATGATGGCCAGGTTGATCATGGCGAGGGAAACCCACCCGATGGTCCCTTTGCCGGCCGTTGTCGACGTCCCGCCCTCCCTTTGCCCGGAAACTTCTTGGGATCCCGTGTCTACAGGTTTTTCCATGTTTACGCCTTTCCCTCCGGAAATCGGAAATACCCAATATTATTTATGGATGAATAGTCAGTTTAAGTGTAACATCTCAATAAGTAGCGGTGTGGCCCCTGGATTCCCGCTTTCGCGGGAATGACGATGGGAGGTAAGTGACTGTCATTCCCGCGAAAGCGGGAATCCAGAAAAGTTGTCTTAGAAAGTACTTACCCCGTTTTATTGAGAAAATACGTTTAAGTTATTTTAATTAATCCAAAATCGTGCCTAAATCACCGCTCCCAGCCGAAGTTCCACCGCATGGTGAACTGAAGCCGGTGGTTCTGACCAGTAGTGGTGCCGTACACCGCCGTAAGGTCCGTAATAGTACGATGACCGAACATATATTCCAGCCCCACGTCAAAGGGTGGCCAGGGACTCCATATCAGGTTCATGGAGGCGTACTGGGTCTGTTTGTAGGTTCCCTGGTCGGACGCATTGGCCGGATTGGGCCATTCATCAAAATCACTGTCCAGACGCACAAGACCGTAGGTGACCGTTGACCGAAGGGATTTGGCCCACCAGTGCTGATAGGCCGCCCACACTCCAAAGGCCGGGATAGCCTTGAGGCTTGGATTGGCAGACGACGTGGGAGCTGCGTCCAGCCCCAAACCCGCTGTGTCCTGGATGTAGGCCCCGAGGGCATTCCCATACATGCCGCCTAATATGACGCTGTCGTCCTTCCACGTATCTACGCTTCCGCTTAGTATCACTCCCCATCCGTTCACCGACTGGTCGTATCCAGGTCCCTCGGCCCTCAGCCGGCGATATAGCCCGCCTAATTCTATATGCGCCCAGTCAGGCTCGTAACTTAATTTTCCGATCACCGACGGGAATTGGTCTGTACTAACAGACGATATTTTAGCCGGTAGTGTGATTTCCCCCGGGGCGTCCTCCACACCGACGGTAAAGAAGAGCTCCCGCTTCTTTGCATCTAACTGCAGAGGGATTTTCAGGCTCGCCTGAGTGAAACGTGTTTCAGGAATAATGTTGGGGCCCTCAAAGTCGAGGGTGTCCGGTATGGAAGCCTGATTAAGCCATATGGTGTAGTCCAGACCCGCCTTGAGCCATCCCCATTCCCCATAAGCCTTGTAGATCTGGAATTCGGTTTTAGTCGAGGAACCAAAAAGGTTCACATCCGCATAAACCTTAAAAGGACCCCATGGTGTGTCGGTCTCGGCCCATCCGCTCAGGCGACTCTGGTTGGGACTGAAACCGGTTCTGTTTGTGAGCTCAGCGGCCTGTCCGCCCACGGGAATCTTTCCGGTAACGAACTCCCTCTCCACACCCCCGCCGGGTGTCAGCCCCACCGCATTGAAATCGTGGATCACATCGACCTGGACAGCGCCTGAAATACCCACCCTAACCTCGTGACCACCAATTTCAAGGGGAGCCGGGGCCTTGGTGCCTAATTTTGCAACAACCGGTTTTTCGGTCTCTGGAGTTGCCTTAACCGGGATCTTGACCTTGGGATGAGATGTCCTGAAGGGGATCCATTTACCTGGCTTGGATTGCTTAGCTTCGGGGCGGGCCTTAACCGCAGCCTTGATCTTAGGTTCAGATGTCTTGGCGGGAGTAGTTTTTTCCGGCTCCGGCTCCGCTTTCTTAACTGTCGTGGATGCTCCCGAGCCCCCTGGTTTCACCCTGCCCGCTTCAAGCTCGCGTACCCTTTTCTGCAGCTCGAGCACCATTTTTTTGAGGGCCCTGATTTCATCCTGCACAGTGCTGTCTGAAACATCGGCAGCAGGAACAGCTGTCGCAAAGACCGCAAGAATTGCGGGGATCAAGAACCAGAATCGAAATATCTTGACTTTCATGGAAACGCCTCCCGAATTAGTGCTTCATACTTTCGGTCATCTTCCGCTTGAATTCCGTGCAATCCTTGCCCGCATTAAGCGGCTTCTCCTTTTTTTGTGAAAAGCATTGCGTAGACCGCCATTATAATCATAACCAGGGCTATGACTAACCAGAGTTCATCAAGCGTGGCCGATGCAAAGGCGGACAGAATGAAAATAGATGACATGAGCACAATGATTTTAGTGCTGATGGATTTTGACCCTGTCGCCCTGTCCTTTTTCAGCAGGGCAATGCCTGACCAGAAGTAGGGGAAGAGAAGCAAAAGAACTGAGATGGTTACTGTG
>Ga0222678_1001088_pt1 | contig 10556 bp, 10 predicted proteins | sample AntAcemetagen937_FD_179801 | JGI IMG/M metagenome (GOLD analysis project Ga0222678, IMG submission 179801) | Saline water microbial communities from Ace Lake, Antarctica - #937 | ecosystem: Environmental > Aquatic > Non-marine Saline and Alkaline > Saline | place: Antarctica: Ace Lake... | reverse complement strand
GCGATACATGCCTTTACGCACTGATAGCATTCAGAGCAGATCCCACACTTGAGGCAGCGTTCCGCTTCTTCCCTGACCTCTTCTTCATTGAAACCAAGGGCAATCTCATTAAAATTTTCTTCGCGTTCTTTCAAGGAGAGCTGTCTCATGGGGGTTCTATGTATAAAAGGTTCTTCTGCGACTTCAGGTTTTTCGTAAGTCCAGTCTCTTTCCCGCCCCTCTTTCAGGTCGAGGCCGTTTATGTACCGGTCAATACTCTCTGCGGCCTCCTTTCCGCATTCCACTGCTTCCACCACCGATCTCGGTCCGTAGAAGACATCTCCCCCTGCAAAGACACCTTCGAGTGGTGTCTCGAGAGTAATGGGATCGGCCTGCAGTCCTCCCTGTTTGCTTGTGGTGATACCCTCTTTTGCGGCAAATGAAAGATCAGCGGCTTGGCCTATGGCCACGATGACAGTCTCACCCTCAAGGGTGGACAGGTCGGTTTCGTCATACTCAGGATTAAAGCGACCCCGATCATCGAACACAGAGGTGCATGCCATGAATTCCACACTGGAGAACTCCCCGTTTTTCTCAATGAACCGCTTTGGGCCGAGACTGTTGGAAATATGCACCCCTTCCTCAAGGGCCTCCTCGATTTCGTAATCCCAGGCCGGCATTTCGTCTCTTTTCTCTAAACAGACCAATGAAACATCCTGAGCGCCGTTGCGAAGTGCGGTCAAGGCCACATCAATGGCCACATTTCCCCCACCGATAACGATCACCTTTTTTCCTAAGGGAACCTCGTTTCCGAGGGCCGCATCCCGCAGGAAATCCACACCTTTTAGGACTCCCGGGAGATCCTCTCCATCTATGTTCAACTTTCGGCTGAGGTGAAGGCCGGTCCCCAAAAATACGGCCTCAAACCCATCATCCTTGAGACCCTGGAATGTTACGTCATCCCCAAAGGTCACACCGGTCTTTATCTCAACACCCATCTCCTCGATAACCTTGATTTCCGCGGCCAGGATGTCTCTCGGCATTCTGTAAGCAGGAATGCCCACTGCCATCATGCCCCCTGCTACAGGGAGTTTTTCAAATACGGTGACCTGATAGCCCTTTTTTCTCAAAAAATAGGCCGCGCTGAGCCCTGCAGGCCCTGCCCCGATAACGGCCGCCTTTTCTTCGCGCTCTTCGGCAATTTCAGGAAGGTAAGATTCATCTTGTGAAAAATCGTAGTCAGCTAAAAAACGATGGATATACTGGATCCCAACGGATTCATCTGCGTCCCCCCTTGTGCAGATCTCCTCGCAGGGATGGTGACAGACACGGCCGCATATGGCGGGAAAGGGATGGGCCTCCTTAAACAGCTCCAATGCCTCCCTGTATTTACCCTCCCTGGTCAGGGCAATAAAGCCCTGCACGCTCACATGGGCCGGGCAGGTGGCCTTGCACGGTGCAGTGCCCCTTTTTGAAATGACATAGGCCCCTGGCATGGCCTGGGCATACTGTTTATGGATTGCCTTGGTTGTGGAGAGGCTCTCGTTATATTCGTCATCTATATCTATTGGACAGACCTTGAAGCATTCCCCGCAGCTTGTACACTTGGAAAGGTCGATATAGCGCGGATGTTGCACAAGGTGGGCCTTGAAATGACCCTCTTCTCCCTCAAGTTCTCTGAGTTCCGTTGTGGTTAAAATCTCGATGTTCAGGTGCCGGCCGACCTCGACCAGTTTGGGTGAGATCACTCACATGGCACAGTCGTTGGTGGGGAATGTCTTGTCCAACTGAGACATGAGTCCGCCAACGGCAGAGGATTTTTCAATTAGATAGACATAGAATCCTGAGTTTGCCAGATCCAGCGCCGACTGCATACCGGCGATACCGCCCCCTAAGACCATGACAGAACCTGACATTTTTTTCGGTTGATTATCGGGCATAATCATCTTTTTCCTTTCTCATAGTTGATACCCATGTAAAAAGTTGGAAATGACCCGTTTTTGTCATTCCCGCGAACGCGGGAATCCAGGAAAATTAACTATTTATGGACTCCCGCGTTCGCGGGAGTGACGGCCTTGGAGACTTTTTACGAGACCGTCATAGTTTAGCCGCGTCTAAGAGCTGCGGCAGCTTATCTTCCCAGCCCACGGTTGAGATCATAACCCCTGCCATCCCCATCTCTTTCAAATGATTGATGAGTTCCGCAGCAGTTTGAATACACTGTTTTAATTTATCGGGCGCCTTTTGAATCTCCCTTATCATTTCAGACGGAATGGAAACGCTCTTGATATTCCGATCTATATAACGGGCCATGCCTGCCGATTTCAGGAGAAGGACAGTGGGAATTAGGGCAAGCTTCTCCATGTCTATTCTCTTTATGAACTGCTGAAACCGATGGAGGTCAAAGACAGGGGTTGTTATAGCGAATTGAATGCCTCTCTCAACCATTCTTTCTAAGTTTTCTATCTCTATATCAAGGGCGCCTCCAATGGCCCCCGCATTGACGGTTGAACCGATACAAAAGGTGGGCGCGCCTGTCAGCTCTATCCCTGCCATGTCCCTGCCTTCCTGGAACTTACCGAGAATTTCCAGGAGCTGCATGAGATCCAAATCGTATACCTCTCTTGCCTGCGGGTGGTCCCCGAATCTGATGTCTTCACCGGAGACCGCCATAAGGTTGGATATGCCCAAGGCCGAAGCAGCGAGTATGTCTGCCTGCAGGGCCAAGCGGTTTCTGTCCCTGCAACAGACCTGGAGAATGGTTTCAAAACCTTGTGCATTCAGAAAGGCACAGCCTCCCAGGGAGCTTGCTTTCATCACTGCGTTGGCCATTTCGGGAATCACAAGGGCATCGAGGCGGCCTTTGACCTGGTTGGCATTTTCTGTGAGGCGAGAGAAATCATTGCCCTTGGGTGGGTCGAATTCCCCCAAGACAACGAATTTTCGAGAAGCGATCTTTTCCTTTAACGTCATGGTCTGGCCCTCCGGGTTAATGGGATAATCCGTTGATAGCGTTGGATATAGCCATCTCGAGATCTTCGATTCCAAAGGATTTAATATGATAGTAGAATATTTTCTGTTTACGGATTTCGCTTTCCAGTTCAGCGGTGTTGCTTTCAGCGCAGATTATAACCGGCAGGTCTCGCTCCATCCCTTTGATGACACAGATGAATCCGTAAACTTCCTCTAAAAGGATGGCGTCAAGCACGAGCACGTCAACCCTCTGCTCCTGCAATGTGAGAAGGGTCTCTTTCAGGTTGTCGGTTTTCAGAAGGGCAAACCCCTTGTCTTTTGAGAACGCTTCGAGGTTTCCTGAAAGAGCCTCTGCCGGCTCGGCAATAAGGATGGTCTTTTGACCGTTCATATCCTCAATCCTGTTCAATGCCTCTTCGCAATTTGCTAACCATTGTCATAGGTCTTTTAGCAATTTTCATGCCTGACGGGTAAAAACGGTCTTTATCTTGCAAAATCAGGTAGATGAGGAGATTGAGGTTGCCGCTGGGAAATGGATGCTTTTTGGGGCATTTTGTAACACAATATGTAGCCATTAGCAATTAACATGTTGTTATTCTTAATGAATAGAGATAATGGGGAAAAGATGGTCAGATGTTACAAAATTACCCGTTTCAACGGGGGGGTTGATCTTCCCGGAAGGGGCGCAAATCGATGGCCTCACCGTGTCTGATAATGATCTTGACTTCCCCGGGGTTTTGGTCTTATTTCTGACCCAGTTCAAACATCGGAGGCGTGTAACGGAAATTCAGGTCAATGGACAAAGATAAATGATCACCAGTTGTCAAATATCCTTATTGCCGACCTTGTCAAGGATGTTTATAAACGAATTGCGTCATACGGTGTTGATCCCCAAAAGCTATCCCCCTATTTTACGGCACCCCGTGAATGTATCATCGGTCTGCTCGACCATCTCCACAAAACCTATGGCTCTCCTGTCGATTATTTAGAGACCGCTGCCGGGCTAAACCGGGAAACCTTGTCCCTGCTAAAGGAAGCGTTGCTGGAGTAAGATGATAGGAGGCTGTCCGAGAATGGCTATTTTTCCCAATCTCTGCGTCAGGCTCAGATTTTAATCCTCAAAATACTCAATGTATTCCTGCGGTTAAAATCTTCGCCTTCCTTGACCTTGCAAAAAATTTCTCATTCTCGGATAGCCTCCTAGGTTGTGTTTTGGCCTAACAAACCGCAGGTTCCCTCGGAGAGATATTAGGGGTTCATACAACTCATTGTTCCTGCACGAAGCTGAAGACTGAATGCTGAAGCTCTTATCCGGGGATTCTAATGACCGGATGAGGGCATCAAGTAATATTATACTCTTTGTGTTTTTCCGCAATGGCGGCAGCCAGGGTATCCAGTGCCTTGAAGTCATCCTCCGAAGGGACTCCCTTGCAAAGAACTGGGTCTATTACTTCTACCTTGAGGTTGGGAAGCATCCCCGCAAGGACCTCTACTGTCTTTCCTCCCCACCCGTAGGAACCGATAATGGAAAGAAACTTTACTTTGGGACGTAGTGCATTGGCCAAAAATGCGGCATACGCGGCGTAAGGGTGAGGTCCGGCCAGGATTGTGGGAGTTCCAACCACGATTGTAGCCGCGTCAATCAGGGCCATGGCGAGTTTCCCTATATCAGTGACAGCCAGGTTGAACTGTTCTACCCCGACTCCTTTCTCCACAAGGGCCGAAACAAAACGATCGACCATCTGCCTTGTGCTTTCATGCATGGACACATACGGGAGGACTACTTTGTTTCGGAGCGGGCCAAGGACCCAGTCCTTGTAGGCATCAATAATGAATGATGCTTGAGGATATATCTGCCCATGACTGGGGGCTATTATCTCTATCTCGTAGGATGCCAGTTTTTTAAGGTCCTTCTGGATCACGATTCGAAAGGGCATCATGATCTCGGCAAAATAGCGTTTCGCTGCCTCATAGACACGCCCTTCATCAGTGACGTAGAGATCGGTTGTAGCGATATGGGAGCCGAAAAAATCACCACTGAAAAGAATCTTATCCTCTTCTAAGTAGGTCACCATGGTCTCGGGCCAATGGACCCACGGCGTATGAATAAATTTCAAGGTTTTGTCTCCGAGAGACAGGGCCTCGCCGTCCTCGACCGTTTTGAAAGATTCTTCAGGTACCTGCAAAAGATCCATCAGCATCCCTTTTGCCTTGGGGCTTGATATTAGCTTCGCGTCAGGGAATTTTTCAAGAACCCGCGGGATTGTCCCGGAGTGGTCCTGTTCCGCGTGCTGGGAGATGACGTAATCGAGTTTGGAGACCCCTTCAAGCTGAGAGAGCAGTTCATGGGCCATGGGTGGATCAACAGAGTCCAGCAGTGTGGTCTTCTCGCTCCCTTTGATGAGATATGCGTTATAACTTGTTCCGTCCGGAAGAGGAACAAGGGAGTCAAACAGACGCCTGTCCCAATCCACGGAACCCATCCAGTAGATGTTGTCTTTGATTTTTCTTGGTTTCATGGAAGCACCTCCTCTATTATACATAAATCTTAGTTGTGTTCCCGTTATTAGGAATCTACCTCAATTCATGTTTTCTGCAAATCATTACCACTATACCTGGCGGAGTACAAACAATTTCTTGAAAACGCACAACGGCCGGCACCAAGAGATGAAAAAAAGATCGGCGTGCAGGTTTGAGAAAACAATCCAGGGAGTTATGGTACAAGGACGACACTTTCCAGATTGCCGGCTGATAATGGAAGGATAACCTTCGAACCTTGAACCTGTGAACGGTTACGGTTTATCATATTCGTCTGTAAGCAAACGAGCGGGTATCGTCAGAAAGGGGCTCCGTGAGTGAAAACCTTAAAGAATGAGTTTGATGGGTTTAATGCATTAATCAGGAGGCAGCACCAATTACTACTATCTTTTTCGATCCGGCTTGACAGTAAGAATATGAGGGATTAAAATGATCTGAATTCTAGTCGACCAAAATGGAGGTCCGAAAAATGGAGACATTATCCCTCTCTGAGGCAAAGATAAAACTTAGTCGGCTTATAGATAGGGTCAATACTACGGATGAGGAGATCGTTATTACAAAGAACGGTCGTCCCGCCGCGGTCCTTGTCAGCCCGGATGAATTTGAGGGTTGGAATGAGACCCTTTTCATCCGTTCCGATCCTGGTTTTCTAAGAGAGATCAAGAAGGGTATCAGAACGTTAAAGCAAAACAAGGCAAAACTCTACACTCTTGAAGAACTTTTCAAGGAATAAGCAGGATGCCTATGTATAAGCTTAGAGTCCCCGATCACCTGGCCGAATTTATTCTGGGCCTCCACCCTGAAATAAAGAGGAAGATCAAAGGCTCGCTCAAGAATATTGCCACGGAACCCAACTCCGGAAAGCTTCTGAAAGAAGAATTAGAAGGGCTGAGAAGCTTCCGGGTTAGCAGGTTCAGAATCGTTTATCAAATAGCCGAGCCAAGAGAGATTCAGTTCATTGCAATCGGGCCGCGTGAGCGAATATATGAAGAGACCTACCGTCTCATCAGGAAGGAGAGTAAGGGGATCTCAAAAAAATAGCTGTTATATCTGTATCATCAACTTATTTATTTTCCTATGCCCGTCTCCCAACCGCGCTGGATTAGGGTTGTATCGGCTGTCCGGCTAATTGCATCAAAAAATCACAATAATGCTGGCTGTGTTGAGTTATTTACTTTTTTACGGACGTCCCCCGGATTCCTTGAATCAATGAAGGTCGTACTTCTTGATCTTGGAGGCGAGGGTCTTTCTGTTGATTCCGAGGATGTTTGCAGCTTCGGTCTTTTTCCCTTTTGTTCTCTTGAGCACAAATGTGATATACTCGTTTTCCAGTTCCTCAAGGGTCAGGGGTTCTTCGGAGAACATCTGTAGTTCCCCCTGTCGCTGTGTAATAAAAGAGGGTAGATTCCGGACCCGTATCACGTCGGTGTCTTCGAGGATGAGTATCCGTTCCATAGAATGTTCAAGCTCCCTCACATTTCCGGGCCAGGCATACTCCGTTAAAATGTCCATCGCCTCCGGTGATACCTCTGGGAGTGATTTCTTCATTTTCCGACTCAGTTTTTCCAGAAAATGCTGGATAAGGAGAGGGACATCCTCCTTTCTTTCCCTCAGAGGGGGGAGGTGTATCGGCACCACGCTCAGTCGGTAGTATAAATCCTCCCTAAAACTCCCTTTCTGTATTGATTCTGAAAGTTCACTGTTGGACGCAGATATGATTCGTATATCAAGGTTGATCTTCTGTTGGTCACCAACCTTCATAAATTCACGTTCCTGGATGACCCTGAGGAGCTTGGCCTGGATTTTCAAACTCAGGTTTGCAACCTCATCAAAAAAGAAAGTGCCGTGGTTGGCCAATTCAAAGAAACCGTGCTTGGTTTGATGGGCGCCCGTAAAAGAGCCTTTGACGTGTCCAAAAAGTTCACTTTCAAGGAGGGTTTCCACAAGCGAGGAACAATCAACTGCCACGAATTCTTTGTCTTTACGAAGGCTGTTGGCGTGGATTGCCTGGGCCACTAATTCCTTGCCTGTGCCGCTTTCACCGGTGATTAGAACCGTGCTATCGGTTGGCGCAACCTTAAGTATCTTCTCAAATATCTTCTTCATGGGCCGGCTTTGGCCGATAATGAGTTTCTTAGTTGAGTCTATTTCCAGGCCATTGCTGTCCGTGGCGGATTCTTGGGATGGTATAGTGCCAAGGCTCGTCTTTTGTAAGGCAGCTTCCAGATCATCAAGGCTGAAGGGTTTGACGAGATAGTCTAAGGCCCCGAGTTTTGTACAGTGAACAGCAGAGTCAATTGAGGGATATCCTGTTATCATGATTACATCTGTTTCCGGGTATTGGGCATGTATTTGTTTGAGTAGTGTGATACCGTCCATGTCCGGCATCCGAATATCTAACAAAATTAGGTCAAATGACTGAATCCTTAGATAATTGAGGGCCTCTTCTCCGCTGGCAGCCAACTGCGTGGCCATCCCTTTGTTGTTGAGTGCCCTACTGATGCCGTTTCGTACAACGGCTTCGTCATCAACGATAAGTACCTGATGTATATCTTTGGCGTGTTTCATACCTTGACGTGGATAAATCGGAAAAAAGTGCCTAAAGTTTGAAGTTTGGAGTACCTAAAGGTAACTTCTCAATAATTCCGGGCGAATCAACTGGATTCCCGCTTTCGCGGGAATGACTAAATGAGCTAAGTTCCCGTCATTCCCGCGAAAGCGGGAATCCAGGGATGTGGCATACCAAAGCATTTACCCGAACTTATTGAGAAGTTACCGATAAAAATTTGAAAATCGGACTTTTTACGAACCACCAAAGTTGATAGTTGTTTTTCTTTAGATCCGCCGGAGACGTACCAGCCCGCCACAGAACCGCCAGGTAAATGCTTGCTCGCCTTTGGCGAGTTCGCGTTCATCATCCATCAAATATCCAGTATCCAGTATCCAGCATCCAGGATCAAGTAATCATAGGAAGAAGAATTCTAAAGGTAGTTCCCTTATCTATAATACTCTGTACATCAATGGTACCGTGATGCGCTTCAATCACCCCTTTTACAATTGCCAGGCCGAGTCCCGTGCCTATCACCTGACGGGTTTTGGGATGTTTAACCCGGTAGAACTTATCAAAAATTTTGGGCAATTCTTCAGTGGGGATTCCCACACCTGTATCCTCGACCTTTACTTCCATGTATTCGGCCAAACCCTGTGCGGTGATCGTTACCCGGCCCCCTTCGGGAGAATAGTTAATGGCGTTGCTGATGAGGTTGTTGAAGACGTCTTCAATATTTTTTGGGTCAGACTGAACCGGTTTCAGGTCTTGGCAGGAATGGGTGAGAGTGATGCCTTGTTTTTGGGCCCTCGGTCCCATTAGGGCCACGATATCCTCTATGATCCGGCCGATATCCGTGGGGACCTGGTGCTGGACATATTTCCCCGCTTCGATTTTTGCCACGTCAAGGAGATCGTTAATGAGATCGAGCAGGGAATCGATTTTATTCATTCCCCTTTGCACAAAGTCTTGTTGTTTTTCAGCAAGTGGGCCTGCCAATCCCTCTAAAAGAACACTGTTTAGCTGTCTGATGGAGACAAGGGGGCTGCGAAGTTCGTGGGCTACCATATTGACAAAATCAGATTTCATTTCGTCAAGCTGCTTAAATGCCGTTATATCCTCCAGAACAGTAACGGTTCCGGCAACGGCCTTGTTGGGGCCGAGGGCAGGAGCCGAAATGGCCCGCAGGGCAGTGGCCCCTACATTGATTTCCTGTGATACAGACTCATCTTCCGGAGATTCCCCAGTTAAAATCTGTTTAAGGGTGTCTATGAGCGACTCTTTATGAATGATTTTGCCGATCGGAGCAGGGTTTTCTACTTCTTCTGATATTTCCATCAATCGCATCAAGGCAGGGTTGTGGAGGACTACTTCCAAGTTACGGTTGGTTACCATGACGCCGTTGGCCATCTGTTTGATAATCGTTTTCAGCCGGCTCTTTTCAAGGTTTAGATCGTAAAGATTCCGAATATTCTCCTCTTTAAACTGCTCAGCCTTCTGCTCTAACCGTCTCTTTTCAGCAGCCCGCGTGATCGTCAGGAGAAACTGGTCTATCTGGAAGGGCTTGGTTATGAAATCATAGGCACCATTTTTCATACATATCACTGCCGTATCAACGGTTCCATGCCCCGTGATAATAATAACCGGTATGTCCGGGTATTTTTCCCGTGCAATTTCCAGAACCTTCTCACCGCCTATAATGGGCATCTTGAGGTCAAGAAGGATGATGTCTATGAGTTCTTTAGCTAAGATGTCAAGGGCTATTTGACCATTTTCAGCGGTAATAACCTCATAGCCCTTACCGGTTAGAACCCGATGGCACCCATCTCTGATCGCCTTTTCATCGTCTATCACTATGATTTTGATTGTCTCATTCATAATTCATCCGATCCCACGAAAACGGATCCCTCTGATAATTCATCATTTAGCCCTGTGAAAACAGAATGGTCTGTTGACTCATCCAATCCCACAAAAACAGGTTTGTCCGTTTGTGCCTCATCAAATTCCAAGGGGAGTTCAATGGTAAAGGTTGTGCCCCCGCCTGGGGGACAGTCAAAGCCAATCGTTCCCCCATGAAGCTGAATAATATTTTGCGTAATACTCAAACCAAGACCGGTACCTTTTCCCACAGGTTTGGTAGTAAAAAAGATGTCAAAGATCTTATCTCTTAACTCCACCGGAATTCCCGGCCCGGTATCGGAAACCTTGATAATAAACCGCGAATTGTCCGGTTGGTAGTTGGCAACAATCTTAAGCATTCCCTTCTCTTCCATTGCGTGAGCAGCGTTGATAAATAGATTGGTGAAGACCTGTTGCAGCTGTCCCATATCACCGGCCATCTCAGGTATGTCAGGCTCGATTTCGGTTGTGACCCGGATGTCTTGAAAAAGGACCTGGTTGATAAGCAGGTTAAGACACTGATTAATGAGATATTCCAGGCTGAATGAAGATGTCTGCCCGATGGACTGCCGGCTGAATTCCAGCAATTCTGCAACAATTCTTTTGCAGCGAAGGGTTT
>Ga0222678_1001066_pt1 | contig 10727 bp, 13 predicted proteins | sample AntAcemetagen937_FD_179801 | JGI IMG/M metagenome (GOLD analysis project Ga0222678, IMG submission 179801) | Saline water microbial communities from Ace Lake, Antarctica - #937 | ecosystem: Environmental > Aquatic > Non-marine Saline and Alkaline > Saline | place: Antarctica: Ace Lake... | reverse complement strand
TTGTATAAAGGAGACGAGCTATTAAAGGCCGGGGCCAGGAAGATGAAGGGCCTCAGAAAAGAGATACAGATAATATTCCAGGATCCTTATATGTCGTTGGACCCGCGCGTAAAGATAGGCAAGGCCCTGGAAGAGGTCTTTCTTATTCATTATAGTTATCCGGGGCCGAAGAGAAGAAAAAAGGTGGATGAGCTCCTGGACATGGTCGGCCTTGGCAAGTCTTATTTTAACAGGCTCCCGTCTGACTTATCAGGGGGCGAGAAGCAGCGGGTGGGTATTGCAAGGGCCCTGGCTACCGGGCCTGAATTCATAATATGCGACGAGCCTGTTTCCAGCCTGGACATATCTATACAGGCGCAGATACTTAATCTTTTAATGGACCTTCAGAAAAAAAAGGCCCTTACATATTTATTTATAAGTCATGATCTGGGCGTGGTGGCGTCGATCTGCGACAGGGTGGCAGTGATGCAGTCAGGCAGGATCGTGGAGACGGGCCTGTGCGAAGAAGTTTTTAGAAATCCACAGCACCCTTATACTAAAAAACTATTGGATTCCATTTCTCTGACTTGACACTTTTAACACTGACACAAGTGTCAAGTTATTTGCATTTATTATTGTGTTATTGTATAATAAACGCTTACCAAGGAGTATATCATGAAGAATGTTTTGACTTTCATAATGGCAGGGGGTAAAGGGGAGAGACTTTTTCCTCTTACACAAGACAGGACAAAGCCGGCAGTGCCGTTCGGGGGCGTCTATAGGATCATAGACTTTACGCTCTCTAATTGCATAAACTCCGGGCTGCGCAGGATCCATGTCCTGACCCAGTATAAATCCTCATCTCTTGTTAAGCATATCTCCCTGGGGTGGAATGTCTTGAACGGAGAATTAGGCGAATATATCGATATCATACCTGCGCAGCAAAGGGTCAGCGACCAGTGGTATCAAGGCACAGCAGATTCGCTATATCAGAACATCTATGCAATAGAAGATGAGAGGCCGGATCATGTGCTGATCCTGGCAGGCGATCATATTTACAAGATGGATTATAGAGCCATGCTTGATTTTCATATACAAGAGAAGGCAGATCTCACAGTGGGGGTAGTTAAGCTGGAAAAAACAAAGGCATGCCAGCTGGGCGTATGCGAGGTAGATAATAAATCAAGGCTTAAGAGGATCCTTGAAAAGCCGGGCGCAGAAGATAAGATCTTAAAGAACTCTGATCAATTGTTTGTATCCATGGGCATATATGTCTTTAACAGGGCCATACTCAATGAGATCTTGTCAGAAGATGCAAAGAACAAAGATTCTTCGCATGATTTTGCAAAGGATATCATTCCTTTGATGTTGAATAAATGTAAAGTGTGCGCATACAAATTCGTAGATAAAGAGAGGAAAGAGTCGCTCTACTGGCGGGACATAGGTGATCTAGACGCTTATTACGAGGCCAACATGGAACTTGTTTCCATATTTCCGGCATTCAGTCTGTATGATCGAGACTGGCCTTTCAGGACATATCAGGAACAGTTTGGCCCGGCAAAGACTGTATTTGCTGGAGAGGATAGTAACAGGGTGGGCATGGCGCTTAATTCCCTTGTATCGCATGGCTGTATAATCAGCGGAGGCAGGGTTTATGCAAGCGTATTGTCGCCCAATGTGAGGATCAATAGCTTTTCAGAGGTAAGTGATTCTGTGCTCATGGAGGGCGTGGATATAGGTAGATATGCAAGGGTAAGGCGGGCTATTATAGATAAGTATGTAAAGGTGCCGCAGAAAATGGAAATAGGGTACGATCCTGTTGAAGACAAAAAGCGCTTTACTGTAACTGATTCCGGCGTAGTAGTCATACCAAAGGGTACGGTATTAAAAGGTAAATAATGATAAGAAAAGCCGATGTTCATGATATAAAGGCCATCCAGGAGCTTATAAATTTTTATGCAGATCAGGACAAGATGCTCCCGCGCTCTTTAAATGAGCTGTATGAGAACATAAGGGATTTTTTTGTTTATGAAGAAAATGGAAAGATAATGGGGTGCGTGGCGTTTCATGTCACATGGGATGATCTTGCGGAGATAAAATCATTGGCAGTCAGGGAGTCTAGGCAAAAGCAAAAAATAGGAAGCTCATTGGTCAAGTCAGCATTTGATGACGCAAAACTGCTTAAGATAAAACGCATATTTGCGCTGACATATGTCCCTGCATTCTTTGAGAAATTTGGTTTTAAAAAGGTCGAACATTCTGAACTGCCGCACAAGGTCTGGTCAGAGTGCATAAAATGCATTAAGTTTCCTGATTGTCAGGAGATCGCGTTGGTAAAAAATGTTTAGAGGCAATGACCTTTAATAAAGTAGGCCAGGTTTAAACCTGGCCTACAGGAAAAGGTCATTGGTACAGTATGTAGGGCACACTTTAGTGTGCCAAAAAGATCATGGCATATACTATAACCGAAAAAATATTATTGGCCCATACGAACAAGAAATCCATTGCGCCGGGCGATTTTATTTACGCAAAGATCGATATGGCGCTTGGCAATGATATTACTGCGCCCATCGCCATAAAGGAGTTCGAGTCGACTGGAACTAAAAATGTCTTTGACAGGAAAAAGATCGCGCTTGTGCCGGATCATTTTACGCCTGCAAAAGATATGAAGAGCGCTGACCAGGCAAAGATATTGCAGAGATTCGCTATCAAGCACCGGATAGAAAATTATTTTGAGCTTGGGGAGATGGGTATAGAGCATGCGCTTTTGCCGGAAAAAGGACTTGTGGGGCCAGGAGACTTGATCATAGGCGCTGATTCTCATACGTGCACTTATGGCGCGCTTGGCGCGTTTTCAACAGGCGTTGGCTCGACTGATCTGGCTGCCGGATTTATTAATGGACATGTCTGGCTGAAAGTCCCGGAGACTATAAAATTTGTTTATCATGGAAAATTAGGGAAGTGGGTGAGCGGTAAAGATCTGATATTGCATACTATAGGTGATATTGGCGTTGATGGCGCGCTTTACAAGGCAATGGAGTTAACAGGCGAGGTTATTCGTTCACTATGTATGGACGATAGACTCGCTATGTGTAATATGGCTATTGAGGCAGGGGGGAAGTCAGGGATCATTGAGCCGGATGAAATAACTCGCAGATATATCAGGGGTGAAGGGAGAAGGGTAAAGGGTGAATTTTATAAGAGCGACAAGGATGCTAAGTACTGTGAAATACGGGAATATGATGTTAAGAAAATAGAGCCGCAGGTCTCTGCGCCTCATCTGCCAAGCAATGCCGGGCCTGTCACTAAATTTAAGAGTATCAAGATAGACCAGTCAGTAATAGGTTCGTGTACGAATGGCAGGATAAGTGATCTAAGGATAGCTGCAAAGGTGCTTAAGGGCAAAAAGAAGGATCCGCGAGTCAGACTTATAATTATTCCTGCTACGCAAAAGATCTATTTGCAGGCAATAAAGGAAGGGCTTGCCGAAGTATTCTTAAAAGCTGGCGGGGTTTTTTCTACGCCGAGCTGCGGGCCGTGTCTGGGAGGGCATTTAGGGATACTGGCTAAAGGAGACCGCGCCATCGCGACTACAAACAGAAATTTCCGAGGCAGGATGGGCCATCCTGACAGCGAGGTATACCTCTCAAATCCTGCCGTAGCAGCTGCGAGCGCTGTAAAAGGCAGGATCGCGCACCCAGAGGAAATTTAGACATGAAGATCAAAGGCAAGGCATGGAAGTTTGGGAATGATGTAAATACAGATGAGATAATCCCTGCAAGGTTTCTTAATACCCATGATCCTAAGGAGCTTGGCGCGCACTGCATGGAGGATATTGACGCTGATTTTTCCAAAAAGGTTTCCAAGGGCGACATAATAGTAGGCGGGAAGAATTTTGGCTGCGGTTCATCAAGGGAGCATGCGCAGATCTCCATAAAAGGCGCAGGGGTCTCATGCGTAATAGCCCAAAGCTTTGCCAGGATCTTTTACAGGAATGCGATCAATGTGGGTTTGTCTATATTCGAGATAAAAGATGCTCAGGGCATATCACAGGATGATTATCTGGAGGTAGACCTTGATAAAGGCGTGGTTGTAGATCTTTCAGAAAACAAATCGTATAAGGCTCAACCCCTGCCTAAGTTTATACAAGAGATCATTAAAACAGGCGGACTTTTAAAGTGGGTCAAGAAGAGAAAGAGAGGATAGGAAATGGGAAGTAAGGGATATAAAATAGCAGTTATTCCTGGAGATGGCACAGGCCCGGAGGTCATGAGAGAAGGGCTAAAGGTCTTAAAGGCAGTGAGCCAGAAAATCGGCTTTAAATACGAGACAAAGGAATACGATCTGGGCGGAGACAGGTATTTAAAGACAAAGGAACTGGTGCCTGATACTGTATTAAAGGAGCTTTCCGGGATGGATGCTATATATCTGGGCGCTATAGGTCATCCAGATGTGAAGCCTGGCATTTTAGAACAGGGCGTTCTCTTAAAACTCAGGTTTCATTTTGACCAGTACATAAATCTCAGGCCTGTAAAGTTGTATCCAGGCGTGTGGACTCCGATAAAAGATAAAGGGCCTCTAGATATAGACTTTGTGGTTGTAAGAGAAAACACAGAAGGGCTCTATAAAGGTATGGGCGAATTCAAGGACAAGGGCACCAAGGACGAGATCGCCTTACAGATCTCACATAATACAAGAAAAGGCGTGGAGCGCTGTATAAGGTTTGCATTTGAATATACCAGAAAAAGGAACAAGAGAAAAAAACTTACGCTCTGCGGCAAGACAAATGTCCTGACATATGCATGGGACCTGTGGCAGAGGACATTTGATGAGGTGGCAAAGGAGTATAAGGACATAAAGACTGATTATGCTCATGTAGATGCCACGTGCATGTGGATGATAAAGAACCCTGAATGGTTTGATGTGATAGTCACGGATAATATGTTCGGCGATATTATTACTGACCTGGGCGCGATGATCCAGGGCGGCATGGGCATTGCTGCAGGGGGCAACATAAATCCTAAGGGGATTTCCATGTTTGAGCCAATAGGCGGGTCAGCGCCTAAGTACACAGGAAAGAATGTCATAAATCCGCTTGCTGCTATCTGCGCAGGCGGGATGATGCTTGAATATCTTGGAGAAGAAAAGGCAGCAAACATGATCGAGACTTCAGTCATGAAGGTGACCAGTGAAAAGCTAAAGAGCCTTTCAGCTGGCAAGATGGGGTATTCGACAGGTGAGGTAGGGGATCTGGTGGTAGAGAATTTATAGGAGAGAGGTCATCATGAGCAATAAATACAATGTCGCGATAGTGGGCGCCACTGGTGTTGTGGGTCGTGAATTTATAAAAGTCCTGGAACAGAGAAAGTTCCCGGTTAAAAACATACGTCTTCTGGCATCAGGCCGTTCAAAAGGCAAGATGCTAAAATTCTGCGGAAAATCATGTAAGGTCGAGGTGCTTGGTAGGGATTCTTTTAAGGATATAGACATTGCGCTATTCAGCGCGGGCGGAGGTATTAGCAAGGAATTTGCTCCGATTGCTGTAAAAGCTGGAGCGATAGTCGTAGATAATTCCAGCGCGTGGAGAATGGATCCAAAGGTACCTCTGGTGGTCCCTGAGGTAAATCCGCACGCGATAAAAAACCATAAAGGCATCATAGCCAATCCAAACTGTTCGACTATACAGATGGTCGTAGTCTTAAAGCCGCTTCATGATGTTGCAAGGATAAAACGCATCGTAGTTTCTACGTACCAGTCTGCTTCTGGCTGGGGCAAAGAAGCAGTGGACCAGTTGTGGGAAGAAACTGAAGAGGCCGTGAAAAGTAACAAGCGACAAGTAACAAGCGACAAGATAAAAAAGGTCAAAAAAGTGTTGCCTGCTCAGATCGCTTTTAATGTGATCCCTCATATAGATGTATTTTTGCCTAACAGGTACACCAAGGAAGAGATGAAGATGCTGAATGAGACCAGGAAGATCATGGAAGATGACAGCATAAATGTGACTGCTACCTGTGTCCGCGTAGGCGTTGTGACCTCTCATGCAGAGGCGGTCAATATTGAAACTGAGAGAAAAATAAGCGCGGGTGAAGCAATGGAGATCCTTAAAAAATCACCAGGCGTGGAAGTCATCGATGATATTGCGGATTCAAAATATCCTCTTCCTATAGATGCCGTAGGCAAAGATGCCTGTTATGTTGGAAGGATCCGCGCGGATAAATCTGTAAAATACGGCCTTAATCTATGGGTCGTGAGTGACAATCTACGTAAAGGCGCAGCCTTAAACGCTGTCCAGATAGCCGAGCTTTTGATCAAGTGATCCGTAATATCCGTCTGACAATAGAATACGATGGCGCTCGTTTCTTTGGCTGGCAATCGCAGCGAACAGAAAAAAGAAAGACTGTCCAGGAAGAGATCGAAAAAGCAGCTTATAGGTTATTTGGGAAAAAGATCAAGCTTGTAGGAGCTGGCAGGACAGACTCAGGCGTTCACGCAGAGGCGCATGTCGCAAATTTTAAGACAGCTTCGAACCTACCTCTAATAAATATCAAAAGAGGCCTCAATAATTACCTTCCAAAAGATATTGCAGTGACTGTAGCAGACGAAGTAAAAATAGATTTTCATTCCAGGTTCGACGCCAGGGGAAAACTTTATAGATATACAATACTCAATAGAAAAATCAGATCGCCATTATTAAAAAGATATACAGCGTTTGTCTCGTATGATTTGAATATTGATTCTATGCGGAAGGCAGCCAGATGTCTTATAGGCAGGAAGGATTTTAAGTCATTTCAGGCAGCCGCCAAGAAAGAAAAAAGCTCTATAAGGACAATAAAAAAACTTACTATCGTCAGTAAACCGCCACTTATAGAGATCTATATACAGGCAGATGGATTTTTGTATAATATGGTGCGAAATATTGTAGGCACATTGATAGATGTGGGCAGGGACAGGATAAAACCAGATAAAGTTAAGGAAATTTTGTCAAAGAGGAATCGCGCTCTAGCTGGTCAGACAGCGCCAGCTAGAGGACTGTGCCTGGTAAAGGTATATTATTAAGCCATTCCTACGCCCTGTAGCCCAGGTTTAAACCTGGGCTACAGGGCGTAGGAATGGATAACTCTTATTGCCTATGGGATATAGAGAAGCGTTGGAAAAATCATGGAATTCGTTTAAGGAATCTGAGAAGATGCAGGTGAGGTTTCTGAACGACGAGTACGAAGTAGATTTTTCCAAAAAAACTATTTTTTCGCTATCCTGCAACATCGAGGCAAAGGATTATTATAAGATATTGATCCTTCACTATCTTGCGAACGAGGACAAGGTCGCGAGCATAGAGGGTGATGCATGGATATCATTTAAAGAGATGGACGGAGGCAAGGAGTATTTTTCCGCATTTCGCAAGAGGGCAATAGAGCCGATAATAAGAAAATACAGGGATGACTCTAAAGATATGCTTATTCAGGCATTCCCCAAGATAAAAGTCGAGATCAAGGTCTGGGCAAAGGATGAGGAGTTTGAAGCAGATTGCAATATGCTCTTCAACGAGAGCATTAAAAAGATCCTTCCAACCGAAGACGTGGCAGTTCTAGGGGGCATAATAGCCTCCTTAATCTAGGGCGGTTTATATGGTAAAGAACGTAGTGTATATATTTATAGCAGTAGTTTTTGTTTTTGGCTATCTTCGGTATTTTGAGCATCGGTCGCTTTATTTTCCTATGGAGGAGATAGAGATCGTGCCGAGCGCTATTGGGCTTGCGTACGAGGATGTGTATTTTGAGACAGAGGATGGGGTGAAGATCAATGCGTGGTTTGTAACAGCCCCATTAAAGGACTCAAAATATACACTTCTATTTTCTCATGGCAATGGCGGCAATATAAGCCATCGCGTAGAGAAGATAGGGATGCTGAGTAAGCTTGGATTAGATGTGTTTATTTTTGACTATAGAGGATATGGAAGAAGTAGCGGCAGGCCGTCAGAAAAGGGATTCTATAGAGATGTGGAGGCCGCGTATAATTATCTAGTGAGTGAGAAGAATATCCAGCCAGAACGAATAATAGTATACGGAGAATCCTTGGGCGGGTCAGTGGCAATCGATCTTGCCAGCAGGAAAAAGGTCAGGGCATTGATAAGTGAGTCTGCATTTAGCTCTACTGTGGATATGGCAAAGGCGCTCTATCCGCGGCTTCCAGCATTTTTAATATCTACAAAATTTGATGCAGTGAGTAGAGTCAAGGATCTAAGTATACCAAAGCTAATAATCCATAGTAAAAACGACGACATCGTACCATTTTCTCAATCTGTAAAACTCTTCAAAGCTGCCCCAGAGCCAAAGAAACACCTGGTCTTAGTAGGTAGCCATAATAGCTGCTATGTGGATTCAAAGGAGGCATACGTTAAAGGAATGCAAGAGTTTTTGAAAGACTTAATCGTTATAAGAAAATAGTTTTACGCAGTGTCTATAATTTGTTATAATTAGCTTAAGTTAAAGAAGTTGTACAAGCTCAAGGCTATGAGGAATATGGCTTTTTCTGTCCGAGTACATGAGCAGGTTTATAAAGAGATTTAGTAGTATGCAAAGAATATATAGAAAGTTAATATTGATGCTAATAGGGGTGTTTTTGTGTGCGAACGTAGCTCATTCGACTACTTTAAGGATACCTTTAAGCCGTACAATGGCGACTTTCCCGACATTAAGCTGGCAGCAAGCGACTTCAATATCATAAAAGAAGAAATAGGAGATATGCATGCATCTCCTGAAAACGCGCGGAAAATTATAAAGGCTTTTAGAGATGAAATCCCGCTTATACTACGAAGTTGACTCGCACAATAGGCTCGTTATTAAAAACTCGATGTGTCCACTTGTGAGGTGGAAAAGGTTCAGCCTTGATAATCTCGTCATTGATAAGCGATTATTATGAAGTTTGTTTTGATAGCCTTAGGGCTCTTTCCTTTACTATGCTGGATAGGGATTTTTTTTCTTCGTCAGTCAATAAGGAGTTTTTTATCAGTCTGTCTATTGTTTTGATACTTCCCAATATATTTTTATAGCTTGCCTTTGAGTTTATTTTTAAAGCATTGACGAGTTCGTCAAAATCTTTTCTCGCGAGATTATTTTTTTTCCCGTTTATGGTCAGCGCTGAATCTTCCTCGTGGGGGATAACGAGTTTTGATGATACTATGTCATATGCGGGAGAGAGTCTTATGAAGTTTTCTTTGTCATAGATTATGGAGAAATTTTTAAGATGGGCATCCCCGTTCCCTATTATAAAAAAGTAAAGGATCCTTTCAAAAAAGAGCTGAGCATCAAATCCGGGTATTTCCGAGATTTCTTTTAATTTCTTGCCTATTTTCTCCATAGAGCCTTTGTATTTATCTTTCTCTCCTAAAATCTGGAAGAAATTTTCCTGGTGAAGCTTTTCCTTTTTTATTCGGTCGAATCTTTTTACTATATAAGCCAGGCTATTGTCTTTTAAGGATACGAGAGCATGAGGAGGAACCTGGATTCCCAGAGAAGCAGCTATGTCCATGCATAGATTTTCATTTTGCGGGATATTGTTAAATGTTTGTAACTGGGGTTTCAAGATGTATTCTCCTCCTTCGCCCGCAACTTCCAGGGTGCCATTTTTTTTATCTAATTTCATCGATAATTTAGGCTGTACTCCCGATATGGACATTTTTCCTGCCATTTCCTGAGCTGCTGTCGGAATGTCCGTAAGGCTAAGATCTATCTTAGGCAAATAGTTTACATCGAAGAGGTTCTTCAAATGTTTTTTATCCATACGGCCCCTATTGTACTATTCGACGTTGCTATTAATAAACCGAAGGCATCATTTTTATCTATTTTTAATTTTTTGGTTACTATGTCAAGATACCAGCCTTCAGGCAGCATGCCTTCAAAGAAAGGGAATAGTTTTGAGCTTTCGTGGATTTTTTTTGTTATTGGCATAGAAACGGAAATAGAAGCGCCATTTTTAATAAAGGATTCGTTATAAGTAAATTTAAAGCCTTTTTCGGTTTCTTCCAATATGCCGGCCTCCCGGTCTTTAAACATCGCAATGGCTTTTCTGTGATTATGGTCGTTCATTTTTTATTGCCTCAATATGATATCCGAAGAATCCAAGGACTTGGTTGACTTTATCCATTCTGACGGTAGCCTTGCCTCTTTCAAGCTCTCTCAAGAAGCGTAATCCCACGCCGATACGTTCAGCCAGTTCTACCTGGGTTAAATTTGCTGATTTTCTTAATTCTTTAGCTTTTTCTCCTATAGACATTTTGACCTCCATTTATAACAAAATTATATACCCTAAAAGGTGCAATGTCAAATAAAATCAAAAGTATCATACCCTGAAAGGTACAATATTGTTAAATATTTTATAGTTTATACCCTTAAGGGTATAAACTATGGTTTAAGAATTTAAAATTATACCCTGCCGGGACTTATAAATTCTTGCATAGAATTTCAAAATTACCGAGACATAACATTACTATTGTAAATCTTATCTTAGAGTAGTATTATATAATCATGAAACCCCGCGTCTTTTACGAGGTTGATCCGCATAATAAGCTCGTCATTAAAAACCCACCTGGGAAGTCAAAGGTTAAGAAGTTTCGTAAAGTTGTTTCTGGTAGGTTTAAGACAGATAAGAGAAATAAGCTGTATTACGAAGTCGTTAAGGCCTCTGAACATAAAGTGCCGCAGAAGATAAAATTTTCAGGTAAGTATTTGTTTGATAAGAAGCATAACCTG
>Ga0222678_1001055_pt1 | contig 10813 bp, 9 predicted proteins | sample AntAcemetagen937_FD_179801 | JGI IMG/M metagenome (GOLD analysis project Ga0222678, IMG submission 179801) | Saline water microbial communities from Ace Lake, Antarctica - #937 | ecosystem: Environmental > Aquatic > Non-marine Saline and Alkaline > Saline | place: Antarctica: Ace Lake | collected... | reverse complement strand
ATCGTACATGCAATTGAGCGCTATCTTGAAGGCCGAAAAGTGTTGATGGGAAAATATGGCGAATTCGGAGGCTAGCTGTGTGGATAGAAGCGGCTGCAGTATACTGGCTTTTTGTTAAAATTCTGCTTTACGGAACGGCAATTCTGATCCTGATCTCCGGGACAGATGATGCCATGGTGGATCTGACCTACTGGCTCCGAAGGCTCACCGGACACCGCCCCTACACCCGCTTGGACAAAAAGCTCAAAGCTGAAATCATGGCCCTGCCCGAGCAGCCGATTGCCATCATGGTTCCGGCATGGCAGGAATGGGCCGTTATTCACAAAATGGTGGAACTGGCCGCATCTTCTTTCGACTACAAAAATTACCACCTCTTCATCGGAACCTATCCCAATGATGAAAAGACCCAGTCGGCAGTCGATGACATCAGCAAGGTATATCAGCATGTCCATAAGGTCGTCACCCGGAATCCGGGGCCCACAACCAAAGCGGACTGTCTCAATAACATTATTAGATTCATTTCAACATTTGAAAAAGAAAAAGAGATCCACTTTGCCATCATCGGTTATCATGATGCGGAGGACGTCATCCACCCTCTGGAGCTCAAGCTTTTCAACTATTTCATTCCCAAATACGATCTGATCCAGCTCCCGGTTTTTCCCCTGCCCCGGGCCCACCGCCGGCTGATCGCCAACCATTACATGGATGAATTCGGCGAGGCCCACTGCAAGGACATGGTGGTTCGGGAGGCGCTGACCGGAAACGTTCCATCGGCCGGTGTGGGAACGGCATTCAGCCGCAGGGCAATATCAACCCTTGAGGCCCTCAACCATCATCAGGTATTTGACACCAACAGCCTGACCGAAGATTATCTGATCGGTTTCCGGCTGCATGCCAAAGGTCTCAAAGAACATTTTGCCTTGATGGCTTTGCCACGGGGCAAATTCCCGTACATTGCCGTGAGAGAATATTTCCCCGCCACTGTCAAACGGGCCGTCCGGCAGAAATCCCGCTGGATCGTGGGTATCGTGTTTCAGGGCTGGCGAACCTTAGGCTGGTCACGGAAGCTGCGTCTTTCGTACATCTTGATGCGGGACCGAAAGGCCGTGGTCACCAACCCCACCAACCTTGCAGGCTATTTCATCGTGGTCAATATTGTCTTCATGGAAATTTACACGGGGCTTGACGACAATGCCTGGTGGTTTCCCAGTCTGATCCCCTACAGCTCCTGGCTCTGGGATCTGTTGTACATCAACGGTTTTTTTCTCCTCAACCGAATCATTCAGCGGTTCTATTTTACCGGGAACTTATATGGATGGGGGCACGGTTTCTTGAGCATTCCCCGAATGATCATCGCCAATATCGTGAACTTCATGGCATACTTCCGGGCTTTGAGACAGGTGAAAGCGGCCAGACGCACAGGCAGTGAAGTTGCATGGGACAAAACGGATCACGAATTCCCGGAACTCTCCATGCCGCCCGGGAAAAACCGGGCTTCCTGACCATGCAGCGTTGGATCATCATGGCGGGTCTTCTGCTTTGGCTTGCGACAGCCATGGAACCGGCCGAGGCCCACGGGTCATGGCTGGTTCAGGAATTCCGAAACTTCTCCACCTACCCCCGCATTCAAAAAGCCTACGATTATTATGATAAAGGAGACTATCCCAAGGCCCTTAAACTGCTGGAGAGTGCCGTTAAAATCGATCCCAACAACGTTAAGGCCCATAGTGCTTTGGCCGAAACCTGTCTGAAACTGAAAGACCTTTCCTGCGCAAAACGCCAGGGAAAAACGCTGAACCGGTTGAACCCCAAATCGCCTGCGGGAAATTTTGTCCTGGCCCGGGTCGCAAACCTTGAAAAAAATCACTCCGAGGTAATACGTGCCGCTGAATCTGCCTTGCAGCTTACGGGCCTGACCCCGGTTCAACGAAGCCAACTGGTTCAATTGCTGGTGGATAATCTGATCAAAACGGGTAACATCGACCAGGCGGGGAGGGAATTGCTGAAACTAAAGCAAACCAAAACCGATCCGGATCATTTGAAAGCGGCTTACGATAGGTTAATCGATTTCTGTTTCGTGGGAAATGATATCCCGAAAGGTCTGAAATGGTACCAGGAATATATGCAACAATTCGGGCCCGCAAGCGAACGGACCCTTGTTTACTGGTCCAATCTGCTGGTGCAGCACGGAGATATCAAAAACGCCTACCAAATCATCGAAACACTCCCCTCCCGCGGAACGGCCCTTACACACAAGGTCAATCTGCTCGAAAAGCTGGGGCAGTACCAAAAAGCCGCCGATCTGCTTTCTGCTAATGCCACGTCGGCGGAGAAAACAGAGGTGCAATACTGGAAGCGTCTGGCGATACTCTATGACAAAGCCGGGGACATTGACCTGGAATTTAAGACGCTTGTTCAGGGAATTAAAACCGTCAAAAAAAATGCCCCATTGTACCACATGGCCATCGAACACCTGATAAAACTAAAGGCCTACAGCAGGGCCATTCCGCTGCTCAAAGCGGAGATAAAAGAGGTTGGTACAGAAGCTTCCCATGTGGAACTGGTGCGCCTCTATGAAAAAGAAAACCAGTACAAAAAAGCCATTGGCGAGCTCTACCCATTGTGGGAACAGTTCAAGGGAACCGAAGCAGAACGGCTGAAACTCTCACACGAACTCCTCTATCTGCTGCAAAAAGAAAAAGAATGGCCTCTCTATCTCAAGGTGATGCTGCATGAACTGAGATCTAAAAAATCCCAGGGCAAAGAAAAGAGAGATCTGCAACTTCCCGCTGCGCTTTTTCAAGGACACCACCTGAAAGAAGAAATCAAAGAGCTTGAAGCCGCCTATCCTTTCCAGGGCATATCGGAAAACCACCGTTTTGAACTCACCATCGGCCTCATCCGTCTGGAGCAGAGGGCCCATAATGAAGATCGCGCCAGATCGATGTTACGAGAACTGGCCCAATGGAAAACTCTCAATCCGGAACAGCTGGAGCGCCTGGCCTCACTGGCCTACGATCTGGCCATGTACAAAAAAGCGCTTCAGCTGGCGCAGGAGATAATTGCACAAGATCCAGAGTCCGTTCAAGGGCATCTGTTTGCCGGTTACTGCGCCCAAAAGTTGAATGAACCGAAGCGAGCCATCGCCTTTTTAAACGGGGCGGCAAAAATTGACCCCGGCATTGTGACCCGCAGCTTTCAAATCGGACTGGGAACCCTTTATGCCGAGATCGGTGAAAAACAAAAAGCCCTTCTCCAGTGGAAGGCCGCTCTTGACCAGCAATTCGACCCCGAACTTGCGCTGAAGATGGCAAGATCCTACTACGATCAAAAGCAGGCAAAAGAGGCCCATGCACTTTTATCCCGGATTGATCCGACGCATTTTCCTCGTAAAAAGAAGGCGGATTTCTGGTCGCTCAAAGGGCTTGTGGCCGATGAAATGGGTGACGCAAAAGCAGCGGCGGAAGACTACCGCAAATCCCTTTCTCAGTGGGAGACGGCACAAACCTGGGCCCAGTTGGGCTACAACTATATCCGGCAGGGGAAAAAATCGTCTGCCATAAAGGCCTTTCAGGAAGCAGCGCTTCTGGCCCCTGATAACGGCAGTTATCGAAGTTCTCTGGCATATCTCTTATGGGAAACCGGAAAACCCGAAGAAGCCGCAGCGGCTTTCAGGGAAGCCATTTTATTGGAACCCGACAATATCGCCCTGTATAAGGGGCTCGGCTACGCCGAAATCAAAACCGGCAACTATCCGGCGGCCACAGATACTTTCAAGCATGTCATCGATTACTATGCGGACGACCAAGCGTCCGAGAACCCCAAAACCGCTGATGAAGTCTACCGCATCAAACAAACCATTAACAACATCAATCAGCGCTGGCATTTCGACTTTGCAGAGGTCGTCCGTCTGGACAACAGTCATTTTGAACCCCAGCCAAGTCTTATTCCCAACAGCAGCTATTCGGGTTTCGGTGTCCTTTCCGGCGACTACCGCGTGCTCCAGAGCCTCGGGCCCCTCAACACCGAGGTTTCAGTGTATGGACGATTACTATGGACCAACAAGAATCGCTCCCTGGCAATTGAAAAGCCATTGACCCAGGCAGGACTTGGTTTCAGCGTCAAACCCCTGGGCAATTATGATGTACATTTCTCCATGGAACGAATTTTCGGATTGGGAAGTGACACCCAGGATGACGTGATGTTTCGCGCCAGTGGATCTTTCAATGAGGGGACCTACTGGCACCCTGGAGAGAATGCGTGGGGGTACTACGATCTTTACCTGGATGCGGCTTACCTGATTGAAAGCGGCCAGCATTTCCTGACCTCCAACCTGCAATGGGGCAGAGCATATAAAGTGAGGGATGCCTGGGCCCTTGTGCCCTACTTCACCAGCGGTGCTGTTGACAGCAACGGGAACACCTGGATTGATGCCGGCGCCGGGATTACCCTTGCCATCTGGGGGTTTGAAGATCGCTACCACGCCCATCGGCTCCTGACCCGTATCACACTCGAGGGAAGGCAACAATTGGCGGGCAACAGCCCGGATGAGCACACGGTTCGGCTGAAATATGAAATGCGCTTTTAAATACGGTCTTTTAGGGCTGATGGTAATGGCCGCAACCTTTTGCGAGGCGGGAGAATTGACCGAGCAGAACGGTCCGGTCAAAGGGATTTTTTACCAACCATGGCAGGCTGACCTGTCCCTGACCCACTCAGACTGGGAGCGACGGATGGTCAGGCTGCATGACAATGGTTTGGATACTCTTTACCTTCAATGGCTCCAGTACGGTGAAATCGATTTTCTGAATGCACACCTCAAAAATGGCGGATTCTTTATTCAGGTGCTCCTGGACGCGGCTGCGAGCCAGGGGATCGGCATTTACATCGGGCTATTCAGTGACCCTGAGTTTTTCCACTCCCTCAACCTGTCCACAGCCGAACTTGACAGCTATCTGTTCAAGCTGCGTGAAAAAACGTTGCACGTGGCAGTGGAATTTCAAGCCCGCTATGGAAAGCACCCTGCATTTCAGGGTTGGTATATCCCGGAGGAAATCGACGATCTTAACTGGCAGTCAGCTCCCAGACGGAAATTGTTGAACAACCACATGCATTCCCTGGATCGCGCCCTCAAATGTTTGGGACAAAGAAAACCCGTCGCCTTTTCCACCTTCTTCAGCGGTGCACTCTCACCTGAAGCGTTCGCCCGGTTCTGCCAACAACTGCTTGAAGGATCCGACTACTTTATGTTGGTCCAGGACGGGATGGGAGGACGAATGGATATCTCAACCACTCGAAGATATCACGAGTCTCTAAGGCGTACCGTCGGTAAACAGGATCGACTGTGCTGGATTATGGAACTTTTTAAAGACGAACTGCCCGGTCCTGCCTTTAGGGGAAAGGCCATTGCACCGGATGAGTTCAATGAACGGTTTGCCGTTGTCCAAAAAAATTTCATGGGAAAAAGACTGGCCCTTTTCTCACTCCGATACTGGTTGGATGGAAATGCCCGGCTTTCAGAACACTACCGTGAGCATTTTTTCAACCCGGTTCTAAAAAAACCTGTAAAAGCCCCTCGGTAATATCTTTCTAAAGGCAGATTACTCCGTAACATAGCAGTAATTATCTTTATTCGTCCCGCAAGAAGGGTTGGCTGGGTCCGGAGCGCTTGCGCAGAACGTCTGTTTCGTCTCACAATAACAGGTATGGCTAGCCCCAAACGCCGGTTTTGGACAACAGATTGTCTGATCACCATTGCATGGTTGGTCGCTTGAATTGTGGCATATTGCCATCTCATCGCTATTACAATTTCGCCACCCGGTGCTTGGGCATGCCTGTTTCGGACAGAACTCTATTGTGACTGCCGTTGACGCTACACAGTTCACCTGTTTGCCGTTGTCCGTAGGATAGTGAAATGCGTCAGGGCAAATCACACTATCGCAATATACACATCGACAACCTGCATCAGGCGTAATTTTAACCGCTTCGTTGAAATGCTGTTCGCAACAGGAACTCTCTTTGCAGGAATTGGGACATTTGCTGCCATCGGTAATGACACTGATGTCGAAGGAAAGCTCAGTCAGGTAGGTGACTTCGGCTTTTGTGGCGTTGTCAGATGTGCTTCCGACGAAAAAATCCATGCCGGACGAACCGAGGTCCACCGGGTACGTTCCAGGATCGACCGAACACTGTTGCCCGGCGCTGCATTTCACCGCTCCCCCGCTATTCCAAACGCCGTTTTCGTTTATCAACACTTGGAGGCTTTCACTGCAATTGTTTATCAAGGTGAGCGTAACCGGTTGCGTATCTGGTGCGTCAATCAACAACGTTGCATCAGATAATGAATCGTTCGGCGCAACATCCCCGGACAATACTCTTGCATCATAGGAGAAGACATTGTCTTGATAGAAAGGGTTGTCCAGTTCCAACGCGAACAGCTGCAATTCACCCGAACCCGTATAGGCGGTCAAAGAGGCATTCGGGGGGACGGAGCTGAAATAGGACTGCCAATTGGCCGCAAGAGAAGCGACGGCATTTATCTTAAAGGCGGAACCCGGTGCATTTTGTAAGTGATACAATTCCGGATAAAAATCGATCAAATGCAGTCTATACAAGTCGTCCGCCCCTGTCGGCTCAAGAACGGCGCCCTGCGCCGTCTGCCCAAATGACCAATAGTTTTGTTCACCCTCAGGGGTATTATTCAGTACGGTCAACTTGATACGATCAATATCTATTGGAATATCGGGGTGTTGGTCGTCCATTGTGGAGCCCAGCAGGGTCACTTGAAAAGTGAGACGATTCGTTGTTAAATCATAAGAAGGTGTCTTCAACTTCAAAAATAGACCATCAGGTTGCATCTCTATGCTTACATATCCGTCCAAAACTGCATTTGGCGAGACCTGACCATACGTTTTGGACCACAAGGCAATAAAGTTTTGAATTGTTTCCGTGCCCGATTCTCGCTCTGGTCTATCCGTATACCAAAGAGTACGTTCCGAAATATTCTCTAATGTTAGGGTGTATTCCCAATTTTGATCAGAGGCAGAAACGATTCCCCCTCCCGAACTCTCGACAACGGGAGCAAATATTCCATTTTCGGCGGACAACACATATAAACGAGTAGACAGGTTGCTCGGTGTGGAACTATCACTATCGTTGCTACACGCAAAGCAAAGCATCCCTAGTAATCCCACTAACACCAAAACGCCACAATTCGCTTGTATTTTTCTCATGCCTCACCCCTTTAATATTTACAATTCTAAATTACTTGTTCCAGTGCATTGATTCAAATTGAGGTATTTGAGTTTCCAACCATATCAAATAATTGCTTAGCAACGCCTCAGCACCAGGGCTCCCGAATTGACTCATATAGTGAGGGGTTGCAAATGAACAAATACTTGCAGGCTGAACTTGATTGGCAACTTGAATTTGCCAAATTACGCGATCAATTGACGCTGGAAAATAGCTATCATCAAAAAGTTCAATAACAACGTGGAAATAGCAGTCATTTTTGAGCGTAGCATTCTTAAGCTCATTGATGCAATTAAAAAGAGTGTCTTGTGAAACGTATCCTGTTCCAATGCCATCCTGAAAATACAAATCAGAAATATTCGTATTGGCCAACACTTGACTCATGGTCTCATGGTAAACTTGCGCTGGTGGCGGCGAGCAAATATATGTCGATAAGGCAACGGAAGCAGCAGGTGTCAACGCTTTCAAATCACGTGACAAATCGTGAAGATAGGAAATGATCATATCCAGGCGGTTATAATAATTCCAAGTGCGCTCTTCAAATTCTTCTGAGATATACCAACCTTTGAAACTTGTATAATGTTGCGCAATTTTGTTTATTTGATTTGCAGCGAGCATGCATTTCACGTACGATTCATTTAAGAAATCGGCCAGTTGAACATTCTCATCCCAAAGCAAATCCCAATAATCCTCATCAAAATTCAAACCCACAAGGACTTTAATTCCACGCGCCTCAGCAATCGCCAGAATTGTTTCCAATGGAGGTGTATCCGTAGTCTCGAAGTCATCGGTTGGGAAATGTGCAAAATTATTGTAAACACCGTACTGAATAATCAGTTCCTTTATTTGAGCCGATTCAAATTCATTAAACAAAGCCTTCCATTGTAGATGACTCCACTCATGATGGCTTCGGTATAATTGAATAAAAGTTGAACTGATCTGCTGGTTAGCCAGCGCAAAAGAAAGAGATGTGAAAAGGAGTACACAGAGCAAAGAAAAAGCGAAAATGCAGGCAATACAATTTTTTAGAGCTTTCATTGACTTTCTCCTAGTGTCGCTCCGTTTGCGATTGCCGCAAAAAGGAGCACATTTGCCAGATGCGGCCGGTCTTTACGCACTTCGAAGTCTTCGCCCTTCTAAGATTTTGTAAGTTAGCACCCCGGATACACCGACAAACGGCAAAAGGTCACAAATTTTCTTTATAACAAACAGCGGAGAGAAATCTTCAAAAAATAATTCTAGTCCATTTTTCTGTTGCAGGGTAGAACTTCTTAAACCTCAATTTACTCGACGGGTGTTGGGTATGGCGTTTTGGGTATAAAAAAAGGCTTAAAGACACTACGCCTTTAAGCCATTTATTTTACTGGCTCCCCGGGACGTACAGTTGCAGGAACTACAGGTTAGCCTTCTTTTTTAAGGAATTTCAATATATTACGCAGAATCTTATTAATGCATCATGCTAAGCAGTAAACCAAGCGGACCGACAGCCAGTCAGATCGTACTTGCTGCCTCCCCCCCATCCCTTGCATATTGAATCGTGAACCCACCCCAGGGAAAGTGGAAGTAAAGTCAAAACCGACAAGAAAAACAACTGATGAAATGAATGGTCAGTCGTTTTTGCCGGGTCCAGTAAAATTACCCGTTAAAAATGAAATAACTTTGTAAAGGATGACACTGTTCATTAAACCGCCAGCCACCAGAAGTAAGTTTGTAATAGTTATAGAATCGAAATGCAACGCTTCTTGAATCCATGACAATACCAGGGACCATGGCATGGTTACTAGAACCAGAAAAATACCGGACATGGCGGTATCATCCTTCGTCATAAACATGATCGCGAGTGATACGATAAAGGCAGAAAGGTACAGAGAGGTAACGACGATAGCTGTTTTGTATATTGTTCCTTTTTCCTTAAGTGGTCTCATTATCACGGTAAATACCTCCATCCCATTATTAAGGCCCCCCATAAGGCACAGGGATTTTACTTCGTGGCCTCAGCGGCATCATGAGCCATTTTCTTTGCTGCTTTCACTGCTTCATCACCTGCCTCTTTGGCAGCAGCAGCCACATCACTGGCAGCTGCTTTTGACGCTTCTGCTGCCTTGTTAAGAGATTTTACCACATAGCCCGTACCTTTGATTTCAGGCGGCTCTTTGTATTTGTACCTGCCCTCCGCGATTTCAAGAGAAGCTGCCCGGTGACTTAAATTCAACTGTTGTTCCAAGCGCATCTACCCGCAGCCAGTCCTATCATGCAACCCTGATAGCGCATTTGCTCTGTAATCATGTAGATTCCTCCCACCTTAAAATGTAAAGTTTTTGCTCTTCCGTTTCGGGAGATTTCCTACGATGTGATTTGGGGCACTTTTGCCAAAAACTCAATAACTCTAATTTCACCCTCGGTCTTGGCTGTGCTTTGGGACAAATAATACCATTATTCTGGAAAGTTAAACACATATGTCCTCCGACTTCAACAATGATCTCTCCATTTTCCTGACAGCTCATTATTTTTCGATCCATGCAATTCTTTTGAAAAAAGCTTCTCCAGTTGTGACCGTATATGTCAATCTCGTATGCTAAAAGGCAGAGAATGTGTCAGCACAACAATCAAGACCATTTCTGGAAGAATTGGTCAAAATGATTGAAGCCATGATGAGACGGAGTTATACTGCGACGGCTTCCCTCTTTATGAGTGTAGCAAAATTGGAAAAGGTATGAGATGAAGGTTCCCTGGATATCCAAAAAAAAGATCGCTCAGAAAGCCACCGACCTGATCGATAATTTCCAGGCATTGGCGAAATATGAGGTCAAGCCTCCGATCCCAGTAGAGGATATCATTGAAAGGTATCTGGGCCTGACGCTACTCTATGATGATCTTTATGAGGTGTTTGGAAGGGATGTGCTTGGTGCCGTCTACGTTGAATCAAAAGCTATATGCATTAACGAGAGGCTTTTCGAGAGCAGCGCTGAAGGACGATTGGTTTTTACTATCGCTCATGAGGTGGGTCACTGGGTATTGCATCGCCAGTATATTGGAGCCCAAGAAAAAGATGGCTCCAGACAAATCATTGTATCGAAAAAAGGAAATAGCAAGGAAACAATAGAATGGCAGGCCGATTACTTCGCTTCTTGTCTATTAATGCCGGAAAAAGAGATTCGTGAGGCCTTTGAAAAGGTATGCGCACCCGAAGCAATTGTCGTCAAGAATTCCTTGAACGATTCAAATGAAGGGTCTGGTGAAGAACCGTTTGTTGAACAATGGCCTTTTATTGCAGCCGCTATGTGTGAAGCCGGTGGATTTTCCAATATCTCCAAGCATGCCATGATCATTCGGTTACAGGACCTTGGGTTGTTGGTCAACAAGACAAAGAAAAAGATGGATTGGGAAGCCCTTTGTGGTAATGAATGAAAACACTTTAACCCATCCTTGATTTTTGGTATCACTGTAAGGATTGAAGACGCCGAAGCACTAACGGATGAAGAAAAAAAGATTATCGTTCGAGTTGCGCTTACATTTCGTACAAAGCAATCTGTGATAGATGCTGCGCACCGAGAACCGGTTA
>Ga0222678_1001047_pt1 | contig 10863 bp, 8 predicted proteins | sample AntAcemetagen937_FD_179801 | JGI IMG/M metagenome (GOLD analysis project Ga0222678, IMG submission 179801) | Saline water microbial communities from Ace Lake, Antarctica - #937 | ecosystem: Environmental > Aquatic > Non-marine Saline and Alkaline > Saline | place: Antarctica: Ace Lake | collected... | reverse complement strand
CGTGGTATTGGAGGGGGGAGAGTACCACCAAAAAGAAGTGGGCGAAATGTAATGAATTTATAGCGTTTATCCTGGACAACCACAATCGGAGGTGAGTGGTGTCCCTCGAAGTAGTCATATCCTTCCTTGAGGTTTTTCCAAAAGTCAATCCATTGGGAGTCCTGATGGGCGGCCATGTTTGCCTTACTCATTTTAAATGGGAAAATATGTACCGGCACCTGACTCTGGCCTGAAATAAGAGCCGATTCCATGATGGCGTAGATCTCATCCATACGGAAATCCGCCATGGCAAAACAGCCGGCAGAAGAACATCTGCCATGGATCATCAATAAACTGCCGGTACGTTTATGACTTCTGTCATATTCGTTTGGAAATCCCAGATTAACAGAGAGGTGGTAACTGGAGTTAGGGTTTAACTGACTTACCCCCACGGTGTAGAATCCTTCAGGGCTCTGATTATCTCCTTCCCTTATTTTTGGCCCGATATTTCCTGAATGGTGACAGATAGAATAGGATTTGAACAAGATATAGGTGAGTCCCTGTCGGAGCCAGATCTCCAGGATTTTTTCCTGTTTGAAAATCCTGATAAAAACCGGATCACCCAGGGTGGCTCCCTTTTTTTGCATCGCCCGGATAAGTGTGGGGGCGACCCGTTTGTATGCCTTCTGTGATTTGTCGCTGGACGGTATCATATTTGCTGTTGCAAACCCGTGAGTGACCGGAAAGCAAACTGAAAAGAGAAAGCAGAGTATGAACAGGGAATGTCGCATTGTAGTAATAATCAAAGAAGTTCGAAAATTGAGCAAGTAGTGTCTGGTATCATTTAGCCTGTATTCATTTTTTAAGCAAGAATCACAGCAAAAGTCCAGCAGTTCCCGGACATGCTTAGAAGCCAGCTATAGTAGCGTTTGAGAAAAAAGCTTTCGTAGACTTTTAAACAATTTAGAAATTTACTAACCAATCAACAGTGTGACATAACTAGCGGTAATTACAAAGAAATAAGATCAATAAAACAGCACAATTCACTTGACAAGGTCAGAAAAATCGGTTGCGGCTATTTTGTAAGGATATCAATCACTTACAAAATGGAGCCCGGAATGTGTAAAATTAGATCATTTTTAAGAAACCTTCAAAAAACAAAAGCTCGTTACAAACGAATAGAAATGCGCAAACACCTTAATGCCGATACTCTTTTCAGTTCTCTGCGCACAGGATTTGACAAGATTACTGATCACCGACCAGGTAATATCAAGATAAGTCTAACCGATGCATTAATGTCTTGTTTCGCATTATTTTCTCTTAAAGATTCATCGCTGTTGAATTTTGATAAGCGCCGTCAGTCTGAGGCTCATAACTTACGTACTATTTATGGTATTGGATCTATTCCCTGCGATAGCTCAATGCGTGAAATATTAGATAAAATTGAAATCAAAGATTTGAGACCATTGTATAAAGATGTTTTCACTCAATTGCAACGTGGGAAGGCGCTGGAAAAGTTTACGTATATGGACGGTTGCTACCTGTTAAGTCTTGATGGCACCGGGTACTTTTCATCGCCAGTGCTCCATTCACCCTCGTGCATGGAAAAAGTAAGCAAGAAAACGGGAAAAGTAAGCAGCTATTATATTCAAATGCTTGGTGCATCTATCGTTCACCCCAATCGTAAAGAGGTCATTCCATTATGTCCCGAGCCAATAAAAAAGCAAGATGGTGAAACGAAGAATGATTGTGAACGAAATGCGGCCAAACGTTTTCTTGCTGACCTTCGCCGCGAACATCCGCACTTGCCATTGATTGTCATCGAGGATGGTCTCAGTTCAAATGCGCCACATATAAAAGATCTGGAGGAAAATAATCTTCATTATATCCTTGGAGCAAAAGAAGGTGATCATAGATTTCTTTTTGATTACGTCAATGAGGCTGCCGCCCATGGGAAGACAACTGATCTTATAGTTCCTGACGGAAAGAATCCTGCCATAAACCATTATTTTAGTTTTATCAATAATGTGCCTCTTAACAAATCAAACCAGGATGTATTGGTAAGTTTCATAGAATATTGGCAGGTAAATATTGCAACAGGAAAAACAATGCATTTTAGTTGGGTGACTGATTTTACGGTTACTGAAGACAATATGTTTAAAATTATGCGTGGTGGACGTGCCCGATGGAAAATTGAAAACGAGACGTTTAATACGCTGAAAAATCGAGGGTATAATTTGGGCCACAACTACGGTCTGGGGAAAAAGAACCTTAGTATGGTATTTGTAATGGTCATGATGCTGGCTTTTCTTGTCGATCAAACACTGCAAATTTGTTGTGCTCTCTTTGTTGCTGTTTTGAAAAAGGCTGGTAGTAAGAAAAATTTATGGGAAGATGTCCGGTCATTATTTAAATATTTCCGGATAGATTCCATGGAGACTCTTTATCGTGCTCTTTATAATGGAGGATTTGAACAGGAACTTCCTCACTTTTTAAACGAGTAAGAAGAGCTGCTATGGCACAGCTCGGGGGGGTAGGTTCCTGTTAATTTCAAAAACGATATGCGGGACGACTGGATAGGTATGCCAAAAAACTTGCAAAAACAAGAATTTTTCAAGGAATTTTCGTAAAAGGTGGCAGAGGCTAGTATGAAAAATGGGAAACACAAGAAATTAGCTCCATATGCATGTTGCAGGACACTATTTTTCTCTTTCTATACTGCCTCTGGGAATTGCTGAAGAAATAATTATTACAGTTTCTTTAAATATTGAGGGATCAAACATATAAGTTGACTTCCTTTCTTCGCAACTTTTACTTGTTCATTCCAGAAAAATAAAATCCTGAAATTACGGAGACAGTTTACTCAACTTACTTCTTTAACTGAGATTGCCAGATCGAAGGTCTCATTTTCTTTATAAACCCAATAGTTGAGACTACAACTGTTAAGGTTTCCGCACAATATACGTAACACATTTCCCCTTCAGGTTGACTCAAGCAGTATCCCAATAAGAGAACATGCCAATGGCCATCTCTCAAATTTAAGCAAAACCGCAAGTAAAGCTTATTCCTGAAAATGTCTGTAATTACAAATGGATGAGAAACGAACAATTCAGAATTTCGGAAAAAATATCATCTCAATTGTTTTCCACCGCTAATGGCTGCCATAAATTTTCCGTCTATGGCCGACAGCCAAAACTAGGACAACTATTTCTTCCTGTTGAATTTCGCAGATCAGGCGATAATCACCGACTCGATACTTCCACAGGCCGGATAATGACCGGCGTAACGGGTCGCCATATCTTTGCGGATCCTCATCAGTCTCAATCCGTTTCTTGAGATATTTAAGAATGTCCCTTTGGGGTTGCTTTCCAAGCTTATTGAGTTGTCGCTTTGCTGTTTTAGAGAATTTAACCTGCCAGATCAAGTTCTTTCTCCACTTCATCTAGTGTGTAAGTTTTTTCCTGGCCTTTGCGGATTCGCTCCAGAGTTTTTTCGGCTAAATAGACATCTTCCATCTCATCGAGTTGACCTAGGATAGCCTCTTTAATATAAAAGGCCTTTGTCCTTCCTGTTGCTGCGGCAAGATCATTTAATCTTTGCTCTGCCTCTGCGGGCAATCGAACTGAAGTAGGCATATGAATTTCCTCCTGACCAAGCGCGTATTCGCCGTATCATATGTATTCACTGTATTCACTTTGACAGGAGTGTCAACCCTTGCAACATATCCCTGCCCCGAACTTTCAGATGGTACAGTATGTGGGATAGTACTCTAATCGAATGTAGGGGGAGAGTAAAACAGAAGATTAAAGAGGAAGAACCAGATGTTCCCGATAGAGAAATCGAAGTTATATCGTGGACGCTAACGAAAAGTGAGCCATTTATCTTAGCAAACCTGGCTCAGTTCTGATTAGCGTTGAAGATATCTGGACAAAGCCGAAACTTGTCCTTCCTATACCGATACATCCCTTCCCAATATTGACTCAATCCAGTATCCCACCAACAAGAGAACATGCCAATGGCCATCTCTGCAATTTAAGTAAAAACGAAAGTAAAGCTTCTTCCTGATCTTTATGCATGCATCCACTCAATATACGTAACAAAAAATCCTGTCAGGAATAGTCTAAAGCTCCGTCTATCTCTAAATATAGAAAAGTTTGCACTTGGTGAGGGTCAACTAATCATGGAATTGCGGGCCTGCTAACCATACCATAGGTTTTTTTCCTTGATGATCAGCAGATGGGTCTACGGAAAACAAACACTGCTATGGCTGTAACCGCATAGATTCCAGTGTTGATCCCCCCCCCATAACGGAGTTTTGGGGAAATCAGTTAACTCTAACTGAGCACTTTCCGGGGTTCTTCGGCAGGCCCCCTTAAAGAAAATAATTTTGCAGCAAATATTCCAACAACAATACCGTAATTCAGTCAAGTCAATAGTATGTGATTACACTATTTATTTTGTAAGTGTCCTCCATTTTCACAACAAATAGATGGAGTTACTACAAAATAATCAGCTCCAATTTAGACAGAACAGAGAAGTCAACTACCACTAAGAGGTAGCTTTCGTAAGAGATTAGTTATATATTTAAGTACGAGCAATAACGTTATTGTAACCACTTAAATATATAACTGATAATTACTATGGTTCCCTGTCTAAAAATTAACAGATATACTTTTCGTATATCAAACATAATAATGTTTCTGTTTTTATTGACCGGAGTTGTGCCAATTGTGATTGGTGGTGCAACCTGGATTTTCACAGAAAACCGGCAAAATTTTGCGTCTATCAGGAAAATAGAGAATGACAGAATTCGAGAAGTAAGCCTGGGATTACACAATGCTGTTGATGATGTTCGAGAGCGAATTCACGCAAAATATAAGGATGACGAACCGACACTAAAGATTGCTGCAAAAGAAGCAAGCAAAAACCTCCTCTTAGTTATTGAAAGCATACACACTTCAATAGCCAAGGACATAACAAACCCTGAAGAACAAAAGGCTGTTGTTATGGAAACCATAAATAAAATTAATAGTCAAAAATCATCTAACGAAATATACATTTTTGACCGTAACGGTCAATGTCGTATACAACCCAATAATAATAATATAAATGGAGTCCACGATAATGGCACCGACAAAATTCTTAATACTGGAATGCGGTTCATCGATGAGATCGTCAGCAAAGGATCACTTCTAATAAAGTGGCATTCTACTGATTCTGGCCCGAATCCAAAGACACTGATGAGTTCTTATTCCTACTACGCTCCTCTGGATATGGTTATTGGAATAACTATAGTTCAAGCAAAATGGATCAAGACACGACAAAAAGAGCTTCTTAAGAGTTTCAAAAAAGCGCATCTGCTGTCTCGCCAGGAACACGCTCCTATTATCATCTTAGATGAGACCAATCGAATAATTAAGGGTGCAGAATATTACCACTCTGAAATTGACCTTAACGAACTGACAAAGAAAAATCCTGGGAAAGAGGTAATTATTACAGACGATGACGTAATCCTAATACAACCTGCTGAGGCATATGGCTGGAAAATCCTGATACACTACGACTTAACAAAAATACACTCTCGGGCTGCAGAACAGATAGCGGAAAAAGAGAACATTCTTGCCGCAAAAACCAATTTCACAATTATTGCCTGTTTATCCTTAATAATACTCAGTTACCTCTCTTCTCAATTTATTCGTGTAATCCTCAATAAATATTTTAAAAAACTTCTCCATGAGATTTCAACCTTACTGAGCAAAACCCCTCAAGTTATTCCAATTACAAATAATAGGGGAGATGGAAAAAAATAATCATCCAAAACAATCGTTTTTACTTCCACCACACCGATCCATTTCAGTGTAATCAACCAAGTCACAAACTACCTGTTCTCAAATAAAAAACAATGTTAATCCCTTTGTAAACAGGGGCTAACAGCTTTTTAAGCATGTTTTTCCTTCGTCTCAATTGACTAGACCAAACCTATTTTGATGATTTATCTTGCTCTAGATATTTTGTCATAATATAGGGTTTCCACTTTTGGTGACCACAGAAAATCTTTGTCTTTTCAACCGACTATGCTTGACAGATCCTGTTTTTTGTCGTAATATATGAAATATAGCAAAACATATATCACGACATAAACAAGGCTTGCAATCATGGTAAAAAAAGAACTCCTCGAAAAGACGTTGCGTCACTTTATATCTGCCCAAGTTATGACACTCTCCCAGTTGGAAATCCTTCTGTCTTGTTCACAACGCTCCGTACAGAGATATCTTTCGAAATGGGGTAGCCTCCGTAGCTATAATCATAATGGGCAATACTTTTCACTCCCGGCTATAGCTCATTTCAATTCGTTTGGGGTTTGGAAATATAACGATATCGGTTTTTCTCAATTTGGGAATCTCAAGGAAACAGTGGTTCAGCTGGTAACCACTGCCTCTGCGGGCTTGACGGCTTCTGAGTTAAGTGAAATACTGAGCGTTAATGCCCATTCTTTCATGTCTCAATTTCGTATTGACCCGCGCTTGAAAAGGGAGAAATGGGAAGGGGTGTTGGTATACTTCTGTTCCAAACATGATATTTGCGTCGCTCAAAAGCGAGAACGATTTGCAAATCAATCACAGCCTGTTTTTCCATCGGACACCCAGGCTGTTGTCATTTTAGTATCTCTCCTCATGGATTCAAAGACAACTATTGAGGAACTTGTGAAAAATATTAACCAAGAGCATAAGGGTATATCCATTGCGATGGTTGAACGATTGCTGGAGTATCATGGCTTGTTAAAAAAAACGATTCACACCCCTTGTAAAAGAGGTTCTTCAAGTCTATCTTGAACGTTTATGTGGAGAAGGAAAACTTCCTGCTCAACCGATGAATTCTCTGAAACCAAAGGCTGTAGAGAATCTTTTGAGAAAAGCGGCCGACTCACTCAAAGGAAGTTCAAAGCGTATCTTCATAGCTCAAACTATTGAAGCCTATGGCCATGGTGGACAGAGTTGGGCCGAAGAACGCTTACTATGGAACCGTGGAACCATTCGAAAAGGAAAAAAAGAGATCGCAACCAGCACTATAGAGGACAACTTTACAGCCAGAGGTCGCAAGAAAAGCGAAGAAATTTTTCCAGATTTACTTGATGACATCAAAAAGATTGTTGAGCCAGAATGTCAAACAGATCCTTCTTTTAATACCTGTCGTTTATATACAAGATTAACTGCGACAGAAGTTAGGAAACGTTTGTTGAAACTAGATAATTATACTGAAGATACGATACCTTGTGCAAAAACGATCAACACAAAGTTGAACGATCTGGGTTATAATCCCAAAAAAGTACAAAAAACAAAGCCTCACAAAAAGATCAAAGAAACTGATGCGATATTTGAGCAAGTTCATAAAATCAATAAAGAAACAGATAATAATCCAAAAGGAATTCGAATATCGTTTGATGCAAAAGCAAGAATGAACATAGGGAATTATTCAAGAGGAGGACGAAATCGAGTTTTGAAAAAAACCGAAGATCATGATTTGGGAGTTAAAGAGAAGCTAACCCCTTTTGGCTTTTTCCTACCTGAATATGATGATCTTTTTCTATTTTTCACAAAAGGATACGCAAGTAGCGATTTTATAGTTGATCGATTAGAAGAAATTTGGCCCAAGATTCAGAACAAATACGATGTTGATATTCTAACAATTAACGCTGATAACGGCATGGAAAACAGCAGTTCCAGAACTCAGTTTATAAAGAGACTTGTTGAATTTGCCGACAGGAGCAAAATAACTATAAAATTGGCTTATTACCCGCCTTACCATAGTAAGTACAATCCTATCGAACGAGTGTGGGGTGTTTATGAGAATCACATCTGTGGTGATGTCATGGATACCGTTGAAACAACAATCAAATTTGCCGAGAGCATGACGTATAATGCCAAAGTTCCATTCGTTGAATTAACAGAAAAATTGTATGAAACAGGTGTTACAGTATGTAAAGAGTCCATGGAGAAATATAACGAGTTTGTTGTACGTATGCCATCATTAGAGAAATGGTTTCTGAATATTTCTCCTGGCTATTTTGGATGATTATTTTTTTCCATCTCCCTAAGCTTAATTGTTTGCCAATTTGTATTTTTTCTTCAAGTGGTTTTCTGTTTTGCTCTTTCACCTGTCGCTTTTGAGGGGTAATAGACTCTGGCAAAGAGCTGTTTACCCATGGGGGGACATCGATCACTGTTGCATCAGTTTCCGAAACAATTGTTTCCAAACGTTGCGATGCCCGATGTTCAAGCAATCACACCTTTGAATCAACATAATCAATTACGACAGGCCGTTTCCCAGACTCTGGCCTCAAAACTCTTCCAATTATTTGAACAATACGTAATTTGAATGTCAAAGGCGTTGCCAAATGGGCGGAAATTATTTGTCTTAAATCAAATCCTTCCGAAATCAAAGCAACCGTCGAAAACAACACGAAACTACCGTAACCATTAAGTTTTTCAACTATCTCTCTTCTCTCTTTCCTTTTAGTTGATCCTGTCAACAGAAACACCCAAGACTCAGGAATATGTTTTTTTACAATCTCCAGTATATTTTCCAAATGTTTTTTGCGATCTGAAACAACTAGTGTTATTCCCCCATTTTTTCTATACTGGACATCCTGAATGACTTCATTTGCAATTAGTTCGTTACGATTGCCATCCTCCACCATAGCACTAATCATCCTCTGATATTCACCAGCAGGATTATTATAAAAGAAATTAGTCGGTATTTGACAGACATCAGGCCGTAACACAGCACCTTTATCACGAAGCTCATCTTTATCGCCCTCATGCACAATGCTGCCTAAAAACCATTCCAGTACATCGTTTCTTCCATCTCGCCTGTAGAATGTTGCGGAGAGACCAGTCTGGTATTTTGTTGGTAATAATGTCAGAGGACCATTAATGTACATCTCAGATCCGCAGCGGTGTCCCTTGTCAAATATTACATATCTAAACTTATCAGCAAGCATCTCAGAGTGGTCAGACAAAGAGTTGATAATAGCGACTGTTACCGGCTGTATATCAACCACTCCATCGCCAAGTAGCCCAACAGATGTTAAATTTGTAAACTGTTTTATGGAACGTAGCCACTGGTGAGCAAGCTCAACATTAGGAACTGATATTATCGTAGATACAGCATGTTGGCACATTAAATATATGGCAGTAATTGTCTTGCCGCCTCCGGTGGAAAGTACCAAAACTCCAAATTCACGCTGTAAGACATCTTTGACAGCCGCCTCCTGATAGTCACGAAGCGTACCAATAAATTCAATCCCTAAAAGTTTTAGCACGCCCTCTGAACGATTATCAGTGACCTGCAGTTTAACGCCATGCTTTGCACACAATCCTACCACCGGTCGGATTGCACCCCTTGGAAAAAGGAGTTCGTCACCCTCAATATGGAAATACTTCTGCTCTTTAGGAATTCCAGCTGTTCTGCGATTTCGCTTCACCGCTTCTTCGTACAAAGGATTGGCCCGGTAAAAAAAGACATTACGTCTGCACTTAACAAATCCGGAATATTCTTCAAGCGCCCCATGGCATGAACTGTGAGTGTTGGCTGATTAAATAACATATTGCTCTCTCTAAATGCGACCCCTTTGGCCGCTCATAAAAATCTGATTGAGTTTCTGCTCCTGGTTAAACAATGTTACTGCTCCATTAAAATCACGCTGTTGATACGGTGGGTGGATCTGCTCAGACAACGATTTATAAAATTTACCCATTATCATCCCCCCCACCTCAATAGGTAGAGTGTCGATCACTTTATTATTATTGACTAAGAGTAGTTGTATTGTTGCTCGGTTCCCTTTCAAAACCTCATAATAATGTTCCGGGTGAATGATTTGCCCGTTCACTATGGCATGCCAAAAACCAATTGGCTCTTCAAAACGGAAAGTAAACATTGGTAAAGGTACCAATCCAGACACCTCCACAAAACTGTACTCCTTTATCCCTTCTCTGAATGCTGTTACAAAATCATTATCAATTTCAATCGTGCTTTTCCAAACAGGGACATGCCAGTTAAGTCGCCAACAATACAGTCTATTGTCAAACCAACCATAGGCACCTGTTCGACATCGATCTCCAACTTTGAAAAATCCAGGTTTCTGGGTCATGCGGATACCTTCTTTGCAGAACAAAGTTCCCGATATTTCATGGCATCTTCAATAAGTAAATGAGTATACTCAGATTCCTCTACCTCTGTAACAGGTGTTTCAAAATGATATTCTTCCCATATGAGTTTGGTGGTAGCTAATTTTCTGCTTCGGCCCTCAAGTTCCGTTCCTGCATAAAATATATCCATGGTATGTCCAGGAATAGTTGCACGGTACAAAAACTCAAGGTCATCCGTAGCCTGAAGAACAAACATTTTACTGCGATCAAACTTATCTCCATACTTCTTTTTATAAAGACTCTCCATCTGAGAAAATGGCTCTTCTATTTCAAAGGGCCAGCTCTGGTATATGGCTAGAAGGCGTGCCATCGTAGGGGTGCCGGGAACAAGTGCACCGGGAGATTTTATTGGAACGGACAGAGCTGCTATTCGCCGGCAGAAATGCCTCACATCGCATGCGGCTTCAAACCAAGTCGCAAATCGTCGCACATTTCCAGCCTGACGGTTTAAGTTGCGCGCTTTGATAAATATTCCCGTTGGCACCTCCTTGTCATAGCACATCTTTTCCATATGGAGCACATTGTGCTGGAAGTCCATGCAGTGAATAACCTGAACAGTCTTAAATTCAGGGTGGGAATACTGAGGGATTTCTGTGTCTCCTTCCCGCTCCTGATAAAGTTGGTCAGAGGCTGCGATGATTCCTGGACAATAAAACATGTTATGTTTCTCCTCTTT
>Ga0222678_1001046_pt1 | contig 10873 bp, 9 predicted proteins | sample AntAcemetagen937_FD_179801 | JGI IMG/M metagenome (GOLD analysis project Ga0222678, IMG submission 179801) | Saline water microbial communities from Ace Lake, Antarctica - #937 | ecosystem: Environmental > Aquatic > Non-marine Saline and Alkaline > Saline | place: Antarctica: Ace Lake | collected... | reverse complement strand
TCGCAGGCCGTATGATCAAACGGGTACGAGAGGAAAAGATGTGCGACGGTGTCCATATTATGGCCATTGGCAAGGAAGAGGTTGTTCCCGAAATCATGGTTGCCGCAGGATTAGATTAGGCGTTTCAATAATCGTAGATTTCAATCACATCAGAGTAGTACCAGTCAAACATATCTCGTCTTAATTTTGCTCTATATGTTTTACCTTCTTCCTTTCTTCTCAAATTATAGAATACAACTCCTTCCGCCATTACTTCCTTGTATTGATCCCCCTGTTTGCTTTTTCGTTTAGCAGCAAAACGGGAAACCAAATAATCCTTGAACCAACTACTCCAATTATCAAGAGTCTTTTCATGTTCATGAAAAGACCGATAGGACAGATGTTTAACTGCTTTACTAAAGGGATACCAGATATGGTTATTTAAGTCATAGGGATTCCCTTGCAATTTTGGACCTATTACTTCACCTGCTTGCTCTCCCTCTATTTCAATATACCCTTTCTGAATAGCCCTGAATATCCCCTCTATAATAAAAGTCTTCCCTTTTATGATTTGTAAAGGATCAATAGGATTTTTTCTATTGTATAAAGACGTTAGCCTACCATTCTCTGTCAGTAGCTTAACATTAGTACCATTCAGTTTTTCAACAGCTATTGTATCATCCTCAAAAACCCATTCATATTCCGGATTAATTTCGGGAGAGACCAAATAAACTTCAGGCATTCTCAGTTGAAGTTGTTTTCCGTGTTGCCGCCAATCGTCTGGATTCACCTTATATTTGCTTCGAACAAACGGGCATTCTATTTTTGGAAAGTTGCTAAGTTCTTTCATTAGATCTCCTGTCCAGGCCTTGTTAAGTGGTTGTTAGTATTTGACTTCATATAGCCATTCTGAGCAAAATGATACGTTTTTGCCCTTTGCGATAGACCTGCATAGAGGGGTGCAGAGGTGTAGGCTTCTCGATACTGCTCCTCGGCAAATTCAGAAAGTTTTTCATATCAACACCAGATCCAGCTTGTGTTTCCTCTTTTCCCAGTCAGGCATATGCTGTTCAAGTAGCCGGTAAAATGCTCCATCGTGCTGCCGGTGAAGGGCTGAAACACATCAACGATGATGGTATGGAATTTTGGTTTGCTCGGGATTTGCAGAACGTTCTGGAATATAGCAGTTGGGATAAATTCAAACGGGTACTCGGCAAAGCAATCAGGGCATGTGAAAATTCCGCTCAATCTTCTGAAAACCATTTTTCCCAAGTGGTGAAAATGGTCCGGATCGGCTCTGGGGCCGAGCGAGAGATTGAGGATTTAGAGCTTTCTCGTTATGCCTGTTATCTCATCGTCCAGAACACCCCATGTTTACCATTGCGATCTTCCTAAGCTTCTCCCTCATAAAAAATCCTTGCTGTAAAATTATTACTACGTCGTTAAATCAATATTAATGGTGGGCGAAGCGTTTGTCACAGAAAAAATGTAGACAACTTATTACAACATACAAAATTCTTCCTTCTACCTTCCCGCTGGCGCGGCGGGTGGCCGAAATTACGGCAATATCCCGGAGAAATGATTATCAGGCCCTTAGAACAGCGCGAGGGAAAATGTAGATCGTTGAAGTGGGGTCATTGCTTTGGTCGGGAGTCCGAGAGAATTGTATTCAGCCTCAAGCCATGAATCCTTTGGAAATGACGCAAATTGCCTGATACAAGTTCCAGTCCATGGTACACGGCTGTTGCAGCAATTTGGATATCCGCATCAGGGAGGATCGCCCCTGTTTCCTCAAGGTGCGCTCGGATTTTACCAAAGATTTTAGCGGTGCGAATGTCAAAAGGAAGAACAGTGATCGCAGGGAGAATACGTTTTTCTATATTGGAAAGGTGATGCTCGCAGGCCTGGGAACGGTAGGCGCCTTTATACAATTCACCAATGACAATGGAACTGGTGAATTGCTCTTCCCGTGGAATCTCCATGAGCCATTTGACGTATTTTGCTGCAGGCCGTGGACGCAAGAGTTCTGAAATCGCATCTGTATCAAAAAGAAATGCCATTTTCAGTGTCCGAACTCCGGAATCTCGCGTTGTCCGATGCGGGGAAATTTTTCTAAAATGTCAACCAGTTCCTCGGAGCCTTCCCAGCCTCCTGCAATGCTGGCAAGTCCTTTTTCAGGGCCGGCTTTTCTCAGACGTTCAAGGTGTTCCAGGTCATCAGGTCGGACCAGTGCAGCGACAAATTTACCGTGCCTGGTAATGAGCACGGGCGGGCCTGATTCCACCTGCCGAATACATTCAGAAAACGTGGCTTTTGCTTCAGCAACAGATATGCTTTTGTTCATAATCTACCTCCAATATATGACTATTATGATCATTATGACCAAAATGTCAAGAAATAACATAACCGAATAAGCCGCATTACAACAGGATTCCGAATAAGAAGCATAAGATAATTAGCTGCAATTGAGTTGTCTGCAGTTTTTCGATGTCTATATTCAGTTCTTTATCGCTGAATTAAGGAGATAACAGCCCATCTGCATACAACCCTGCTTCCTGCTCTTCGTTTCCTTCGTGGTAAATAATCGACAATAATTAGAATTGCTTGAAAGAATATTTATTATTTGACATGAATGGAATTAAGTGTTAGATGGCATTTGCCCATATATGTATCAAATGATGTTCTCAATTTTAAATGGCTATAATACCGGGATCATAAGGATCCCCTTTCATTAACCATATTTTATAAACAGGAGAAAAAACAATGATTAAACCACATGGTTCTGAAACCCTAAACCCATTATATGTTGCTGATGACGCAAAGCGAGCTGAACTGCTCAAAGAAGCTGAAGGCCTTCCGTCAATCGTCATTAGTTCCGCAGCCGCCGGTAATGCCGTCATGTTGGCCTCCGGATATTTTAATCCGCTGACCGGTTTTATGAACAAAGCTGACGCCCTGGCAGTCGCCAAAGACATGCACATGGCAAACGGATTTTTCTGGCCCACCCCGGTGCTGAGCATGGTCGAAGATGCCGGTGCGATCAAGGACGCCAAGCGTATTGCCCTTCTTGATCCGAACGTGGACGGCAATCCTGTAATCGCCATTCAAGACGTCGAAGCCATCGAGGAATATGCCGATGATGAGATGGCGATGATGACCGAAAACATCTTCCGCACCGACGACATGAATCATCCTGGCGTAAACGCCTTCAACACTGTCGGCAAAATCGGAATATCGGGCCCCATCCAGGTGCTTAACTATTCCTATTTCGACAAAGACTTCCCGGAAACCTTCCGCACTGCCACACAGATTCGCGACGAAATCGAAAAACTCGGATGGCAAACCGTTGTCGCCTTCCAGACACGTAACCCCATGCACCGTGCCCATGAGGGGTTGGTCAAAATGGCCATGGAAACCGTAAACGCCGATGGCGCAGTAATCCATATGTTGCTCGGAAAACTGAAAAAGGGCGACATCCCTGCTGACGTGCGCGACGCCGCCATTCGAAAGATGGTTGAGCTGTACTTCGAGCCAAACACATGCCTTATTACCGGATACGGGTTCGACATGCTGTACGCCGGCCCGCGCGAGGCCGTGCTGCACGCCGTATTCCGCCAGAACATGGGCTGCACCCACCTGATCGTCGGGCGTGATCACGCCGGTGTCGGCGACTATTATGGCGGGTTCGACGCCCAGACCATCTTTGACGATGTTACCAAGGACGACCTCCTCATAGACATCTTCCGGGGAGATCATACCGCATATTCCAAGAAATTAGGGAAGGTCATCATGATGGGCAGCGTCAGTGACCACACCAAAGACGACTGGGTGTTCCTCTCAGGCACCAAGGTTCGCGAGATGTTAGCGGCCGGCGAAGACCTGCCGCCAGAGTTTGCACGTCCCGAAGTAGCCAAGATTCTGATGGACTATTATCAGTCCGAGAACTCAAAATAAGAACTGCTGCGAACTCCCTTCAGGGGGGGGTCAGACTACATGCACAAAAAAGCGCCCGCTCAAAAATGAGCGGGCGCTTTTTTGTGATTGCTCAGGTGGATAGTGAGAGAATATACACCGGTTCCCTAAGTATAAGCTCAATACTTTCAGCCGCTACAGACGCCAGGCTGGCGTGGGTTTCCCTCAGGGCCGCCACCTGCCTGAGGTGGTCTGCCGTCCTCATAATGAGGGAGGCCATGTCGCCCTCGTCAGCTGGAACAAAATAGAGAAGCTGCTTCCATGGGATACCTTTGGCCCACATAAAAAGGGCGGCCGCAGGCCAAAACATTAAGGGAGGGCTTTGGAATCCCCGTTTGTCCTTCAGGGTCCGGATTCCTTCAATATGGTTAAGAAGTCTGTCAAACATATCCTCAATCACGGTAAGGTCTAAGGCGCCCTTTACCCTCAACTCCATTTCCTGTCCCCGGTCCCATACAAATGGGGCAAGTCCACCGGCCAGGGCCTCGGATGAGATCCCTTCAAAGGCACCTTTCCTGATGGCCTCGGCAATCAAGAGCGGCTGATCCAACCTCAAGTTGGAGGCCCACTGACCGTCAGAGGTAAGCCTGTCGGTCTCATCTACAAAATCGGTTTCTTTCAGAAACCCCACCTGCCGCTTGAAACTGAGCCACAATCCCTCCCCCGATGCCCCTATCTGATCGTTTGAAGAGCGGAATTCCCAGAGCAATTTGTTGAGACTCCCTTTCTTTGACCTGTGGCAAATCTCGAAATACTCACAACCTTCACAAGGAAGCGAGGCCAGACTGTTCCCTACCTTTCTTAACTCCTCATCCTTAGAATCATCACCGGAAGCTTCAACACGAAGCACCTCTAACACCTTCCGGGAAATAGAATCCAGAAGAGAATCCAGCCTGTCCCTGGAGTACCCCTCAGGTAGGTCAATCACATGGTCGTAAACGGACATTATCTGATTCAGGTCCACCCTTCGCAACTTGAGCTGTCTTCTCCCTTTCCGATCCCCCCTCTTGATATTATGGGAAGCGCAGATTAGCCTCCCCCGGTCCATATAGGTCTTAAATACCACATAGATATTTCCGTTTTTGTGGAGGAAAAGCCTGCCCGGTCTTAACTGTTCGCTGTATGCACTCACAGATGAATCATAGGCGGTGAGCTTTGGGGATTTATTCAAAGCCTTCTGCAATTCGGATCGCATCCGGATGTTTTCCAAGATTTCAAGAGGATCGGTATTATTGCATTTGGCCATGGGCAGGGTCTTGCTCAATTCCGACAGGATCTGGTCCCGGCGTTCCCTTTTAGATGAGTCTGATTCAATTTCCTGAAATGCTGAAAAGGAGCGCGCTAAAAGCTCCTTCACTTCAGGAGGAGTATGGGAGAGAAGGAGATTCAGGGTCATAGAAAAGTTGATGTGGATCTGACTCCGAATAGGATCTGGCGGAGAATCCTGTAATTTATATATGAGTTTAGGTTTCTGATACGGCCCCGGGATTACCAGGGCAAAACCGATGTTATCCTTCCCTCTCCGCCCTGCTCTTCCGATCATTTGATGGAGGTCCGTTGCCGTCAGATCAGCAAATTCATGACCATTATAACGATCACTCTGGAGCAGGGCGACGGTCCTGGCAGGGAAATTGACACCGGCTGCCACCGTTGATGTGGAAAAAATCGCCTCTAACAGACCCTTATTCATAATCCGTTCTATGAGCACCTTCCAGTAAGGGAGCTGTCCGCCATGGTGTGATCCGACCATTGACCCCATAAGGGAGACCAGTTGACGATGTCCCTCCAGATGGGGATACTCATTCAAGAACGCCTTGATGGTCCCTTTCAGACGTCTTTTAATATCGCCTGGTTTGTTCACTGCAGGACATGTCAAGAGGGCCTTGTCACAGTCCGCCCTCGATTTAAGGAAAAAGATGGCGGGGAGGAGGTCCAACTCCCTCAAGCACGCCATGACCTTGCCGAAATCGATCGGATCATGCCTCCCCCGCCCCGGTCGTCCCCCCTTTGATACGAGAAAACTCTTTACCTTGGGGTTCAACCCCTTCCTGGTCCCGAGAGAGGCGATAAGTCCGTCAGGGAAGAGGAAAAGCGTTTCTAAGGGCACAGGACGTTCCGCTGATCTCACCACCCTGTTTGAAGAGCCACGAATCTGCTCCAACCAGGCACAAACCTCCTCCGGGTTGGATATGGTGGCAGAAAGCAGGAGGAGTCTTACCCGCGGTGGGAGATAAATCAGGACCTCCTCCCAGACAACACCCCTGTCAGGATCACTCAGGTAGTGGGCCTCATCCAAGATCACCAGGTCCGAACTGAGACTGAGTCCCTTATGCATAGCGTCGTAGAGCTGGTTTCTGAGGATCTCTGTGGTCCCTACGATGATCGGTGCGTCCGGATTCTCTTTGCGGTCGCCTGTGAGGATGCCGCAATAAGGGGAGCCAAATTCATTGCAGAATTGCTGATAGATGGAATTGGAAAGGGCCTTAAGGGGGGAGGCATACCAGACCCTGCGATCTTCGGAGAGGTACGAGTTGATTGCCTGGGAGGCTATCCAGGTCTTTCCCGAACCGGTAGGAGCGCTTACAAGGACATCATAATCCTTGATCAGATCCAAGGCCTCCAATTGAAAGGGATCAGGCGTGAAAGGATCATCTTTCGGGATTCCTATCTTACGGAATAAAGGCTTCAGGGCAGGATCTATCTTCGGTCTCGAGTAATCGGCCCCGCCCCTGTCACGGCTTTTCTTGCCTGAACGAGGATGTTTTGGTCTGTGATAATATTTTTTCAGTGTGAAAACTCTTTATAGGTCAGTTGTGGGTGACGGAGGCGTAAGGCTCGAGGCGTAAGGCGCAAGGGATACGACCCGTAGCCAATTATCCAACCATCCCCGCTCAAAAACTGGATCTTCGACCAACATCATTCAATTGCAGAATTACGACGAATCACCAGAATCCAATAGTCAATATTCAATTAGAGAGTAGCCCTATATAGAAATGACATCGCGAAACGATACCACAAATATTCACTATTCAATAGTCAATATTCAATTAAAAAGGTATCCTGCATCCAGCATCCAGCATCCAGCATCCAATACCCAGTACCCAGTACCCGATACCTAACAATACCGATTTACGCCACCAATTCCGCTGATATAATGTCCATGTCTTTCAGATTGTCTCTTATGATCTCGCCCATGTCGAGGGATTTTATAGTTTCAGCCATTTCATCATCTCTCTTTTCACAACCCTGGGTGATCTTGATGCCGTTTACATAAACCTTCTCAACCGCCTCCCTTGCAAAAAGTCTTGCTGCGGCATTGATGAATGAAGGAGAACGGGTCTGCCCCCCCGCATAAACCGCGCCCTTATGGCAGATGGCGCTCCCTGTCTCGACCCAGGTCATCATATCGGCCAACAGAAACATCACATGCTGAGATTTTGTCAGCTTATGTTTCCTGGCGCTCAAGATTACGTCATTCATTATGAGTATCGCCTTAGCCAATGTGGGACCGCCGGTCTCTTCCGGTAGTATGCTCAGGCGGTCAGCCATTTCCCGGTAAAAACCGCCTTTGGAGCGAACTGTGGTTCTTAGCCGGAACATGGAGATGATGCTTCGCTGGATTTCGCTGGTTCCTTCGTAGATGGTCAGAATCTTGACGTCCCGCTTGATCTTTTCCACCTCGTACTCCCGAATATAACCATAACCCCCAAAGGCCTGGATCCCATCGTTCGCCATAGCATCTCCCGCCTCGGTGGTGAAATACTTGGCAATGGACCCCTCCACCTGGAGATCTTCTTCGTCGGTATCGAGTCTGCGGGCAACCTCCTCTATGTATGCACGGGCCGCCTCCAATTGTACGGCATGGGGGACCAGAAGCCTGTGTGTGTATCCCTGTTTCTCGGCGAGGGTTGTACCAAATTGTATCCTCTCCTTGGAGTACTTGACCGTCTTTTCTAAGGAGGCCATGCCGCCACCCAAACCGAATGTAGCCACCATAAGCCTGGTATATCCGAATACCTGGTTGGCCTGCTTCAGGCCCTGGCCCTCTACACCTCCCACAAGATTATCCACAGGCACATAAAGGTCCTCCAAGCTCAGGGGACAGGTATCAGAGGCGCGGATCCCGTGTTTGTCTTCGTGTTTGCCAGGTATAAGCCCTTCGACCCCGGCCTCTACAATAAAAAAAGAGGGGCCATCAGGGGCATCCGCAAGAATCGTATAAAGCTGCGCCACTCCTCCGTTGGTAATAAACTGTTTTTGGCCATTTATTTTGTAACCTTTGACCTGGCCCTCATCATCTAAGACACGCACAGCCTTAGTCTTCAGTGCCTGAACATTTGAGCCAGCCTCGGGCTCGGTGACACAGTATGCCACAACAAGGCCCTGCTCTGCGATCTTTGTGATATATTTTTCTCTCTGCTCCGGAGTTGCCCCCACTCTGATCGGATCCATGCCTAAGCATATGGCCAAAAACGAGGTAGCAATGGCCAGATCCATCTTTGCCATCCTTTCCGATACAATAGCAATCTCCGTAGTGCCAGCCCCGAGCCCCCCATACTCTTCCGGGATAAAGATGAGATGAAGGGCAATGTCAGGCCCCAACATAAATTGAATCAGCTCGGATGGAAACTCACCTGACCGATCCATATCTAACTTTGTTTCTAACGGGAGTTTCTCTCTTTCAAGTTTTTCAATGGTATCGAGGACCATGGATAAAATTTCCGGGTCCATTTTGGTCTGTTGTGTCATGAACAACCCTCCATAGTCAATATTCAATAGTCAATTCCGGCTTCGCCGGGTTAGGAATATGGCCTATGAAAACGGATAGGCCGAAAATACGTGTTTCACAATAGGCGTAATGTAGTATTATTGAACTTCAAGACACGCTCGTCAAGTTCAAAAAAAATCAGTGACTAAAGTGATCTAAAGTGCCTAAAGTGAGCTAAAGTTAAATCTGTCCCAGAACAACATGGTATTTGTCGAGCACCTGCCTGCATAAACCGAGACAGACAAACCGGTCGGAATTTTTAGCTTTCTGTTGCGAGTGTTTTTTGGACTGGTTTATCCTGGAAGCTTTTATGAAGCCAGTCTTATTAAAAATGATACGAAGTTCCTTAACTTTAGGCACTTCAAACTTTAGGCACTTTAGGCACTTAAATCACCGTACTTTCCAGAGTCAACAAGGACAACCACCTTATCTGTAGGTGGCAACTTGACTGTTGACAAGAGGCCCCCAATCTGTAATTCTTTAAGCTAAATTTGCGCCTACTGTTAGACGGATGTGACCATGAAACTCTCCATTATCATTCCGTGCTATAATGAAAAGAGGCATCTTTCTGAATTGATTTCTCTTGTCAGGACATCACCTGTAAAGGATAAGGAGATTATCCTTGTGGATGATTGCTCCAATGATGGAACCACGGAACTGATCAGGACCCAACTCAAAAACGAGGTTGATGAGGTTATTTATCACCCCGAGAATATGGGAAAGGGGGCGGCAATAAGATCCGGGCTAAAATGCGTTACGGGTGATATGGTGATTATACAGGATGCCGACCTGGAATACGATCCCATGGAGTACACAAAGCTGATGGCCCCCATTCTTCAGGGAAAGGCTGATGTGGTTTACGGGTCCCGTTTCATGGGGGGAGAGCCTCACAGGGTACATCTATTCTGGCATTATGTGGGTAATAGGACGCTCACCATCTTTTCAAACATGTTTACAAATCTAAACCTTACCGATATAGAAACCTGCTACAAGCTTTTCAGGACAGACGTCATAAAGAAAATAAGGATAGAACAGGATCGTTTTGGAATAGAGCCGGAGATCACCGCCAAGATAGCTAAGGGAAAATACCGTATTTATGAAGTGGGGATTTCATATTATGGCAGGTCATATGGTGAAGGGAAGAAGATTGGATGGAAAGACGGCTTCAAGGCCATATATGTCATCATCAGATACGGTATCTTTCGGTAGTGCCCGGAGAATAATAGACGATAAAGTGAGACCTTTGAAAGCAGAACCAAAGCCTCCCTGGCTGAGGCGCAGGATCCCTTCATCCGGTCGCAATGCAAGTGTGTTGGCGGCTATTAAAGAAGGTGGACTTCACACAGTGTGCGAGGAAGCCCACTGCCCCAACCAGCTGGAATGCTTCAGCCGCGGTACTGCCACTTTCCTCTTGTTAGGGCCCAGTTGTACCAGACGCTGCACATTCTGTGCCGTGGACAAATCCCCCGTCCATCCACCGAAGCCGAATGAGCCACTGCGGACGGCTCAAGCCGTTGCCCGCATGGAGTTGAGCTTCTGCGTACTGACGATGGTTACGCGGGATGATCTTTTAGATGGCGGAGCCGGCCATATTGCTCGAACCATCCTAACCATAAAAAGGGAGTGTAAGAGCATAGGTGTGGAGACGCTCATTTCTGACCTCGGCGGTGCCTGGGATGCGCTTCTGACCCTCTTCGCTGCCGGACCGGATGTGCTAAACCACAACCTTGAGACTGTACCGCGATTATACTCGCAGGTCCGGCCGCAGGCCAACTATGGACGCTCACTCGAACTTCTAACACGGGCTTCTGAATATCTACCACATATGGTTATCAAGTCAGGCCTGATGTTAGGCCTGGGGGAAACAAGGGAAGAACTTCTCAAAGCAATGGATGATCTCCGTGGCGCGGGCTGCGAGCTACTCACCTTAGGCCAGTACCTGGCGCCTTCTCCGAAACACTATCCAGTCGTCCGTTATGTGCCGCCCGAGGAGTTCGAGGAATACGAGGCCGAGGCGCTGGATAGAGGTTTCCTTGGCGTGGCCAGCGCCCCGCTGGTCAGGAGCTCCTACAACGCGGAACAACTCTACCTCTATGCTCACGATCGGACCAAAAAAGCAAGCGACCAAAAATGATAGTTTCGTAAAAAGTCAGA
>Ga0222678_1001043_pt1 | contig 10893 bp, 8 predicted proteins | sample AntAcemetagen937_FD_179801 | JGI IMG/M metagenome (GOLD analysis project Ga0222678, IMG submission 179801) | Saline water microbial communities from Ace Lake, Antarctica - #937 | ecosystem: Environmental > Aquatic > Non-marine Saline and Alkaline > Saline | place: Antarctica: Ace Lake | collected... | reverse complement strand
TGGCCTCGGACACTGTAGCCGCGGTCGTTGACCGCGGCCCCTGTCATCCGCGGTCACCGACCGCGGCTACAACAACCCAGATACGATCACGGGGCAACGGGGTTCACTGAAAGCTTACTTGTTTCGAAACTTGTATATTCTTACTATTTGCGGAGAAATAAATAAGAAAATTTAAAACTCTTGCTCAAAGTGCAAGTATAGTATAATTACAATTGAAGTCATTGTATAACTTAATAAAATTTTTCGGAGAAAAATTTTAATGAAAAAGATAATTCCATCCCATCGGACGGAGAAGATAACCTACGCGGTCCGCGATATTGTGCTTCTGGCGGATGAGGTTGCCCGGCAGGGGAAAGAAATGCTCTATCTTAATATCGGAGATCCCAATAAGTTTGATTTTCAGACTGCTCCCCATATAGTCGAAGCGGTCAGTAGGGCGATGCGGGATAATTATAACGGGTACGCGCCATCTTCCGGGATCGAGGAGGGGCGTCAGGCGATTATTAACTGCGCCCGGAGTAAAGGGATAGACCGGATCCGGGATGTATTCGTCACCACCGGGGCCTCGGAGGCGATCGATATCTGTCTGACCGCTCTGGTCAATCCGGGTGAGAATGTGCTTATTCCTTCTCCCGGGTATCCTCTCTACAGCGCGATTATAAATAAGCTCTCCGGGGAACCGCGTCCCTACTATCTGAATGAGGATGATAACTGGCAGCCGGATATAGAGGATATTGCCTCCCGGATCGATGAAAAGACCAGGGCGATTGTTATCATCAACCCCAATAACCCAACCGGCGCCGTCTACAGGGAGGAAGTGCTGCGGGGTATTATCGATCTGGCGTTGGAGCATAACCTGGTGATCTTCTCCGATGAGATATATGACAGCCTGATCCTGGATGAAATACCTCACGTATCTACGGCATCGCTGAACGGGGATGTTCCGGTAATTACCTTTAACGGCCTCTCTAAAAATTATCTGGCGCCGGGGTTCCGGATCGGCTGGGGGATTGTCAGCGGGCCGGAGGATGAGCTGAGGGATTATGTCGAAGCAATCAATAAATTATTGCGGGCCCGTCTCTGCGCCAATCATCCCATCCAGTGGGCGATCAAGGTCGCTCTGGAGGGGGAGCAGGATCAATTGATCGAGGTCCGCCAGAAACTCCGCCGCCGGCGGGATATTACGGTGGAGATGCTGAACGCGATTGATGGGATTACCTGTGTCAAGCCGGAAGGCGCTTTTTACGCTTTTCCCCGACTGCATATAGAAGGCAGCGATGATGAGTTTGTCCGGGAGTTAATCAGAGAGACCGGGGTGGTTGTTGTACCCGGCTCCGGTTTTGGGGAGCGTCCGGGGACCAAACATTTCCGTGTGGTATATCTGGCGCCGGAGGAAGTGCTGGAGAAGGCGTATGAGAGGATAGGGGATTTTCTAAGTCAGCGCCGTCGGCGCTGACTTAGACGTTGAAGAAAAAAAACGTTAAAGATAAAGGACGTTGAAAAATAAAAACGTTAAATATCGTTGAATATCGTTTAAAATAATCTTATGAATATGCCTAATATGTTAATTCGAAGCTTGCTGAATCTTATTTTTTTAAACCCAGATTAATGCTTCGGGGCGGGGAAAAAAATAAGATGTCCTCAGGAACCATTTTAATATTATATGTTTCTGTTGGTCAGGGGCACAGGAAAGCTGCTCTTGCCATCCAGTACGCGCTCAGGGCGGAGGATCCATTTCTTAAAGTTGCCTGCCTGGACTTGCTGGAAATCTGGCCCGCCTGGGTGGGAGGTCTTTTTACCGGCCTCTATCGGAGACTGGTCCATCTTGCCCCCCGTCTCTGGAATTCGGTCTATGATCATCGGCAGGTCAAGGAGGGGCTAAATCGTCCCCTGCAGTTCCTGAGCCGGTTCTCCCGGAGGAGGGTCAAGCTTTTATTGGAAGAATTAGATCCTGATACGGTGGTATGTACACAGGCGATACCATCTATCCTGGCTGCTGATTGCAAGAGAAGTTTAAACCTTAAGTATTCACTGGTCGCGGTCCCGACCGATTTCCGGGCGCATAGATATTGGATAGATGATCAGGTTGATCTTTACCTTCTTCCTTCAGAGGAGAGCGGAACGCAACTGGTAGGAGACGGGGTTGGAATTGATCGGGTACGGGTGACCGGTATCCCGGTTCACCCGGAGTTCAGCCGGCAACTTGATCCGCTCGTGCTGAAAGAGAAGTATGGACTCTCTCCCGTAGAACAAATTATTTTGCTGATGGGGGGAGGGGATGGAACGGTCTCGCTGGAGCGTTTGATTTTGGCGTTGGATGGACGGCGGGAGAGGTTTCAGATCGTTGCACTCTCCGGGAGGAATCTCCGCCAGCATGCTCATTTAAAACGTCTCCAGTCCCAGCTCTCTCATCATTTTCAAGTATTCGGATTTATTGAGTCGGTTGACGAATTGATGGCAGTGGCGGATGTTATAGTGACAAAGCCGGGAGGGTTGACCACCGCCGAGGCGCTGGCAAAAAAACTGCCGATGGTCTTAATCGATCCACTCCCGGGACAGGAAGAATTGAACGCCGAATTCCTCGAAAGAAATGGGGCGGCGATTCAGGCGTCTGATGAGAAAGCCGCGGTAGAGCTAGTGGTAAAAGTACTCCAGGATGATAATCTCCGCCTGAGAATGATTAAATCTATGGAAATGATCCGAAGACCAGATGCCGCCCGGGAGGCGGCGAAACATATAATGAACTTAGCTTCGCAACTAATTAAACCGCGAATCTCGCGAATCTTCGCGAATTAAAAAAAATAATGAACTACGAATTACGCGAATTACACGAATTTATTTTATAATATGTTTTCAATGTTGGTTCAATGCTTGCACATTCTTATACAGTAAGTTAGCGCCGAAGGCGATAACTTAAAAATAATGATTAAATACTATTTATTTGAACTTCTGCGGTTTGTGGTCCGGGTTATCCCTCCCCGGCTGGTTTATGCTCTGGGAGCTTTCCTGGCGGAATCGACCTACCTGTTCTCTCTACGGAGCAAAAGAAATCTACGGGCCAATCTTATCCATGTTTTTAATTATCTGGGGAAGGATACGACGACCCGTCGATCCCGGCGCGAGATCCGTATTTTGATCCGGAAGAATTTCCGGAACTTCTCCTACTATCTGGTTGATTTTTTCAGATTTTCCAGGTTGAACCGGAAGGAGATAGAGGCATTGGTAGAGTTTTCCGGGACGGACAATATCACTGCCGCCCTTCAAGAGGGAAGGGGAGCTATCGGTGTTACCGCCCACCTGGGGAATTGGGAACTGGGAGGGATGGTTTTATCGTTCTTGGGGTTTCCGGTCAACGCGATCGCTCTCTCTCATCATAATACTAGGCTCAATCGTCTTTTTGTCAATCAGCGGGCCCTCTCCGGGGTGAATGTGATCCCGGTCGGTCAAGCCGCTTTGAGAAGTCTTCGCGCGTTGAAGAAGAATCAACTGGTTCTTATCCTGGGTGATCGGGATGTTACCGAACGGGGAATTGAGGTTTCATTTTTTGGCTCTATCACTCATATCCCGCGTGGACCCGCGACTCTGGCGGTTCACGCTGATGCCGGGATCTTCTTCGGATATTTTGTCCGCCAATCCACCCATCGGTATCGAGCGGTATTTCGACCCCAGCTCTCGGTTGATCGAGGTCTGAATCGGGAGAGTCGAGAGAAAGAGATTATCATCAACTTAGTCAAGGAGATGGAAGAGTGTATTGCCGCCAATCTTGATCAGTGGTATTGCTATGAGCTTATTTGGGCTTAGACAAGAAAGTAATCAGTAATCAGTGAAAAGATGGTAATCAGTAAACAGTGAAAAGAAAGTAATCAGTAAACAGTAATCGGTAATCAGTTAACCTGGCTGCCGAGCGGAAGCATACTGATAACCGATAACTGGTCACTGAAAAAAGATGGTAATCAGTAAATAGTGATCAGTGATCAGTACACCTCTGATAGGTAACTAGGCCTACTGATTACCGATAACTGGTCACTGATTACTATCTTCTGGGGTATAACCAATTGTGACAAGAGTCAGAATGAATGAGCAAAAAACAAACTTAACAGCATCAAACGTCTCCGTCCTGATTCCGGCGTTTAATGAGGGGGAATATATTGCGGACGTTGTGATGGGTGCTCTTCTGTCTGTCTCCCGGGTTCTGGTGGTTGACGATGGATCTGCCGATCGGACTGTACCGATTGCTGAGGAGGCCGGGGCGGAGGTTATATGTCATCAGGATAACAGGGGAAAGGGAGCGGCGCTTCGGACCGGGTTTGAGGCGTTATTGGAGGATGGCAGTGAAGCTATTGTTGTGCTGGATGGTGACGGCCAGCATGATCCGGCGGAGTTGCCGGCGTTTATTAAATGTGCTGAAGAGAGCGGTGCCGGGATTGTTATCGGGAATCGCCTGGCGGATGCCGCCGGGATGCCGCGGGTCCGATATTGGACCAACCGGACGATGTCGATTATATTATCCTGGCTGAGCAGACAGAAGATACCGGATAGTCAGTGCGGATACCGGTTGATCAGAAGAGAGGTATTGGAAAGGATCAACTTTACCACAGAGAATTATGATCTGGAGTCTGAGATGCTTATCTTAGCCTCGCGTCTTGGTTTTAAGATTGCCTCGGTTCCTATCAAGACCATCTATACCGGCCAGGTGAGTGAGATCAAGCCAGGGATGGATACATTAAGATTTTTAAGGTTAATCTACAGATATCTCAAGAAAGATAACACTTAATCAAATCCCCCTAAGTTTGGTCCGCAAATGATTGTATGTTTGCATAAAGTATCATTTACTGATACTTTATGCAAATAATATATTATATCTTGGGCCCACACATATTGGTTTTAGTTATGGATCAGACTAAAAAATATACTAAAAGATAAATTACTGATTCACCTAAAATCGCCCCGCCGGCGGGGCTATTTTAATTTTGAACAAAGACAATACGGACAAGATGAAAAACGAGGCATCTCGTCTCCGGGAGATGATGGTGACGCGGCAGCTGGAACCGCGGGGGATTACGAATCGTCGTGTTTTAGAGGCTTTTCTCGATGTGCCGAGAGATGAATTTGTCCCAGGAGTTGATTTGACGGAGTCTTACGGGGATCATCCGATACCGATCGGGGAGGGGCAGACCATCTCCCAGCCATACATGGTCGCGGTAATGACCCAGTGTCTGGGACTGACCGGGGAGGAGAAAGTACTCGAAATTGGAACCGGTTCAGGCTATCAGGCTGCGATTTTATCCCGGCTGGCCGGGACCGTATATTCTGTGGAGAGAATTGAGTCGATAGCCCGGCGCACGGATGAGTTGCTCCGTCGGAAGAACTATGACAACATAAATATTAAAGTGGGTGATGGGACTCTTGGTTGGCCTGAATATGGACCGTATGACGGTATTATTGTTACCGCCGGTTCACCGGGCATTCCTTCTCCGCTGGTGGAACAACTTGCTGAGGGCGGGCGGTTGGTAATCCCGGCTGGAAGCGGTTACTCCCAGCGTCTTCTGGTATTGACCAGGAGAGGAGATGAGATCATCCAACGCGATGAAGGCGGATGTGTATTTGTGCCGTTGATCGGGGAATACGGTTGGAAGAACCGTTAATGTATTAAGTCTTTTCTTGTTTGGATTCAATCCAGAGTAGGATAGTAACAACAGATATCCCTAAGATTATAGTAATCAGGGTAAGGATTTCTGATCTTCCAAATGTTGCCGGTAGATGATTGGAGAGGTAGACAATTTTTTCTCCCACCAGCTGGGATGTTTTAAAAGGCCAGATCATCCATAAGGATCCCACCACAAGCCCTACCAGGAATCCCATTGTTAAGTCATGCCATTTTTTTAGGAGATAGTTTATCAATCTGCTGAAGAGAGCGATCCCGACAATACATCCAGCCGCAAATGCAATTAATACCGGAAAATCTCTGCTGGAAACAGCTTTCAGAATATCGATATATCCACCCATTAATAGTAATAGAAATGAACCGCTGATTCCCGGCAATATCATTGCTGAAATGGCAACGGCGCCAATAATGAACATGTAAAGGAGAGATGTTATCTCGATCTCTGATTTCTGGGGCGTATCTGTCGTGATAGCTTGTTTAGCTTTTAATTCCAGTTTTGTCTGTTCTTTCTCTAATAATTTATCTCCGGTAGAAGCGTTTGTAACAGCAACAATCAGAATTATCGCCAATACTGCTGTTAAGAAAACCGGGATTGTTTTCTTCTTTATCAGTTTAAAAGGGGCAATCGCGGAGACGAGGATAAGACCAAAAAAGAATCCATAAGTGGGATCATGATAATTCTGTAAAAGATAAGGCATTAGTTTTGCCAGAGCAACAATAGCAGCAAGGGCGCCGGCGCCTATTGTAAGCAGAAAGAAACCGTCTATCCTTTTAAATTCATTCTTTAGATCATTTAGTGATTTGCCCTTGAAACTGAATGACTTTAGAAAGATCAGGATTGTTCTGAAAGAAATGTTGTTTATTGCGGCGATGAGTCTTTCATAAAACCCAAGTATTAAGGCCATTGTTCCGCCGGATACTCCGGGAATGATATTTGCAATTCCTATGATTGCACCATTAACAAGATTAAAAACGATCTGTTTCACTTTTAGTCTCCATATCTCTATAGGTTAAACCTAAGTTCAGGTTATAATAAAGGATGGGAAATCTAGCAAAACTTCCCGGGAAAAGCTATTTATAATTCAAATTCCTTTCCGAAATCCCCATTATGAAACAAGGGTCATCTTTGGATGAGTGAGATGAACCATTTTTGCGACTTGACATTTCACCGCTAATCACGTATCAATCTTCACGTTTTACCTTAAGATTCTGTTTTGAAATATTTAAATTTTTTACAGGATCAAGTGAAGAAACAATATAGTGTATTCCCCTGGAGTAGCCCGAAGTAATTTTTGCCGGGCCGGCCAGGTGAAAGCGATAACTTTCAACTTAAGGCACTTTCTTCATTTCGGGGCGTAGCGCAGCCTGGCTAGCGCGCACGGTTCGGGTCCGTGAGGTCGGGAGTTCAAATCTCCCCGCCCCGACTTATAGATACGAAGCTATATCTTACTCGAAAAGATTATTAATCACGAAGAACACGAAGTTCACGAAGGATTTTTAAAGAAATAAGAAATATTTATATTGTTTAATCTTCGTGTACTTCGTGATCTTCGTGGTTAATTGCTTTGCTGTTCACGGTAAACTTTTCCCGGAAAAATTTTAATGAAGTATGCCATCCTCTCCGACATACATGGTAACCTGGAAGCATTGCGATCGGTTCTGGCAGAAATCCGAAGGCACAAGGTTGAAAAGTATATCTGCCTGGGAGATGTAGTCGGTTATGGAGCTAATCCGAATGAATGCCTGGAACTACTACAATCCTTAAACCCGGTCGCTGTCCTCGGCAATCACGATGCCGCTGTCTGCGGCCTTACCAAATTGGATAATTTTACCCCGCTGGCCTCTCAGGCAATTATCTGGACTACGCAGGAGCTGAAATCGGCCGGTCGAGATTACCTAGAGGCACTTCCACTGGTTCGATCTCTCGGGGATATTACTATCTTTCACAGTAATCTCGCCTCACCAGCGGATTGGCGCTATATCCACAAACCACGGGAGACATATTCCTCATTTGAGAAACTGCCCGGGTGGCTCGGATTTTTTGGCCATTCTCACCGACCGACTATTTTTCAGAAGAATGAACAATGGGTCGATTACGTTATTGAGACAGAACTTATTCTCTCCCGGGAGGAGCAGTATCTGGTAAATGTTGGAAGTGTTGGCCAGCCCCGGGATCGCGACCCCCGGGCATCCTTTGGTATATTTGATGATGAGTCGGGAGAGCTGAAGATAATCCGGGTCAGTTATCCGATCCGGAGAGCCCAGAAAAAGATCAGGCGGGCTGGACTCCCGGAGCGTCTTGCCGCTCGGCTCGCAGAGGGGAAGTAAGATAGAATTGTAAGCGGTAAGCGGTAATCGGTAATCGGTGAAAGCCGGGGGTTTTCTGATTACTGATAACCGTTTACTGATTACTATCTTTCTGGTCTCTGATCCACTGCAAGGGTAATAAATAGTCCTGCGTTTTATGAAAAAAGAAGCAGCAGAAAAGAAAATAGTTAAGCTCCGCAAGGAGATCCGGCACCATGATTACCTGTATTACGTTAAGGACGTGCCAGAGATATCGGACTATGAATATGACCGGATTTACCATGAGCTGGAAACTCTGGAGCAGGAATTCCCGGAACTTATCACACCCCATTCCCCCACCCAGCGGGTTGGCGGCGAGGCTCAGAAAAAGTTTGATCCTTATCAGCATCAATCCCCGATGCTGAGTATGGATAATACATACTCCGAAGACGAACTGCGGGAGTTTGAGCGGCGCAACCGGCGAATCCTTCCCGACGCGGATTTCAGCTATGTGGTCGAGCTCAAGATCGATGGAGTCTCGGTATCCGTGATCTATGATGAAGGGGTCCTGTCCGTAGGTTCCACCAGGGGCGACGGTCGGACCGGAGACAATGTTACCTCCAATATTAAAACGGTTCATTCAATTCCTCTGCGTCTGCATGCTGATGAATTTCCTCCCAGGCTGGAAGTAAGGGGAGAGGTTTATATAGATAAGCGTGATTTCGCGGAGATAAACCGGAAGCAGGAGGAAGAGGGAAAAGAGTTTTACGCCAATCCCCGCAACCTGGCCGCCGGATCATTGAAGCAGCTCGATCCGAAAATAAGTGCTGCTCGCCGCCTCCGCTGCTGGATATATGCCTCTCCCGATCCCCAAACCCTTGGCTGTAAATATCATTCCCGGCTCCTGAACCGGCTGGAGGAACTGGGCTTTCCCGTTGAGCCGCATCACGAAAAATGTTCTACCATCGATGATGTCATACGGTACTGTCGTCTCTGGCAGGAGAAGAAGAACCAGCTTGACTATATGGTTGATGGAATGGTGGTAAAGGTTGATTCCTTCGCGCTCCAGGAACAGTTGGGAGCCACTTCCAAATCTCACCGCTGGCAGATCGCCTACAAATTTCCGGCTGAACAGGAGGAGACAAAGCTGGAAGATATAATTGTCCAGGTGGGAAGGCTCGGGAAATTGACACCGGTAGCGGTTCTGGAGCCGGTCTGGATATCTGGTAGCGAGGTCAGCAGGGCCAGCCTTCACAACCAGGATGAGATCGATCGTAAAGATATCCGGATCGGGGATAAGGTATTGGTCGAGAAAGCCGGCGAGATTATTCCCCAGGTTATCCATCCGATTAAAGATAAGAGGACGGGCAAAGAAAAGAAATTCCGGATGCCGGAAGAATGTCCTTCCTGTGGTGGTCCGGTGGTACATCCGGAGGGGGAGGTGGCCTACCGATGCGAGAATATATCCTGCCCGGATCAGGTTAGAGAAAGATTGAAGCATTTCGCATCCCGGACCGCCATGTATATCCGGGGACTGGGACCGAAGGTGATTGAACAGCTGATCGAGAAAAACCTGGTAAAAAACCCGGCTGACCTCTATCGGCTGAAGAGAGAAGATCTTATGGGATTGGAACGGATGGCGGAAAAATCAGCCCATAATCTCCTGGGAGCGATCGCGCGGAGCAAGGAGAGTTCGCTGGAACGACTTATTTACGCCCTCGGTATCCGCCACGTGGGACGAACCTCCGCCCGGAATCTGGTCGAAAGATATCCGGCTCTGGAAGAAATTGAGAAAGCATCTCCCCTCCAGCTGGAAGAGATTCCGGAGATAGGACCGGTTATGGCCGAAAGCGTTCACAGCTTTTTCGCCAATCAGGATAACCTGGGGGTAATCAGACAATTGAAGGAAGCAGGGGTGGGGACTCCGCGGGGAGAGGTGGAGAGAGGGGAAGCTCCCGGCAGATTAACGGGGAAGACATTTGTTCTTACCGGAACGCTTGATAATTACAGCCGAGCCGAGGCGGAGGAGATGATCCGGGAGGAAGGGGGCCGGGCGGCTTCCTCCGTGAGCAAGAAGACCGATTTTGTGGTAGTTGGCGAGAATCCCGGCTCCAAAGCAGAGAAAGCGAAGAAACTGGGGGTTAAAGTCATCTCTGAACAAGAATTTATTCAGCTACTTCAGGATAACCGGTAAGCAGTAAGCGGTGGACGGGAAGCAGTAAGCGGTGAACGGTAAGCGGTGAGCGGTGAACGGTAAGCGGTGAGCGGTGAACGGTAAGCAGTAAGCGGTGAACGGTAAGCAGTGAGCGGTCAGTAGCGGAATGTGGGAGAGGTTTTCAACCTCGATCCAGGCCGTGCCTGGTAATCGGGCTTAAAAAGCCCTCCCACAGGGCTATAACATTGGGAGCGCAGGGGGGGAATAGATAGTTTCAACCAGAAAAAGTGACAGCTATAAATCAGGACGTGACAGCGTTGTTTTTCCGCTTACTGCTTACTGCTCACTGCTTACTACATCTTAAGGTCCGAGTCGGTAAATAGTCTTTTAAGAGAAGGTATAGAATAATTATGAAACCTATAGTATATTTTACAGATCCCACCGCCCATGCCCGGCGGTCACTTTTGGATAAGCTTTCAGATCTATTTGACCGTAGCGGGGGGCCGGAAATTTTTCAGAGAGGGGATCGGGTATGTATCAAGGTTCATTTTGGGGAAGAAGGCAATACTTCCTATCTCAGGCCGGCCTATGCCCGTCTTCTGGTGAAAAAGTTAAAAGATCTGGGCGCCAAGCCGTTTCTGACAGATTCCAATACTCTCTACCGGGGGAGCCGCCATACTACCGAGGATCACCTGCTCACCGCCCGGCGGCATGGATTTACTGAAGAGAATATTGGGGCGCCCATTATCATTGCCGAAGAATTTATCGAGATTAAAGGCAGCTCCAT
>Ga0222678_1001035_pt1 | contig 10931 bp, 13 predicted proteins | sample AntAcemetagen937_FD_179801 | JGI IMG/M metagenome (GOLD analysis project Ga0222678, IMG submission 179801) | Saline water microbial communities from Ace Lake, Antarctica - #937 | ecosystem: Environmental > Aquatic > Non-marine Saline and Alkaline > Saline | place: Antarctica: Ace Lake... | reverse complement strand
AAGATGCTCAAATACTTGACGCCGGGATTGATTCTGAAGGGGTACGCCGGGAAAACGCTCTTATCAATTGACGGTCTGTCGGTACACCATCCCGTATGTTCCGGTTTCAAACAGGCCTTTCAGTTCGGCCAGAAGCGTGTTTGTGGCCTGTTCCACCATGAGGATATCCAGTTCAGACACCAGGTCCATATCCAGACTGCCGATTTCTTCTTCCAAATCTTCAAACTGAGTCAAAAATACTTCACCTTTAAAGGCTTCGCTGATGGCGCTGTGTACGTCAATGATGGTGCCGACGCAGTGCTGCACCCTGATTCGGTATTGATCTGTAATGTTCATCTGTTTCCTTTTTTCCATCCGGAATTCCTGTTTTCCAGCATCCGATTACGATGTCTACCCTTTGCCGAGTTCGTTGAGGGTTTCTGTAAAGGCCAAGTAAAAATTCTCTTGGTTCCAAAGGGCAGCCTTCAAAATTCCTGCAAATTCATTCATATCTTTCGGGTTCACCACCAGATCGGCGCTCAACCCGAAAGCCGTCATGCGATCCATGGTGGAAAACTCCGAGCCCAACAGAACAAGAAAGCTCTTTCTGCGGGTGTGCATGGGGAGTCGATTCAGGTAATGAAGAACGGGGCTCTGAGCCCACGGGACCCCCTCAAAATGCTCTGAAAGGACCAGCAGATCAAAAAGATGAAAGCGCATTTTGCTGATGCCCTCTCCGGCGTCTTTTACCAGAACCGTCTTGTGAAGTAATCCTTCCGTGGCTTCTCGAACCCCGCTGTCTGCTTCGCCTTCGCTCAGCATCAGTAAGGCCAGCTTCGCCCCCTCTTCATAAAAGTCCAGGGAAAAAGGGTCCTCATCACGATATTCCGAATCCTGCTCGGGGAGCGCCGAATCCATTTCAGGCGTTTCCTGAACCAAGGGCGATTCAGGATCGGGCCGGGATTTTTCAAAAGAAATTTTACTTTTGCATTTCGGGCAATTGGCGGTTACACGACCCGTCTCGGGGACTTTCTCATCCGGGATTTTGAGCCTTGCCTGGCAATTTGAGCAGACAACTTCCATTTTCATCTCCCTACCGCTTTTAGGTTACTGACCGTCTTTCTTCCCATATTTTGTATCCACCGACAAGTTCTCGATGGTGGTTGTCTTTTCACCCCTGGCCGATTTTATGGCATCAACAGCCCGGTTTACGATGGACTTTTTGGACGCATAGCTCATGGCGGTTTCTTCCGTAATTAGACCTTCCTTATAGAGCCCCACAATGGATTGGTCAAAGGTCATCATACCGAAAGCATTCCCCCCCTCAATGATTTCGTAAAAGGTCTTTCCCTCTGACTCGCCGTGTAAAATGGTGTCCCTGACTCTCAGGTTGGCGGCCATGATTTCAAAAGCGGCAACACGTCCGCCGCCCACTTTCGGGAGCAGGCGCTGGCAGGCAATCCAACGAAGGGTGTCCGACAGCCGCACGCGAATCTGAGCTTCTTCTTCCTTGTCAAATAGACCCACAAACCGGTTGATGGTCTGGCCCGCATCCACGGTGTGCAGGGTGCTGAAAACCAGGTGCCCGGTTTCAGCGGCTGAAAGACCGATATCCACGGTGTTCCTGTCTCTCATTTCTCCCACTAAAATAACCTTGGGCGCCTGCCTCAAAGCGGCTCTCAACCCGGAGGAAAAGGCATCGAAATCAATACCCAGTTCTCGCTGGTTAAAAGTGGACTTTTTCTGCGAATGCACAAACTCCACCGGGTCTTCCAGGGTCACCACATGGACTGACTCTTCCTCGTTGATTTGATCCAGAACAGCCGCCAATGAGGTGCTTTTGCCGGAGCCGGTGGAGCCGGTCACCAGAACAATCCCGTTTCTTTCCTTCGCCATTTTCAGGAAAGCGGGCGGCAAACCCATTTCTTTTACCGTGGGAACCCGCGTGGACAGCTGCCGCATCACAATGGAATAACACCCCCGCTGAGAAAATATATTCACCCTGAAGCGGGCCTTTCCCGCCAGTTGATAAGCAATATCGCATGATCCCTCCACCAGTAGATTCTTGATCAAACGACGATCTCCCTTAATCAGGTTGAGGGCAATGGCCTCGGTTTGAAATGCCGTCAATTTTTTCGGGAGCGGTCCTGTAAGCACGGGTTTCAGTTGCCCTGAGGCCTCCACCTGGCAGGGTTTATCCAACGTGAAATTGAGGTCCGACACATTATCGTAAGCCTTCAGCATCGACGTCAAAATAAAATCAAGTTCCTGCTGTTTCATGGCAAAGCCTCCTTTTCCATTCCGGCGCCTGACATGTGGATTTTACCCCTCCTCAGTTTCGGACATAAGTCGCATCAATGATTTAAACATCCGTAAAATCTTGCGGAGGATTCTTGAGATAAGAGATGAATTTCGTTTTGTCATTGGCCTTTGCGTATGCCTCGTCAGGGCTGATTCTCCCTTTTGACAGATGTTCCATGATGGCATCGTCCAAGGTCTGCATACCGTATTTTTTTCCGGTTTGCAACATGGATGGAATCTGGAACGTCTTTGCCTCACGAATCAGGTTTCGAACCGCCGGAGTCGCAATCATGATTTCCAACGCTGCCACCCGGCCTTTTTTGTCGATGCGTTTAAACAGATTCTGAGCCACCACGGCTCTGAGCCCGTCGGAAAGGGTATTGCGGATCTGTTCCTGCTGATTGGTGGGGAAAACCTCAATTACGCGATCCACGGTCTTGGAGGCACTGGTGGTATGAAGAGTTCCGAAAACCAGGTGCCCGGTGGCAGAGGCCTCAATGGCCAGTGATATGGTTTCCAGGTCCCTCATTTCACCCACCAGGATAATGTCCGGGTCTTCCCGCAAGGCGCCCTTCAGGGCTGCTGTAAACGATCGGGTATGAAGGCCCACTTCCCGGTGATTGATGATGGCTTTCTGGCTTTTATGAACGAATTCGATGGGGTCTTCAATGGTCAGAATGTGGTCTTTGCGGGTTTTGTTGGCCTCGTCCACGATGGCTGCCAGCGTGGTTGATTTTCCACTCCCGGTAGGCCCGGTCACCAGAACAAGTCCCCTCGGCAAAGAGGCCAGTTTCTTAACCACAGGGGGCAATCCCAGTTGCTCACAGGTGAGAATTTCGGAAGGGATCTCCCTGAAAACCGCCCCAACACCATTTTTCTGTTGAAAAAAATTAGCTCGATAACGGGCCAGTTCCGGAATTTCATAAGCAAAGTCCACGTCTCCGGTTTCTTCATAAACCTTTACCTTCTCCTCCGGAGCAATTTCATAAAGCATGCCTTTCAGGGTATCATTATCGAGAATCTTGTATTTTACACGCTCAAGCTCACCCTGAATTCGCAACACCGGTTGTTGACCCGACATCAGATGAAGGTCCGATGCCCCTTGATCATTCATCAACCTGAAAAATGCATCAATCTGCGCCATAATATCCTCCCGACTTGAATTCCCTGTGAACCATGGAACATGCCCGGAAAATCATTATACACGGGGGGCCGCCATGTCAACCTTAAAAAGCCTCATTCCACTCAGTTTTCAGAACATTCCTGCCCCGGCAGTTCTTTGTTGTTGCGCACGAAAAGAAATTGTGTTGACAAGCCGTCAACCCTTTGTTAATTTTTTCACAATGGCATGCTGAAAAGGTGATCCCTATAAACGGGGACGTCTATTTCTAAAGGCCGCTTTTTCAGAGAATGAAATCAGGAAAACAAAATTCCTTAACATGAGACCGCCTGGATCGGCGCAACAATTTGACCGGGACGGTGACATTATCTGCTTCAAACGGCTCGAAACAGCACGCCTTGATATGAAGCCGCCGGGTCTTTTGGTTTTTTCCAAAAGGCCTTTTTTTGTTGCGAGGCCTTAAAACAAAAGTCAACAAAAGGAGGAGTAAAGATGGCCGATGCAAAAGTAACGATTGGTGCCTTACAGAAAAAGATGCAGGCAGGTCAAAAAATTTCGATGATGACCGCCTATGATTACCCGACCGCAAGCCTGGTGGATCAGTCTGAAATCGACACAATTCTGGTCGGAGACTCCCTGGGCATGGTTGTTCTGGGCTACGATTCGACGGTGCCCGTGACCATGGATGAAATGATTCACCACTGCAAAGCGGTTTGCAGGGGCGCAAAACGGGCTTTTGTGATCGGTGATATGCCCTTTATGTCCTATCAGGTGAGTATCGAAAAAGCAGTTGAAAATGCGGGTCGCTTTATCAAGGAAGCCGGATGTGAGTGCGTAAAACTGGAAGGGGGCACGGAAATGGTTCCGGTGGTAGAAGCCATTTGCGCTGCAGGAATTACCGTTTGTGCGCACATTGGTTTAACCCCGCAGACCGCAACAAAATTGAGCGGCTTCAAGGTCCAGGGAAAAGATGCTGAAGGGGCCAGAAAGCTGGTCCAGTCGGCCAGGGACCTTGAAGCGGCAGGGGCCTTTATGATCGTCCTGGAATGCATTCCCGATCCGGTGGCAAAAAGGATAACCGACGCGCTTCAGATTCCCACCATCGGCATCGGTGCGGGCAAGGATTGTGATGGTCAGGTGTTGGTGTACCACGACCTGGTGGGGCTTTTTGAGCGGTTTACACCCAAAATGGTTAAACAGTATGTAAATCTGGCGCCCCAGATCCGCGACGCCCTGATTCAATACAAACAGGAGGTTGAGGACGGAACATTCCCGGGCCCGGAACACAGTTTCGCCATGAAAGAGGAAGAAGCGGAAAAAATTTAAATTTCACCACGCAGGGAGTCTTGCCATGAATTTCTTAATCGTCGGACCGGGGGCAATGGGCTGCCTTTTCGCCGGGCACCTTAAAAAAGCCGGGCACCAGGTGGTGATTCTTGATTACAAAGAAGACCGGGCCAGGCATATCAACGAAAACGGCATTTCCCTGGAAGGGGTAGGGGGAGACTTCAGCGTCCAGGTGGCCGCCGTTACGGAAAAACCCTCCCGGAAAATTCATGTGGCCCTGATCTGCGTTAAAGCCTATCAAACGGAGGAGGCCGCCCGAACACTTTCTTCGTTGCTTGATCCCGACGTTATGGTTCTCACCCTTCAAAATGGCCTTGGCAACCTTGAGATCCTAAGAAAGGTACTGGGTGACAAGCGGGTCCTGGGAGGTGTCACTGCGGAAGGGGCAACGCTTCTAGGTCCCGGCCATGTGCGGCATGCCGGTCGGGGACCTACGATTATCGGCCCGGCAGGATCAGACGATGGGCCTGCGGCAAAAATTGTTTCCGCCTTTGAAAATGCCGGTTTTGACATCCGTGCCGTGGATGGGGTGGAGGACCTGATCTGGGGCAAACTGATCGTAAACGTGGGCATCAATGCCCTGGCGGCCATTACAAAACTCAAGAACGGCCGCCTGCCGGACATTGATGGTACGCGTCAGGTGATGAAAGAGGCGATTCTTGAAGCCGTGAGGGTTGCGGATGTCAAGGGTATAAAACTGCCATTTTCCGATCCCATTGAAAGGGTCCTGGAGGTATGTCGCGGTACAGCCGACAATATTGCGTCCATGCTGCAGGATGTCTTGGCGCAACGGGCTACGGAAATCCGGTTTATCAATGGGGCCATTGTCTCAGAAGGTCGAAGGCTGGGCATTCCAACACCCGTCAATTTTACGCTGAGCCGTCTGGTGGAAGCGCTTCAGGATTCTTATAATGCGGCCGTGAGGGTATAAAAAACCTTTTTCAATTCGGGGAAACCAGCAGTTTCTGGTCGGGCTTGATGGGTTTGTCCACTGTCAACTGATTCAATTGGCATAGCTTATCCACCGTAATACCGTATTTGGCAGCAATGGCAGACAGATTGTCCCCGGAGCGAACGGTGTGATATTCCTTTTGGTATTTTGACTTGGACTGAGCGGCTTTCTTTTCTAGAAAACCGGGGGTCATGCTTTTTTCAATAAGCGCGATCTTGGTCTCAAGAGCTCCCAGCCGGTCTTCAATCTGAACAAGAGCGGCTTCCAGGGACTCTGCAGCTTCCCGTGTCGGATTTTTTCTGTCAAAGGCAGTGGCCAATACAACAATCAGAACAAGCGCACCTACAACCATTGCCAGCAGCCATTTTGCGGTGCTTTTCCGTTTCAAACTACTGGCGCGCCCGGGCCTTTCATTTCTCGGGATGTATTCCAGATCCTCAACCATCTCGGACATAAACTCCGGAACAGATTCACCAACGGTTTCATCCCTCTCGCGGTCTACAGTCCTATGGGTCATTTAGATTTTCCAGATATCCAGAAGATTTCCAAAGGGGGATAGGATAGTCGGAATCAAGCATGGTGTAAACGGAAAAAGCCCCGGAACAGTACACCATGCCGTCTTTCCGGGGCTGTAAGGTCTGTTATGCCTTTAACTTCACGCTGGATTTGCCGCTGCCAGTGCTTTATCGTAATAGACGATTTTCGCTTTGCTCTTCAGGGAATCGATGTACCCGTTCAGCAGTTTTTCCTTCTGCTTTGAAATAAGATGGTCCGAAATCGATGCTTTGGCTTCAGCCAGAGAGACCATACCAACCTTTTCATGATTCATCACCTGGATAATATGATATCCGAATTTCGTTTTCACAATAGGGCCTATCTCACCCACTTTCCGGGTATAAACCGCGTCCTCAAACGGTTTTACAGTGCGGCCCCGAGTCACCACACCGAGATTCCCCCCTTTTGCCTTGCTCGGACAATCTGATTCCGCTGCTGCGACGGTGGCAAAGTCTTCTTTTTTATCAACCAAACGCCGGCGGATTTTTTCAGCCCTGGCCAGTTTTTCCTTACTTTTCGCCTCATCATCGCCCGGGTTTACCGCGATGAGAATATGTCGAACCGTCATCCCTTCAGGTGTTTTAAACTGGTCCGAATTCTCTTCATAAAACCGCTGGATTTCCTCATCCGTCGGGGTAGTCAGGCCAGCCACCTGAGCCTCCAGAAGTTTTTTTATTTTCAGGTCTTTCGAAATGGCCCGGACCAGATCTTTTTCTGAAAAACCGATGCCTTCGAGGTAGGCTTCGAAGCTTGTGTCCGGGGGAAGAGACGTCTTCAAATGCGCAATCACCCGGTTGACTTCGCCCTCGACTATGATAATCTGTTGATCCTTAACGGCTTTCGTGAGCAGGGCCTCAATAACCATGTTCTGAATGACCCTCTGGTCCAGGTTGCTCCTGATTTTCGCCAATTGTTCCGGTGGAAGAGTCCCCGCTTGGGCACCCAGAAGGGTATCTATTTTATGGTCCACATCGCCACGGGTAATCTTGACATCTTCAACCGTGACCAGCAGTGCATTTTTCTCGTCCGTTGAGTTCAGCGCCCAACCATTTAACGCCGATGCGACCATAAAAACACCCACAAGCGAGATGAGAACCCTTTTTGTCCAAGCCCTTTTTCCTGTTTCCATGATGCTTTCCTTTCATGTTTTGAGGGTTAATGATTCTGTCTGTTACTTACGTTTGCAGACAGAATCTAGGGCATGGATCTTTCAGGAACCTTTCGGGGCTATTACATTGGCGTAATGTTTTCGGATTTTATAGCCCCAGATTTTCGTTGATCAGAACCACCTTGATCCGGCCCTTGGGAAAGGACTTTTGCGTAATGGTCCAACTGTTGCAGATGCGGTCAGGGCTTTTGCATTCCTCACACACCGCTGTTTTGGCGCACGGCGTTTTTTTGTTCAGCCGCATGGCGTTAACAGGGGCTGCATAATCTTTGATCCGCTCAATAGCAGCCTCCAGATCTTCCACAACCTTGTTCCGGCCCACCATCACCACCACGTTTCTGGGACCGAAAGTAATTCCTGACACCCGGTTTCCAATCATATCCAGGTTCACCAGTTCTCCTGAACGGGTCACCGCATTGGTCCCGGTGATAAACAGATCCACCAGAAGAGACTTTCTTCTCCGTTCCAGGCTTTCTTCAGGGGACAGAGATTTATCAAAGGTATCCAGGATCTCTGCATTTGGATAGGCTTTAAGCATGTCATAGAGCTCCGTTGCCACAAAGGTCATGGAGCCCCCCCAGGAAATGGTTTTGGGAGCGAGTTTGGGCAGAATTTTGTCCATCACCATGCGGCCCGCCTCACGGGCGTTTTGCGCGATGAAAACTTCAAAATTGTTTGACGTCAAAGCCTCTTTCAGATTTTCAAGACGAAGTTGCCAGTAATTCAGGATCGATTTTTCCATTTTTTCCTCCTTAACTGTAATCGTTCACAGGGTGCAGGTAAATCAGCCTCAAATTTCATCCTGCCCCCCAACAACTACCCCCTGCCCCCGGTATTTTGTTTCCCACCAGCATACCGGTACGCCAGGCCCAGCGCCTTGATGCACCGTTCAGGCTCAGCAAAAACCGGAAACCCAAGCGATTCCAGATGTTTTGTTAAATCACGCGTCATGGTGATATCCGGACCGTAAACCCATGTGACCACGGGCTTACGGGCATTTTCCTTCAGCGCCTCATACCCTTCCACATAGGCCTTGGTATTGTTCCCTTTGGCATCCGCCCAAATGACATTGAAAAGCGAGTCCACATTTTCATCATTCATGACCGCAGTCAGTATTTTGGTGTAAACGAGGGAAAAATCCTTCACAGACGGAATCATGGGACCGATGTCCACCGGAACGTGACCCAAGCCTGGAAACATCTCCTCAAGCATTTGGGATGTGCTATTTGACAACCGGGCGCGAACCAGGCCGTGCCTGGCGCCTTCATCCAGTGCTGCAACACCCACGGCGCCCGTATAACTCACCATGCCGAAGCGGTTTCCACAGGGTAGCGGCTGGGAAGCAAAAAAACGGGGCATTTCAAACATTTCACTGAATTGATCCAGTCGCAATACCTTCGTTTGCCGGCAGACCGCATCAAAGATTTCGTCATCAATGGCCAAGCTTCCGGTGTGAGATGCCGATGCTCGGGCCCCTTCTTTGGTGACGCCCAGTTTAAGAACCAGAAGTGGTTTTTTTGATGCCACTCTCCTGCAAACCTCCAGGAACCGCTTTCCATCTTTTACACTCTCCACATAGACACTGATCACCTCAGTGTCGGCATCATTTTCCAGGTATTCCAGGAAATCGCACTCATCCAGGTCGCATTTGTTGCCGAAATCACAGATTTTGCTTAGGCCGTAACCCAGGTCCCCATAAGCGTAGGCCTGCGGGTTGATCATTCCTGTTTGTGAGCAGATGGAGACCGTTCCTTTTTTAAACCGGTAGTATCCGGCATCATAGGGGCAGGGATTGAAGCCGTTTATGGCATTGACAATACCGGCGGTATTGGGGCCGATGATGCGAACACCCAGGTTTTTGGCGAGATAAACCACTTCATCCTGAAGCTTAGCCCCTTCAGCGTCTCTTTCCGCAAAACCATCCGCGACAAGGACGATGGACTTTATGCCGGCTTCCGCACAAGCCCTGAGAACGCCCGGAACATGACGGGCGTTGATCATCACCAGCGCCAAATCGGCTTTCCCGGGGATGTCTTGAGGCGATGGATAGACCGTAAGGCCCAGAACTTCCTTATAACTGCCGGGGTTGACAGGGTAGATATCCCCCTTATAACCGGCTTCCAAAAGGGATTTGACAACCACATATCCACCGAAAACACCTTCCTTAAAAGAACCGATAACGGCCACACCTTCAGGTTCAAAAAAGGGGGTGAGATCGTTTTTTTGGGGTTTGTTTTGAGACACTAGGCCCTTTCCTCCGATTTCTTCTACGCTATTTCATCAATATCCTGGCGCCCGCAAACCCGATGAAAACGGATGAGCCAGCTATGATCTGGTTCTTATCATAAAACTCAAATCCGATCAAAATCGCTAGTAAAATAAACAAAAGCCCTATGATTTTAGGCCTTTTTATTTTCTTTAGAACATAATCCGAAAGAAACATGCTGACCCAGAACAATATAAACGCTGAAATACCGATTGCCCACAATTCCATACTTCAATCCTTTTCTCGTCAATGATCAGAATTAAGGGACCGCTTAGGGCCGTCCCCTTCCCTCACATAAAGAGATTCAACCGCCTCTTTTCTTCATACACCTTTTCCGATAACAGCTCTCTGAGCAACGCCTGATAGGAGGTCATCCCCTTTATCCTTGCCAACCTGCGCAGATCATCTATGATGACCCCCGGAAGAGAAACCGAGGTTTTAAACATCTTCAGCTTCCCCCCATATTTGGGAACGACATTCATGGATTTTTTTTAGATGACTTCAGGCCTTTCAAGGTCAAAATCACTGAGTTCGTCGTGCTCAGCATCATTTTCCGTCTTGCTATTTCGAGAATTTTTCATAAATTTGCCTCTCACTTCTTTTCATATCCCTTGCATATATTGGCCGAGCAACTTCGCTTGATTTATGCTGAAATACAACAAAAAGGTAGCGTCCGCAAAAGGTCCGGCCCAATAATACACGACGGTCAGAGATTTTCTTATGAGAGAAAAGCGTGAAAGGGGGATTATTAAAACACTGTTCAATCTCTTCCGCGGCTACGCCATGCTTTATTTCGTTTTTCCAGAGACTTCACTCATCCCATTCCATGTATCGGTATCGCATGTGCATGCCATAAAACGTACTCTCTATGCGGTATCAAGTCAAGTGTAGTATAGTGCTGCAAATGCAACATAACGAGGCATTTGATCGGAAATACGTGTTTTCTGAATGGAACCATCCTCCTGAAAATATCAGCCTTTAGCGCGTCCTTTATATTTGTACTCAACCAACTACCCGCTAATTTATCTGTCCGGCATCCCATTTTCCGTTCTGTCGCAGACTTTTAAGGATCTCTTCCGCCATTGATATCAGTTGCATTTTGTCGATCTTGGTGCTTCGGGTCAGGGGAAATTCCTTATCCGCCGGCCAGATCTCCACATGAAGGGGCCGTTTATAAGCGGCAATGGATTTGCAGTGATTCAGCACGGCCTCAGATGAAAGATCCGTTTCAGGCCGGGGGCGG
>Ga0222678_1001019_pt1 | contig 11046 bp, 9 predicted proteins | sample AntAcemetagen937_FD_179801 | JGI IMG/M metagenome (GOLD analysis project Ga0222678, IMG submission 179801) | Saline water microbial communities from Ace Lake, Antarctica - #937 | ecosystem: Environmental > Aquatic > Non-marine Saline and Alkaline > Saline | place: Antarctica: Ace Lake | collected... | reverse complement strand
AAAGGGTACCATTGTTGGTTTCCGGTCGCCGCCGTTTGTAAAAGGTGTTAATGTGCCCGGCTATCATTGTCATTTTATCAGTGACGATCTAATGCAGGCTGGGCATATCCTTGATTGTGAAATTATCGCCGGTGTAGGAGAGGTTGATAGCTGTAATGAGTTCCTCCTGGTTTTGCCGGGTGATAGTGACAGCCTGGAGGAAATTGATTTCTCACGGGACCGCAGCGGTGAATTGGATCGAGTGGAAAAGTGAGCAGCAATATTGCAATACCGTACAGTCTTGTTGACAATTCAAAGAGAGTGACATATATTACGCGATTATCAGTCAGGGCGATTAGCTCAGTGGTAGAGCACCTGGATCACAACCAGGGGGTCACTGGTTCAAACCCAGTATCGCCCATAATAAATACATCGGAGTACCCATTATATAATATTTATTTTATGCGGAAAAATAAAATTCTTTCCACAGAAGGTACTGATAAAATATACTAAAATAATTGTCGGCGCTGACTTGGTATATTTATATCGGTCTTGGTTCAAAACTAAGTTAGCGCCATAGGCGCTAGATTATATGAGAGAAGATATAAAACAGTTACTTATTGTTCAAGAACTGGATGTTAAGATCCGGGATCTGGCAGAGCGGAAGATGGAGGCGGTTCGCGAACTGGAAGTACTTCGTAATGAAGTTGATAATGATGAGAAAGCCATCGAGGATGAGAAAAATCGTCTGATGGGAAGCCGCGTACATATCAAGGAACTGGATCTGGAGATCGCGGAAAAAAAGAATCATATTATTAAATACCAGGAGCAGCAATTTAAGGTAAAGAATAATAAGGAGTACACGGCGCTCCTCCATGAGATATCAAAACAAGAGGCTGATATCAGGGTTCTGGAAGATCGGATGCTGGAGTATATGGAAGAAGCGGAGGTGGAAGACCGAACACTGGATGGAGTCCGATCCGATCTTGAAGTTGCTCAAAAAAAGATCCGGGAGATGGAAGTAAAATCAAGGATTCTGCTGGTTCAACTGGGGGAGGAGATAGAGGCAAGAGAGAGAGAGAAGGATGAAGAGGTCTCCCAGCTGGATCCTGATATATACGAGACTTATGAACTAATATTTTCCCGGAAATCGGATCGCGCGGTCGTTCAAGTGAGTAATGATACCTGCGGGGGGTGTAATATGGTGTTGCGCGCGCAGGTACTTAATGATCTTTACCGTGGGGATAGTATTAATCAGTGTGAGACCTGCGGTAGGTTTATCTACTTATAAGTTAGCGCCCTTGGCGCTAACTTAGTGAAAAAACACTGAAGCTAACACCATTTTTGTTTCTTTTTAGAAACAATTTGATCTTTGACAACGCAGGTGGTGGGTAGATGATCGCCCCCCATCACTCAGGTGTCGCGTCTTGACATTTGACATCACACTCCCCTAATTGGTTTAATCAATAAATTTGGTTGTAGACGTTATGTCAAATGTCAAGACGCGACACCTGAGTGATGGGGGGAGGAAAGTCCGAACTCCACAGGGCAGGGCGCCCCGAGAATATCGGGGGGTTCCCGGTCGAAAGCTCGGGGATACGGAAAGTGCCACAGAAAATATACCGCCCCCCATACAACTGAAATCGTTGGTGTTGTTTAACGGTGATTCTGATCTCACCTGGGGATGAACGCAGATTTATCTCGTAGCGGCAGCCTTCAGGCTGCCATAAGATGGCGACCTAAAGGTCGCCTCTACGAGCCCCCGGCACCGGTTTTTCCAAGTGTTTAGGCCTGAAACTCCAGGTGAAAGCGAATAACTTTTATTATCCGCCATAGTGCTTGCATCCCGAACTTGATTCGGGGCTTTAGCGAAGGCGGAAGGCACTTAAGGCACTTCCAACTTTAGGCACTTTTGTATGCGGGGTAAGGGTGAAAAGGCGCGGTAAGAGCGCACCGGGCTGAGAGTAATCGAAGCCGCATGGTAAACCCCGTCCGGAGCAAGGCCAAATATAGATCGAGGTGCTGCCCGCACCGTCTGAGATCAGGGTAGGCTGCATTGAGCCCGAGGGCAACCGGAGGCCCAGATAGATGATCATCATCCTCTATAGGTGTTGCGTCTTTACATTTAACTTAACGCTTAAAAATTTAATTTATGTGATTCAATTAGTAAGATAAGCGTTAAGTTAAATGTCAAGACGCGACACCTTGGGGAGACAGAATTCGGCTTATTCCCATCACCTGCGTTTTATCAATAAAATCTCCATTTTTTCTGTTTTTCTTGAAAAAATGGAGATTTTCTTTTTTTTGCTCTCTTCCCCCGCTCCTGGATAAACCGGGAAAATCTATCAGAGACTGAAGAGGGCATAGTTGTAAAGCACTATATAGCAATAAGATATATTTCTGCACCGCCACCCGGGTAGGTGTAATTATCCCCAATTCTCCCCCGAAAAGTTTTTTAAAAATATTTGCATTTTCTGTTGACAGTTCTCCGTAGGTGGTAGTATATTGTACTCAAGTGGTGGAAAGTGGGTAAAAGTGGTGAATAAGGAGAACTATCATGTTCCTGGGAGAATATCAACATTCGGTTGACAGCAAGGGTCGGGTCTTCATCCCGGCGCGCTTTCGCTCCGTGGAGAACCAGCGGTTCTTTGTCAATCTGGGACTGGATGGAGGTCTCTCTGTCTTTACCGAAGAAGGGTGGTCAGTCTATCAGGAGAGGATCAATGAGCTGGATATGTTGAAGAAAGATGCCCGTGCCTTCAAACGACTTACTTTCGCCAATGCGACCGAGGGGATATGTGATAAGCAGGGAAGGATCAATCTTCCGCACCTCCTAATCCAGAAAGCTAAGATAGACAAAGAAGTAATGATAGTTGGAGTCTCTGATCATTTTGAAATATGGGATATAGAACGTTGGGATCTATACCAGCGTGAGGTAAGTGAACGGTATGAGGAATTAGCCGAGAACCTGGCGCAATAAATCAGGATTGCGTGATAAGAAGAGGATAGCCTATGAAAAGCAGTTCGAGGACATTGATCGATCTTTTGAGTATGAATAAGAGTTTGAAGCCCGCCCGGAAGTTAAGTGTACGATTAAGGGTTCCGAAGAAGAAACGGCGTGGTAGCGGAAGGTAACAACCGAATCACTCATCACATTCCGGTGATGCCGGAAGAAGTGGGCCACTACCTCAACTGCCAGCCGGGTCAGATTATTCTTGATTGTACACTGGGGGAGGGGGGGCATGCCTCCCTTCTGGCCTCGAAGGTCTCTCCCGGGGGATGCTTGATAGGTATAGACCGGGATGGAGAGGCGATTGAAGCCGCCCGCCGCAAGCTTAATATATTTGGCGAAAGTATTAAAATAGAGCAGGCAAACTTCCGTGATCTAAGAGAGGTGCTGGAAAGAAGGGGAATAGAGAAACTCGACGGCATTCTATTTGATCTCGGGGTTAATTCTTCTCAACTTCAGGATCCCGGTCGTGGTTTTAGTTTCCGGCTTGATGGGCCTCTGGATATGAGGATGGATAACCGGGAGGATAGTCAAGCCTCTGATCTTGTCAATAGACTCGGACGGAAAGAACTGGAATGGATCATCAGGGAATATGGAGAGGAGCGCTTTGCCGGTCGGATAAGCCGCCGGATTGTGGAGGAGCGATCATCTCAGCCAATTCTCAGCACCGTTCGACTGGCTCAAATAGTTGCGGAAGCTCTGCCGGGAAGAGGAAAGATTCATCCGGCTACCAGGACTTTCCAGGCCATAAGGATATATCTTAACGGGGAACTTGATGCTCTGGAGCAGGCACTCCCCGAAGCGATCTCAATGCTTAAATCCGGAGGTCGGATCTGCGTTATCTCATTCCATTCGCTGGAAGACAGAATTGTTAAATATGAATTCAGACGATGGGATCGTCAGGAAGGTATGCTCCGGATTTTAACCCGGAAGCCGGTTCGTCCCGGGATTGAGGAGGTTCGGAGAAACCCCCGATCCCGGAGTGCTAAATTAAGGGCGGCGGAGAAACTATGAGGAGGTATGGACAATGAATAGCTACTATTATCAGGATAAGAGTGATCATTTTGCCGGCCGGTTTTTTATAAAGAGATGCTGGATTTTGCTCGCGGTCGCATTTTTTTCCGGGATGTCATATCTCTGGTTGTATTCTCTCATTGTGGATACCAGTAATACGGTCGAATTGTTTGAGCGCAAGATGAGTCATCTCCGGGACCGGAGCATATCCCTTGAGAGTAAGCTGGAATATCTGCAGACTCCATCGGTTATCAACAGTCGCCTGGAGGAGTTCCAGATCGCCCTGGTCGATCCATATCCTGAACAGCTTGTCCGGGTTCAGGGAGAAGGTCGTGTCACTCCCCGCAAGGAACCTCGTATCCGACCTCCGCAGGATATTATTCTGAGTATAGCCCGATAGCCTCGTAAAATGGTGTTAATTTAAGTGTAACTCCGCTAAGTTAGCGCCGCAGGCGATAACTTATGTTTGGAAGAGCGCATAACACCAGATCATGGATAATAGTCGGCCTCTTCCTTTGTTTTTCCTGTCTTCTCCTGGTCAGGCTCTTCTCTCTTCAGTGTCTCCAGCACTCTCGTTACAGTCTTCGGGCCAGGAACCAGCATCAGAGTACAAATTTTATTCCTCCCCAACGTGGCCGGATCTATGATTGCCGGGGAAATATGCTGGCTGCCAGTGTGCCCAGTTTCTCCCTTTACTGTATACCCAGGCTGATAGCTGACGAAGAGGTCACGAAAATTGCCGCTGCTATCTCACCGATAATCGGGGTTGATGAGGATCGGTTGTGCCGGCGGATGTCCGGTTCAGGGTGGTTCGTATGGCTGAAGAGGCATCTGAGAGAAAATACCGCCGCGGAAATCAGGGGATTGGATCTACCCGGTCTGAACTTGAAACAGGAGATGAAGAGGGTATATCCCAAAGGGAGTCTGCTCAGTCAGGTTATAGGTTTTACCGATATTGACGGAAATGGTCTGGAGGGGCTCGAGTGGAAGTTTGATCGTCAGCTTCGAGGTCACCCCGGATGGATGGTAACGGAGAAGGACAGCAAGCAGCGTGAAGCATCGTGGTTCCGTTCCGATAATGTCTCTCCTATCGATGGGTGTAATCTATTTTTGACTATCGATGAGGTTGTCCAGGCTATTGCCGAGGAGGAAATTGATAAGGTATATCTGGAGTACGGAGCTAAGTGGGCATCGGTGCTGGTGATAGAACCATCGACCGGGAGGATATTGGCTATGGCCAATCGCCCCACCTACGATCCAAACAATTATTCCAGCTCTGATGCCGATCAGCGCCGGAATCACTCGGTCTCCGATCTTATTGAACCCGGATCTACTTTTAAGGTATTCCCGGCCGCCGGTGTTCTGGATGAGGGGTTGGTAGCTCCGGAGACCGAATTTTACTGCGAAGATGGCGCTTTTAAAATCGGGGGGAGGATACTTCGTGACAGCCATCCTCACGGGGTTCTCCGATTTGATGAGATTATCCAGAAATCCAGTAATATCGGCATGGCAAAAGTGGGTATGCTTCTGGGGCGCGGGGACCTCTATAAACTGCTTTGCAAATTCGGGATCGGAAGACGGACCGGCATCGAACTGCCGGGGGAGGCGGATGGGATTCTCCGGCCGCCGCATCGCTGGAGTAAGCTGTCACTGCGGAGCATAACTATGGGGCATGAAGTGTCGCTCTCTCCACTGGCGCTTCTGACCGCCTTCTCGGCTCTGGGAAATCACGGAGTTCTTCTTCAGCCCCGGATCGTCGACCGGATTGAAAGCCCTTCAGGCGAAGTTATCTATCGTTATGACAGGAAAGAGAAAGGAGCGGTTGTATCAAGTGATACCGCCGGAGTGATGATGGAAATTCTCCAGAAAGTTGTGATGGAGGGTGGAACCGGGCGCCGGGCGTACATATCCGGATATGAAGTAGCCGGCAAGACCGGTACCGCTCAGAAACTGGACCCGAACGGAGGTTATTCTCATACGCTATTTCGGGCTCTCTTTATGGGGATGCTTCCGGCCAGTAACCCCAGATTAGCTATCCTGGTGGTGGTAGATGAACCTCATCCATACTATTACGGAGGTGTGGTATCCGCTCCGGTCTTTAAGGAGGTAGCCGAAAGGATAATTCGCTATCTGGATTTAGAAGCGCCGGAGGTGACAGAAGAGACATGAAATTGAATCGGTTAATCGAAGAGCTCCGGCCGGAGGCGGTGGTGGGTAAGACTATGGTTGAAGTGAAAGGGATCGAGGCGGATTCCCGCCGGATCCAGCCCGGGTATATATTTGTTGCTATCCACGGCAGAGAGGATAGCGGAACGGAATATATACCCCAGGCCAGGGATCGCGGTGCGGTAGGGATAGTATTACGGGAGTTCTCCAGTTCGGTCAACAGCAACCTGGCCCAGATAAGAGTCTCCGATCCGCGCCGGGCGCTGGCTATTCTTGCTAATGCGATTTTCTGTCATCCCTCTGACAGCATGAAGATGATCGGGGTAGTCGGCACTAACGGGAAGACAACAGTAACCCATCTGGCCCGATCAATATTCGAGTCCGCCGGGATTTATACCGGTCTTATCGGAACCAACTATTACGGGATCGGGCAAAGGCGCCTACCGGCTGAGCTTACTACCCCCGCACCTCCCCGGCTGCAGGAGTTATTGGCCGAGATGAAGAGAGCGAGCTCTTCCCGGGTGATTATGGAGGTTTCATCCCATGCTATAGCCCAGCACCGATTAGAGGGGATAGATTTTCAGACCGCGGTCTTCACCAATCTTTCCCGGGACCATCTTGATTACCACCGGACGATGGAGGAGTATGGGGCGGTTAAGACCAGTTTTTTTCAAGACTTCTCCCGGGGGAAGATAGCGGTGGGAGAGAAGACGGTTATTATTAATCATGATGATCCCCTGAGCCGGAAGATCCTTCAGGTGATTGAAACCCCGGTGATCTCTTATGGACTGCGTACCCCTTCGGATCTATTCGCGTCGGATATATCTCTTTCGCGGGGTGGATCTTCTTTTGATCTCCACTGGAAGGATTCAGTTTATAAAGTCCTGATTGCTCTGCCGGGGCGTCATAATATCTATAATGCTCTGGCGGCAATTGGGCTGGGATTGAGTGAGGGAATTGAACTGCCGGATATTATTAATTCTCTCCAGAAGATCCGCGGGATCAGTGGTCGTCTGGAGCAGGTTGATACCGGCCGGGGTTTTGATCTCTTCATTGATTATGCCCATACCCCCGATGGACTGGAAAATGTTCTGGGGGCGCTCCGGGAGATAGGTTACCGGAGGATAATTGTAGTCTTCGGCTGCGGCGGTGACCGGGATGAAACAAAAAGACCCCTGATGGGAGAGGTAGCCGCGCGGCTGGCCGATAGAGTGATTGTAACTTCCGATAATCCCCGGTCGGAGGATCCGGAGAAGATCATTAATGATATTTTGAGCGGAATCATCCGGGTCGATAATCGCGTGACGGCAATCGTTGATCGCCGTGTAGCTATTGAAGAAGCTTGTAATCAGGCCAAACGCGGTGATGTTGTATTGATAGCGGGGAAGGGACATGAACGGAAGCAGATATTCCGCGACACGATTATTCCCTTCAGTGATCGGGAAGTATCAAAGGAAATATTGGTAAATATGTAATATGTCAGCATTTTTAATAACCACGAAGAACACGAAGTTCACGAAGGAATTTTAATCAACAGGAAAAATTACATAGTTATATTTGTTTTTCTTCGTGTTCTTCGTGATCTTCGTGGTGAATATTTAGTTTTTTGGCACAAATAGTTGAAAATACCTTTTCGAGTATGGTCTAGCTTGAGCGGGATTCTAAAGCCTGTAAAGCTGGGTGAAGGCGAATAACTTTTCTTATCCGCCATAGCTTTAGCGAAGGCGGAAGGCACTTTTCCGCCGGAGGCGGATCAGCCTTTGGCTGAAGCGCATTTCAAACTTTAGGCACTTCAGAACGGAGTTCTTCATGGATCCGCAGAAGTTACAGGTAATTACAGAATGGTCCGGAGGGAAGTTGTCGAACGGAAATCCATCCGGAATGGTCTCCGGGATCAGTACCGATAGCCGCTCAGTTCAGGCGGGAGAGTTATTCCTGGCACTTACCGGAGAACGGTTTGATGGTCATGGATTTGTTGAGGCGGCATTGGAGCGCGGTGCCTCTGGCGCGGTTGTGAACAGTCCGATCAGAGATTTTACTGATCGCTGGCCTGATCGCCGCCTGATTGTCGTGCAAGATACACTCGCTGCTCTGGCGAAGATTGCCAGGGGATACCGGGAGCTTTTCGAGATTGAGGCGGTCGCAGTGACCGGCAGTAATGGCAAGACCACGACCAAGGATTTGATCGGCCAGTTACTGAACGCGGAGATGGAGATACTGGTTGCTCCGGCCAGCTATAACAATTTAATCGGTCTCTCTCTGACGATCCTTCTCCTGGAGAGAAGACACCGGGCGGCCGTATTTGAATTGGGAATGAACCATCAGGGCGAGATTCTGGAATTAGCGGATATCTGTCGCCCTCGGATGGCGGTGATTACCAACATCGGGCCGGCTCATATCGGGAACCTGGGAAGTATTGAAGCGATCGCCGCGGCAAAAAGTGAAATTCTGGAGAAGCTGGAAGGGGAGAAGATAATATTCTTTAACGCTGATGATTACAGGGTCAGGGAGATAGTCCGCTCGCCACCGGGTCCGGTGGTCGGGTTCGGGTTCGGTCCCGAGGCGGAAGTCCGCGCCTCGAACCCGAGCTACGGAGGAGATGGGGTTAGTTTTGATCTCCAGCTCGCCGGGAAGAAGATGAGGATCAGCTCCCCACTTCCCGGGCGGCATAATGTTTATAATTTGCTGGCAGCGCTGGCGGTCGGGGAATATCTGGGGATATCATCGGACCGGATGGCGGAATCGGTTCGTTCCGCCGTGCTTCCTTCTGAGAGAATGGAGATGGATATGGTCGGAGGAGTTGAGCTTATCAATGACGCCTATAATGCCAATCCGGCATCGATGAGGGAGGCCCTCTCCGCCTGGCAGCGGCTGGGCGCCCGCGGCCGGAGGATAATGGTTAGCGGGGATATGAATGAGCTGGGAGTTTTCTCCGTGAAGGAGCATCAGGAGTGGGGGAAGATACTGGGGAAGTCTAAGCTGTATTTTCTGGTATTTGTTGGTTCCCGCTCTAAGGAGTCATATCGGGCAGCAGTTGAAGAAGGTTTTTCCAGACGGAGAATATTCTCCGTGGAAGATTCCACCGCTGCCGCTGAACTGCTCTTAAGTTTGATTGCACCGGGGGATAGTGTTCTTATCAAAGGGTCAAATGATATGAAGATGGGAGAGATAGTTACTATTCTCCGAGAATCAGATATTCCCAATTCTGAAAACTTATCCCACAAAACAGATTATATTAAAACCACGAAGGACACGAAGATCACGAAGGAATTATGAAAAAATCAGAAATTATTACAAAGTTTCTTTCTGTTTTTCTTCGTGTTCTTCGTGATCTTCGTGGTGAATATATAGTTTTATAAGAACAACAAATTATAAAATACCTTTTCAAGTAAGGTCTATTTAGGGGTTTAAAAATGCTTTATTACATTTTCTTTCCACTCCGGGATATCTGGTTCGGGTTCAATGTATTTAAATACATTACTTTCCGGGCCGCGATGGCCGCGATATTCGCGTTTTTATTTACTATGATCTTCGGGAAACCAATTATTGCCAAGCTGAAATCGATGAAAGTCGGGGAGAAGATCCGGAGCGGTAAATACTACGAGGAGCTTCATAAACGCCATGGAGGGAAGGAAGGCACACCGACGATGGGAGGCTTGATTATCCTCATCGCGGTATTGCTCTCCACTTTCCTTTGGTCCCGGGTGGGGACCCTGCAGATTCAGGTTGTCGTAATTTCAACATTGTGGCTGGGTCTGATCGGATTCATTGACGATTGGATTAAACTCAAGCAGATCGGGCGGAGAGGGTTGCCCGGGAGAGTCAAGCTGGCGGGACAGATAATTCTCGGACTCGCCATCGGGCTTTACCTTTTTTATAACCCGGAGACCGGTCCTTATGCCGGACATCTCCGGCTTCCGTTCTTCAAGGATGTCGCCTGGGAGATAGGGATATTTTCCGTTATCTTTACGATCCTGGTTCTGGTGGGAAGCACCAACGCGGTTAATTTGACCGATGGTCTGGATGGATTGGCGATAGGGTGCCTGGGGATTGCCGCGCTGGCTTTTGCAGCCCTGGCTTACGTTAGCGGTCATCTTCAGTTTGCCCGTTATCTCCAGATCCTCTATATTCCCGGCGCTGGAGAGCTGGCGGTATTCTGTTCCGCCTTGGCCGGGGCGGCCCTGGGATTTCTCTGGTTTAACGCTTACCCCGCCGAGATCTTCATGGGAGATACCGGAGCTCTGGCTTGCGGCGGGGCCATCGGCACGGTGGCGGTCTTGATTAAGAAAGAGCTCTTCCTGGTATTGATCGGCGGGGTCTTTGTTCTCGAAGCACTATCTGTGATAATTCAGGTCGTATCCTTTAAAACGACGGGCCGGCGGGTATTCAGGATGGCCCCGCTCCATCATCATTTTGAGATGAAGAAGCTCCCGGAGACCAAGATAACTGTCCGGTTCTGGATTTGCGCCATTATCTGCGCGCTGATTGGGCTGGGAGCGCTGAAATTACAATAGAATGGGGAGTGGGGAGTGGGGAATGGGAGACAGCCCTGGTTCAAGAACCCGAATATCCAATATCCAACAAGGAATATCCAATGACCAAGGAAAGCAACTCCTAACCCAGAAACAAGTTTGGGGCGCCGCGAATGAATTGGGATGCAATCACAAGTACTTGGATATTGGATATTCCTTGTTGGTTGTTGGATATTGAAGGGGGGGAGGCAAGGCATCTCACATAAATGTTCGATGTTTCCGCTTCGCTACGAGGGAAGCAATTAGTGTAAATTAGTGTAATTAGTGGACAAAAAAGGGGCCGAGGCGAGGGGATCAATCAGAGTAATCCGTGTAATTGTATATTGGTTTTGTTTTTTAATTAAC
>Ga0222678_1001018_pt1 | contig 11050 bp, 8 predicted proteins | sample AntAcemetagen937_FD_179801 | JGI IMG/M metagenome (GOLD analysis project Ga0222678, IMG submission 179801) | Saline water microbial communities from Ace Lake, Antarctica - #937 | ecosystem: Environmental > Aquatic > Non-marine Saline and Alkaline > Saline | place: Antarctica: Ace Lake | collected... | reverse complement strand
TAGACCTCCAGAATCCATCCTTACCCACACCATTATCAAGGGGTTGATTCCATGAGCGCGGAAAAATACACACGGAGGCTGACGGCTATCTTCAGCGCGGATGTGGCTGGTTACAGCCGTCTGATGGGCCAGGATGAGGCCGCCACGGTCAATACGATCACCCACTACCGAGAAATCATGGTGGACCTGATTGCGCAGCACCGGGGTCGGGTCGTGGATTCACCCGGGGACAATGTCCTGGCCGAATTCGCCAGTGTGGTCGATGCGGCCCAGTGTGCGGTGGCGGTACAGAAGGAGATCCAGTCAAGGAACATGGAACTTCCGGAGGACCGGAAGATGCAGTTTCGCATCGGGATCAACTTAGGGGACATCATCGAGGAAGGGGAGCGGATCTACGGCGATGGTGTGAACATCGCGGCAAGGCTCGAATCCCTGGCCGATCCGGGCGGGATATGTATCTCCAAGACCGCATTCGACCATATCGAAACCAAGCTGCCCCTGGGATATGAATACATCGGAGAGCAGTCAGTCAAGAACATTTCCAAACCGGTAAGTGCCTACAAGGTGATCATGGATCCACGGGTGACGCGATCCGGCGATTTGTCAAAAAAGGTTGCATTGCCACCCTGGGCTAAGAGGGCGGCCATCATCGCGGGGATCGTCATTGTGACCGTTGCCTTGGCCTTCGGGATCTGGGCCCATTACCTCACCGGCCGTTTGACCGACCCCGCCACCAGCGGGAAGGCCTCGATCGTGGTATTGCCCTTTACCAATATGAGTGGCGATGCCGAGCTTGAGCATTTTAGTGACGGAATTACCGAGGAACTGATCGGGAGGCTGGCCCATGTGAGCGGGCTGAAGGTCATCTCCAAGACATCCGCCTTTTTTTACAAGGAAAAGGTTGTGAACCTCCAGAAAATCGGCAAAGAACTTAAGGTTGGGAATGTGCTCGAGGGGAGCGTCAGAAAGTCCGGGAACAAAATCCGGATCTCGGCCCAGTTGATCAACGTGGTGGATGATACCCACATATGGTCGGAGACCTATGAACGGGGGATGAAGGACGCATTCGCGATCCAGGATGAGATTTCCAAGGCCGTCGCCCAGAGCCTTAAGCTGGAGCTTCTGGGCGTTGAAGACGAACCCCTGGCCGAAGACTATGTCCGCCGTTTCAGTGTCGATACCATCGTCAAGAAAGGCGAGACGATTGATGAGGGCCTCTCCGCCTTCGGCGCCAATATCGAGATCACCGGGACTGTGAATGGGGGAGTGGAGGCTTTTGGCGCGAACATCGATATTTCGGGAGAGAACCGGGGCGATCTGCGCTTCGTTGGTGCCAATGTCACCCTCTCGGGAAAATTCCTCAAGATGGTGAAGGGTGCGGGCGCAAACGTCACCATTTCAGGCGTCTTTGAAGATGATCTCAAAGTGACCGCGGCCAGAATCACGATCACTCCCACCGCCGTGATCAAGGGGGATTTCATTTATTCCACCGCATTGTTTGTGCGTAAAGAGGGGTCCCAAATCCTGGGAAAGGTGATCCAGCTCGGGTCCGAGGAGGGGAAGTCCTGGATCAAGAGCCATTTCGCCCATCCAAGGGGCCCCGACTATTTGGGGATATGCATATTCTGGCTCATCGCCACCATCGCCTTTATCCCGGTCGGATTTCTGGTCAATATCTTCCTCCCCAGGCAGACGGAAAAAATTGTTTCCCTTCTTAGAGGGTCCCTGTGGAAAAGCCTCTGGGTTGGTTTGGCCTTTATAGTCCTGTCGCCCGTCTGCATCGCCCTGTGTCTGGGCACCGTGATCGGCATACCGGCCGGGATCATGGCCGCCTTTATCTTTGTCATGATGCTTTATATCAGCCGGGTCTATGTGGCACTCTGGATCGGCAGGCTGCTTTTAGGGAGGTGGAAGGAATCCTTTGTCTCCTGCTTTTTCTGGCCCTTTGTAACGGGAACCACCCTTATAGGACTCCTGTTGCTGATTCCGTGGATCGATTGGCCCCTCCGAACCCTTATCCTCTGCATCGGCATGGGGGCAATGTGGCAGGTCCTCTGGGGTTCGGCCCGGCCTTCCAAGAAGGCCTGAGAGCACTTTACCGCATTCGAGAAACTAAATGGTTTTCGAATTCTTTTTTTTTAGGATATTGTTGTGATCCGTGATACGCCCAAGCGAAGACCCTTCTAACAGCAAGTTGTTTACGTTGTGCGGCGGATTTGCTGTCAGACGTTCAAACAACGCAGTCATGCGACCATGCGCACGGAAAACACTGCTGCAAAAAATGCTTTTTCCGCCGCTTTCAATCTGAAGTGCGTAAGCGTCATAAGCTGGGGGTCTGTAGAGGGGTTACTTATCGAGGCCATAGGTAGGTATGGGTTTCAGCTAATTTGACAATTTTGGGGGCGTTGAGGTACTTTTTGAGAGTTCATACTGACCTATGCCCATTTTCCAGGTTTGTGCTGGTATTGTTGCACGGATTTGGGTGGTCTCACGGTAAGGGCTTATGCACGTAAGGTTGAATCCGAGGGTTCTTCCAAACCGCAGAAAATCTCGGCTATCGTCCTCTATTTTTTCAAGTACGAAACCGTATCAGAGAAAAAGGCTTCCGTGCGAGCCTCATTCCCGAGCCGCCCATATTCTTTTTACTTCAACCCCGCCTTTCGTAGTTCATCACTTAATCGCCTTTTATCCGCTGGATTCTTGAACGGTCGCATCTTTGCATACCGTTCTACAGAAAACTCAGGATTGATCCTGAGGACCTCTTTGGCCATGGCACGGGCATTCTCTTCCTGACCGGAAGAAATATACGCGGCGGTCAGAAAAACAGTGGCATTAAGAAGATCTGGCGAACGATCGATGGCTTTCTTATACATTGCAACAGCTTTCTCGTACTGCCCCGATATCCAATAGGCTAAGCCTAGGTTAAAGAAATACATACCTTGAGGGTTGGGATTCAGACGGACGGCCTTTTTTATAAACTCGATCCCCTTTTCAGGCCTCTCGGAGCAGGTGAATGCAAGACCCAGCAGCAAATAACCCGCCGCACTATTCGGATTCAAGGAAATCGTCTTCTCCGCCAAGGCGATGGTCTTTTCATGCTCCCCTCTCGCAAAAGATATAAAACCCAATGTGAAATAGGCAACCGAATATGAATCATCCAGGGCAAGGGCTTTTTTTGCCGATTGGGTGGCCTTGGCCAATGAAATAATAGGGTGCTTGCTTATACCAGACACCAAATCATTCACGTGCGTTAAAGCCACTATTGCATAGGGCAAGGGATGCTCCGGAGCCAAGACTATAGCTTGATCCGCTTCCTGTCGGGCGAGGGCATTTCCTTCTTTGTTGCCACGATACATATACCCCAGAGCTTTCATCATTTTCATAAAGGCCTCAAGGCTGCAAGGGTATCTATCCACTTCCTGGACCTTCATCCCATCTGTCAGGTTTAATCTAAGGGCCTTTAGGATTTTTATGGTAATTTCATCCTGGAGGTCAAAAATGTCTTTCAGCTCCCGATCATAATGCTCGGCCCACACGTGGCGCCCGCTCTTGGCATCGATGAGCTGGGCCGTGATTCGCACACGGTCATTTGATTTTTGGACGCTCCCCTCTACCACATATTGAACTCCCAGCTCTTTTGCGACCTCTTGAACCTTAACGGCCTTACCTTTATAGAAGAAAGTCGAATTCCGGGCGATCACAAAAAGTTGTGGAACAGTGGAGAGGCCTGTGATGATGTTTTCAGTCAGGCCATCGCTGAAATAGTCCTGATCAGGGTCACCGCTCATGTTGTCAAAGGGCAACACGGCAACGGAAGGTCCTTCCGGCAACTTCAGTTCCCTCTTTTCCTCAGGCAGTCTTTTCACGTCAGGTAGGCGAAAGTAGATATCCCAGATCACAGCACCAACCCCTACCAGCAAGACGAGGAGCACCCCCAAAACAATGGCCGCCCAATGCCATTTTTTCAACCTCCGCTTCTCTCCAATTACCTTGCCCACCGCTTCGGGTTCGACCAGGGCCTTATAAGCCCGTATTGGTTTTTCGATATTCTTGACCGTTTGCTCTCCTAAAAACTCATAGCCAAGAGGGACCTTTTTACCGATTTGGTCAAAAGCGGTCCCGGAAATGCAGATTCCTCCGCCCTCGGCCAGACTCTCTAATCTGGCCGCAATATTGACGCCATCTCCGTAGATGGTCTCTTCCTCCTCGATGACATCCCCAAGGTTGATCCCAATTCTGAACTCCATCCTGCGGTGTTCAGGAAGGTCGGCGTTTTTCACCTTCAGTTCCTTTTGAATCTCCACGGCGCATTGAATCGCGTCCACTACGCTGGGAAATTCAGCCAGCACGTTGTCCCCTTTGGCATCCACGACCCTGCCGTGGTGTTCCTGAATAAGGTCCGTCATGACCTTTCGGTAGGCGGTGATTGTCTCTACGGTAGCCCGCTCATCATCGCCCATGAGGCGGCTATAACCTTGAACATCGGCGCTGAGTATGGCGGCGAGCTTTCTTTTGACGTCTTTCGTGGTCATAGGATCACCCCGCTATAAGGTCTGCATGGAAAAAGATTGGGCTGTTTTGTTGAATTGGTGGTAGGTTATAGGCTCTAAATAATATTAAACATTGGACATCTTATCACTGTCAAGCAAAATCCAGATTATAATTTTCTCTCTCGATCATGAATAAGAGGCGTTTCAGACTGAAAGCCAAAAGGACACAAGGGAGGCTTGTACATTCTATCGGGTTATTGGATGAAAATCACCTCTCAACATGCTAAGCGCAATTGCCCTGTAAGCAGCCAAAAACTACTCCAAGACGATTCCAGGTCTCTATATTACCCCAGCACTGACGCTGCCCCAAGAATGGCAGAGGGTTACGTCTGGTAGTCCTAACCTGTTGCGTGCTTGAAAAGGTGCTCTTTTTTGATTTTTGTCTCTTCTTTGGTCTTTATTTGGTAATGCTAAAATTATATCAGGGCTGGAAAGGACCAATACTTATAACCTGTTATATCATCATTTCGAGGGGCGGATCGGAAACTGAGATATGTCATGGGAAGCACATCAAATCCGGGCATTAGAAAACGTGAGATACTTGACGTATCTCAAAAATCCTACTACATCGAAAAACTGAGAGACGAGCTTCAATATCTCATTTGAGTTATGATTCAAAACATCGTTCAGTTTATGGTTATTTGGATGCGGTGGCAATTACGCCGCTTGCCCAAGACTGTTATAAGATTATTGCATGGGGGGGTCGAATACGATTACATGTATTTGAACATTTTGGGGTTGGCCAGCAATTTGAAACCATTTTTAAGCATAAAGCCCATCATCATCATGCCGAGCTGTTTTTTGCTGCCATAGAAGAAGGTAGGATAGTTCAAAGAACCAAAAGTTTTGAAATATTTCAACACCGTTGGCTCGTCCATTATCACCGGAAAATTAACCATTTTAGTGAGATGGCCGATACTGGTTTCCAGGTCTTTGTCAAGGAAATTGGAAACCCGGTTCAACGACTCCCTTGAAAAATCATCGCGCTCAAAGGCCTTCTTGATTTCTCTTCCGGCATAGATACCGTTTGCCAGTGAGTTGATGTTCCCCAACTGTGCGCCGGATACCCAGTTGTCACCGATTGCCACCGCTCCGTCCACCGCATGGTCCTTGCACAGATCACGCAGTCTCAATCTGGTTCCTTTCAGATTTACGAACCTCATTGAGTTCAAGCGATTGCCAAGATATCTTTTAACGCGCTCGTCGTTTTCAAAGACTTTTTGGGTGTAATAATCCAGCGGCTTTTTCAAGTGATAGAATTTGTCTTTTGAATAAAGGATCAAGGATATCTCAACATATTCCCCCGCACCGAGGCATCCGACAACCGGTGGGAAATCATCCCCGAGTCTTAGATCACCAAACAGGTAGCAGTAGCCGCTGGTCACTCCTTCCGGCCTCTGGTAATAAAGCGTTTGATATTGTAGATAGCCTTGCGCATGCTCGTTGACCGGAATGCCGGTTTTGGCTGAAAGCTTGGCCTGGATGCCGTCCGCGGTTACCACGACCTTTGAACGGACCTTTGTGTCATCGGAAAGCTTGACGCCAACGATCCTGCCCTCATCATGAGTGACGTCTTTTACCCGGGTGCCGTAAAAAAGTTTCGCACCGCTGTTTTGGGCCTCATCGGCAAGCTGATGCACCAACAAGTCCTTTGAAAAAATAAAGCCTGTCATTCCATCCCTGAACTTATCATCAAAGCTATATCCCTGGGGACCGTGCATGGTCAGCCAGTCCATTTGGTCATCAATGAAGTCGTCTTTAAGCTTGAAATCGATTTCCGGAAACTCCACGAACCCTTTTGTTTTTTTGAAGCTGGTGGCGGTCGGAAAACTGAAGAGCACGCCGCCGTCATTATGATGGGATACTTTTCTATTGGGCAATCTTTCAAAGACAGCGGTATTCAGACCCTCTTTGGTGCAGCTTATGGCCGCGCCCAGGCCAGCCGGCCCGGCGCCCACAATAATCACGTCGTATCCAGGTTCAAGTGGAGGATTCTGTTCAGTTTGTATTTCATCTTCGCTCATCCCGGGATAAGGCGCTTTCTTGTTAAATACCGCGTTGAATTTGCATACGTCTTCACAACCGTAGCAACTCATGCACCTGCTTTGATCCGTAACGTACATCTTCTTATCTTCGCCCAAGGCCAGTATCATCTGAGGGCAGGTCTTGATGCAGGTTTCACATCCCGTACAGTTTTCAGATATGGTTATGACTGGCATATTAACTCCCTGTATAACGATAGTATTGGACGCATGCCTGTGCTCCTTTCATTCAAATCCCGCCGGAATGAACAGCTTGGAGGGGATGAATTGCCCTCAAAAGACTTCCCGATTCATCGGTGAGGTGATAGAGGCTGAAAGCTTGTTTTTTCAGAGGGAAATATAAGGAAAAGCCGACTGTGGGTCAAGTACAAAATGGCCACAACATATGCGCCATCAGGCCCGGGATGAGAATGTAACCTTGAACCTCTGAACCCCTGAACACCTACATTATTTGTTTTTTTGCGACCCGTCTGTAGATTACTTCAAAACCAAACGAAAGTATGACAACTAGGACAATAAGCCATACCTCGTAACGGTATTCCGGTTGAGTATAAATCCGGAAAAGCATTGTTATCAGTGCTGACAAACATAGCAAAGCCCCCAATGCCGAGATCCATGGTCGGCTTTTGGTCTGTCTGAAGAGCTTGATATTCGCAATATTTACCGCAGCGAAAACCAGCAAGAAACCGGCACTTCCTATGACAGCGATGGCGTGGAGTTCAAGAAAATTGGCGGCAAGTAAGGCAATCACAGATATGGTGATCAACCCGCCGATTCTACGGTGCCAGAATTGCCTTTGGAAGATTCCAGGAAGTTGGCGATCTTCAGAAATAAGAGACATAATTCGCGACGAACCGTAGAGATCTGCGTTGATGGCAGAACCGGTAGCGAGAAGCGCACCGATTGCGATTAGTATAAACCCCGGTTGTCCCATAAAGTTTTTGGCACTGGCTGCCAAAGAATAATCACGGGCACCTTCGATGGCTTCAAAGGAAAGATGTCCCAGGGCCACAATAGCAATCAGCAAATAAAAAACCATGGCCAACAACACTGAGGTATAATAGGCAATGGGTAAATTGCGTCTTGGTTTTTTTACGTCTCTGGATACATTTGCGATAAGCTCAAATCCCTCAAAACTGATAAAAATAACCATCCCGCTGGCGATTATATCCAGAGCGGGAACCCAGTTGGACACCGCGAGACGACTCCAGACAATCCCGCCGGAAAGCCCAACTATAATAAAAACCAGCAAGATGGAAAGCTTTATTGCGTTTATGACATTCTCGGATTTCAGCACCAGGCTTGGGCTGAATGCGTTCATCAACGTCAATATCACGATGATGGCGGTTATGAGAACATGCTTCCAGATGAATTGTGTTTCTACGGGAAAAAAGGTCACGCCATAAGCGGCAAAGGCGTAAGCATAGACAGCTATAATTATTACGTAACTCAAACAAAGCAGCGCATTGAGTCCGCCTGCTGGAAACCCTTTACCAAAGGCCTTGTTCAAGAAGGCAACAGTCCCTCCTTCACTGGGGTATGAGATCGAAAGTTTCACATATGAATAACAGGTAACCAATGCCACAACGCCTGCAATAAGAAACGAAATCGGGGTTGCACCACGTGCCAATGTGGCCGCAAGCCCGAGCACCGCGAAAATACCGCCTCCCACCAAACCGCCTATACCAATGGAAAGGGCAGAGACAACGCCCATCTTCTCTTCTGCTTCCCGGCCCATATTATTCCTCCAATTACTTGCCTTTCACGATGATTTTGAGTAAATTCGATGAAACACGCTAGGCTCCCCCGCCTTGCGGAAAAAGACGAGGTTCCATTTATGGAAGTGGCGCGTCAGCGCACAAAGCGCCCGCCTGTTGCGCAGATGGTCTGCCCCATCACATATTCCCCTTCTTCAGAGCACAGAAATAGAGCGATATTAGCTATATCTTGCGGCGTTCCCTTGCGGGGGTAGGGAATGCTCTGGGTCATCCGTTCTATTTTTTCATCAGGGTATATACGAGCCAGAAATTCGTTGTGGATATACCCTGGAAAGATGGTGTTTGCGGTTATGTGGTGGAATGCCACTTCAAGGAAGAGGCAGCGCGTAAACGCCATGATTCCCGCCTTTGATGATAAGAACTCGCTTTTTCCGAGAAGGAGTTTAGAGGCAATCAACCTTGTGTGTCAAGGGGAAAAAAGTCACAATATGTTGAGCATCTGAGTTATTCCATGCCGGGAATTTTGTTTTTGTTACCGCGAGCAGGGAGGCATATCTTTTTCGAAGCTGAGAATCCGAGTATTCCACATGCACATTTAGTGATGGAGTGTTGGTTTGGGGTGGCGGCCTGGCCTTCTCATTATCAAAACTGGGGAATGAAAAGCCCAAAATGTTATCCAATTTGGCATTGCCCTCGGGTCAAGACTATATTATTGTTCTTTCAGAGTTTTTTCGGAAAAAGTGTAACTTACGTCTGGCACTCTTGACAATATGCAGCCAATATGAGACAGAATGATCATGCACGAAACCCTCTGTGAGGCCTGGATAAGCCGAAAACTGCACGACCACCATATATTGTATTTGGGAAAAGATCCATCAGATGCTATACCCCTTGTAACACTAAGCCGTATCTCAAATTTTTTACCTGTTGGAGGATTTCAGGTATTCTCAATATATCACCAGATCAGGCCTCACTCAGTAAGAAACGCAATCCCCGTAGCTACCGACCCAGTTAAATACCAAATTTCATTGATTTCCGCTGAAAAATTGTGTTGGATAATCATGCAGAGCAAGCCTGTAAAAAATATCAGGGAAAATTTGCCCGAAAACCTATTAATATCAACTTATCAGGGCAAATTGACCTGATAATCAATGGTTATGCCCTCTAAAAATAAAGGAGATTGGAATGGAACAAGTAATTAGAAGTCTTACATTGGAGTTTTTTGGTAAAGGAAAGCACAAAATATCCCCTGACGAATTTTTTGAAACAAAAAATGGATTTTTGTTGGATGTTCGATCAAAAGAAGAATCCGATTCTATTTCAATAAAAATGAAATTCCATCGCAATATAGAATGCAAAAACATACCGACTAATGAAATTCCCGATAGAATTCATGAAATACCACAAGATAAATTTATAGGCGTATTTTGCCCGGCGAATGTCAGGTCTGCTATTGTTTATGCCTATCTGTTATCAAAAGGATTATCTGATGTTCGGATAATTGAGGGCGGTTATACCGCTTTGACAGATGCACTGAAGCCAGGCAAAGTTCTTAAAATTATTCAAAGTAATAAGAAGGACAATTCATAGATGCTAAGGTTAATTATTGTTGGCTTACTTATTTTAATTGTTGCTGTCGCCATGACCATGGTCGGCAAAGGTGGTGGCAATTTCTATGTTGTAATTCTGGCAATAGCCAATATTCCTATGCACGAGGCAGCTACAACTGGTCAGTTTATTCTTTTTGCAGCCTCTGTTGCGGCGATGATAATCTTTCAAAAGAACAAATCTGTATCATGGGCTTTAGTAATTTTGATTGGAACCTTTACTGCTCTGCCGGCTTTGGGTGGCGGTTATTTTTCATATCTATTCAGCGGTTTCTCTTTAAAATTGGTATTCGCTGTTATGCTGTTTATTGCAGGAATAGTAATGCTTATACCTGTTTCAGAGAATCAGAGTATTACAGGAAATAAGCATTTTGGAATCATAAATATTAAATCTGGCGGTGAAATATATAGTATTAACTTGTGGATTGTATTGCCGGTTGCTGCTTTAACGGGTTTTGGCTCCGGGATGGTTGGTGTGTCAGGAGGGTCTTTTTTGGTTCCGCTGATGGTATTGGCCTGCGGTGTTCCAATGTATACAGCAGTTGGAACGGCAGCCACATTAATAGCGGCAACTGCTTTTATGGGTTTTACAGGGCATGCTATCCAAGGAGATTTCAACCCCTCATGGGCTATTCCATTGGCCATTATTACAGTGGTTGGAGGAATACTTGGAGGGAAACTGTCATTAAAAACTAAGCCAAAACATCTTAAAAAACTATTCGCTTATACGAATTGGCTTGCAGCTTTTTTTATGATCATTAATGCACTTCATACAAAAGGAATCATATAAGTGTAGCAGGCATAACAAGGCGCTGCACTGGATTTTTACTCCGCTGCGCTCCGTAAAAACCAGTGAGCTTTGTGTTAAACGGTGATCTCCAACATAAGTCAGGCGGCGAAAACGTTGAGATAAGAGCCACATATCTCATCCGAGCACAATTTAGTTCCCCATTTTGGTCTCGACCCGATGACACTACATCTTGTGGTCGTTCCCTTGATGGACGATCCTCACATGATGCTGGGTTTCCGATATTATCCATCTGTTGGAATTTCCAGGCAAAAAGGCTAACTTACGTCTGGCACTCTTGCATGGATTTGGCGGAAGTGCTATGCTAACTTAATGCACGAAAGGT
>Ga0222678_1001007_pt1 | contig 11123 bp, 9 predicted proteins | sample AntAcemetagen937_FD_179801 | JGI IMG/M metagenome (GOLD analysis project Ga0222678, IMG submission 179801) | Saline water microbial communities from Ace Lake, Antarctica - #937 | ecosystem: Environmental > Aquatic > Non-marine Saline and Alkaline > Saline | place: Antarctica: Ace Lake | collected... | reverse complement strand
GGATCCGGTTCAACGGGTTCGGCTCCCCGCAGGACCCCATCCTACGGCCCATGGAAGGCAACTTCCGCTGTATGGATGCGATCCTCGACCTTTCCGATCCCGCCAACCCGAAGGAACCCGAATGGCCAAGGGTGGACTTTATTGTCGGCAATCCGCCGTTCCTGGGTGGCAGTAAATTGTGGGAGGAACTTGGACGGGAGAATCAAGAGCGACTTTGGAAAATCTACAAAAATCGTGTTCCTGGAGCTGCGGATTTGTGCTGCTACTGGTTTGAGAAAGCCCGTTCCCACATCGCTGCCGGGAAATGCCGACGCGCTGGACTGCTGGCCACGCAGGGCATACGCGGTGGGGCCAACCGCGAAGTGCTCAAACGCATCAAAGAATCCGGCGGCATCTTCTGGGCCGAGAGCGACCGCCCTTGGATTCTAGACGGCGCCAACGTCCATGTCAGCATGGTCGGCTTCGACGACGGAAGTGAAAAACAATGTACCCTTGACGGATTGCATGTTTCCGCGATCAATCAAAATCTGTCAACGCGAACAGATATTACGCAAGCAAAACAGATTGCTTGCTTATCAGGACTTTGTTTTCGAGGTGTGCCCAAAGTCGGTAAATTTGAGTTGTCAGAGTCAGAAGCCCTCACAATGCTTGCAGAACCGAATCCGATAGTGACGCCGAATTCGCAGGTATTACGCCCTTGGGCAAATGGCCTTGACATTGTTCGTCGCTCACGAGGTTTGTGGATTGTCGATTTTTATCCTGTCATAAACGAAGATAGCGCCTCTCAATTCGAATTACCATACAGGGTGCTAAAAGAACGTGTTTATCCGTTTCGCCAGACAAACAAAAGAGAACACAGAAAGTTGAACTGGTGGCTACATGCGGAGACAGGTGAAGGCTTGAGAAAAGCATTTAACCCATTGAAGCGTTTCATCGCCACGCTTTCGACATCCAAGCACAGGTTATTTGTTTGGCTGGAGCAACCAACTTTTCCAGACCAGCAGCTTTATGTCTTCGCCCGCTCAGACGACTACTTCTTTGGCGTCTTGCATTCCCGCCTGCATGAAGTGTGGTCCTTAAAGCTCGGGACCCGGCTTGAAACTCGCCCGCGCTACACCCCAACTACCTGCTTTGAGACCTATCCGATGCCGACACCCACCCCGGAACAGGAAACGGCTATTGCCGCCGCCGCGAAGGAACTGAACGAACTGCGGGAAAATTGGTTGAACCCGCCGGAATGGACACGAACCGAAACCCTGGAGTTTCCCGGCACGGTGGGTGGTCCGTGGGACCGCTACATTGACCCGGCTTCGCTTGGGCAAAGCCCAGCTACGCCGAGGCACAGCCCGGCGACGGTGACAGACTGGGGAGCATTCAAGGTCGGGACTGTGCGCTACCCGCGCCTTGTGGCGCGCGACGCCGAATGCGCCGCCCGACTCAAAGACCGCACCTTAACCAAACTTTACAACGCCCGCCCTGCCTGGCTCGCCACTTGTCACGCGAAACTTGACGCCGCCGTTGCCGCCGCCTACGGCTGGCCCGCCGACCTTACCGACGATGCCATCCTTGAACGCCTGCTGGCGTTGAACCAAGCCCAAGTGCTGGCCCTTTGACCGTCCAAGCTCCCGGCAGTATTGTTTCACGCCGTTATTGCACCCGATCCAGGTGAACTGCTGTGATGGTAGGGAATGGGCTTGACATTATTACTGGAAAGGCAATTATTACCGGAGAGTAATAAAGGGCTTTCCAGTGAATGAACAAATCATACATACGGAGGCGGAACTGAGGGACACCATTAGCAAGGTGCTCGACAGAAACATTTTCCGCATCGTCAGCAGGGACGACCGTTCACCTCAAAGCCGATCAGACATTACGATCGCGGCCAAGGTGGAGGGCCACACGGCCACCTTCGTGGCCGAGTGCAAGCTTAACCCCACAACCTCAGCCCTGGAGCAGGTCGCAGCGTACGCCACTGGGAACAAACACCCCTTGCTCGTCACCGTCCGCCTTTCGGAGTCGCTTGTAGAGCAGTGTCGTCAAAGAGATGTGAGCTGCCTTGATCTCAACGGTCGTATATGGATCAAGGTCCCAGGCCTTGTCATAGACCGCAACATCCCCAATGCCTCCGTCCGTTACCGCCTGGCCAAATCCGAGATTCGGTTCTTCTCACCCAAGAGCACACGTCTCGCGCGAGCTCTACTTAGCTACCCGGATCGGGTATGGCGCCAGCAGGATCTGGCCGAACTCACCGGACTCAGTCAGGGTCTTGTCTCGCGCCTGCTGAATCATACCGCACGAGAGGGATGGGTCGAAGGCCGACGCGGCGACTGGAAACTCACTCGTCTCGCCCCGCTCCTCGACGAGTGGGCAAAGGCCGACGAGTGGTCCAAGCGGATTACCTTGCGGCAGTATTCCACTCTGGCCAATGACTTCCCCGGCATCGCTCGCGATCTCGTGAAAAAGACCGTAGGAGACATTGCCTTCACCCAGTGGTTCGCCGCCAACCTGCGATTCCCATACACCCAACCTCCCGTGGTGTCCGCCTACCGACGTGAGTTTCCTACTCCCGAAGAAAAGGATGCACTGAACCTTCGCGAGGTCACCGACGGCGGCAAACTATGGCTGCTCGTCCCCCGAGATGCCGGGGTCTTCCAGACCATTCACAGGGTTGACGGCTTTCCACTTGTCTGCGACGCCCAGATTTACCTCGACCTGCTGCAAGTCGGCCTGCGGGGTCCCGACCAAGCCAAGGCCCTCCGCGAATGGGAAGGCTTCTGCAAATCATGAAGTACGAGCATCACAGCCAATACACATCGGAAGACACAGGACGTGCCGAGTCCGCTCTTCTCACCGTCTGGGCCGTCTTGGAGGAGTTCCGCGATGACCTCGTTCTGGTCGGCGGCTTGGTGCCACGCTATATCTGCCGGCCCGCGCACGAAGAACTTCAGCCAGTAACGATGGACGTGGATGTCGGCATCGCTCTTGGGATGTCAAGCGGACTCTACGACACTACCAGTGTCCGTCTGGCCGGGGCCGGCTTTGATTTCAAGGATAAGCGATTTCAGAAGGTCTTCGGCAAAACCGTGCTCTATCTTGACTTGCTCACAGACCGCCCCGATAAGGATTCGCCGGACACTGCCATGGTAGACGACGTGCCGGTCAGTGCCGTATACGGCGTCCAACGCGCGCTTGAGGAGTACCGGGAGGTTGATATCACTGGCCGCGACCTATACGATGCGACTGTCACCGAACGAGTGAAGGTTTGCGAAGTCGGACCATTCGTATGTCTCAAACTACTAGCATACGGCGGCCCCAAGGGCCGGCACCAAAGCAAGGATGTCTTCGATTTCGTCCGCGCCATCCGCGACTACGATCGCGGCGGCCCGTCACAGGCCGCGCGTCTTTTCCACGCCGAACGTGGTCGCAATCTTGCCTACGACATTGCCATCGAGGTCCTGGCAGGCCATTTCGCCGGCCTGGAATCAAAGGGCCCGGCGCAATACGCAGACTTCTGCGTGGGGGGAGTGCAACCGCAGACGGATGACGGTCGTTTCATTCAGTCCCGACGCATCAACGAGGCCCTGGACGTGGCACAACTACTTCTCAATAAGGGAGCGTGAGCATGAAACTGAAACCTTAGCGGGAGATCACCCTCACCTTATATCCCGGTCCTTGCGAATAGCGTAGAGCGTATGGAATGACACGTTCAGCCGCCTATCGCCCCTCGACCCATACCAAGACACCCCGGCCGGCGATCGGGCGGTTACGCGGGCGGAAATACTTAAAAATGTCCGTGCCCTGTGCCCTTTATGGAGATGTAAACAGATTTTTAGGGTGGGGAGGTGGTGTGCCCTTTATGTGCCCTTTATGAACACGGAAGCAGGTGAAATGACGTGAAAGCTATTCCGAGGGGTAAAACGGGGAAAACACGAAATAAGTCAATAAAATCAATGATATCAGGCGGGTGGTGGGGGATGGATTCGAACCATCGAAGGCGTTAGCCAACAGATTTGCAGACCCCTCAAACACACCATATTCCTAACGAATTCAATGGGTGTGCTATAATGCCCAGCGGATTTCGGCGCGCCATGCATTCAGCCGGCCATCAAGCCCATTGGCCTCGACCGTGCTGTAGATTATGCGCAGGGTGGTGTGTTCCAGTATTGGAATGCCTGCAAGCATCCAGTCCGGGCGCGGTGACAGCCCAAACTCAACATCCAGTTCGTTGGCTTTGTCGTCCTCTATTTGCGAGACATAGGTGACGCCGCAATAGACTGGCCATGCAAACGGCACCATATGAAAAATACTGCCGTAATACAACGGCGCATCAACAGCATCCAGCTTAAGGGCCTCGCCGATAAAAAGGTTGGCAAACTCCGGCGCAAAACGCATTTCAGCGTCGTTGCCCGGCGCGATGATGTATCCTCCGTTAAGTGCCGTCAGGCCGATGGTGTCCCAATCGAATGATTTAGCCGCCTTGATGGAGTAAGCCGGGCGCATTGTGCTGTTTTCAAATTGTGCGATGGCCTCCAGCTGCAGCGTGGTTTGGAACGGCAGGGTGTTGCGCACAAAAGCCGATGCATAAGTCGCGTTGTTGGAAAAGCCGCTTCCGAATTGTTCCAGCGCCATAACCCCGATTTCGTCCAGCGTATAGTAAACAGCCTGCGGTTCTGCGATGGGCGCGAAGTCATCGCCGTTGTTGCCGTCCGAGTTTTTGCCCGGCCGCCACGCAAAGGTGAGAAAGGCCAGGTTGTTCTTGAATAAGTCATTGCTGATCTCGTCGCGGTAATAATAATCCAGCGGCTGGTACATATGCCTGGAGCCGCAGAAATTACCCATGCGCGAAAAATCGCGACTGACTGTGCCCACGCCTGCGTACGCGCGGAACGCGTTGATGTTATAGCGCCCATAGCCCCCCAGGACACGCTCGTCCAAAAGCAGTTGATCTCCGGCCGTCATTTCCTGCAAGCCCAGCTTCAGGAGCTGTTCCGAAGGCGACCATTCATAAAAGAACTCGCGGAAACCATAATGCTGATTACCCGATCCGGAACCTTGTTGCCCCCCGCCTGAATTGCCGCCGCCGCCGGATGCGTTTGTCGAGGAACCGAATTCTTTGGTGTCGTTGCGATCCCAGAATTTTGCCCCGCCTTCAAGATAAATCCGGTGTTCCTTTGCCGGTTTGAATTCCAACGCCCCCAAGATCATCTCGCTATTAAAAGCGTCGTTGGTACCTTCATATTCGTGTTGGCCGGCTTTCAGTGTCAATTCGGTGGCCCAGGAAAGCGGCGACCCCTCCGTGACCGGAAGCAGGGCATTCTTGAGCAAGCTGGGGCATTCCGCGCCCCATGCGCCCACAAGTGGAAACAGAGCCATGATTACGAGCAATTTGGCGCGGCTGGTTAATTTTTGCATGTTACCTTTTTTTATTCATTTTTTGTCTTTTCCATGCGATGCCATTAAAGGGACAATCATCGAGACAATCGCCGCACGCGATGCAGAGCTCACGGTTGACGGCGCCTGATTGGCCGATTGCGCCCATGCGGCATGATGCGCGGCATTGTGGACATTCGCGGCATTCCGCCTGTTTGACCGGACCCATTGCCCATGGTAAACGGCCCATTAGGCCTGACACCATGCCTATCGGGCAAAGTGTCCGGCAAAAGGGACGGTAAACAAAGAGCGAGATGGTTGCCAGCGTCAATGCCGCAATAATTGCGGCAACCGACGCGGTCTTGAGGTTAAAGATGGTCTGGAAGGGGTCCACGTTTTCCCACCAGGCAAACCCTGTGAAAACCAGCGACAGAGCGAACGCCAAAACCGCCACACGCCGAACCCATAGCAATACTTGAATAGTTCGTTTTGAGTATGTTGTCGGCTTGAGGTTGAAACGAAATAACAATTCCTGCAATGCACCGAGATGACAGACCCATCCGCACCATGTTGGTCCCAAAAGCCATGCCAGCGCGATCACCGCCAAAAACCACAATACGACGGGCGCCATAAAGCCGCCGCTGGCAAACGATAGCATACACTGCTGAAACCCAAGCAGTGGGCAGGGACAACCGCCCAGGTAAAATCCATAAATCCCGGCGGACAATAGAAGAAACAAGGGGCGCAAGCGGCGCGTGGTTTTATAACGCACAAGAATGCTGCTGACGACCGCGGCGCCCAGCGTGACGAGAATCATGAGATTTATGCGGCCAATACCGATGCAGGCCTGCGTTGCCGCGGGACATGCCGCACAGGTGGCGGGCGTTGTTGAATTGCTTTCTTCCCAGGCGACAAATTCGTCTGCGCGCGCCCCGTCCGTCAAAAAAAACATAGTCAAGCTCAACAGAAGCAGGACACAGATGCGCGACCACATGGAGGATTGCATTTTCAAGGAGTTATTTGGAAACGGAACTCTTTCTTGGAGACTGCGCGTGGACAGATGCGGTTGACTTCAAACAAAGCTTCACCCGATTCTTGAAATTTCACCTTGTATTTTCGTATAAATACCTGCGGCTTTGATTCTTTCCAGCGCGTCGCTCCTATAATGATAAAGCCGGTTGCCTTGATCTTTGTTTTTTCGATGGCGATCAGGCAAGGATTGTGTGTTTGCGTAATGGTTACAATGATTATCCCGATCGCGCCAACGGTGGGCGGAACTCCCGGTTGCAGTTGGATATCCACATGACAGCTCCAGGAGAACATTGGCGCAAGCACTACCAGAAAAACAATAAGCCATAAAGCTAATCTATTTGTTTTCATGTGACCTAAATATTGCACGAGTTTGTTGATTTCGCACTCTGAAGTCAACGTAATTTGTCCTGATTCTTCTTCCTGATTTTGGCATGGTTCAAATCAAGGGAACAGTTTTAGCGCCCACTAAGGCGCCATATGCCATGCCCAACTTGTTGGAATTTCTGTCCGTATTTTACCCTTCTTCCTTCGCAAGGCACTTGTTCTCCCAAGAACGATATTAATATAGCCTGTTTTGCGCTCCAGCGTCAAGCAAATAACGGGGGGATTATCGCCCTGAAAAACGCTGTGACAGACCGTGACAGGCAATGCACAGGCGTGCCAATATTCAACAGGCGGGGGAATATACGGAAGGTATAAGACCACGAGAAAATCGCATAAACAAAAGGAGGAATGCGAGAAAGTCCTGCAAGCACAGGGGTTTATTTGAATGGTGGTGGGGGATGGATTCGAACCATCGAAGGCGTTAGCCAACAGATTCACAGTCTGCAAATATCACCGTATTCCTTAGAAATAATGCTTGACGTAACAGTTATGTATCGGTGCTGCTGGTAAACTCACTTTCCTACTGGATGATGAACCGGTTTATTGCGCGAAGGACCAAATGACGGACGCCGTTAAAATATCGAATCGGAACTTCAGTGTCTTCTACGGGGCAACCCAAGCCCTGCGCGGCATTACGCTGGATGTGTTGGCGAATCGGATTCTTGGTATCATTGGGCCCGCCGGTTCCGGAAAAACCGCGCTGTTGCGCGCCATGAACCGCCTGAACGATTTGGACCCGAACTGCCGCGTGGAGGGCCAAATCCTGCTGGACGGCGAGGACATCTACCAGCCGGACTTCGATGCGGTCCGGCTCCGGAAACGGGTGGGCATGGTGTTCGCCCTGCCGGTACCGCTTCCCCTGAGCCTGTTTGATAACGTAGTCTACGGGCCAAGGTTATCCGGTATCCGGGCGCGTAAGCGCCTGAATGCACTGGTCGAGCGCAGTCTCCAGGCTGCGTTCCTGTGGGATGAAGTCAAGGATCGGTTGCACACGTCCGCGCTGCGCCTGTCGGGCGGCCAGCAACAACGTTTGTGCCTGGCCCGCGTGCTCGCCATGGAGCCCGAAGTGATCCTGCTGGACGAGCCCTGTTCGGGACTGGACCCGATCTCCACCGCCCGGATCGAAGAGGCCCTGATCGCGTTGAAAAGCAAATACACCATCGTCCTGGTCACCAACAACACGAAACAGGCAGCGCGCGTGGCGGACATCACCGCCTTCCTGCTCCAGGGTGAATTGGTCGAGGTCGGGCCGACCCCCCGGATATTCACGGCGCCCGATGATCAGAGAACCAATGATTATGTTAGCGGAAGGTTCGGCTGAAGATGAACATTGCCATTCAGATTTCAAGCCTGGACCTGTTTTACGGCGCGTTCCATGCGCTCAAGAACGTGAGCCTGGCGATCGAACAACATAAAATCACGGCCTTGATCGGTCCGTCGGGGTGTGGCAAGTCAACGCTCCTGAGAACACTGAACCGCATGAATGACCTGATCCCGGGCTGTCGGACAACCGGCGCGGTATTTTTGGAAGGTAAGAACATTTACGGCCCGGGAATAGACGTTTGCACACTGCGCAAGAATGTCGGCATGGTCTTTCAGCGACCGAATCCGTTTCCATTATCCATCCGTGACAATGTGACGTTCGGCTTGCGCGTTGCCGGTCAGCAAAGTAGCGCCAGCCTGGAAGAGATTGTCGAGAAAAGCCTCCAAAACGCGTGGCTGTGGAAGCAGGTCAAGGACAAGCTGGAGACTTCGGCCCTGAACTTGCCGCTGGATCAGCAGCAGCGGTTGTGCATCGCCAGGGTTTTGGCGGTGGAACCGGACGTGATCCTGATGGACGAGCCCTGCTCGGCCCTCGATCCTATTTCCACGGCTAAGATCGAGGAACTGATGCTGGAGCTTCGCCGCCGGTACACGATTGCCATCGTGACCCACAACATGCAGCAGGCATCCCGGATTGCCGATTACTCCGCTTACATGCTGCTTGGAGAAATGATCGAGTTTGGGGTCACCACTCAGATATTTGAGAATCCAAAGGATCAACGCACGGAGGACTACATTACCGGCCGGTATGGGTAATAATTGTGCCGGAGCGCGATTTTTTTGCATCGAACCGGAAAATGAGATAAAATTAATTAATGGCGGCTGAAGGCCGCGTTGGGAGGACTATTATGGAAGGACGCTTGCAGCGCGAAATCGACCAACTTAAACGCCGGCTTCTGGCGCTTAGCGCCGAAGTGGAAAACGATGTGCGCATGGCGGTCCGGTCCGTGGAAGACCGGGAAGAAACCCTGGCCGAAACGGTGCTCCGCCGCGAAGCGCAGATCAACGCCACGGAAGTGGAAGTGGAAGAAGAATGCCTGAAAATCCTGGCGCTCTATCAGCCAGTCGCGGCCGATTTGCGCTACATTATCGCCGTGCTAAAGATCAACCAGGACTTGGAACGGATCGGCGACCTGGCGGTGCATATCGCCGAACGCGGCCTGTTTCTCTGTCAACAACCCCGCATTGAGATTCAGTTTCGGTTGGGCATAATGGCTGATAAGGCCCAGGCCATGCTGAAAAAAGTGCTGGACGCCTTTGTAAATCTCGATGAAGCGGCGGCCCGGGCCGTGTGCGCCGCCGATGGGGAAATCGATGCCATCCATCGTGAAATTTTCCAGCAGGTCAAGACCGCAGTTGCCGCGAATGCCCAGCTTTTCGAGCCCCTGCTTCAAATTTTGCATATCTCGCGGCATCTGGAACGCATCGCGGACCATGCTACCAACATTGCCGAGGACTTGATCTACCTGATCGAGGGCCGCATCGTGCGCCACACACCGGAGGTATCGGCCAAGGGACAATCTTGCCCTGAAGGGAGATAGAGATGAGAGGGGAGTGAAGCATAAGGGTCTGATGAAGCATAAACGTCGCGCCTCGACAAACGACATTTAAGCCATAATCCCGACCGTACGCTCCCCCCTGGTTGACATTCCGGCTATAGGTGTGATCACACTCACACCAAAGCAAAACATAGCCTGGCAAGAACACCTTGATCGGCCGGAACTCCGCCGCCACCTGTTCTACGGCGGCGCCCGGTCCGGAAAGACCGATGTCATCCTTGCCTGGCTATGCGTCCAGGCGGCAAAATATCCCGGCGCGCGCATTCTCATGGCCCGGCGCACCCGCATGAAGAGCTAATTTCATTCCCGCCCAGTGAGACTTTTCTCCCAAAAGTCTTAAATACTCTCTCCGCGTTGTCCTTCCAGAATGACACCCGACAAATATCAGGGCCATAATTGCCCGTTGGAAGAACGCGTCAGTGGCATCGAAAGCGATGTGAGCGATATCAAGAATATGGTTGGCAGCATGTATAACCGGTTCGACGAACTTGTCGACACATCCGAAGCCATTTTTAAGACCGTGACCTATGAGCCGTCCAGCACCCATTACTCGCCCGACGATGACTTGGCTTTCCTCGACGAGGATGACTGACCCACCGGCATCGAAACCTTTATAAGCACGGTTTTCCTTGGCTACCCGAGGTGATACCAATGCAAAAAGGAAGACCGACGAAATGTCCGAACTGCGGATCTGTAAAAAGCATATCAAAGGGGTTCAAGTACAGAGCCAATGGTAAATCCAAAGACCGGCTTTGCAAGAATTGCGGCAAGCGCTATCTCGTCAATGTAAAATGAGATTTGCCTGTCCCGTGAATCGCGACAGCAATTCAAAACACGAACCAAGTGCGAGAACGCTCAAAGGTCGCCAGAACCGCAAAGCTGATGATCTTCAGGAAATGATAGCTACGCTTCGATCCCAGTACGAAAAGGTCAAAACACAGGCCGCTTTTCTTGAACTAAAACAGTCGGAACTTCGGCCTGGCGACGAAATATCATTCTTCGGGTATCTGCAGGCGAAAGAACAACTCAACATCGAACAGTCGTTATTGTCCGGCCATGCCTATATGGTCCGGCAAATTCTCGCCAATCGAAAACAGTCGGCAAGCCCGGAAATACGACAAACTCTCCGCGAGATTGAAGCGATCGCATATTGCCGGCAAACATAACGCACTTCTGGATCATGCCGGCCAATAACCGAAAGATATATAAACCCCATATGCGTCATTCTTGTATCACTTAGGAATGACAACATGATGAGCCAATACAATTTCACAACGGATCAAGGCTGGCGGGTGACCGAGTATCGCCCGTTCAGCGCGAGCTATGCCGTGCTGTATTCGCCGTGCATGCCGGGCCGGAACTACCGGTCTGAAGCATCTTATTCACAGTCGGATGTCGAAAAGACGCGGGGCGAAAGGCCGGGCACTGACAACATGCTGGCCACGCTGACCGGCC